>Ga0082212_10005598_pt1 | contig 17074 bp, 16 predicted proteins | sample TergutNt197P3_FD_71548 | JGI IMG/M metagenome (GOLD analysis project Ga0082212, IMG submission 71548) | Neocapritermes taracua P3 segment gut microbial communities from Petit-Saut dam, French Guiana - Nt197 P3 | ecosystem: Host-associated > Arthropoda: Insects > Digestive system > Gut ... | reverse complement strand
AATCACCCGTAAGTTCGATTTTGGGACAAAAAGTAGAAGATTCGCGGCAGGAACCCCACTTCCGGTTTCCACTTGCCAATCAACTCGTACTTTTGGTACTTTTGTACTTTTTCAGTGGTTTAGAACCGTCCTGGTTGTGTTCTTACTTGTCAGGGAAGAACACAAAAAGAACCGTCCCCGTTGTGTTCTTATGTGAAGGAGTGGGGGGCGCGGCAGATGACGCGGTGGTAGTATTCGGCGGAAGCGATGCCGCGGTAGGCGATGATGGGTGAATAGATAATGGCGGACAGGATGCTTGAAACCAGGAATTGCACGAACAGGCCCGGGTCGTATCCGGAGCTTACGATGACGGACAGGATGGATGGCTCAATGAGCATCATGAGGATGTAGCCGAGCAGGGCCCAGCCCAGGAATGTAAGGTCGAGCACGAAGCGGTTGCCTTTGTTTCCCTGCATATAGTATTTGCTGTATGTGAGCGCGGTAAGCGGCGGCATCCCGGGGTTGTCCGCCAGGAGGAAGAACGCGAGGCTGTACCTGTACATGGCGATGATGCCGGGGATGAGCAGCAGGAGGGACCAGAGCACGATGAAAACGCAGCGGAACAGGTGTAATAGCAATGCGTGCAAAAAGCTGCCAAACCCGGAGAAGACCATGTCCGCGTACGCCTCCTTGCCTCTGAGGACTTGCAGCCAGATAGTGGATATGCCAAGCTCAAGCGGCCCGGGCACGATCAGCAGGAAAATGAAAGTGGCCAGGCTGGGCATCATTTTGTCCGAGTAGTACTGGGCCCAGTCATTGATTGCTGCGTAGTCTACGGAAGGCATACTCCCAAAAACTATTTCCACGTATTCATGTGTCGCGATGTCAAGGACGCTCCAAAAGCCAGTTATTTCTTCAACGATGGTGACCGGGATGCTGAGGCAAAGGGAAAAAAGGGCGACCGAGGCGATGAGAAGGCCCATACGCCCCCTCATGGCTGCCCGCGCCGCCGTTCTTATCTCTGACAGAGGCTCGTTGATGATTCTTTTTTGCGGTCCCGTTGCCTGCTGTATCATGCGCCTTTCCGGCCTTTAGAATTCCTGTGTTTGCCCGTCCTCCATTTCCTCGACCACTACGCCGTCTTCGTCTATGCGCATGACTTCGTCCGCAAGCCCCATGCCTGCCGCGGGGCCCTGTGGTCCGGCGTTTGCAGAAGCGGCCTCACGTTCCTTCCGAAGCTTTTCGAGTACAAGCGACTCTATCTGCGCCGCCGTTTCCGGGTGACCGGTCATATAGCCCTTGGCGTTTTCACGGCCCTGCCCGATGCGGTCGCCGGCGTAAGAATACCATGAACCGGCTTTGTCGACAATGCCTGCGGCAACGGCGCAGTCGAGAAGGTCCCCGGCCTTGCTTATGCCTTCGCCATACATGATGTCGAACTCCGCCTGTTTGAATGGCGGCGCGACTTTGTTTTTGACAATCTTGGCGCGCGTACGGTTGCCCAGCATCTGGTCCCCGGATTTGATGGTTTCGACTTTTCTGACGTCGATGCGCATTGAAGCGTAGAATTTCAAGGCGCGGCCGCCTGTTGTGACCTCCGGGTTGCCGTAGACTACGCCGACCTTTTCGCGAAGCTGGTTGATAAAGATAACGCAGGTGTTGGACCTGTTGATGGCGCCGGCAAGCTTCCTTAAGGCCTGGCTCATGAGCCGTGCGTGAAGGCCGACATGCGAGTCGCCCATCTCGCCCTGGATCTCCGCGCGGGGCACCAGGGCTGCGACTGAGTCGACGACGATCACGTCGATAGCGCCGCTGCGCACGAGCATCTCGCATATTTCGAGCGCCTGTTCGCCCGTATCCGGCTGTGAGACGAGCAGCTCGTCAGTATCGACGCCGAGCCTTTTCGCGTATATCGGGTCGAGCGCGTGCTCAGCGTCGATAAATGCTGCACGCCCGCCGGTTTTCTGGGCCTCTGCGATGATGTGCAGCGTCAGTGTCGTCTTGCCCGACGATTCGGGTCCGAAGACTTCCACTATCCTGCCCCTGGGCACGCCGCCGATGCCGGTCGCGACGTCCAGGCTTACGGACCCCGTCGATATCGCGCCGATGTTTTGCGCTGCGCCGTCGCCGCCGAGCTTCATGACGGCGCCCTGGCCAAATTGCTTGTAGATTTGGTTGAGCGCGGCTTCAAGAGCCTTTTCTTTCTCGTCCTTGCCTGTATTCTTTGTATCTTTTGCCTCTGCCATTTTCATCCCTCCGTTCTAAAACGTACGTTCTTGTGCATTATCCCGCTAACGGACATGAATGTCAAGCGGAAATATTATTGGTATATAGTACCAATAAATATATATTATGTCAATACCTGTTTTTGGTATTTTTTGGCTGTGCCGTGTCCCGGGCAAAAGGACGCTATTGATCGGGGTCCTCCTGGCCGTCGTAGTCTCCATCCTCGTCATAATCATCACGATCGTCATAATCATCATCGTAAAGCGCGTCAAGGGAGACGATGTATTCGTCAAGGGGGTAGTCCAGCGCTTCGGAAAAATCAAACGCAAGATCATCGTCTGTGAAGTTCTGCGCCCTGTATTCCGTCAGCGCTTCCATCAGCGCCACCTCACGCTCTGTGCCCGCGGCCTGGTCTGTACAGAGTACCCGGCTGTCGAAAAGGTACCATGTCCTGAATTTGTACAGCTCTTCGGTAAAGGCGGGGCCGCCGTCCTCTTCATTGCCGGACGCCAGCGTCTTAAGCGTCGTGCTGATATTCAAAAGGAGCGTGTACAGCTCGTCCTCCCCGTCGGGCAGGAACTTTAAGATGTCCTCAAAATACCCCTCGACCAGCTCTGAGAGAATCTCAGGCTCCATTTCCTCGACAAGCGCCGCCAGCGTCTCGAACGGGATATCCTGCGGAGTCTCCATAAGCTCCGCAAATTGCTCGAAGTATACAAGTCCGGAAGGCGTTTCAATGTCGAGCAATGCGAGCAATTCGTCAAAATCCATAGTTCACCCCTTTCTTTCGTGATGGTGTTCAAGGTTGTGTGTTTTAAATGTGACCGGAAAGCCGGTCCCGGAGAAGATCCGGTCGATCATGCCTGTGAAATTTTCAGACAGGTCGCTTGCGTAAAAGACATGCTCCGGGGCCCGGCTGCTCCCGGCGTGAAGGTCTCCTCCGTCAAGCGCGCCTTTTATGCTGCCCAGCATTTCCTCTGAGGGGTCGATGACCTTAAGGCGGGGATAGAGCTTGTCGATATTGCTTCGGATAAGAGGGTAATGCGTGCAGCCGAGCACGAGCGTATCGATACTGTCTTGCCCGATGAAGTGGTCGAGATAGTACCTTATAGTCAGGTCCATTATGTGGTTTTCGATAATGCCTTCTTCGATAAGCGGGACGAAGGCTGGGCAGGCCTGCTGGCTGACGCTTAAGCCCGGACGCAGAGCCGTGATTTTCTTCGGGTAGGCGCCGCTGGCGATCGTGGCCTTTGTGCCGATGACGCCTATACGGTTTTTTTCTGTGCAGGTTTCCGCTACCGCCAGGGAAGCGGGGCTGATGATGCCCAGTACCGGTATCAAAGGATGCCGCCGGCGCAATTCTTCAAGCGCTATGGCGCTGACCGTGTTGCAGGCGATGGCGATCATTTTCACGTTCTGCGTTTCCGCGAGGAAATCCGCGACTTCCTCTGCAAACGCGCGGATCGTCGACGTTGCCTTTGAGCCGTAGGGTGTCCTTGCCGTGTCGCCAAAATAGACGATGCGCTCCTGCGGGAGCGCCTTAAGGAGATAGGGGATGCATGTAAGCCCCCCGAGCCCCGAGTCGAAAAAACCAATCGGCCGGTCGTCCATTCAATGCTGCCTCATATGATATACTCCATCTATATGATAATGATACCACAGATGAGAAGAAAAGGATTTATGGCGGGATAATAATATGGGTACAAAACGGGCGGAAATCGATGAGAGGTACAAATGGGATATCGCCTCGGTATACGCGGACGAGGCTGACTGGGAGCGGGACTACGAGCGGGCGCTTGAGGCGGCCGAGGCTTTCACAGGCTACGCGGGGCGGCTTACGGAGGATGCGGGGACTTTGCTGGCCGCGCTGGGGGACCGGTATGGGATGTGGCGGATAGCGGAGCGCGTCTACGTTTATGCACGGCAGCGGCGCGACGAGGACAACGCGGAAGCAAAATATCAGGCAATGACGGACCGCGCGCACATGCTCATGGCGCAGATAGCGGCGCGCACCGCGTTTTTTGATCCGGAAGTGACATCTGTGTCGGAGGAAGTCATCGCGGGGTTTATGGACGATCGACCGGAGCTGTCCGAATACGGTTTCATCCTCCGGCAGCTTATGCGGCGGAAGCCCCACGTGCTTTCACAGGACGGGGAAGAAATAATGGCGCGCCTCTCAGAGGTGCTCGGCGCGTCGGACGATATCTTCACGATGATAAACGACGCCGATATGAGATTTGGCGTGATAACCGGCGAGGACGGGGAGGAGACCGAACTTACACACGGTAATTATATCAAGTTCATGGAGTCAAAGAATCGCAGCGTACGCCGCGCGGCCTATGAGGAGATGTATGCCACTTACCAAAAACAACGCAACACCATCGCCGCGGCTTTCAGCGCAAACACGAGGACAGACGTTATTACAGCCGGGATAAGGCATTACGATTCGGCGCTTGCCGCAGCATTGTCGGGCGACAATGTGAGCGAGAGCGTCTACAACAGCCTGATAGAAACAGTTAGCGAAAACCTTCCGGCGCTGCATAGCTACCTCGACACAAAAAGGGAGGCTCTGGGGCTTGGCAAACTCGCGATGTACGATGTCTATGTACCAATCGCAAGTCCGCCGGAGGAGCGCGAAATACCGTTTGAGGAGGCCGTGTCCATCATGGCGGCGGCGCTTGCGCCGCTGGGCGGGGAGTATCTGGAAGTATCCGGAAAGGGCGCGCTTTTGGACCGCTGGGTCGATGTCTATGAAAACGAAGGGAAGAGCAGCGGTGCGTATTCCTTCGGCTGCTATGACAGCAAGCCGTTCATCCTGATGAATTACCAGGGCAAGCTTAAAGACGTATTCACGCTCGTGCATGAGATGGGGCATTCGATGCACAGCTTTTTTACGAGGCGGACCCAGCCCTTCACTTACGGCAGCCATTCGATCTTCACGGCCGAGGTGGCCTCAACTGTCAACGAGAACCTGCTCGTAAGGCATCTGCTCGCGTCCGCGGGAAGTGACGCCGAGCGCGCGTACTATCTCAATTTCTATCTTGAGGGATTCAGGACAACGCTGTTCCGGCAGACGATGTTTGCCGAATTCGAGAAGCTGACGCATGAGGCGGCGGGGCGCGGCGAAGCGCTTACGGACAGTTTTTTGTGCGGGCTTTACGGCGGGCTCAACGGGAAGTACCACGGGCCGGCTGTGGAGCAGGATGAACTCATACGGTCGGAGTGGTCGCGTATACCGCATTTTTACCGCGCGTTTTACGTGTATAAATACGCAACAGGGTTTTCGGCGGCGGCGGCGATATCCGAGCGCATACTGACGGGCGGGGCGGACGCGGCGGCGGACTACCTGCGCTTTCTGTCGGCAGGTGATTCGGACGACCCGATCGAGCTGTTGAAGATCGCGGGGGTGGACATGGGCCGGCCGGAGCCGGTCAAAGACGCAATGAAGCTGTTTGGCTCGCTGGCGCAGGAGTTTGGGCGCCTGGTTTTGGCGGATAAGGCGGATAAGGTGTAAGGAGGCGGAAATGCACCAGCGAATCGTAAGTATTGTTGACTATGGGCATGGCGAGTCCGAACGTATAGCGGGCGTGCTTGAGGAGAAATTGCGGGCGGCTGATCTTTGCCCGGTCCGCGGGGCGGCGGAAGGGGCCGAGCTCATCATAGTCATCGGCGGCGACGGGTCGTTCTTAAGGACGCTCGAAAGATTTGGTTTCCCCGAGGCGCCCTTTGTCGGCGTCAATACGGGCCATCTTGGGTTTTTCCAGGAACTGAGTGCGGGCGACCTGGACGAGTTTGTCGAAAAGTATATGGGCGGGCAGTTCCGGCAGCAGGTATACCGTACGGTCTTCGGAAGCGTGGAGTACGACGGCGGCAGGCTGACGATGCACGGGCTCAACGAGCTGGTGATCAAGTCCGGGGATTCCAGGCTCGCGCATTACGACATCTTTATAGGTGAAAGTTTTGTGGAGAAGTTTTCCGGGGACGGCCTTGTCATCTCCACGCCCGCGGGCTCCACAGCGTACAATTATGCTCTGGGCGGAAGCATCGTGGACCCAAGGCTCGACCTGCTCCAGCTCACGCCGATCGCTCCGGTCAACACGACGGCATACCGCTCCTTCACAAGCGGCATTGCCCTGCCGCCGGGTCTGCCGATCCGGGTCTTTCCCGATCCGGCCAGGGCGGACGACGATATGGGCCTGGCGCGCGAAACAGTTGTGGCTATCGACGGCAATGAAACGCGTTTTTCCGGGGTCCGCCGCATAGAGGCGGGGCTGTCGGAAAGAAGCGTTACGCTTTTGCGATTCAAGGATTATGAGTTTTGGAGCACAGTCAAGCAGAAACTGTTGACCCCGTGAAGCAAACTGACGGCATGGCAGGGAAGGAAGGGCTTCTGGTAACGGCAGGGCCGGACGAGGACGGGATGACGGCGCGCGGCGTGCTTCGGCGCGCAAAGGGCGTTTCCAAGAGGCTTATTCGCAAGATCGCGCATGGCGAAGGGGAAGGGGAGGCCGGGGGCGCGCTTTATATCAACGGGGCGCCTGCGCTTTTCCGCGACAAGGTCAGGGCAGGCGATGAGCTGCGCCTTGTGTTCCCCGAAGAGGTGAGCTGGATCAAGCCGTATGATATCCCGCTCGCTATACTGTATGAGGACGACGATATACTCGTTATCAACAAACAGCCGGGCCTGGTCGTCCACCCGACAAAGGGCCACCGGGACGGTACGCTTGCAAACGCCATCGTCTACCATATGGAGCAGCGCGGGGAGAGCTACAAGCCCAGGTTTATCAGCCGCCTTGACATGGGCACGTCGGGCGTACTGCTTGTCGGCAAGAACAGCCACGCGCAGGACAACCTCGCAAAACAGAGCGCCGCGGGCGGGGTGGAGAAGATCTATATAGCCGTCCTTGAAGGCCGCCTGGAAGACGCCCTGCCGCCGTCCGGAGTCATCGACCTTCCGATCGGGATCGCTGTGCCCGATGAGCCGCGCAGGGCAGTCATAAGCGTTGAGGAAGGGGGCTGCCCGTCGCAAACAGCTTATGAAGTTGTTGGCCACAGATGCTTCGCTGGTGATGCTGTCGCGGATGCTGTCGCGGATGTTGCTGATGATGAAGCTGATGCTTTCAATGACGGCAGTTGCGGCAGTGGCGGCAGTGGCGGCAGTGGCGGCAGTGGCGGCGCTGATCGTAATAGAGGGGAGGGGTCTTGGGGGACAGGCGGCTTGACCGTCGTGCGCGTGCGGCTTATCACGGGGCGCACCCACCAGATACGCGTGCATTTCTCGCACTTCGGGCGACCTGTTTTGGGCGACGTCCTTTACGGGCAGCCCTCGCCTCTGATAGGGCGGCAGGCGCTCCATGCCGCGGAGATAGCTTTTGTGCAGCCGGCCGACGGGCGGACGCTGCGGTTTATGGCCCCGCTTCCCGAAGATATCGCCGCCTTGGTTGAGCTGGCTGAATGAAGATATCGCCGCTTTGGTTGAGCTGGCTGAATGAAGATATCGCCGCTTTGGCGCGGGTTGTATCAGGCTTTGAAACGGCAAGAGGTTAAAGGAGCAGGCAGAGGAAAATGAGGCTGTTCATAGCAATTGAGTTTACGGATGAGGTAAAGGACGCGCTTTGTGAGACGATCGCGGAGCTTAGGGATGCTTCGCGCCGCGGCAGGTACACGAGCAGGGAAAACCTGCACCTGACGCTTGTTTTCATCGGGGAGAGCGAGGATGTGGACGATATACTGGATGTGATGGAGGACGTGGCCGGGGAGGCGTTCACCGCGCCTCTTAAGATCACGCTTTCCGGCGCCGGGGTTTTCGGCGGGCGCGGCGGCGATCTGCACTGGGTAGGCGTAAACAACACGCCGGGGCTGGGCGCGCTGGCAAAGAGGCTTTCGGGCGGGCTGCGCGAAGCAGGCTTTGATATAGAGAAGCGCAGGTTCACCCCGCATATCACGATCGGGCGGGAAATCGTTCTTTTCCCGGGGGCCGTGATCAATGTCCATCCGGCGGAAATGGAAGCGGGCCATATCTCGCTTATGCGCTCTGACAGGGTGGGCGGGAGGCTCGTCTACACGGAGATCGCGGCGGTCCGTTGCGGGCAGGCAGGCGTTGCAAACCTGGAATGACCGTAAGGGTTTTGCTATTCGCGATGGAAAGCAGTATAATACATGTTTGTACGCGAAGAGTGCATTGCGGTATTGCGTTGCGTGGAAAACGCGGGGTTTTCGCCGCCTGGCAGGTTTGGTAAAGGAGAATACTAATGGCAAAGATTTATTATCAGAGTGACACGGATCTGTCGCATCTCAATGAAAAGACTGTTGCGATCATCGGTTATGGCAGCCAGGGGCACGCGCACGCGCTCAACCTGAGTGAGAGCGGCGTAAGCGTCGTTGTGGGGGAACTGCCGGGGAGCAAGCCGTGGCAGGCGGCCGTGGACGCGGGGCTAAGCGTTATGACTGCGTCCGAAGCGGCCAAGGCGGGGGACGTCATCATGGTCCTCGTGCCGGACGAATTCCAGGCCCGTATATATAAGGAGAGCATCGCGCCGAACCTCACGGAAGGCAAGGTGCTGGCGTTTGCGCACGGGTTCAATATACACTTCCGGCAGATCATGCCCCCGGAGTATGTGGACGTCATTATGATCGCGCCAAAGGGGCCGGGGCATACGGTGCGCAGCGAATACCTGGAAGGCAAGGGCGTGCCGTGCCTGATAGCCGTATACCAGGACCCGTCGGGCAAGGCCTATGATATTGGGCTTGCATACGCGGCGGGCATAGGCGGCGCACGGGCAGGGGTGCTTGAGACGACCTTCCGCGAGGAGACGGAGACGGATCTCTTCGGTGAGCAGGCGGTCCTTTGCGGCGGCGTGACGGCCCTGATGCAGGCGGGCTATGAGACGCTTGTCGAGGCGGGCTACGAGCCGGAGAGCGCGTATTTTGAGTGCATCCATGAGATGAAGCTTATCGTCGATCTCATCTACCAGGGCGGGTTTGCGAAGATGCGCGACTCGATCTCAAACACAGCCGAGTTTGGCGACTACGAGACGGGCAAACGCATTATTACCGACGATACAAAGGCGGAAATGAGAAAGATCCTTGAGGAGATACAGGACGGCTCGTTTGCGAACAAGTGGATCACGGAGAACGCGGTCGGCGGCCCGCACTTCCTTGCGACGCGCCGCATCAAGGCCGGGCACCAGCTGGAGAAGGTCGGCGGGGAGCTGCGCCAGATGTACAGCTGGGGCAAGCAGTAAGCCGCCTCTGCGGGACGGCAGGAACAAAGGACGATAGGGACAGAGGCTAAAGGGCAGGCTATAAGGCAAATCGGGATCATGGTAATGACAGGAGACAGTAGGGAAAGATGCTGCTGACAGGCGCGAAAATAATAATGGAATCGCTTCTCGAGCAGGGGGTCGACACGATTTTCGGATATCCGGGCGGGCAGATCATGCCCCTGTACGACGCGCTTTACGATTACACACAGGACGGCCGGATACGGCATATATTGACGGCCCATGAGCAGGGCGCGACGCACGCGGCGGACGGTTACGCGCGCTCGACTGGCCGGGTCGGCGTGGCCTTTGCGACGAGCGGGCCGGGCGCGACCAATACGGTCACGGGCATTGCGACTGCCAATATTGACAGCTCGCCCATCGTGGTCATCACAGGCCAGGTGTCTGCGTCGTCCATCGGGCGCGACGCGTTCCAGGAAGTCGACATCATAGGGATTACTTACCCGATCACCAAGCACAGCTACGCGCTGCGCCGCACCGACGAGATAGCGGACGCCGTGCGCGAGGGTTTCCGCATCGCAAGGAGCGGCAGGCCCGGGCCAGTTGTGATCGATGTCCCGAAAAACCTGATGACGGAGATGTTTGAGTATGAAGAGCAGGCGCCGCTGCCGGCGTTCCCGCCGCCGGCCATAAGGCATGACAAGATAGCGAAGCTTGCGGAGCTGATCAACACGGCGAAGAGGCCTGTGATCCATGCGGGCGGGGGCGTGCGGATATCCGGCGCGTCAAAAGAGCTTACCGAGCTCGCGCACAAGGCGGATATACCGGTCGCTACGACGCTCATGTGCCTGGGCTGTTTTTCACGCCTGGACCCGTTGTCGCTTGGCATCATGGGCATGCACGGCAGGCGCGAATCCAACCTGGCCGTGCACAACGCGGATCTGCTCATCACGCTGGGCGGGCGTTTTTCAGACCGCATAACGGGCGACCCCGGCGGCTTTGCGAAGGATGCGATGGTGGTGCATATCGATATAGACCGCGCTGAATTTGACAAAAATGTGCCGGCCGGGCTAAGGATCACAGCCGACCTGAAAGAGGCGCTGGCGGCGCTGCTGCCGCTTGTAAAGGAACGCAGGCATGAGGAGTGGCATAAGCAGATCGATTCGTGGAGGCAGGCGCCGCCGCCGGAGACGGACGCTTTCACGCCTAAGAATATCCTTAAGACGGTCTATGAGGCGTTTGGCGCAGATACTATAGTGGCGACCGATGTAGGGCAGCACCAGATGTGGACGGCGCAATACTGGCCTTTTTCAAAGCCGGACAAGCTCATCACGAGCGGCGGCCTGGGGACGATGGGCTTTGGGCTCGGCGCCGCGATCGGAGCGGCCATCGCCAACCCCGGCACGCAGACGATATGCATCTCGGGCGACGGGAGCTTCCGCATGAATATGAACGAGCTCATCACGGCCAGGATCCAGGGCGTGCCCGTCATCGTGTTTGTCATACGCAACGGGACGCTGGGCATGGTAAGGCAGTGGCAGAAGCTGTTCTTCGGCAAGCGCTACAGCTCGACCGACCTGCCCGACGTGATCGACTACGGGATGCTTGCGCAGGCTTTCGGGCTGAACGGCTGGCGAGTGGAAAGCCTTTCCGCGCTTGTGCAGGCGATCGAGGAGGCGCGCGCTACCGGCAAAGCGGCTGTTATCTGCTGCGACATCTTTATTGACGAGAATGTGTGGCCGATCGTGCCGCCGGGCGATACGATCGAAAACCTGAGGACAAAGGAGTGATGCTATGAGTGAACCGCAGGAAAAGCGTGTGGCCGTGCTCATTGACGCGGAGAACATCGCTGCCAAGTACATAGATGAGATACTCGACAAGGCCTCGCTCGAAGGGCGCGCGACGGTCAAGCGTATCTACGGCGATTTCTCTTCGGGCTCCAAATCGAGCCAGGCGCGCGGATGGAACAATACCGTTGCGGAGCACGCGCTTTCCCAGGTGCAGCAGATCCAAAATTCCATCGGCAAGAACAGCTCGGATTCCGCGCTCATCATTGACGCCATGGATCTTCTGTACTCAGACACGATCGACGTAATGTGCATCGTGACGAACGACAGCGACTTCACGCGGCTTGCGATGCGGATAGCCGACTCGGGGCTCATTGTCATCGGCATGGGCGCGGGGAAGCAGGATACGTCGAAGTCGTTTATGAGCGCGTGCAGCAAGTTTTACTTTTTGGATGAGAACACCGCAGGGAAGAAAGCTGCGCTGGCGGCTGAGGCCGCCGCCGCGCGCAAGGCGGTGAGGAAGACGAAAGCAGGCGAGAAAAGCGCTGCGCAAGGCGCGCCTGCTGCTTCGACCGGTTCGGCGCCGCCCGGCGCCGCCGCTGCTTCGGCCCAGCCTTCATCCAAGGCGCAGGACGCCAAAGCGCAGGCTGTGCCGAAGAAAGTGATAGACACGATCATCACAGCGATCGAAAACGCCGACCTGATCGGTGACGACTGGATCAACATCGCGCCCATCGGGAGCGTGCTGTACCGGCGTTTCCCGGAGTTTGACCCGTCGCTGTGGAACAGGCCCAAACAATTATCGCTGTTCCTGAAAAGCCTTGACGCCTATTTTGAGGTCGAGCAGGGGGAGGCTATCGGGAAGCCGGCGGGAAGTTATATCAGGATCAGGACGTAAGGAAGGGACTAAAATATGCCTCTGATTATACTCGGTTTGATCGTTGTCCTTGGCGCATGCCTGTTGATCTACTACCAGCTTGGGCCGAAAGTGACGCGCCGGCTGAAAAGCGGGCAGAGCATTTTCGGTTCGGTATTCGGCAGTCAGGATGGGAATTCAGGCAATTTCTATGCCGCAGGCGCCGAGACGGACACGCCGGAAGCTGACGCAGGGCAGGACGGCGCGGGCAAAGGCGAAGATGACGACGGCAAGGTGTTGTTTATTTTCGGCGACGGCGAACGTGAAGAGCGCCTGCTCGGCGAGGATGGCCAAGGCCCTCTGGGCGAAGGCAGCGAGCACGACGAAAACGCATAAGATTTTCGCGATCGCCGACACACACCTTTCTATTGCATCGGACAAGCCGATGGATGTCTTTGGCGATGCGTGGAAAGACCATGCGGGGCGCCTGGGCGAGGCTTGGCGCGAAGCGGTCGTAGAAGATGACCTGGTGGTAGTTGCCGGCGACATCTCATGGGCGCTGAAGTTTGAGGACGCAAAGCCCGACCTTGATTTTTTGCACGAGCTGCCGGGACAGAAGCTTTTGATCCGCGGCAACCACGATCTTTGGTGGCAGAAGATCACCATGCTCAACAGTATATATGAAAACATGCGGTTCCTCCAAAATGACCATGTGCTTTTCGGGGAGGGCAGGGCGATATGCGGGTCGAGGGGCTGGGGCCTGCCGGGTCTTGAGGACTACGGCGCCGACGATGAAAAAATACTTGCCCGCGAGCTGATCCGGCTCAAGATGTCCCTTGACAAGGCAGTGGCTGCCGGGGCCTTGGAAATCATCTGCGCCATGCATTTTCCGCCGGCGCTGACGCCTTGCAACGCCTCTCCATTCACGGAGCTGATCGAAAACTACCCCGTTTCCCAGGTGGTCTATGGCCATCTGCACGGACCGCAGGCCTACCGTAAGGGTATAATGGGGATGCACAGGGGCGTTGACTACCGGCTCGTCAGCTGCGACTACCTGGGCTTCCGCCCCCTTAAGATCGTATAACGCCGCCGCTTACAGTACAGGCTGTTACCTCTAAGATGGCGCCGCTGTTTCCGTATCGCGCTTCTGCTTCCTTTATGGCGCCGCTGTTTCCGTATCGCGCTTCTGCTTCCTTTATAGCGCCGCTGTTTCCGTATCGCGCTGCTGCTTCCTTTATAGCGCCGCTACTTCAAGTTCTCCGGGTTCAGGCAGAGAAGGCTTTCCGGCAAGAAGACGCCGTCTTTGCGCACAAGCTCATCGTCAAACCAGATTTCCCCGCCCCCGTATTCTGTCCGCTGTATCGTCACAAGGTCCCAGTGCACGGCGCTGTTGTTGCCGTTGTCGGCCTCCTCATACGCCTTGCCGGGCGTGAAGTGGAAGCTGCCCGCGATCTTCTCGTCGAACAGCGTGTCCTTTATCGGTTCAAGGATATAGGGGTTGAAGCCGAGGGAGAACTCGCCGATATAGCGCGCGCCCTCGTCTGTGTCAAGCAGCTCATTGATCCTCTTTGTGTCATTGGCCGTAGCGTCCACTATCCTCCCATCCCTGAATTCAAACCGGATGTTTTCATAGGTGAAGCCCTGCTCCTCGCTGGCAGTGTTCACGGACAGGACCCCGTTCACGCTTTCCCTGACGGGCGCCGTGAATACCTCGCCGTCGGGGATATTGTTTTTGCCGGCGCATTTGATGACGGGGATGTCCTTTATCGAAAAGGAAATATCGGTCCCGGGGCCCAGGATCCTTACCCTGTCCACAGCTTCCATGCGGGTCACAAGGCTGTCCATGGCCTTGCCCATCTTTCCGTAGTCAAGCTCGCAGACATCGAAATAGAAATCCTCGAACCTGGCCCTGCTCATGCCCGCAAGCTGCGCCATCGAGGCGACGGGGTACCTCAGCACGACCCACTTCGTATGGTTGACGCGGTAGTCCAGCGCGGGGAGCGTGACGCGGTTCCAGAGGTTCATCAAATTGGCCGGGACGTCGGAAAGCTCTGATGTGTTGTCGCTGGCGCGCACGGCGATGTAGCAGTCCATGCCCTTCATGCGGGCAAGCTCTGTATCGTTGACAAACGATGCTTGCTCCTCTGTGGCGCCGAGCAGCAGTTCGCGCTGCACCTGCGAGTCGCGCACCTCGGCGAAAGGTATGCCGCCGGCCGCGTAGACCTCGCGTATAAGCGAGAGGACAAGCGGCTTTACGTGCTCGCCTTCATATGAGATAAGCACGCGCTCGCCGGGCTGCACCTCCACCGAATAGCCTGTTAGCTTTTTTGCCAGTTTTTCAATCCTTTGATCCATAATCGAACCTCCCTTTCATTCAGCTTCCGACAAATTTCCCCGCGACGCCGATCGCCGCGGCAAGCAGCGGGTTTTCCATCGTCCGGGCCGTCTCTTCGAGCCCCTTCATGATGGGCAGGCGTTGCGGGCATTTCGCTTCGCAGGCGCCGCATTTCCTGCATGCCGACGCGCGGCCCGAAGGCTTGCTCTTTGTCGGCCTGAGCGTGAAGTTGTACGAGAATTTCGGCGATATGCCGCCGAACATCGCGTAGCTGTTCCGGGCGGAGAAGCAGAAGGGGATGTCTACGCCGTGGGGGCAGGGCATGCAGTAGGCGCAGCCCGTGCAGCCGATGTCGATCGCGCGGCCGAAGATGTCCCTGACGCGGCCTATCATCGCGAGGTCTTCTTCCGTAAGCGCGCCCGGCAGCGCGTCTTGCGCGGCGAGCGCGTTCTCCTCGACCTGCGCGTCATCGTTCATGCCCGAGAGGGCGCAGGCGACTTCCGGATGGTCCCATACCCAGCGAAGCGCCCAGTCCGCCGCCGTGCGCCTGTTCCCGCCGGCGTCCCGATAGCCTTCGATCTCCGCCTTTGCCTCGGGCGGCATCTTCCCGACGATCATGCCGCCGCGCAGCGGTTCCATTACTATTACGCCGACCCCTTTGGCCGCCGCGTATTTGAGGCCCTCGGTCCCGGCCTGGAAATGCTCGTCCAGGTAGTTGTACTGGATCTGGCAGAACTCCCAGCCGTAATCGTCTATCACGGCGCGGAAATCCATAAGGTTGCCGTGCCACGAAAAGCCGATATGGCCTATCCTGCCGTCCGCCTTAGCCTTTTCGAGGAACTCGATGGCGCCTAGTTTTTTTCCGCGCTCCCAGCCCTGGAAGCTGTTGAGGCTGTGCACCAGGTAGTAGTCGATATAAGTCATGCCGAGGCGCTCCAGCGAAGCGGCGAGGTAGCGTTCCATGTCCTCGCGCGACTTGACCATCATGAGCGGGAGCTTGGTCGCGATGAAGACGCGGTCGCGGAGCTTTTTGCCTGCTTCGTCTGTCTTTGCCAGTATCGAGCCGATGGCCTTTTCGCTGCCGGGGTAGACGTAGGCCGTGTCAAAGTAATTGACGCCGGCCTCGATCGCGAGCCGCACCTGCCGCTCGGCCTTCTCCATGTCCGTCGCCGCCAGGTTGCGCTTGAAGCGCATGCAGCCGAAGCCGAGGATGGAGACCTCGTCCCCCGTGCCTGGCATTTTCCGTTTTGGTATTTGAGCCATGATAATTCCTTTTTGCCTGCGTTTCTGCTTGTTGCGTATTGCTAAAAAGTATACCACATACTATAATTCGGGTTGTAGGGCATTGTCATGGCGCCGCCTGTTGCCCCGGGCGCATGGATCGTTGTTTCGCAATCGACACAGGCAGAGGCGCATGAATCGTTAGCTGGCAATCGACACAGGCAGAGGCGCAGGAATCGTTATTTCGCGATCAATATGGACTAAGGCACATGAAACATTATTTTATAATCAATCCGGCTGCCGGCAGCGGCAAGGAACAACAGGCGATAATGCCGCGCATACTGGACGCGGTGAAGAAGTGGGGCGCGGACTACGAGCTGCACCGCACGAGCGGGCCGGGCGAGGCGACCATCTACGTGCGCGGGCGGCTGGCGGCGAGCCCCGGCGAGGCTGCCCGATTCTACGCGTGCGGCGGCGACGGCACGGCGGCCGAGATCCTCAACGGGATGTACGGGGCGGAAAACGCGGAGCTCGCGATCCTGCCGGTCGGGTCCGGCAACGACTACATCCGCAATTTCGGGAAGAGGGAGCCCTTCCTGGACATCACGGCGCAGCTGGCGGGAGAAGGCGTCCCGGTGGACGTCATCCGGTTTTCGTACACGACGGCGGAGGGCAAGAGGGGCGCCCACGCATCGCACGAGGCCGACGAAAGCGGCGTCTATACGGCCTATGCGCTCAATATGATCAATATGGGCTTTGACGCGAAGGTCGCCGGGCGCATGGTGCAGATGAAGAACAAGCTATTCCTCAAGGGGACGGGCGCCTACGTGGCCGGCATCGTGCGCGAGCTCGTCTCTTACAAGATGAACCGCGCGGTCTTCCGGCCCGAGGGCGAGGAGGCGTTCGAGATGGACATCCTGCTGGCCGGCGTCGGCAGCGGGCGGTTTTCGGGCGGCGGCTTCGAAGGCATCCCTGTCGCCGTCGTCAACGACGGAGTGCTCGACCTCATCGTGATCGAGCCTTTGACACGCGGCGAGTTCCTCCGGCTGGTGGGCGTGTACCACGACGGCCAGCACCTTGAACACCCCGGGCTCAAGGAGAAGCACCGGCTCTTCCGCGCGAATGAAGTCGCGATCGAGCCGCTTGGCGGGCTCGTCTTCACCGCTGACGGGGAGGCGCTCTATACGGAGGCGCCGCTCACGGTGTCGCTCGCGCCGGAAAAGGTCCGCTTCGTCATACCCGACGGGTTGGAGCGCCCGTAGGGGGAACGCCAAACGGACTTCCACTTTTTACCTTACAAGCCGGAAATTCGTTTGGCAATCAAGCCAGCCGAATAGCGGCGAATAGCGGCGAAGAGCGGCATTTTCGACTTTTTGGCCGTAAAATGCGACGTTTTTTCGCTTGTAGTTGTGCTTGAACCCTTATATTTACAATACTGTTCTCTAAT
>Ga0082212_10005597_pt1 | contig 17075 bp, 14 predicted proteins | sample TergutNt197P3_FD_71548 | JGI IMG/M metagenome (GOLD analysis project Ga0082212, IMG submission 71548) | Neocapritermes taracua P3 segment gut microbial communities from Petit-Saut dam, French Guiana - Nt197 P3 | ecosystem: Host-associated > Arthropoda: Insects > Digestive system > Gut ... | reverse complement strand
TTATTTTCAGAATTATATAATGGCATAATATTACAATTTAACCCCCAAGTAGCACCTCCAACACTTCCGCCGCTTTGAAGTTGTCCCATGTGTATAGGAGTATTCCATGCTGCTTTATCTGTTGATATTAAGGAAATGTCTCCTGTTACTCCTTCAATAGAATTACCAATTAGTTGTGAGTACTGTTTATTTAATTCTTCTTTAAGTTTCGCTATACCATAACTATTTATAATATTTTCATCTATAGCTATTACTAAATCTAATTGGTAAACATTTCCCAAATCATCAACTTTACGAAAAAAACCACCAGAACCATCCGGATTATTTTTACTTATTGGTCGACGGCTCGCATACTGAATCGGTACCCACAACTTCTCTTCTGCATATATATTTCCAAGATTTGTATTATCTATATTATTCAATCTTGCCAGTTCGCCAACTGTGGTATTGAATTTTTCCGCTATATTCCACAAACTATCTCCTTTTTGCACGGTATAGTTACCTTCCTTGCTTAGTTTTCGTTTCTGGTACGGCAACAAATCTTCAGGCAAAGGCTGGCACGAAGCAGGTATTTGTAACTTTTCTCCCGCACGAATATAATCCTTTGATTTCAGATTGTTCAACCTAACTAATTCCTCTACCGTAGTACCGTATTTTTTGGCTAAGATTCCTAACGTATCGCCACACGCTATGTAATGTGTAAAGGTATCTTTATTATCAGCCTGTTCACCTGTGGTAAATCTTGTATCAATAACTTTTGTTTCAACCGTAACAGCGCCTGCATCAAGAGCCGTTGCAATAAGTGTTCTAAATTTTGGAGTTGGACTCATGGTTATTTGTTTTTATTTGAGCGCCAACAGCAATGATTTCTGAAAAGACTGTTATTTATATCTACAAACAAATATACGTGTTTTTTTATATTATCTTCATCTTTTGTAGAAAAAATACTATTGGCTGATTTTTGAAACAAAATAACAGATAAGGCAAGAGATGTCAAAAAAGATATGCCAATACGTCAGTGAAATGTGAAAAGGCAGATTTGAAAGCTGTATTTCTCGTAATTAGCAATATAGAGAAAAATGGACAATACCCATTCACAACTTTGGTTGTGCATAGTTGCAATAAAAAACAAAATGTAGTTTTATTTATTAAAAAATTTATACCTTTGTACCTATCACAGTTAAAGAATTTTATGGCAAAAACACCTCAATTATACATTATTTCGGGTTGCAACGGCGCAGGAAAAACGACAGCCTCATATACTATTTTGCCTGAAATTTTGGAATGTAAAGAGTTTGTTAATGCAGACGAAATTGCTCGCGGTCTTTCGCCTTTTCAGCCCGAAAAAGTGGCGATTGAGGCAGGAAAAATTATGTTGAAGCGTATCGATGAATTGTTGAAAGAAAAAACTAATTTCGCCATTGAAACTACATTAGCATCAAAGACTTACAACCATACAATTTTGTCAGCGCGAGAAAAAGGTTACAATATTACATTGATTTATTTTTGGCTTAGCAGCGTAGAATTGGCAAAAGAAAGAGTGAAAAAACGCGTTTTAGAAGGCGGTCATAATATTGAAAGTCAAGTTATTGAGCGCCGTTATTATGCAGGAATAAAAAATCTTTTCGACATTTATTTGCCACTTGTAGATATCAATGATTTATGATAATTCAACCATAAAACATATCTTGATTGCAGAAAAAATTTTAAATAATAACATTCAAATTACAGATAATCATCTGTATAATAAATTTTTAGAAAATTATGACTACACAAACGAAAAATGATATTAGAAACAAAATAATTAAGGGACTTGAACTTAATTATGTACGACTTATTGCCGAAAAACGTGCTAAAAATCAGTCGTTTGTTATTATACGCAACAATAAAATTGAATATGTAAAATTGTAATGACCTTTGTTAGTCATTCTTGATTTCCTTCTGTATATCAAGCAGTTCTTGTTTTACTTTTTTCAATCGTTCAACAATTTCGGCATTTCGCTTGACATCATCTTTATTATGGCTTTTGAGTTTTGCTTTCGCTCCGCTGATGGTAAGTTTCTGACCGCGAAGCAAATGATGAATAGTTCTAATATCTTCAATATCTTCTTTTGTAAAAAAGCGTGTTCCCTTTTTATTGGTTTTAGGTTTAGGAAATCCGAATTCTTTTTCCCAAAAACGCAATGTTGACTGGTTTTCGTTGAATATTTCGGCAACTTCGCTAATGGAATAGTATAGTTTTTTATCTTCGTTTTCCATTTAATTATTTATAAATAACAAGTTGCTGCCCTACTCTAATTAAGTTGGAATTTAAGTTATTCCACTTTTTTATCGAAGCGACCGACACTTTGTTCCTCGATGCTATTCCTCCCAACGTATCGCCCGACCTAACTTTGTAATAAACTTTATTTCCACTCCCGGATGTGGTGCCGCCGCCGGAAGCATATGTTTGATTTGGCGTAACTTCGGCTCGCAAATTGTTTATCAATTCATCGGCTCTATAAGCAAGGATAATATCCTTTTTATCCAAAAATATGCCAACTTGGTCTTGCGGTAACGCCAATACATGTGCGTTGATATTACCAGGAATTATATCTCTGCGGTATTGCGGATTAATATAGCGCAATTCTTCTATCGGAATATTTAATATCGAAGAAATCTGTTGCAAGTGCATACGTTCTCTTACCATAATAGTGTCGGTAGCAGTAGGAATTTCGGCAACCTCAACAGGACAAATATTATGCAGAGCATAATAGTTCATCACATAATTGGCAGCGATAAATGCCGGAACATATCCTCTGGTTTCACGCGGCAAAAAATAGTAAATATCCCAATAATCACGTTTTCCACCTGCACGTCGGATAGCTTTGTTCACATTGCCCGGACCGCAATTGTAAGCCGCAATAGCCAAGTGCCAATCGTTATAAATGTTATATAAATCTTTCAAATACTTTACGCCTGCATGCGTCGCTTTATATGGATCGCGGCGCTCATCAACCAGATTATTGACAGTTAATCCATACGCTCTTCCGGTTCCGATCATAAACTGCCACAAACCCGATGCGCCAGCTTTTGAAAGTGCAACGGGATTCAATGCTGATTCTATTACGGGCAAATATCTCAATTCCAATGGCATACCTTGTAATTCCAATGCTTCTTCAAACAATGGAAAATAATGTTGGCTCAATCCTAACATTCGCGCCACTTGGTCTCTTCGGCGACCGGTATATAAATCGATATATGACTGCACAATGCTGTTATAAGGCATTTCTATCAAATTGGGAAGTTGCGATAAACGCGCTTTATATTCTTCTTTTGAAAAAGTTGGATTAACGCCACTCGCGCAATCAGCAGATTTCCGCTCACGGCCGGCAGAAATATACATCGTCTGTAAATCGCTCAAATGCCTGTCGAAAATGGCAACCTCTTCGTCGCCTTGAAAAGAAAGGGAATCGGGTTCTTTCTTTGTTTTATCTTCCAATCTTATTATATAACCGCCAACAGTATATTCATTGTACGCATCTTCGTTATAAGATTGCGCAAAAATGACATTGCTCGCCAATAAAAAGGCGAAAAAAAGCGAAAAAAATATGTTTGTCTGTCTGTTCATAATCAAATTCTAAAATCGTAAACGGCACTGTAAACCGACCGTCGCATTTGTATTAACTAATTGCATTTGAGGTGCTATGTTCAGTGTCAAGTCGGGCGATATGTCAAACTCAAACAACTGCGCGTCAACAAAAGCGTCAACGATAGAGAGAACATAAATTCCAGCCATTCCGATGATACACAAATCGCGGTTGCGCCTGTATATGTCCATTCTCCGTGACAGCACACTTCGGAACCACACTTGGTCAATTTCTTCGGGATCCATTCCTATCGGAAGCATATTTATCCAACTGTTGGTATTTTCGTCGCCATCTATAAAATCGGAATATGCTTGCCTGTAATCAACATAGTATTTGTTGTTCCAAGACATTCCGTAAGCCAATCCTGTAAAACCGCCGTAAATAATCGGCAGTTTCCAGTATTTTCGATTGTAAATTTGCCCTAATCCGGGACAAATAGCCGCAAATAAAACCGCTTTCCTCGGATTCGGGACAAAAGAGTTTTGGTCAAACTGTATTGTTTCTATTTGCGGTTGGTCGGTTCCGGGTTGAAAATAAATGGTGTCGCCAATTGCCGAAGCGTCATTCTCCTGTGCGGCGCATTGTCCCACAGGAAACAACATAATGAGAACGGGAATTATGACAAAATATTTTCTCAACTTTAGAAATTTGTAATAATATGTTTCCCACAAAGACACAAAGAACACAAAAATTTCTTAGTGAACTTTCTTGGCAGAGCCAAGCGGCAAAGCCGAGCGGTGCCTTTGTGAGAAATATTTATAAATTATTTGTTTTTCATTACTTATTTATCGGATAAACTGTCGAATATTTCTATGATACGCTCCATATCTTCTTCGCTCGAAAACGGAATAGTTATTTTTCCTTTTCCTTTTTCATTCGCCGAAAATTGAACTTTTGTTTTGAAAAACGAAGATAATTTTTTCTCCATCAGGTCGAAAATTTCATTGTCTTCCGATTTTGAGGCAGTATTATTTTCCACTTTAACTTCCTCAACAGGAATTTCGCCTGTATTTATGTTTTTTACTATTTCTTCCACATTGCGAACAGAAAGTCCGTCTTGCGTTATTTGCTCGAAAACCAATAATTGAGTTTCGGCATCTTCAACGGCAAGCAAAGCACGAGCATGTCCCATACTTAAGTCTTTGTTTTGAACGGCAATTTGCACAACTGCCGGAAGTCTCAATAAACGAAGGTAATTGCTGATGGTGGCTCTTTTCTTTCCGACCTTTTCGCTCAATTGGTCTTGCGTTAACGTAAATTCGTCTATCAGTTTTTGGAAGCTCAACGCAATTTCAATGGCGTTCAAATCTTCGCGTTGAATGTTTTCGATAAGTGCCATCATCTCCACGGCAGCATCGTCACTTACTTCTTTTACATAAGCGGGAATACTTTGCAAACCTGCCATTTTAGAGGCTCTGAAACGACGTTCACCCGAAATGATTTGGTATTTATTGTCGGAAACTTTTCGCAATGTAATCGGCTGAATAACACCAAGTTGTTCGATAGATGCGGCTAATTCTGCCAATGCTTCTTCGTCGAAAACGGTGCGCGGTTGATTAGGATTCGCTTCGATGTTTGCGATTTCGATTTCGCTCATCGACAAAGAACCTGATGTTGAAACTTCAACGGTTTCGATAAGTGCGCTTAATCCACGCCCTAATGCGCTTTTTTTACTCATACGTTTTTGCTTTTCTCGTTTCGTTCTATCAATTCTTCTGCTAATTGCAAATAATTCAAGGAACCTTTCGATTCCGAATCGTATAGCACCACCGGTTGTCCGTAGCTTGGAGCTTCGCTCAATCGGGTGTTGCGGTAAATAATAGTATTGAAAACCAACTCTCCAAAATGTTTTTTCAATTCTTCTTGCACTTGATTTGCCAAACGCAAACGGGCATCAAACATCGTCAACAAGAAGCCTTCTATTTCGAGCGAAGGATTCATTTTTGACTTAATAATTTTGATGGTATTCAGCAATTTTGAAATTCCTTCGAGGGCGAAATATTCCGCTTGTACGGGAATAATTACGTTATCGGCAGCTGTAAGCGCGTTTACTGTAATCAATCCCAACGACGGCGAGCAATCGATAAAAATATAATCGTAATTATCTTTTATTGGATTCAACACGCCTGCTAACACTTTTTCGCGCTGGTCTAATTTCAGTAGTTCAATTTCCGCACCAACCAAGTCGATGCGCGAAGGAAGGATATCCAACCCGTTTACTTCGGTTTTCTGAATAGCCATTTGCGGATTCATACCGTCGATAAGGCATTCGTAAATGGTGTTTTGAACATTCTGATTATCGACTCCCAATCCCGAAGTTGCATTTGCCTGCGGGTCGGCATCGATAATAAGCACTTTTTTACCTTGCATTGCCAATGATGCAGATAAGTTAATGGCTGTGGTTGTTTTTCCAACTCCGCCCTTTTGATTTGCTAACGCTATGATTTTACCCATATATGGTATTTTTAAAAACAGATAAAGTTTCGCAAAGTTACAAAAAAAACTTAAATTTCAAGAGACAAAAATGTTTTTTCAATACAATGCAAAAAAGCATTATGCGAAGTTACATAATGCTTTTTTGTATAATATTTTGATATTTTTTATAATTAAGTTATTAGACTTCCAGCTATAATTCGATGTATAAAAATCATGTTATCGTTTATAGTGCAGATGATAGCCATTTTCTTATAATTAACACGGCGCACATTAAAACCATATTGTTGTAACGACTGATTGTGTCTTATTGCAAATGCTGTTGGAACAATGGCAAGACTTTCTATTGTGTTGATGATGCCTTGTGTATATCTGAAAGCTGTAAGCGGCGATTGATAATCAACGATGATAGCATTAAATAAATTGTCTAAATCTTCAGAAGCTTCTTGGGTATAAACAATTTTATACTTTCTCATACGCCCAATTTTAGCTTATGGTCTGTTCCGTAAAATTGATTCAACTTATTTTCCATCTTTTCCCATACTTCTTTATGGGAATAAGTTACACCATCCACGACATTTGGGAACGTAAGTTTTACGCACCTCTTTCTTTCCAACTCTTTTACCAGCTTTCTTCCTGTTGGTGTTGTTACATCTATTTCGGCTGTTACAACATTCATATCTTTCTTGTTCAATAAATTTAGTCATTTTCTCGCAACAGCATAATCCAAATAAATTTGGCTTCTGCTTATTACTTATCGAAAATGTTCAATTTTCTCTTACAAAGTTAAACTAAAATATCAAATTAGCAAAATAAAAACAGCTGAATTTACTAACTTATCCTTTTCAAAACAAGCATCATCACAATTCCTACCACTGCGCAGACAGAAGCAATCACAAACGCCGGAAACATCAGGTCAATATCATTCGCGGCAAGATTTCTATAATGTCCTGCAATGAGCGACGAAACAATTGCCGCCGCACCAAAACCTTGCAACACAACGCCATAGTTTGTTGCCATATGTTTTGCACCGAAAAGGTCGGCAGTCAAAGACGGAAAAGTGCTCAACAAACCGCCGTAAGAGAATCCGATACAAGCAATGAGAACAAAAATCCAAAGTCCACCTACCGAATTTACCAAAAGCGAAAGTACGGCAGTGATTGAAAGCAAAATGATAAGTGTGTTTATTCGTCCCAATTTATCGGACATTGTACCCCAAAATAGACGACCAACAGAGTTGAAAAGCGAAATTGCCAAAACTCCGATTGTTGCCGTAGCTGCCATTCCTTTTGCCTCGGCAATCGGTTTGGCAAAACCTATCATCATCAATCCGCCCATACAAGCAAACAAGAACGTGAAAGTTACCAAATAAAATTGTGGTGTTTTTAGCATTTCCGAAGTGGTATATTGTTTTTTGGTTACGGTGTTTGTTGTCGATGTTTGATTATATCCTTCGGGTGCATCTTTAATAAAGAAACTACCAACGATACAAACGGCAAGGCAAATTATTCCCATAACCATAAATGCTTTGGTTTCGCCAACACCAACGCCACCAAAAACGGCAATCGCTTTTTCGACAATCGGTGTGAAAACAACACCGCCAAAACCGAGCGCCGAAACTATAATTCCGGTAATCAATCCTTTTTTATGCGGATACCATTTTTGAGCACAAGCAATGGTTGTGGAGTAAGAAAAACCCATTCCAAGTCCGCCCATCACACCATAAGTGAGCCACAAAAGCCAAGCACAATCGGCTGTTACGAAAGAGGCAAGGAAAAAGCCCAAACCCATTATAATGCCACCTGTAAAAACGACAGGACGTGTAGAATAACGAACAGCTAATTTACCGCTAATTGCGCTTCCGATACACATAAAGGCTATTACGAGCGAAAATGTTAAAGCTGCTTTGGCGTTGTCGCCGTCGAAAATAGTTTTTGCAATTCCTGCTTGGAAAACGCTCCAAATGTAAGCAACGCCAAGTGTAAGTTGAATGGCAACCGCTGCCATTACAGTAGAAAATCCTTGATTGTTTTTCATTATAAATTTAGTTTTATTTTTTGCAGTGCAAAGATAAGATAATAAATTACATTATTATCTTTTTTGCTTTTAAAGTGTAAAATTATTTTATTTTATACTTTCGGATTGTAAAAATAAAAGCTGTTTTTGTAATGAATTATTCTTCCACCTCTTCTTTTACTGCTTCTGCATTTGTTCTATTGCGCCTGAACAGTCTATTCCAATAACCTTTAACCAAGTCGCCAAAGTTATCGAATTCTTCGCGGTAACCGATACCTACTCCTTGAGTGGTAGTATTTTGCTGATAGTATTTATCATTTGAACGGGAATAGGCTCTAAGCCTAAATCTTCTTGCTTTACCAAGTTTATATTCCACCTCGAAATCACCGATAAAATTATTGGTTGACATTATATCGTCGCGATAACCAAGATTACCCGTAATAAATAAACGGTTGTCAAGCATTGCTGCGCCGCCTCTAATTTCTACTTCGGTACCTTGTGTCTGACCATCGGCGCTGCCGGTATGCTGATAATTGACTCCTAACGTTATGTTTTCGTTAATTTGTGATATCCAATTGCTAAGCTGCGCCGAGAGCGTAGAGCTAACCAACGAAGATAGTTCGGAACCGGAACCTTGCGCCACCGGATTATTTCTCATAAAATCGGGTCTGTAAAATCTGTTCATAGCAAGAAGATAAAGCATTTGCCGAGTCATCATATCATCGGTATTAATAATGCTTCTCACTCGTCGCTGTAATTCGTCGCTGCTACCGGGAAGTTCAATGTTAAATAATATATTGGGAGAAGTTAGCTCGCCCGTCAACGTCAGCAGGCAGTTTACATTTACATTTGAATTTCCTATTTGCATATCACGCAGTTGGGTTTCATCGAACAAATCAAGCAACGATGCTCTAACCGGCAAATAGGCGTTTATGTTAATCTGCGCTTGATAGGGAGAGCCGCTCCACGTTATGGTGCTACCTTCTTTAATCCTAAAGTCTCTCCTAAAAGCGTTTTGCAACGTAAATGTATAGGATCCCGAAACCAATGTATAGCTGCCATAGAGCATCATACCATCTATTCCGTCGTAAACCACGCGTATGTTACCGTTTCCGGTTGCTCGTATCATATCACCGCCGTTGGGGTCGATAAGCAATTGTATTTCGGCATCGGGAGTTGCCTCTAATTGCAGGTTCATTCTGATGTTTGCACCTGCTGTCTGCGTCCTTGCCGCCCAAGCTCTACGCCTTACAGGTTCGGTTTGCCCTGCTTCTACTTTTGGTCTTTCGATAAAGGTAATAAAATTATTTTCGGCAGCCGTCATATAACTCGAGAACGGAATCACAACTCGTGTATTCGCTTCGGTTCTGGCACCGATGTCGAATGTAATGGTTTGTTGATTGCCTCTTATCGACAAGTTACCTGTACCATACGCTCTGCCGTAAAAATTTTCGTTATCACCCGGCTGAGTGTTCATTGCCAGTATGTTGTTGAAATTTCCACTGATATTGAACCGCATATTTTGATACGAATCGTGTTCTATCGTTCCGGTTAGCCTGCCGGTATTTTTCTCGGGATCATAAATGGTTATATTTCTAAAAGAAAAGGAAGTGGGCGTAATATGAATCGTATCTGAAAAAGAAAAACTTGTTTTTAAAAAATCAATGTTGAAATTCGCGTTTTTCACATAAGCATCGCCTTGAAACAGCGGTTTTACAAGCGGCCCCATCATTCGCAATTGCGAAGAGCTCGCTGTTCCGGTTATGTTTTGCATCACAGTTGCCAAAAACGGCTGTAAAAATTCGAGTGGCAAATCGCTTGCCTTAATCAACAAATCAAGTTCAATATTTCTTTTGGGATAAACATATCCGGAAAGGTCGATTATTTGCTTGCCGGCATCAAACACATTAATATCCATTTTGAGCCTTTCCTGCGTGTTTTCCCAAACCGACTTCAACGCAAGGTCGCCCCAGCGGCTGTTGTTGAACGAAAAATCTTTCGCCTTCAAATCGGCTTGTATAATGGGTTGATTGAGCACACTGTTGACCATAGCGCTACCGGAAACAATACCGCCAAGGTCGATTACATCCATATTTACAAACAGTTTGAGATAATTCAAATCAATGTTTCCCACTTGCAACACGAGTTGGTCTTCTTCTTTTGCCGAAACAGTTCCGTCGATATTTATGAATTGGTCGGCATAGCCTACCCTAAAATTATGGATGGTGTATTTTGAAGGTTCGGTCATAATAATGCTTTCGCTGATATACCACGGCAATCCCGAAAAAATCATATTTGTGGGCAAAATATTAGTAATGGTTTTAAGTTCCCGTTGTTCGTTTCTGGCAAAACCGGTCAGCGCATAAACATCGCCTTTATAGTGGTTTGCTTCGTCATTATTGTTCCACTGAAAAGCAGTAAGCAACGTATCATTTTTTGCCGATGCTCGAATAGAAATATCAAAAATAGTCGGACTTTTTTCCCGTTCAAATTTAAAATCAAGCGCCACACGAAGGTCATCGCCCGGATTTTCGCACAAAAAAATAATGTCAGAAAGGTCTGTTTTATTGTTGTTAATAAATGGAATCACGCCTCTTATTCTGAACTTTCGCGTTTGGTCGTCATAATAACCGTAAAAATTAATGTCGGAAGATGTTCGCCACTTAATTCCCAGCAGATTGCTGATGGTATCAAGGTCATGAATTTTGAGGTCGAAGTCAAAGTTATTATCCGTTACTTCAGCCACAGCATTTCTTCCCGTGTTCAGCGCAGGCATGTATTGCGAAGCGACATACCGAGCACTCGCCACAAAGGTAGAAATGGTATATCTTCCTTCAATAATTCCGTTCACAAAATCGGACGCAATAACAATGCTGTTCAAGTCTTCGGAATACTCGGAAATAGCTTCAAACTTTTGCAAATGAAGTTCTCTATCGCCGTTTACAAGAGAAACATCACTCATAAAAATATTTCCCATAATATTATCGAGATTGTTTCCACGGACATTTATGTTCATATTAAACGAGTAAACCATATCGGGATACTTGGTTGCCAAATTCATATTTCCCGGTTTCAAGTTCATTACATTTGCCGTAAAATCGAAATAAGGCAACGACTCGGAAAAATCCAATAATCCGTCCAAGTGGACAATTCCATTTTTATCGTTAAGGTCAATGGCTCCGTTAAACTTGTTGTTCTCGTAAAATCCGTTGAGCACAATGTTGTTGTATTCGTAATCGTTGTAGAAAAAGTTGTCAATGGCGCCTTCCAAGTTCAGCGCAAGCGGTCGTTGAGCACCTTTCTCGCCATTGACTCGCAAGTTGAAAGTGATGTTTCCGATTTCTTTTCTTTCGAGCAATGCTCCTAATTGCAGGTCGTCTGTTTTCACTTCGCCGTGGAAAGCAAATGAGTTTTCCTCCGGACGTTTCCGTTCTAACGACATTTGCATGATAATGTCTCCCAAATTGGTACGAATGTTTCCGTTGGCTGCCAAACCGGTAGCAAAATTTCCGTCCAACTCGCCTTTAAAATTAAGTTTGTCTAATGCTCTCACTATTTCGGGAAGTTGAAAAGGCATATTTTTTATATCGGCGATTAAATCTTCGACATCAGGTTTTATCGTATGGAAATCGGCAATGCGCGCAAAAACGTATGTACTGTCGATGTTTGGCAATCCTCGAAAATTAAAATTGCCTATCAATCGGGTATTTTTTCCGTAGTTTATTTCCAAACTCGGACACGTCAAATTCGCAAGCGGACCGTTAAACACACCTGTAATGTTAATGGGACTGCTTATTGTTTTCAGCGCAGGCACAAAGGCGGAAAAATCGCCTAAGCAAATGGTCGAAGGTTTTAGTCCGATTTTGAAATTCACGCTGTCGGCAAAACTGCCGGAATCGGTAAATTTGAAATGAACGGGATTTATATTAATGGTTGTTTTTGGCAACGAAAGAATAAAGTCTTCGATGCTGAGATTTTTGTTAGCTAAACCAATTCGGGCAACCATATTATTTACTTTCAATCCCGATTTTTCTTCAAAGTTAAGGCGTCTGATGTCTAACGAAAGTGAATCTCTTGAATAAAGATTGAACGATAGCCGTGCGTTCAAGTTCCGAATATCTATGTTGTTAGCATCGAATCCGTTTTTCGACGGTGGTTTACGATTTGAAGTATATTGCACATTGACATTAACAAGCTGTACTATTTTGAGTTTAAGCAAAATATCATTATTTCCACCACTCAATGCTTGGATAAAAAAATCAAAGTTATTTCCTTGTTCCACATCGTTTTTCAATGCAATGGAAACGTCGTTCAGCCGAACTCGCATGAAAATAAACTGATTTTGAAAAAAAGGAAGCAGTTGAAACGTTGCATTCAGCTCATCGGCAACGAGCAATGTATCTTGCTGTTGGTCTTCTATAACAACATTGTATAAACTGATTTTGTTGAAAAGCTGAAAGCGGACATGACCAACCGAAACACGTGTGTTGAGCTGCTCAGACAATATTCCGACAGCTTTTTGAGCAAGGCGTTGCTGTATTCGCTCGTTATCGAGCAATACAAGGCTTGTCAGCAGTAATATTACTACCGAAAGAATAAAATAAAACAGTATTTTTAATCCCTTTTTGATGGTTCTGCTCGAATTAATAATGACAATAAAACGCTGTTCGCCATTGAATTGTTGCGTCCAACGCCTATTTTGTGCAACTTTGTGCGTTACAAAAGTAATTAAAAAATGGGCAACTTATTAAAGTTCGCCCATTTTTCATTATTTAATAGGATTCGAAATTAAAAATTTATACTTACAATTCATCAAATTTTTCTAATTTTTATTTCTAAGTAGTTACAAACTGCAGGAATTTAAAGTACAAGTTTTGGAAATTTGCACTAATTGAGATTTTACCCTATTTAAAAATAATTAATTTTTCTGTTGCACGCTTGTTTTCTGTTTGCAACGTACAATAATATATGCCGGCAGGAAGTTCAGCGCCACCCAGTGTAATTTGATACACTCCGGAATCGTGAGTCGAGTTGTTTTTAAGTTTATAAACAAGCTTTCCTTGATTATCATGCAACAAAATTTCTACAAATTCTGACTTGTTTATAGTATATTCAATAGTTACATCACCTGCTGACGGATTCGGGTATAGTTTTAAATAAAAGTCGTTATCCATCATTTTTTCATCAATTTTTTCCTCCGATTGAGTATCAGTTATTTTTTCTATGGCGTGGCTCATAGTCTGAGCTACTTCCAGCTCTTCACCATTTTCAGTTACTGTTATCTTTGAAAATTGAGTACAGGAATTGCAAGGTTCTATGCGTGCTGTGAAATTTGAGCCTGCTTTGGCATGAAAGCCGGGTTTTAAAGTAATGGACTCGTGAGCAACATACTCTGCTGTTTGCCCTGATTCTATAGTGTGCCACGAAGTGGGATAGCCTTGTTCTGACGGTACACTTTCTAAGACTGTAAGTGTTTTGGGTACAATCTGATGAGCATAACTAATAGGATACCCAAAAATATTGTTCCAAATGTTATAGTGATCCCACAGCGGATAAGTAAAATCACAATAATCTTGATTAGTACTCGGACGAATATGAAATATAGCATGCTGCCCTGAATTATAATTGCTATTTCCGGGTGTCAAATTGTCTAAAGTAACCCACAAATCGTCATAACTTCCGCCCCATCCCCAATTAAAATGAAAATAATCCCCAATAACACTAATATAACCATCGCATACAAAGGCATGCCCTCCGGACCCTGAACCGGAATAGTAAACAGGATAACCTTTATCTAAATTGTTTTTGATTCTTTCTTTCCATGTATTAAGACTGCTGGACCAAAACCTTCGTTGAAGATCAGCATCATTACTATATCCAAAATGATTTACCAATGCTTTACGGGCTTTGCTATCAGTAGTTCCTGATTTGCACTCGCCCTGTCTGCAATACTTCATATCAACCGCATCGCCACAATCTTTAATTAAACGGGCAATGGCATTGCGTTCTTTTTCATAATTGGGTGATGTCGTTCGCAGTTCATTCGGCATATTGCACCAATCATACTGGTAATAATTAACAAAATAGACAGGGTAATTCCAATATTTCATAATTTGCGCCATGGCGACAGCTACACAACCCGCCGGACATTTTACTCCTCCATTTAAAGAACAGGAACATTTGCCATTGCCATTAGGAGCAAAATAATTGTAAGCATCACAAGCTCCACTTATCGGTGTTCCATTATACACGCTAAAATCATTTGAGAAATTTTGATTCCATTGTGTTTGCAGCAAAGGCACTACGTAGAAAGCTGTCGAATTAGCTCTTAACAAACCGGATTGTTGTAATTCATTCCATGCCGTTTCATGATATAACTCGACATCTTTCTGAGCAAAACTCCATTCTATCTCCTGTATATAGTCGTATAAAAAATCGTGCAAGCAGCAAGGCACATACGTGTTGGTTGTATCAAAAATAGCCCCTTTGTCATGCTCCGGTTTTGTGTAGTATCCCAACACAGGCAAACAGGCTTTACTGCCCGACAGTAATACGGCTGCTCCATTTTTAAATACAACCTCATACATTAATACATCGCTTCTGTTTTTAGAAAAACTGTGTACGGTATCTATCTCCGTATCAGACGACCGTTTTAAAACCTCTGCACTGTTACGAAGTGTATTTAATGCAGCAATTCTTGCCTCTTTTTCACTTACTTGTTGTTGTGCGTTTACACCTCCTGCAATTAACAGCAGGCACAAACTCACTAAAAATTTTATTTTTTGCATTTCTAATTCCCTCCATTTTTTATTCAAAATAAATATCATCTGCACTATAAATTTGTATTCCAGATATTGTGCTGCAACAATCATTATTTGGTAATGATTGAAAATATAGTTTGCCACTAATATAACATTTTTTTGTTATATCTGCTGTAGCAAATTTATCTACAAGTTTTCTATAATTCTCAACATCCTCAAGACGATAAGCATTGACATAAATTCCTTGTCCGCCTCTTGTGGAAAAATTCCACCAAAAAATATCCTCCTCGTTAGAAATTAATGCAAATTTTTCCGGATTAACAGGTAAAGGTTTTCCGTCCGGATAAATCGGTCCTTGAAATATCCAGCCGAATACTTTAATGTCTTTTCCTGCATCGTCAAAATTTCCACTTGAACAGTCTCTTACACCATTCCAAAAAACAGTATAAACATCATTGTAATTTTCCCAATCAATTGGTTTTACTCCTTTGGGTTTGTTTATGTCGCAATTTGGTTTGCAAGAGACGACTAATAAAGCTACTCCGCATAATATTAATAATTTGATAATAAGTGATTTTCTCATAATTCCTCCTTTTTTATTTCTAAAAAACAATTATTTTTTATTCAAATCATAAGTTATTCCAAATCGCAATCCTCTATCAAATAATCTCTCGTGATAGCGCTCAGGCACAAAAGGGATCAAGGCATTTAATCGTAAAAAAGGATTAGCAAACAGCGACATTCCGAAGTTGAAATCATATTTTGCTCCTAAACCCATAATAAAACCCATTCCTGTTTGGTTGTCAATTATCTCATCTTTTTTTGCAAAGTCGAAAGCCAACAATGTTCCAGCATTGGCAAAAAAGAATTTCAAAAAATTGGCTCTCAATGTTAACGGAATACTAATAAGCGACAAATTTCTTTCACCATAATATCTGCTACCAAATCCATCATAATTACTTGAAAACGCTTTTATGTTATATTTAGAATACTCAACTCCTGTTTCTGCCTCTAACCAGTTATTCAGCGGATAAATATAATTTACACCTAAACTGTAATGATAGTTATTTTGGTAACTTCCACCGCCATCTAAAGCTACGAGATGAGTTACATTACTTTTTCCAAAAGTAGAAAATGTTATACCAATTTTTCCTCTTTCTGAATGTTGGTTTTGAGCGTTGAGAGAAACACACACAAAACAACAGAGAATTATAATCCCTTTTTTCATAATCTTATCCTCCTATTTTTTCAACTCATCTATTTCATTTTTCAATTCTATCACATATAACGTCAATTCCTCCACTTTCTTTAACAACAACATATTCATATCGCTTAAACTAATTCCTTCGGATTCCATAACAGCAGCAGGTTCCACTTCGGGCAGGTGTTTGTTGGTTTTAATAAAGTTACTCAAATCGTTCAAACTCATCAAGTTGTAATCTGCTTCAAAAACATAGTCGCAACCTTGATTAACGCAGACTTTTACTTCGTGGGCACGGATGGTACCGGCGACATCGAGTTTAGCAGTCGGCTTGGTAATGCCGATACCAATATTACCATTAGGTTCAATCCGCATTCTCTCTCGCAAATCGGTAATACCTCCATTCATTCCGGAAGGATTTGTATAAAATGCTAAGCCTGTTTCTTGAATTAACGCCGAATTAGGATGATGCGAATTAAATCGTAATGCTGCTATACGCGCTCCTATCTGATCCGGCTGCATGTCTCTATATCCTGTAAAATCAATGTTGTATTGAGCTGCTAAACCTCCAAACGGCACATTTAAATTTCCTGTATGTCCGATTTTTCCTATGCGGATAGCATTCCCATTTTCCGTTGCTATATCTAATTTTGCAGTTGGGGTTATAGTTCCAATGCCAACATTACCATTTGTATTAATTGTAAAAAACGGATCAGTAAACTGAGAATCGGTAGATCTTCCATTTCCGATAGCAAATGTATTGCTGTTGTAAACTGTTCCAATAGACCATGGATGATTTGCTTGCCGAATAAGATTAATGTACTGTCCGCTTGCTGCCGGTTTCGTTATAACCAAATCTCCATTATAGCCTTCATCCGGTGTTGCATTTGCAGGAGAAATACTTACTCTGCCTTTTACACTCAATGCCTGAGAAGGTGAAGGTGTGCCAATACCCACTTTTGTTGTTGTCGGATTCACATACAAATTAGATGAATTCGCAGTCCACGATTGCGCTTGCAATCCAAATACGCTCAT
>Ga0082212_10005596_pt1 | contig 17077 bp, 13 predicted proteins | sample TergutNt197P3_FD_71548 | JGI IMG/M metagenome (GOLD analysis project Ga0082212, IMG submission 71548) | Neocapritermes taracua P3 segment gut microbial communities from Petit-Saut dam, French Guiana - Nt197 P3 | ecosystem: Host-associated > Arthropoda: Insects > Digestive system > Gut ... | reverse complement strand
CAGCAAACTTGAGCGCGTAGCGTTTTTCAGTATGTACGCGACCTCGGTCATTTCAACCATGAACGTGGATTTGCCGGCAGACAAATCGTCGGACGCCCCGATACGGGTAAAAACCCGGTCGACAATCCCAATTCGCGCGGATTTTGCCGGCACGAACGAACCCATTTGCGCCATCAGGACAATAAGCGCCGTCTGACGCATATATGTTGACTTTCCGGCCATATTCGGACCGGTAATAATTGCCATACGCGACGCGCCGCAGTCAAGAAACGTATCGTTCGGCACGAACAGCGACCCCTGCTGCACGATCTCTACGACAGGATGCCTCCCGTCGCGTATATCTACGACGCCCGATACATCGATTTCCGGCAAACAGTAGTTATTCGCGGCAGCAGTCTCCGCGAGCGAGCAGAAGACGTCGAGCTCGGCAACGCTCCTTGCCGACGATTGTATGCGGCCTACCTCCGAGGCGATTTTACCGCACAGTTTCTCAAACAAACCATATTCAAGCGCAGCAAGCTTATCTTTTGCGCTCAAAAGCTCGGTTTCAAGCTCGTTGAGCTCTTGCGTAATGAAACGCTCGCAATTGGCGAGAGTCTGCTTTCTGACATAATTGCCGGGAACGTCGTCAGAAACGGCTCGCGGTATCTCTATATAATAGCCGAATACCCTGTTATAGCCGATTTTCAGTTTTTTCCCCGTCCGCTCGCGCTCTCTTGCCTCAATTCCGGTGAGCGCCGCAGAGCTATTCTCCAGCAACTCGCGCAAACGGTCGACTTCAGAATCGAATCCGTCCATTATAAAGCCGCCCTCGCGCACGGAAACTGGCGGATCGTCGCGAATTGCAGAGTCGATCATATCCGCGAGATCTCCGAGAGTGTCAATCCCGGCGCACTCGCGCAGAGCAGCGCTCTTCATGTCTGAAATCAGAAAAACAAGTTCAGGCAGCTCGCTTATGGACGACGACATGCCCTTCAAGTCGCGGCACCTGGCATTTCCATATACTATTTTGCCGATCAGCCTCTCCATATCACCGACGCTTCGAAGATGGAGCATTAATTCTCTACGAGCAACCGTTGCGTCGACAAGCTCGGAAACCGCGCTCTGCCGCCGCTTTATCGGCGCTGTTGCAAGCAGCGGACGCAAGACCCACGAACGAATCAGGCGCCTGCCCATAGGCGTTTTCGTTTTGTCAAGCGTCCATAGCAGGCTCCCCTTTTTCTCGCCTGTTCTCATCGAACCGGCAAGCTCAAGGCATCGTATGGTGTTAAAATCCAGTTCCATGTATCCGCCACCGGTATTTCTGCGAAGCGTACGAAGGTGCGAGACGTCAGTTTTCTGCGTATCTGTTATATAAGAAAGCAGCGCGCCTACGGCGTATAGCGCTGCGGAATCAAGCCCCTCACAGGCGTCCTGGCCGAAATGATTTCCTGGCAGCTCCGCCACATCCCCGGCAAAACGCCCGTTATCGCACAACACAAGGCAATTCATCCGGGTAGCAAGGTATTCCTTTAGCCGCGCGCACCCATCCGGAGCTCCTCCTAGTATTGCCTCGGCCGGCGAGAAAGAGCTGATTTCGTTTTCAATTCGGCCTATATCGCTGTCAGGGAATTGCGTGACAGAGATTTCCCCTGTTGATAAATCAGCAAAACAAACGGCGGACGTCTCTCCAAATAAGTCTTGCTCCCGAGAGGCGCGGTCTTCGCTTTCCTCTATTGGCGCTGTTTGGCAGCAAGGCGCTATATATGCGGCGCAAAGATAGTTCGGCTTGTTTTCGTCCAGCATCGACGACTCCATAAGAGTCCCTGGAGTGACGATGCGAACGATATCACGGTCCACAAGACCTTTAGCCGTCGCCGGATCCTCCATCTGCTCACATATTGCGACTTTGTATCCTTTTGATATTAATCTTGCTATATAGGTCTCCGACGAATGGTAAGGAACGCCACACATAGGAATCCGCTCATCGGGATCCTCTTTGGTTCTATCCCGTGTAGTAAGCACAAGATCGAGTTCCCTTGACGCCGTGCGCGCATCATCGCCGAACATCTCGTAAAAGTCGCCAAGGCGAAAAAAAAGGATGCTGTCCTGATTTCGCTCCTTGATCTCAAGATATTGCCGCATCATCTGCGTCACGTTATCGACAGCTCCTTTCGTTAGCAATAATGAAAAGTTATGTAGCAATCAGTGAATAACTAATGAGATATCGCCTATGTTTATCTGTTCGCACGGATCTAGGAAAGATATCCCTTATCAACTATCATTAGCCAGTATTTCATTCTGTAAATAATTTCCTGATAATTGCGTTGGATTTTTTCGTCTGGCGAGGCGAAAGGCCGCAGGAATATCGGTGCTATTTCTAGGACTTTCAACGAAGTCAGGCGGAAAAAGACGACGTAAGGATTGGGGAGTTATTTACAGAATGGAATACTAGTTGTATTTTGCCATCGCCTGTTCAACACCGTGCGCGATTATTGCTACAAGCGCTTTCGCGGCTCTTTCCGCCGCCGTATCCAGCAGTGTTGCGTCTTTGTCAGATATCTTTGATAGCACCCAATCCGCCATATCATAATCAGCATGCGGAGGCGCGCCAACGCCGATCTTGATTCTGGGAAAACCCTCGCCGCCGCACTTTACGATGATATCCTTTAGCCCGTTGTGGCCGCCTGCCGAACCACTCCGCCTCACCCGCAGTTTCCCGGCGGGCAATGCGACATCGTCACAGACGACGACTATATTCCCCAAAGGTACTTTGTAAAATCTCATTGCCTGCGAAACGGCGTTTCCGCTGAGATTCATGTATGTTTGCGGCTTCATAAGAAAAACGTTTTGCTCACCTATCACAGCAACACTTGTCAAGGCGCCAAATTTCAGCTTATTTATTTTTATGCCTGCTTTTTCCCCAATAGCGTCGGCCGCCATATAGCCTGCATTGTGCCGTGTATTCTCATAGCGTGCGCCGGGATTGCCTAAAAATACGGCAATCCATGTCACCGGCGCGATTTTTCTGCCAAAGAACATAAATCACCAGCTCTATCTGAACAAAGGCGAAATGGAAACTTCTTCAAAAATACGATTGATAGCCTCGGCGAACAGCGGAGCGGCAGTGAGATACTTTATTTTGTCGCAGGACGGTTTTCCGGCAGGGTAGGGGATAGTATCTGTGAATACAAGTTCCACTATTTTGCTCTGCTCGATACGCCCGATGGCCTGGCCCGAAAGCAAGCCATGGCTGGCGCAAGCGTAAATATCTCTGGCGCCGCCAATCTCGGTCAGGGCTTTTGCCGCCCCGCAAAGGCTTCCTGCTGTATCGACCATATCATCAAAAAGTATTATATGCTTGTCCTTGACCGAACCAATGATATTGACGACTTCTGATTGGTTTGCTTTTTCACGGCGCTTGTCTATTATTGCAAGCCCCATATTCATTTTCATCGCGAATGCCCGGGCGCGGGCAACTGAGCCGATATCAGGAGAAACGACTATGACATTGTCTGTTTCGCCTTCGAATTTACTGGTATAGTATTCCACAAACAATGGGTTTCCAAGGAGATTATCAACGGGAATATCGAAAAAACCCTGGATCTGAGCGGCATGCAGATCCATAGTCAGCACCCTGTCCGCCCCGGCTGATGTAATGAGATTAGCTACAAGTTTGGCGGATATCGGATCGCGGGATTTTGCCTTTCTGTCTTGCCGCGCATAGCCGAAATACGGCATAACGACTGTTACGCGGCTTGCCGAGGCTCGCTTGCACGCATCGACCATAATGAGCATTTCCATAAGATGGTCGTTTATTGGCGGACATGTGGACTGAATAATGAATACATCCAAACCACGCACCGTTTCGTGGAGCGAAAAGGAAATCTCCCCATCCGCAAACGTCTGTACGTTAGTTTGGCAAAGACGTAGGCTAATATTGTGGCAAACGCTTTCTGCAAAAGGAATATTTGAATTGCCGCTGATGATTTTTATTTCCTTTCCGTGTGACATGACGACCTACCTCCCTAATTGTCTGCTACAGCAGCCTAAGTATTAAGCGCAAAATATAAATTCATTGCTTTGGGCTAGTCTTATCATATTCATGCACTTGTTTTGCATGAACAAGCTGTCAATTGTTTTTGATTCATTACCACTCACATAATTGCGGCTTTTTCAAGATCTTCAAGCAAAACCCCCGTGAGGTCATCGCGGGTGTGGTCCTCCAGAGCAGACACCCTGTCGGAGTGGACGGACACTATATTCTCAAAGAAATTGCGAACATGGCGCGCGTTTCCGAAATTATCGTCACGCAAATCGTAAAGCAGGCCGAAATGTTCACGGGCATATTCGACGGCGTCTTCGGCGAGTACATACGCGCTCTTGTCGCACATTGATTTGAAAATGGCATACAACTCGTCGCTGTTATAATCCTCGAACATGAAGTATCGGTTGAAGCGGGACTCAAGCCCGGGATTTGACATGATGAACCGCTCCATCGGTTCGCTGTAGCCCGCAACTATTACTATCAAATCATCGCGATGGTCTTCCATAAGCTTTAGCAGCGTTTCTATAGCCTCACGACCGAAATCATTCCCGCTGCCGACGTCCGGAGCGAGCGAGTAAGCTTCGTCAATGAATAAAATGCCGCCAAGCGCGCTTTTGACCGCATCCGAAGTCTTTATTGCCGTTTGCCCCACAAAACCGGCAACAAGACCCGAGCGGTCGACCTCTATGAGCTGGCCCTTCGTCAGCACGCCTATTGCGCGGTAAAGCTCGGACAGGATACGCGCAACTGTCGTTTTCCCCGTGCCGGGATTGCCCATGAAAACCATATGCAGCGACAGCGGCGGGTTTGGCAGCTCGTTTTCCTTGCGCAGTTTTCGGATTTTCACATAGTTAATGAGGCTTTTGACATTTTGCTTTATATTCTCAAGACCGACAAGCGAGTCGAGCCTTTCAAGCAGCTCATCAAGAGACGGCGCCTCCTCGGCAAGTTCCTGAGCCTGCGCTTCCGGCTCATCCGGCGTCCCTGCATCTGAGGCTTCCTTATCCTTTCCGGAATCTGCTGGCGTTTGCTTGCTATCAGCTGTCCCGTTTTTTGGGGCAGACGTTGCGCCCTTCTTAGGGACAGCCGCCGTCTCATTGAGCAATTCTTTTGCCGCATCCTCCGCCTGCCTGATAGTCCCAAGCAGATCTGCAAATCCCGACAAACTGTCGAGATAAGACCCGGCAGGCTTTAAGCTGCGCTCAAGATCGGCTTTGGTTTGTCTGTCATTCTTATCCATCTTTTTCTCCATTGCGAGAGCGTTGCAGCGAACTCGCCCTATCGGCGGGACAGTGATAAAAGCGGCCTTGGCATCGACTATCGTCGCCATCCGGCCGCCCCAAAACACACAAAAAAGCACACCACCAATAATGGCGTACACTGTTTATCGTCCGCGGCGGCGGGCGCCTTTCTTGTCAGAGTACTGTTTCACACCCGACATTTTATTGTCTGAATCCTGCATAAATCGCTTGAGTTTGTCTTCGAATGAAGGTTCGGAAACCGACGTTGCTTGTTTTGGTTGGGGCGGTCTTCGCGGCGACACGCTCATCGGCACGGGAACCGCCGATTTCATTGACAGATTCATCCGTCCTGTTTGATCGATACCTATGATTTTGACTGTGATTTCCTGCCCCTCTGTAAGATGCTCGCGGACGTCGCTAACGTATGAGCTCGCTATCTCGGATATATGTACAAGGCCCGATTTACCAGGGGCAATCGTGACAAAAGCGCCAAACTTTGTGATGCCGGTAACCTTCCCGGCACAAATAGATCCCACTTCGAAATCCATGTGAAATGAAAAATCCTCTCCCCCAAGCGCTTGTTTCGGTATGTCCTGTCAATCCCCGGATTCCAGTTCGGCTCCACCGTCAAAGAAAACGATTTCACCGGGCAAAACCAGCCCTAAGACAGATCTTGCGATGTCTGCCCTAACATTAGGTTCATTGTAATTCTCAATCTCATACTCAAGTTCGGCATTCGATATTTCCAATTCAGCAACGGATCTTCTCACTTCGTTAAGTTCATTGCGGGCGTTTTCAATACGCCCACGGATAGCAAACAGAGATACGCTTGCATATGCAATTAAAGCGAATACTATTATTATTGGAATTATGGGGAATATTCTTATCGGTCGTGATTTCATAGACGCCTCCATTTCCAGCTACCCGGCCTAACGCCCGGTGATTAGAAATGCGCAATTCCTTTGTATCCTTCATTGTATACCATGTTTCTCCATATTGGAAGTGTTTTTTGACTTTTTGGCAAAAATTCTTTTTTTCGCAAGCTATGACACAGGTTTGGCACAAATTCAGGTTCGGTACAAATTCATTGCATTTTTGTATAGGGTATGCTAATATGTCAGCCTAGCCAGACACGCGCCCGTAGCTCAGTTGGATAGAGTGACAGACTCCGACTCTGTAGGTCGTGCGTTCGAGTCGCATCGGGCGTGCCAACCCACCCATAAGCGAACTATTATCAAGTTTGCTTATGGGTACTTTCATGCCCTGATCGCTTGCGTTGCAGTAGATTTCGGCGCGGGCATCGTCGCCGTCGTACAGATAAATCCTGTTGATGAAGGTATCGACCAAAGCTGTGCGGAATGACATATCGTTAACGTCCCCGTTTTTGAACTTTTCAAAGAAAAACTTCACTTCTTCGAATGTGAGCGTCGGGCGGATCAAATACTTAATCGAGAAAATGAGGTGCAGGAAAGAACTCAAAGTAAATTCTGCCTTGTATGTTATCTCTTGGTACGAATTTATTTATCCAATGCCTTGAGTCGTTTGATCCATTACGATTGTCGCCTAGAACAAAATAACAGTTCTCTGGAACAGTATAAGGACCATAGCTTCCACGGGCGTTCTCCATTACGAAAGAATCATCAAGCGGGATATCGGAATCATTTATGTATACTTTCCCATTGATGATCTCAACCTTTTCATTCGGGAGCCCAATTATTCTCTTCACATACGGAATTGATGTTTCATCATCAGGAGGATTAAAAAGAATGATATCAAATCTATTCGGCTCATGAAAAACATAAGCAACTCTTAAGCCCATAACTCTGCTATCTGTCATAATTGTATTTTCCATTGATGAGGATACGACTAACGCAGACGCAACAAGCGTATGATTGACAATAAACGCAATAACAAATGCTACTACCAGAGTTCTAGCCCAGCTCAGTACTTCCTTGATGATTCTGCTCTTCATAATGAATCCCTCAATACTAAATTAATAATCATACCGCGCAAGGATTTTTAGTTATATCGACTCATTGACTAATATAAGCTTACTGACTTGCGCTCTGAAATTCGCTAGAATTGGGATATGCTTATTATCAAAAGATTCTAGCGATAGCGTATGTTACGATAAATGCTAAAGCAAGCAAGAGAACTAATACAGATATTACTGGTCTTTTCTTTAGGCTTTGATAATGCAAAGGCGATTCTTCCCTGTTGTCATAGATGAATCTTTCAAGCATTGCACCAAGTAAAACGACAATACCGCCTACTCTGACCCATGTTTCTGTGATGATATTTGCCTTATAAATGATGTTCAGCACCGTTGCAATTACTACGATGCCAAAATATAGATATGGATATGCTTTTTTCATTTTCATCTCCCATTCCATAAAACTAAAACAAGGCACGAAAACCTGACTAATCATAACATTGGGCGCATTTCAGCCCCGCGTTGACGAGTGCTTATACTCTGTATCGCAGAAGGCTATGGGACTACAAACGTTCTGGGCAAATGCTTATAAAAATAATAAGAATCAATAACGATGTCATTATTGTCTTCCGGTGGCAGTCTGTAAGCATTCTTTCCAACGACGATATCACGGTTAGCCTGTAGATTCTCGGTGGGATACTCATCAATAGGAACGGCACTTATTATTTCTCCAAGAAAAACGCAATCATCCAGTATAACTCCAGCTCTGCCTGAACCCATGAAGCTATAAATGACCCCATCAATCATCAAGCTATGTCTTACTACAGAATCCATTACTTTATAGGCTTCGTTGTGTGCTTCTTCAGAAACATACAGCAACCGCTCACCTTCAAAAAAGACGATGATACTGTCGCCGACTACTTCTTCATTAAGAGGATCACCCCATACGCTTTCGGTTACTTTTATACGACCTTCAGGGGAATGGTATATTTCTGATCCAATCATTAATACGTTATTTGTTTGGAAGTTCTGTGTCGGATACGTCCATCCCTGAACCGAACTCTGAATAGTTCCTAAATACACCCATGTGTCGTCCAGGCTTGGAACGTTGTGTTGCCGATTGTCGAACAACCTGAAATATGTATCATTCACAAATACCGCAGGTACAGCAGCCGAACCCATTTGGCGTGAAGATTCAGCATCCGCCTCCAACTCGTTTATTGCGATATTCGCTGTGTGAGAACCATCGCCATCTTGTGGTTCTGCATTTGCATCGTTCCCCCTACAACCTGTTATGGTCAAAAGCAAAATCAACACAATCATACTAAATGCTATAATTCTTCTCAACTTAATCACCCTAATAGCTTGGACGCTGCAATGATGGTTTTGTTCCATAAATTATATAAAGTTTCTGCCTTGCGCCATTTTTCCGAAATGACATGGTTAACGATACTAACCTACCGCAGTATAGCACGATTCCAATAAATTGTCTACGACATCGCTCAACTCTGAGCGGTGTTTATTATTATGAAAGAAGGCACCAGATATGTCATCACTCAAAGAAAACAGAACATGCGCCCTGCTTGAACAGTACCTGAGCTATCTCACTGTCGTAAAAGGCAGATCGCCGTTAACAGCCGAGGAGTACCGCGTTGATTGCAATATGCTTTTCGAGTATATAAAGCAAAAACGCAACACTCCGCAGGAAGTTCTCGAAAAGCGAGACTTCTCTGATGTTGACATCGATTTCATCAAGTCAATCACCGTCGCAGATATGTATGAGTTCATCACGTACTGCGGTGAAACCCGAAAGGTTACAACAGCAACCAGGGCAAGGAAAATAGTATCTATAAGGCAGTTCTGGAAATACCTGAAAAACAAAGCACACCTGCTCGATAACAATGTTGCGGAAGAACTCGAATCTCCAAAGCTTCCGAAGCGGATGCCTAAATACCTAAGCCTCGACGAATCTATCAGGTTGCTCATTGAAAGTGAGAAATCACCACGCGATTACTGTATTCTTACGATATTCCTCAACTGCGCCTTACGGTTGTCAGAGCTTGTAAACCTAAATGTTGAGCAGGTACAAGCAGATGCAATACAAATCATCGGCAAGGGTAATAAAGAACGGAGAATCTTTCATACCCCAGCGACGAAAAAGGCACTCGCGGTGTGGATGGAAAAAAGAGGAACGATGAACCCGCAAACAAACGCCCTGTTCATTACAAAAAATGGTACTCGCATTACCAACAAAGGTGTACAGGATGTTGTTAAAAAGTACCTAAAAAAAGCGGGGCTCGGGGAGCGCGGCCTCTCGACGCACAAACTTCGCCACACCGCCGCAACAACGATGTTTCGCTACGGACACGTTGATGTACGGACACTTCAGCAGCTTCTGGGACATGAGAATTTGAATACTACGCAAATTTATACAGCGGTAGACAATGAGCAATTACAGTCCGCTGTTAACTCAAACCCGCTTGCAAGTATGTTCGGTAGATAGGACATAGGAGGGATCACAAAATGCCGCACGAGTATACCCGCCAGCGCCAAGGCCGGGACTTCACCTTGCATGAAGCTCTGATGAGGGCGCTTGATGAAAGCCGCAGGAACGACGAAACTGCCCGCAATGCCGAAGTGACGAGAAAAACTCTTGCCAACCGGCTGAAACAGTGCAAAGAGGAAGCGGAGAGCAACGCAGTCCCGGTTGATGGTCATGAACCGTCTGAGAAAAGTAGATACTAAGCATGGACATATACAGAAATATGGGGGTGACATAGAAAATGGCTGACACATCTCAAGTCAAAGAAATCACTTCAAAACTCGAACAGGGCGTCAAAGACCTGTTTACAAGCGAACGGTACGCCGATTACCTGAAAACTATGTCGCGGTTCCACAGGTACTCGACCCGGAATACTGTCCTTATACATATGCAGCGTCCCAACGCGACCCATGTCGCCGGGTTCCAGGCGTGGATAAACAAATTCGGGCGTCATGTCAGGAAGGGCGAGAAATCAATCAAGATCCTCGCGCCTGTCCCGTTCGTGAAACGCGAGGAAAAAGAAAAACTCGACCCGGACACGCGACTGCCTATAATCGGCGAGGACGGGCTGCCGGTCGTGGAGTATTCAGAGCGCCGCCTTGCCAGATTCAAGGTTACTTCCGTGTTCGACTTGTCTCAAACTGACGGAAAACCACTACCGACGCTTGCTCAGGATTTGACCGGAAATGTCGAACAGTACACAGCTTTTTTAGACGCCTTACACGCCGTTTCACCGCTCCCGATCGTATTTGAAGCACTGCCGGAAGATACTGACGGGACTTGCAGGTTCGGGAATGAAATCGAAATACGAAGCGGCATGAGCGAGATTCAAACTGTTTGTGCTGTAATACACGAGATAACCCACGCCAAGTTGCACGACAGTACGCTTGTCGTTGATGAGGACGGTGACGCAAAGCCAAAAGACAGGCGTACAGAAGAAGTCGAAGCGGAATCTGTCTCATATGCTGTATGCCAATACTTCGGTATAGAGACCGGCGACAATAGCTTCGGGTATCTCGCGGAATGGAGCCGGACACGCGACCTTAAAGAACTCAACGCTTCGCTCGACACGATACGCGTGACTGCTGCTGACTTGATTGACGCCATCGACGGTAAGTTCCGGGAGATCGTAAAAGAGCGGAACATCACATTAACAGCCGGAGAAGCGCTGGAGGAACACGGCGCGCAAGAATCGGAAAAGTCTACCATTGACGAAGCTCATGAGGAGTCCGCCGCTCATGAATCGGAAAAGCCCCCAACTGAGCTTGCGGTGGTATCCGCAGGCATAGCGGCTAATCAGATATATGCTAAATACGCAAATATCGTCGCTGACAGGGCAGCCCAATTCGCAAATTCCTCCGGCACATTGTCATATACAGACGAAACGGCGGCCAGGATAGCGTGCGATCAAATCGTGTATAGAGTGGTCAACGATATGCTGCTCGAAGCCGCAGAGCATTATCCATTGTTCAAGCATTTCATGGAGGATAGTGACTTCAAGGCGCGGCTAGAGGATCACGCATATATCAAAGCATATCAGGAACCAAGGAACGCTATGCGTGAAAAACCCCAGCAAGCCAAAACCGGTCTTGAAGCTATGTTATACGAGAAGTTCGCAGAATCGTTCCCGAAGGTGGCGAGCGGAGAATATAGATATATGCGTCTCGAAGCCGGTGACGGGTTTATGCCATTGTCTTTGGAATGGATCAACGAGGATACGATATCGGTGATGCACACATACTCGCTGAACGGCGATTTGTGTTATGACCCTATGATCGTTTTCAGGATAGGCTACTCCGGCGAGGGCGAAAACGAGGTCAGGATAATGACTGCGGTTGAGTATGAGCAAAGCATACCACCGCTATATCAGGTGAAGAACGACGACGGCCGCTGGAGCAGCATTGACGGGAATGGGAATGAAAAATCAATAATGGGGCTCTCAAGGTCTATAAACGAGTTTGCGGCACAATGGTTTGAAAACATCAGCCAGCAAGGATACTTGCCGACCAAGGCAAATATGATGCTCAATGGGGACGAGATCCAAATCACATTTGACACAGCCGGAAACTGTGTAATACCTTACCCGGAAAAGCAAGAGAAAGAGTATAGGATCTGGTATGGTTTCTTGGGTGACGGTATAACCGTCTGGAACCAAGCGGTAGAAAAAGACGGTGAGTACGAAACTATCGCGCATATAGGGCGCGACCGTTCCGTTTCATATTATGACAGCGCTATGCCGGAAGAAATCAAGAGAGGCATCAAGAACGCTGCCGAAACGCTCGACGACCCGGCGCTAGCTCCGGTAGTAAAAACAAAAACTGAGGACGTAATTATCGCTGAGCTTACGGTACCCGACCCTTCTATCGGTTTCTCCGAAATGAACCTGTACGGCTACTCCGGCGACGAGATGCTCCCCATGACGCAGGCGCGCGCTGTCGAACTGTACGACGCCGACCACACCATCTATCTGCTTTATCCAGACAACACCGAAGCGATGGTATTTGACCGCGACGAGATCGTGAACCACGATGGAATTTACGGGATCGAACGCACTGACTGGGAGGTGTCGCTGGAATACGCTGCGATGAAAGCGGAAACCAAAACGATGGAGGGCAGCCGCGAGGCGGAACTGCTGTATGGAAGCGGCAACAGATTTGGTATTTACCAGTTGCGCGAGGATGATGAGAAAAGTAGGAACTTCCGTTTTGCTTCATTGGAAGAACTGCAATCCCTCGGCCTTGACGTGGAACGAGCAAACTATGAGCTTGTCCATACCGCCCCGTTCCCGGAGCGGATCGAGTATCTTACCGACCGCTACCCGGTGCTTGACCGGATCTACGAGATATATAACGTAAACCATCCCACGGACTATACGGGAAGCTCCGTTTCCGTCAGCGATGTGATCGTCCTTAAATATAATGGGGAAATCTCGTCCCACTACGTTGACACATTAGGATTCGTGGAGATAGACTATTTTCTCGGAGAAGAAAAAGCGACGCTGCCGGAAAAGGCGGTCCGTGATATCGAGAACGATACGCCTGAATCCTTTTCCCAAGTTGGGAAAAGGGCTGAAGAGGAGCGGCAGGACACTCCGCCAAGCAAGCCGACGCTGATGGAACGCCTTGCGGAAAACAAGCTTAAAGCGGCTGCGCAGCAAACGAGGCATAGTGAAACAGTTATTTCGAATCATCAGGAGGTCAGAGGATGAACCAGACATTTTTTACTGTAGAGGAAGAAAACCTTATCTGCGCGTTCAATGTATGCAGACGCAGATCGCTCATAAAAGATATTTCCGCAGCCATGCCGGATCTCAATGATCCGGAGCTGAGGGAGATAGCAGGCAACGCCCTCAGCAAGCTTTTCATGTTGAGTGAACCCGAGTTTACTGAACTCATTTTTTCCCCTGCATATTATAACGACGAAAGCGAGGTGTAGCGCCCGATGGCGACCAGACTGCAATACTACTCGGCAGTTGCGGAGCAAGCTGCGAAAGACGTAATTGCCGGGCGCGGGAACTGGCAGAACTTCCTTGACACGGCTTCACGGCTGTATAAATACCCGTTCCCCGACCAGCTAATGATCTACGCGCAGCGCCCCGACGCTATCGCCTGCGCCACGCTTGAGACATGGAATGGCAGTTTTAAGAGATGGGTGCGGCGCGGCTCAAGGGGCATTGCCCTTATTGACGATAGCGGCGACCGCCCACGCATAAAGTATGTTTTTGACGTGACCGACACCGAACCGTCACAGTACCGCTCCCGCCCTGTCCAGCTATGGGAAATGCGGCAGGAACACAGGGGGCTTGTACTTGATTATCTTGCCGACGTATATGACGATATTGGGGGAACTCTCGCTGATTCGTTCCACAACATTGCAATGCAGCTTGCCCGTGAGTATTATGAAGATAACGCCCGTGAGATCCGCTACCGCGCAGAGGACAGCTTCCTTGAGGACTTCGACGACCTTAACCTCAGCGTCGCGTTTGAAAAAGCATTGGCTAACAGCGTTGCGTATGCGCTGATGTCGCGCTGCGGATTAGACACCGCTGAATACTTCGACGACGATGATTTCCAGTACATCTTTGAGTTCAACACGCCCGACATGGTGTACGCGCTCGGGACAGCGGCGGCGGAACTCACACAGCAAGTCCTGCGGGACGTTGAACTTGTGATAAAAAAGCATGAGCGGTCAGTAAACAAAAACCTGTCTGTTGACAGCCACGAAAGGAGCGCCACAAATGAGCGAATCACTGACATACTCCCGGAACGGGGACTACCTGTTGCCCGACCTGACGCTGGACGAGCCGCCGAAGGAACTGACGGAGCCATTGGGCAGGTACGCGAGGATGAGGAAAGCGTTCTTGAAGGAACACCGCATAATATCATACAACTCGATGCTGCTCAACGAAACGCTGTTCCCGCACCTGCGCGAGACGGAGGAAGCGGCGAACGCGAGGATGGAGCAGGTGATGAAAGTCCTGACGTCGAAGAACAGCCTCCCGGACAAGGCGGGCGACCCGTTGGGCTGGACGGCGGCGATGAACGCGCTGAGGGCGCAAGCCGAGGAAATGGTACTGAACGAACTGATTTACACGTAGAGGAAAACCCTGAACATCATGACGAAACTCCCGAAACGCCGCCCGCGCAGGTAACGCCTGAACCGGGCGGCGTTGTCAAGCCAACGGAAACCGGCCAGCAAATCGGGGGCGGCTCTATATCGGAGGCATTATCAACCTCATCTATCATGCTTGACGAGGTTGATTCCATATTACGCGATGGCGGCAACGATAAAAACAGCGCCTTGAGGATAGCGTCGTTCTTCTCAAAGAACATGACGCCGGAGGCTAATGCCGGGTTTCTGAAACGCGAGTACCTTTTGGGCCGCTGGGGGCGCAGCTTTACTCCGGGTGGAAAAGGCTATCAGTTTGGCGCTCAGCAGACTTCCATATGGTTTGACGAAAACGGGATCAGAATAGGGCGCGGCAAATCAGCGTTGTTTACGACGGATTTTTCGCTCATCACTTGGGAGCAGGCAGCCGCGCGAGTAAGGGAACTCTACGACGCGGGGCAGTATGTTTCCCATGACGTACTCGACGAAGCCATTGACAACGAACACCGCGAACTTGCGGAAAGGCTGCTGCACCTATACCGTGACGACTTCCGCGATTTCCGCGATATGCCACAGGAATGGGAAGCCGAAAAAGGCGGCTGGCCTGCCGACGTCGAACGCGTCACGGAACTCTTGAAAGACAAGGGCGATAGCAGCGAGTACAGTATTATTCTGGAAAATCTGGAGGGAGACGTCGCCGCGCTGGAAACAGACCCTAAAGCTCCGGCGCGCTTTATGCATGACCCCTACAGAATACTACAGGATGTAAGAAACGCCGGATTGCAGGCAAACGGGTTTCCCGCTGCTGACAATGAGCAGCACAATTATATGCGTTTTATCACCGACGATGAGGTTGACCGTTTTCTGATAGGCGACGGAAGCTACAGCGAACGCAAACTGCGGATACTGTCATTTTTTCTCAATGACCACACGCCAAAAGAGCGGCAGGATTTTTTGAAGCATCATTACGGCCACGGCGGCGGGAGTTGGGTAGGCGGCGGCTGGGAAGAAGCGGAACCGGGAAAAGGCATCACGCTAAAACGCCCTGACTGTGATAATGTGAACCTTAACTGGAATCAGGCCGCGCGGAAAATCGACAGCCTGATCAACAGCGGCCGTTATATATCACGCGATGATCTGGGGCGTATCTTCAACTATGAACGATTAACGCTGACAAGAGAGTTAAACCACTTCTACTACAACATGCCTGACGAGTATGTACGCCCGTTCGCAAAAGAGCTGGACTTCAGTTACCCAAAAGAAGATGAATGGGCTGCGATCAACAGCCTGCTTGATAACTCCGACCACATAGACGCTCTGTTCAGCGAAATGAAGTATCTGTTTGATAACACACCGGAGGACGACAGGTATTTTGATAGTCGAAAACAAGCGTTCGAGCATTTCTCCGCGTTTCGAGACGGAACGTATACCCTGTTTCCCGGTTTGGAGGATCTGCCAGACCCGGACATAGTTGAAGCTCGTGTTCAGCGGCCACTTCCTGGTATTTCTCAGCCAACTGCCGGGCACACTGAGCAGCTCTCCCTGTTCGACTTTGAGCCGCCGCCTATTTTACCCGGTGTTGAGGAGCAACAAGCGATAATCGAGTATAAAGAAAACCAGGAAGCCGGGGCAAGCGCTCCGGTTATTTCTTCGCCGATCACGCAAGACGAAATCGACGCGTTGCTGCGTACAATATCTGACGATGATAAGGCGCGTATCGTTGAACGGTTTGCATTTAACCCCAGATCGAGGGAAGCCGTACAACTTGTTCGGGATATTTACGGAAGGATCGAGGAAACCATAAAGCCGCTCGAAGGTTCGGAGGGCTATCTTGGAATCCTCGGCGAAAGTGCCGGAGTAGCGATTGTGCGCGGCGCTGCTGCTGTAGCCCCGATGTCGGAGCGCCCGCCTGCTGAAACACTGGCCCTTGCATGGTCTGCCGTGCATAAACGCATCGCTGAACTTGTCGTTGCCGGGAAGCTCGCTGTAACAGAGAAATCTGAACAGCCCGTTGTTGAAGATGAAACGCCGGAGATACCGGAAGGACTGGAGGAACAGCAAGCGCCTGAGCAACAGCAAGTACCGGAGGAACAACAATCGCCGGGGAACCGGGTTGAGCTTGATTTCGATACCGCAGCAGAAACCGCATTGGCGCGCGTCATGGCTGACAGTGATTATTCTGACGCGCTAATGTCAGCGTCAAGCCGCGCTTCGCTCCGCAACCCCTGTACATGGGCGCTGGAGCAGTCGATACGCGACCATCAGCAGGACGAACCGGAAGTCTTTCGCCGGTACTTTACTGATGAGGATTTCAATGATGACCTGTTCAATTATGTCCTCCGCCAGTCATGGGCGAACAGGCCGACGCTGGAAACGGTAATCACAGAACAACCTGTTACTGTTGAAGCGCCCAATGACGCCCCTGCAACACCCGTTCCAGTATCGCCTGAAAGACCGACCCCCGTGTTTTTCGTAGACTGGGAAACGGCTAAATACGATTTTGATCTCGCCCTGTACAATGACCGCGACGTCATAGGATACAACAAGGATGGCGTCCGGTACAATGTCGGGCGAAGCGGGAATCTGACTTATGTAACCACCACGACCGGGATCACCCCTTGGGGCGACATATTGGGCGATACGGATATCCCGCAGGACATCTGGCGACTGATGAACGATTACCGGGATGGCAAACTGACCGACGAACAGGTGCGCGAGGGCTATCA
>Ga0082212_10005595_pt1 | contig 17080 bp, 15 predicted proteins | sample TergutNt197P3_FD_71548 | JGI IMG/M metagenome (GOLD analysis project Ga0082212, IMG submission 71548) | Neocapritermes taracua P3 segment gut microbial communities from Petit-Saut dam, French Guiana - Nt197 P3 | ecosystem: Host-associated > Arthropoda: Insects > Digestive system > Gut ... | reverse complement strand
ATCCCGTTATCGAGGAGGCGCTTTTTCAATGCGTCGGAGATGCCCCCGGTTTTCCTGTGCCGCCCGACCACTTTCACCTCGCCATTCTCGTCAGTGGCGTTATCGGTGACGTCGAACTGGTACAGCGACCGGTAGGCCACTTTTCCATCGAAGAAGTCCTCGCCTTCGATGATTTCCATTATCTTGCGGCTCCTGTCCTCAAGCTGCTTGGTGAAGACGATCACCGGGTAGGCCTCCACCATGATTTGCATGAGGATGGCGTCGTCGATGTCGTTCAGCCGTTTCGCCAATGTCATCATGCGGCGGTAGGTGGACAGCGACGAATTGCTGTGGATCGTGGTGCAGACGGTATGCCCTGTGCGCGAGCTCTCCGCCGCCGACAGGCTTTCCGCCGCCGAGCGCATCTCGCCGATCCCGATGACGTCCGGGTGTTTGCGCAGGACGCGCTCCAGGAGAAAATCCTGGTTGATGTTCATCGCTTTGCTTTCATGGGGGCGGGTAAGCAGGTGGATCACGCTGTTGAGGATGTTGCCCTCCGCGTCCCGCTTGACCAGGTCGAATTCCCTGGATCCTTCTTCTATGGTGATCAGCCGGCGGTTGTTCGGCACCATGGACAGCAGCCAGGCCATGATTGTGGTTTTGCCCGAGCCGGTGCTGCCGGCGATGCAGACCGACACGCCGTAGCGGATGCAGGCAGTCAGAAAAGCCAGCATCTCCTCTGTGGCGCTTCCGTACTGAAGGAGTTTTTCCCGCGAGACCGTCTGCTGGTTGACGATACGGATACTGGCGCTCAGGCCGACGTCCGCATCGACGATTGGCGTCTTATCCACCGATATCCGGATGTTTTTGTCCAGGTACCCGATGACCGACGGCATCGTGTCGTCGATGACCATGCCGCAGGCTGAGAGCATCCGGCGCGTCACGTCGATGGCGTGCTGGGGCGAATTGAACTTGTCGGGGATCTTGATACTGCGCCCGCTGTTCATGATCACCTCGATGTCGTCAAAGGCGTTGATGTTCACTTCCTCCACGTCAGCCTTGTATATCCATTGTTTCAGGAAGGAATACCCGGCCATATCCTCATAGAGTTTCGCGCAGAGTTCTTCTGTGGTGAGGCCTTCCGCCGCGTATCTGCGTTTAACCAGGTATTGCGTGACCACTTCCTTCAATAGCTCGTCGGCCCTTTCCTGATTCTCCTCCAGGGCTAGTTTTGACGCATGGTTCTCCGTGCAGTACCTCTGTACGTCCTCCAGCATCTGCTCATAGCTGATCTGCTCCGACGCCACGGGGGTAAAGAAGATGTCATTCAGATTGCTCATACAATACAGCCTCCGACACTTTTTGGACCGACGCCAGGTAACGGGAGTTGCAGTAATCCGCGGCCTTGAACATCCCCCCTTCGGTGGCGCAGCGGTCGACTTCCTTGCTATAGGGCAGCAGGCCTGCCCAACCGCCGATGATGTGCCCCATTTCTTCAATGGCGTGGAATGGCCTCGCCATGCCGGCGAAGGTCATGTGTTCATTGAAGCGAAACCTTGCGTCGAGCAGAAGCGGTTGATGTGCTTTCAGGTAATTGACGCCCCTCAAATCCGGCGTCAGTACCCGTACGATGACCCCGGCGGCGTCGATAGCCGCCGGGGTGAAGTAATTGGTCATGTTGGAGCTACAGTCGACGATAACGTAATCCACGAGCTTCGACGCGTTGGATAGGAGGCCCAGCGTCATGTCATACTTGACCTCCGGATAGCTCAGTGGGTTTTCCCCTGCGGCGTAGCCCATGAGCCCGATAAAGGGGTAGGATTTGAGTACGGTCACCTTGCTTGCTACTAATGCGGTATCGACTTCTACAGAAGAAAGGACGTGGCCGACGGACGCGCCTGTCTCGATCATTTGATCCGGAAGCCAGACCGGCAGCATGGGCGTACCGGGATCGGCGTTGATGATGATGGCCTTCTCCCTTTCTTTGGTCAGGGCTTTTGCCAGGATACAGGAAAGCATGGATTTCCCGCTACCGGAGTTCCCCCATACGGTGATGATTACCCCCATAGCTCAGCCCACCCCGCCTTCGTTGACGCTGTCCGGCAAGTCTACCGGGCTTTCTTCGTCCCCGCCTGCCGGATCCCCGGGTTGCTCATCCTCGATGACGGGATAGTATATCCCCTGCAGGACTTCGTCCTGGATAGAAAGGAGTTCCGCTGCGAGCTGATCGTTGTTCCGGCTGATCAGGGCGGCATGGGCTACGCCGTCGTTTTCGATGCCGGTGATGACGAGGGCCTGCTCCGGCGTCGCAAGGACGGTGACCGTAGCGGACTGCCGCTTTTCCTCGTCCGACTGCGGCTCCTGGGAGTAGTCCACGTTGACGCCCTTGGCGTCGGTGACCGTGAGGATTTTGACGAACAGCAGCTCCGGGACTTCCCTGGCTTTGTCGAGGTAGTGGTAGATCCGGATGATATCCCCGGTCTGCAGCTTGTCGGAGAGGCCGCTCGCCAATGTGCGTATTGTCAGGGAAATCGCCACATGGCCAGAGGGGATACTGCTCAATTGAAGATCGGAGGATATGGGCGAGAAGCTTACCTTCGACGGCAGGATATAGTCGCCGGGGGACAAGTCGGCTACGGCGTAGCGCCCTACTACGTCGCCCGGGCTCCTGGCGATATTGCCCGGCAGGTTGTATCCGCCAACTTCGACCACTTCCACGTCCTGGGCGGCGATGACCGCGCCCCTGCGTATGGGTTGGACGACCCGCACGATTTCCGCCTTCCCGTTCGTTTGCCGCGCGACAGCTGGGAGCGCGACGAAGGCGATTATGGCTGCCAGGGCAATGCTGACGATCCCGAAAATGAACCTGTTGTTTAGTCTCATGTACGTTTCTCCTTGTATCAATCGAACAGTCGGAGTATGGTGGCGATCAGGCAGCCCGCCGCGATAAACGGGATAAATGGGAGCCGGAGGGCCAAGCCGCCGGACCGCTTTCTGACGACCCACCCCACCAGCAGGGCAAGCAGCGAGGCGACAAGCAGTACGCCGACTATATCGTAGGGGCCGTAGATGAAGCCCAGGATCGCGGCGAACTTAACGTCCCCGCCGCCGACGCCTTGCCCGTCCTTAGACGTTAATGCCGCCGCCAGCAGTATGGCGAAGCCTGCCGCAGCGCCGGCAAGGGAGCGTAAAAGCACTAGCGCCAGCAGCCGCTGGCTGACCGCGCCGCCGTACTGCCCTGCCGCATGGATGAAGGGGGCGGCGAGGGCTGCCGGCGCAAAAAGAGCGAGCGCCTTGTCTGGCGCCCGTTTTGTTTTGATGTCATATATCGCGAATCCGAGAATAATCCCAAGCACAAGAAGGGGATACCCCTCCGGTATGTCAATCACGGCTTGTATGCCAGTCATCGAAGAGGCTGCCTTGAATCGTCACATAATCGCTCAGGTTGACCGACAGCATCCCGCCCGGCGTCCAGGTATCCCACACCTGCGTATAGACGGTGTACCTTGATCCGTCAGGGAACCAGACCGGCGTGAAATGAACATGACGATCATAGGTGGAAAAAGCATTCGGTTTAAACTGGAACTTCGCGTTCATTCCTCCGGATACGCGCTCCAGTATCCGGAGATATTGTTCATATTTGAACTCCGGGAAGATGGAAAATGCAGTCTGGGTGTAAGTGTAGTGGCTATCCGGGGCGTCGGTGGAAAGAATGGTGGAAACTTCGTGTTTTACGCCATACCCGCTCTTCATGTTTTTACCTGCAGCCGTGGGCACGGCGTCGTCCGGCATCAGGGACTGGGATCCACTGAGGCTTGCTGAATAGGCGTCGTATTCATATCCCCACCATCCGCGGTCTTCCCAGTAGCTGGCGTCCACGACATTGTCCTCTTCATCAAAATACCCGCTTGATACATAGTGCCAGTCTTCTACCCAACTGCAGCGCCATATACCCCAGTAGGCAGAGGTCTTCTGGGGATTGGCGGGAAGCGGTGGGACGGAAAATCCGGGGCTAGTATCCGTAGCCAACGGGTCGGGCGGGATGATTTCGCTCAACTCGCTGATCCTCGCTACAAGCGAATCCTTTGCTGTGTATGCGCCGCTCACGGATACATAGATCGTGACGTCCTGGGGCGTCGGCGGGGTGTGCCATTTCACCCATACCACTTGGGAATCGTATGCCGGGATGTAGATATAGTCTACCGTATGGGTTACGCCATTGATGCTGAACGTGACGGAAGCGCAGTCGTCCGGCGTCAGGTCGTAATCTGAATGCAAAGTGATACTGGTGATGACGTCGGTGTCAGTACGGTATTCCACGTCAGGCGCTTCGATTTCCAGCTCGATCTCCGGGTCTTTTTCTTTGAATCGGACGATACCCAAGCCCAGATAGTTGATGATATCCGCGTTCGACTGCCTGCCGGTAGAGGGGCCGCCCCAAGCGGCAAAACCAAGGTCGTCGTATTCCAGAAACATAGCGAGAGGCAAATTTTGATGGCACAAGGAAGGCAGCTTGGATCGGAGGGCGCCGCCGGCGAGCTGGTCGTAAAGCGCCGCTTCCGTGGCTGTCATGCAGTATTGCTGACTGTTGAAAAGGAAATAAGCGATGGGCTCCAGCAGGAGCTTGTAATCCCCGCTAACCAGGTCGTTGTAATCGAAGCCTGCGGCGTCGGCCACCATCTTGCAGGCGTATTCGGAGCAGAAGTAGCGCTTGATGGCTTCTATGTTGCTGCGGCCGCCGCTGCTGACCACGATGGGCATGGCGTTATCAGGTTTCTTACTCCGATATTTATTTTCTGTTTGTAGTTCCAATGCAGTGCCAGTGCGATAATGTATTTTGTTATAAAATCCAAAATATAGTAATGATTCTGGTTGATCCCTGTTTGCATAATCCACCGACATTGACATTGCCGCTCCGGTTTCAGCATCAACAATCGTTATGCGAACGCCATCATTACCCCCGCTCCAGGAGTCCGTAAGTGTACCTTCGCCCATGCCGCCGCCCCCGCCGTCGATGTTCCCATCGCCGGGATCTCCAGCAAAGACTTCAAACCTTACCAAGCCCAGCAGTATGGATATACAGAGCAGTAGTGAAAAAAGTCTCTTCATGCATACCTCCATAAGAAACGCAGCCTTATGCGGCTGCGTTTCTAAGCACTTATTCAGTTCTTTTCAGTCTTAGTCCATAGTTCCGACCATTTTGTTGGGATCGCCATCACTGGTTATTGGTTCAGTTATCGTCTTGCTCGGCGTAACCCATCCGAAGACTATATCGTAAACCTGGCCTTTGTCATTTTTGCTGCCTGGAACCGGCGTCCCCGGCGCTGCTGGCTCCTGCTTATTCCCCCCGGTACCCAGCGACTGTCCCTGACTGTTATCTTGCTTGGCAGCGGTGCTGCCGCTCTCCTCTGTGGTTTCCCCGTTTGCCGATTCCGCCACCTGCGCATCTTGAGAAGGCGGCTCTTCCGGCGGCAGGGGCTTCGGCGGCGCCGGGTCGTTGAACTCGATCACCGTCTCCGTCTCACTTTCCCTGACGACCATGGGATATGCCTCCGGCTCCTTGGTAGGTTGGGCGCCGGAAGCCCAGCCCCCTTCCACCGCGCCACCGCCACCGTCATCGCCTGCACTGTCTACACCGTCTACACCCGGCAGATCCGGGCGTTTATTCTCCGTCCAGCTCTCCACATACCCGCCCAGCGGCGTCGGCTCGTCCGGGATAAACGCCGGTGGCTCTTCCTTTTCCCACAGCAGGAAGAACACCAAGACGCCGGCGCAGAGAGCCACGATTGAGCCACCGAGGATTATTTTTAATGCAATCTGCTTATTCAAAGCCATCACGCTCCTTTATTATTATATACGATTAGCCGGGGCAATGTTCAACTGCTCCGCTAAAATTTCGTATTGTGGTATCCGGTCAACCGGATCTCGCGGCTTATCACGGGACGCCGGACCCCGAACATCGCCACATAAAAATCGGCGTCGCATACGAAGACATACTCTATCCTGTCCCCAGACCGGTTGAATTGCAGGCGGATATTCCGGATTCGGTAATCGTCTGTCGAAAGGGGCAGCTTCTCCGCGAGCCCGTCCCGGACTGCCCTCTCCAACTGCTGCGTATAGGCGGCGTCCGCGTATAGCGTCCGCAGATACTCCCCATAATTTACTTCCCGCTGAGATTTGAAGGTATCGGCATAGATGCTCGCGGTCAGGTTGTTCAGCTCCATCTTGGCGCCTTTCCGTATATTGATGCTGTTGATTTGGACGGAAGCGTAGAGGAGAAGGAACGCGATCAGCATGACGGCGCCCATGACGAAAAAGCAGGTATAAAACGTGATATCTCCTCTGTCGCCTCGCAGCGCCCTTCCCATATTACAGATCATTCTTTTCATTGCCGCCTCACTTCCAATAGCGCTCACTTACGCCGGCCCCGCGCGCCGTAACGGTGACCCGGGTAAGCCGTAAACGCCAGAAACCGCCAAGGTTTGCCAACCCCCGGATCGTCAGATAAAACGGCGTACCCAACTGTATGGCGTTGGTCATGCCGGCAGGGCGGGGCGACCGGTATGTGGCGTCAATGGTATAGGTCACGTCTTCAGCGCCCCGGATCCCCGTTTGCAGAAAAGCAAACAGCGCCTCTGTGTCGGCGTTGACGCCGCCGGCAAGCTGAATTTGCTTCACCATCTGGTCGGCTGCGAGATCCATCTGCCGTTTGGTCGATATGATGGAGAACAGATTAATAATGAATGCCAGGACCAACACGGCGACGAAGATGAATACGACGGTAGAGATATAGTTGGTCTCCGCCCTCTCGGAGCGAAGCAAACTTCGGATTCGGCTATACAAGGCTGGTCACCACCTTTTGCTAAAGGTTCTGTTTAATGATCCGTGTGATAATACCTGTGGCTACGCCGCGCTCCTCGTCAATACGTGTGACGGCGAAGCTGACGTCGTCTTTTTTGCCGGGCATCCTGCGGTCATAGCAGGCGTGAGCGATGGCGTTAGCGCCGTTTGCAAGCCGGATAAAGACGACGCCTTTGTAGACGTCGGTGACCTTTCCCGCGTATTTGCTTTGGACACGGCATTTCTTCAGGTTTTCATAGCTAGTGTCGTCGGTAACGCTTTTTACGTTTGCGATGATTGATACGTCTTCAAGACTGTTGCGCTTCACGGAAAGGATTCGGACAAGGATTTTATCGCCGACATTGTAGCGTTCACTCGCGTCTCCGATCCAGTCCCAGGACAAGTCCCGGGCCATGATGGCGCACTCGGCGCCGAAAGCTTCAATGCGGACAACCTTTTCTGCTACGGCAATCACCCGCGCCTGCACGATCCGCCCTTCATAGATACGATACATCCCGGCGGCGTCGGTGTTGAAGTAAAACAACTGCCGCTTTTTCATCATGGCGTCTTTTCTGCTTGCCACGATACTACGTTCTTTGGATTCTATCCCCTTAATGATAAAGTCGATCTCAGCGCCCAGCATATTGCTGAGGATTTTATTCTGGCGCAGGATCAGCTCGTTATAGGATTGCCCGGGCTGATTTTGTCCCAGGTTGATCATCATTTCCTTCAGGGGGATCGCCACGCGATAATCGTTATAACTGACGACCGCGATGGTTTTCCCGGCTTCCGTCTTCTCGACGCCACTCAGCACGCCTGAGAGGATCCGCCTCGTGCGGTAAGCGTTGCGGATTTCGTGCCAGGCGGTTTCCTCGATGTTCTCCTGCGATTCCACCTCGGCCCTGGATTCAATGGTAAGGACAGACGGCGTCGCAGGCCGTCGGCTTACCGGCTTCCTTGCCTGGGCTTGCAGCGACATCGGCGCCCCGTGCGAAGGTTGTTCCGGAGTTTCCCGGTTTTCGCCGATGGACGCGCCTTCGTCTCTGACGCCGGCTTCCGTACCGGCTTCCGCGGTTTTCTTCTTTCGCGTCGCTCTCTTCGGCTTTTCAGTGAGTGGCTCTGGCAGGGCGTCTGTATCATCAATTGGGGTATTGCCATCCATGCTTTCGAGATTATCGCCGTTTTCGGATTGGTTATCCTCGTCCGCGTAGGCGTTAATTGAGAGGACTTCATTGGCGCTTACGCGATTATCGCCGCCATCGAGCCAGTAGCGCAGGTGTGCTCCATTCGATAACTCTCCATCATTGGAGACCTCATTTGCCGCCTCATCGCTGTCAGGGCTTCCGCTGCTTTCCGGATCGGCGTCCATTGACGCTAAGAGATCATTCAAATCCATTTCGCTTGTTTCCGGCGCTCCCACAGTCTGGGCTGCTTCTCCATTTTCTTCTACAGCCGCCGCCCATTCCGGCTCTTCGGTTTTCTTTTTTGTCACCATTTGCCGACCCTCCTGATTATTATTTCGACATGATCGAATCTTTGTCTGCCGGGATAAATAGCTGCTGCTCCGGCGCCTTTTTCTTTTCACGCCGGCGCCTGGCCGGATGATCCGGCGGCATATAAAGTTGACTGCCCCCGCTGTCGCCCTGCCGCGTCGGGATGTATTCCGACGCTTTGCATGGCGTCAGTTTTTTTGCTTCGGGAAGACGCGAATAATCCAGTTTGTCCAGCATGAGGACCTTTTGCCCCCTCATGATAACCAATTCCTTGTCGACCGGGAGACGGAGCACTTCATCCATGGTGAGCACTTTTCTCTTCCCTATGCCGCTGGTCTCGCGGTATTCCGGCGTATAGTCGGATATCCTCCATGTGCCGAGCATCTTTGCTTTACTGGAAACATGCACGGAAGCCTCCCCTGTCCGGTCGCTGATAAACGTCGCTGTCAGCTCATCGGTGCAACCCAGAAATATCTGGACGTCGCAATTTCCGAGGATTTCCTGCCATTGGTTATAGGGGTATCGGTTCTGCAGCCCTGCAAGGTTCTGGAACACGCATGACATAGAGATGTTCCTTGACCGGATGACGCTTATACGCCGGGATAATTCGCTGATAACGCCGCAGGCAATCAATTCTTCACCCAATACATGCACAGGAACCGGGAGGCTGCCGCCGTCGCAGTTTTTATCCGCATACCGAACCAGTTTGATGAACAGAAATGAGATAAACAGCGAGCTCAGGAAGTCGAAGGTACTGTCCTGATCGGATGTGATGCAGAAATAGGCGCTTTTTTGCTTGCCGGGCAGTTCAAGGTCAATCTCATCGTAGCTTGTCACTTGCCGGATAAGCCTGTTCTGGAATACCTGCAGCCTTGAACCAAGGCCGATGATGATGCCGCCCCGCACCGATTCGGAAGCTTGCTTGAAGATACTGTATGGCGCCTTCGCGGGATGAGTCACCGGCAACATGTCGAACAGGTGGTTTAATTCTTTTTCCGAGGTCATGGTGAGCAAGCTGTAGACCTGGCCGATATTTTTATTTTCCGGCGGATAGCCCTGCTCCACATAGAGCACCAGCGCCTTGAGTAAATTCATTTCAGCATTATCCCAGAAATGATCCCCCCGCTCGGAGCCGGTATTCTTAATCACGACGTCGCAGAAAAGCTGCGCCATCATCTCCTGCCCTTCGATCTCAGCCAGGCAATTCCAGGAATCGGAGTTGTCCGGGGAAACCAGGTTGAACACCTTGACAGCATAGCCCTGCGCTCTCAGGTATTCGCTGCATTTTTCGTAGAGTTCGGATTTGCTGTCCGTGATGATCAGCGATTCGCCCCGTGCTGCGCACTGCAGGATCATATTTACGCAAAACGCCCGGGTTTTCTTTGACCCGGACGCCCCGTACACGGCTATGTTCCTGTTCATCATGCTGTCCTCCGGCACGCATACCGGCTTTCCGCCTATCTGCCCCAATATCGTGCCGTGATGCCGGCGTATATCGTGGACGACGTCGAGGACGCCTTCCATTTCGCGTTCCGTCATAAAGCCCGCCGTACCGTACGTCCCCTTCCGGGAGTAAATCAGGTTGCGCTCCCTGTCATATTCACCTTTATCGCCATGTCCGAGCTTCATCACAAAGATAATCAGGACGGCGACGAGGCCGGCGCAGACCAAAACGCCGTATATGCCGTATGGGGGTGAGAAGACGGCGGTTATGCAGTCGAGGGGCGACGCCGAAGGTATAGCCGGAGCTGTCCCGTCGCCCGGGTAACCGCCGCTTTTCTGCCAGACGGCATAGTTTCCGATGAATTGAGCCAGGTACCCGCCAGCATAGACAAGCGCCATCGCAATCAGCGGCAAGACAGCCATTGTTTTTATCATTTTCTCTTTTATGAATAAAACCTCCCTTTGAGCTTCTGCAGGTCGATGGCCTGTATCCTTACGTTCGCGCCGCAGTACCGGCGCAGGGCGTCGGTCTGGAAATCGAAACAGATGATCGTACCGTCCTTCCCGTGAAGCCGGAGCATAGCATTGAATCTGGTGATCCGGGGCATATCGCAGTCGTAAGCGAACAGCACCGGCCCGCCGTTTTCATCGACGGCGTCATTTTCCACAAGCAGGCTGGGGTCTTGGCTGTGCAAATTCACGGATAATAAGCTATTCAGCTCGTCTGTTTTTTCTTTGTCACACAAAAGCTTTAGTAAAAACTCGCCGTTGTGGTCGTTCGTCAGAAACAGGAACCGTTCATAATTGCCGTCCAGGATGAAATAGTTGCGTTTTGGGCCGCCCGTGCTGGTGAGGATCTGATACATTCGCTCCATGCTGTCGCCCAACATCAGGGCCTGGACGTCTTCCGGCTTATATTGGTGCGGCAAGCGCTCCCGGCAGAGGATGGTCTTCATCAGCGCCTTTGTCCGCATCTCGGATTTATAGTCCCATTTCAGGAGGGAAGCCCCGGAGTTGTATACGATGAACGCTTTCCTTTCCGTCAAAAAGACGCCCACTGAGCGCGCGTTTTTGATCTTGACGAATTCAGACCCAAGCTCCTTGATTTCCCTTGAATTATAGAAAGCGGGCGACGTCACCGGTTGAGGTTCACTGTTAAAATCGGGATAAAACACGCCGGGCTTTTCGTCTCGGTAGACGGATACGCCGGCGTTGAGCATGGTAACTATGGTTTCCGCGATAGTGTGAAGCCGCAGGCGGCGGGTGATTTCGTATTTAGGCTTGTTTGTTTCTGAATCGCCTGTAAACAAAGCCTCAAAGCGTTCGGGGTTTTCTTGTGCAAGCGCCTTTTTGCTTTCTGCCGTGAGCCTGTATCCGAGAAGTTTGTCTTTGTAGTAGGTTTGGATCAACCCCCTGCTTTTTAAGGTCTTGACCCTTTCTTCTTTATATCTGCCACCGCCTGGAAGGCGCAGTATCTGATTTGACGGTAGCTCGCCGCTCATGGCGACAAGGCTAAGTATTGAATACCCCTTTGTATACCTATCGGGAAGCGTCTGCTTTTCCTGCCTATTATTCATCGCCACCTCGCCTGTTAACGCCGTACCTCCTAGTAACTACGGCGAAATTCTTTCTGAAAAAGCGCTGCAACGCCTTACCGGCACTACGTTTTTCCTGCTTTATGGGGGGTGCCAAAAAACAAGCGGAAAAATCGCACAAAATGGCACCCCCCTAAAACTTGAAATCAATGACCGGTTCGATCGCATTCCGGCGCTTGGCAAGCCAGGCGGGGAAGCGGTCCCTGTCCATGACCGAGACGACTGTACAGTCCGTATCGCCGAGCTCAGTCGAGTGGAAAGCGTCGCACAGGAGGCCGCCGTCATCGACCAGGACAAACGCGGATATTACGTCGAGGATCTGCTTCAGCTCCAGGTTGTCATAATCCCTGGCCCTCCGTTCAGGCAGCTCCCGGTTGTAGATATGCAGGAAACAGACGACGCAGCGCTGATACTTTGGCAACAGGTTATTGTCGGCATATCGGCTGAGCGTATAGTAAAGGGGGTCAAGCAGAAACTCCGTGCTTTGCCCCTGCTTTTTCTTTGGCAGGAGGCTCGGCAGCGTGATCTCAAGCATCCCGTCCTTGTCGCTGACCTCGACGCCGTGGACGACGCCGGCGGAAACCAGATATTCGTCCTTAGTTATGCTTGTGCTGGAATAGAGCAGATGCCGCAGGCAACAGGCGATTTTCTCCCCGCGCAGGGCAGCGTCGGCCGACAGTATCTCATAGTTGTCCGGATACCGCTGTATATCCGTTGTGTCCAAGGCGTACAGGGCGTTGCTCAGGCGGTTGATGTCGCCGACTATCTCTTTTATCCGTTTCGATATGATTTTTCTTTCCATGACAGCCCTCACTCATCGCTGCGCTGGTAGTACCGCACAACCCCGTCCTCTTCCACACTGCAGAACCCGATGGCGCCGGGGATGTCGATAACCCCGATCTGCGAAGGCAGGTCGACGAGGACGATACGGCGCGCTTCCGTATCCTCCGTTTCCGCCAGGGCGTGGTTCATCAAAGCCTCTTGACCATACTGGATATGGATAATTTCATAAACTTCACCCTCCGCGAAAAAGCATATCTTCACCGGGAAATTGCCAGCATAATGCTGTTCGGCCTTGTCGATAAAGTCGATGAGTACCCAGACGGCAGCCGATAGCCCGTTATCCGGCTTTCCATCATATTCGGCGCTTACCGATACCCGCTTTTGGTCAGCGTTCCGATACACGCGGCCCTGCCGGATCAGGTGCGATAGCAGGATCTTGATTACAGCTTCCTTGCCCGGATAAAGGCGGTAGGCCTGTTCCTCGGTCAGCATCTTGTACATCGAATGCCCAGCAAGGCGATCCATCAGCCGATTGTTCGTCCCCAGCAAGGCCGCCACCGCGCCGCCGCATACCGCCACGATGGCGACGAACGCCACGGCGCGCCGCTTCCACGGGTAGCCGCGCAGCCCGAGGATGAAAAAGAAGGGCAGCATCAGAATCAAGGAGATCATCCCGCCCCGCGACAGCGTGTAGAACCACGCCAGCAAGATCGGGACGGCCAGCGCGAGGACGATGGCGCGCACGCCCCACGACGTGCGCCGCGTGACGGCGATGGCGAGGATCAGGCACGTCGCCAGGTTCATGAAGGCGGACAGATGGTTGGGGCAGAAGAACGGCCCGCAGGCGCGCCTGTAACCGTACCCTGCCGCCCACAGGACGTACTTGTCGCCGCCATGGAGCCACGTTCCGATGCAGGCGTACACCGCCATCACGGCGGCGTTGGCAAGGAACACGGTGATGAGGATGCGCCCCCAGCGCGGCGTCGCCGAGGCGTACAGCACCGCGAAGAGCATGATGGGCGTCGTCATGAGGAGCACGCTTCTCTCCGCCTCCATGGCCACCAGCGGAAGCCCCGGCGTCTCATGGTTGAAACGCCACGCCATGTAAAGCAGGAAGGGGACGGCGCTGGCAAAGAGAAAGAGCGCCGTGCGAAGGCCGGGGCGTTCCCGCGTGTCCGAACCGTCCGTCACGCTGTGCTGCGTCAGCACCCCGATTCCCGAGAAGACCAAGGCCGCGAACACGATGAACGCCATCGGCCAGAACCACCACATCTCCCACGCCCCGAAACACCACGGGCTCAGGACAAGCAACGCCGCGACACACCACAGGGCGGCGCAGTGAAACCCAGCGGAAAGACGCACGGAAAGTCGATTAATGTCAGCCATGGCAATATGCGCGCCAGTATACCAAAGTCATTGGCTAGAAAACAAGCCAAATGTAGGGCAGGTCTTCTGACCTACGCCACCCGTAGGGCAGGTCTTCCGACCTGCGCCACCCGTAGGGCAGGTCTTCCGACCTGCCATCAAAAAGTATTTCTTGAACGCAGGTCAGAAGACCTGCGCCACAATCAGAAGACCTGCGCCACAATCAGAAGACCTGCGCCACGATGGCGTTGAGGTCGCCCATCGCCTCTTCGAGGCGTTGGGCGAAGGCGAGCTGGGAGAGGGCGCGGTGGAGGTTCTGCTCGGGGTACTTGATGCGGAAGTAGACGTCGCCGTTGAGGTAGTCCGCCAGGAAGCGCACGCCCGTCTCCAGCGTGATGACCCAGCCCGCCATGGGCAGGAGTTCGACCTCGCGCTTCGTGAGGACGGTGCGGGTGGCATCGAGGTAGCCCCGGACCAGCGCCTCGAAGTAGGGGAGGCGCACTTGGATCTTGTCGATGTCGGTCTCCGCCTCGTCGGCGGGGTTGCAGATGGAGCGCACGAGGTCGCCGAAGTCGTGGAGGGCGTACCCGGTCATGGTCGTGTCAAGGTCGATGACGCAGACGGCCTTGTGGGTCGCGGTGTCGATGAGGACGTTGGAGAGCTTGCTGTCGTTGTGGACGGTGCGCTCGGGGAAGGCGCCCAAGTCAAACTCGCGCTGGAGGATGCCCGCCTCCTCGCGACGGCGCAGGTAGGTATCGAACGTGTCGCGCACCGCCTTCTTGCGGCCCTTGAGGTCTTGGTGCGCCGCATCGGTCAGCTGGGTGAAGCGCATGGGCGTGTTGTGAAAATTGGGAATCGTGTCATGCAGGCGCCCGCCGGGGAGGTCGCTGAGCAGGTGCTGGAAGTTCCCGAAGGCGCGGGCGGCCTCGTAGGCCTCGTCGGTCTGCGTCGCCACCATCTTCGCCTCGGCGTTCTCGATGCAGGGGTAGATGCGCCACACGTCGCCGCTCTTGGCAGGGTCGGGGACGTAGGGCTTCCCCGTGGCGGTCAGCAGGAAGCGCAAAGACCCGCGCTCAATGTCGGCCTTCGTGGTGGCGGGGTCGTTCAAGAGCCGGTAGACGGCGTGTTCCGAGACGCGGATGGCGTTGTCCATCAGCTTGTCCGGGTGGTGAAAGACATTGGAGTTGACCTTTTGCAAGACATAGCGGCGCAGTTCGCCCTGCGTCTTCAGCTGGACGAGGAGCGTCTGGTTGATATGCCCGCCCGTCCACATCTCGATGCCGACAACCTCGCCCGCAACGTTGAATTCGCCAAAGAGTTCCGCCGCCTGTTTTTCTGAAATAACATTCATAGTGACATCATCCGTAACGGGCACATATTAACATATTCCGTGTCGTCCGTCTAACCGCGCACACGGGACACGGGTCTTGCGGAATGGCGGGGGGGATGGTAGACTGTGGCGAAATGCGGGAGGCGAAGTAACATGGCGGAGTATTTAAGAACATCCGGGGAGAGGCGGAAACCGTCGCGGTGGCCGTGGGTCGTCGTGGCGGTGGTGGCGCTGGGCGCGGGCGTGGCGACGAATCTGTGGTTTCGGGGGCTGGACATGAAGCTCGACACGGTGTGGCGCGACTTCATGCAACCAGAGGCGCCGACGGCAGAGGTGAGCTCGGCTGAAAAATTGACACAAATCATGGAAGCGCTGGTTCCGATTGCCACCAATGATGCGACAACCGTTGCGTCAGTGGCAAGCGCCGAGTCGGACACCGTGGGGGAGGCCTTGGCGTTGGAGGCGGCAGGCGACCTGCTGGGGGCGCGTGAACTGCTGTTCGCCGCCGTGACGGGGACACCACAGCGGGACGCGGCGGAGGAGGCGTTGGGGCGGGTGAATGTCGCATTGCTCACGACGCCGCGCGCGATGCCGGGGAAGGTGACGTATGTCATCCGGCCGGGGGACTCGCTGGCAAAGATCGCCTCGGAGTTCGTCTGCCCGGTATTGCTCATCCAGAAAATCAACGGCATCGCGAACCCGAGCCGCATCCAGCCGGGGGACGCGCTGCGGGTGATGGATCACCCGCAGTTCGCCATCACCATCGGCAAGCGCGACAACACCTTGCTCGTGACGCTGGGCGGCGAATTCTTCAAGCGGTACAGCGTCGGGACGGGCGAGTACGGGAAGACGCCCACCGGGACGTTCGTGATCGACGCCAAGGAGGAGGAGCCCGTCTGGTGGAAGGACGGGAAGGCCATCCCCTTCGGCGACAAGGAGAACATCCTCGGCACGCGCTGGATGCACATCGAGGCGACAGGCGACACGCCCCCCGTGAGCGGCTACGGCATCCACGGGACATGGGACAACGCCTCCCTCGGCAAGCAGTCCAGCGCCGGGTGCATCCGCATGAAGAACGCCGACGTGGAAGAGGTCTACATGATGGTGCCGCGTGGCACCCCCGTCACCATCGTGGAATAACCGCTTGCCTTATGCCTACGTCGAAAGAAAGAATTGCACAGGGAATCAAAAAAGTCGTCTCGACGCTGATGGAGCGCGTGATGGACAAGGTGCTTGTGGAAGACCCATTCATTCCCGAGAATCATCGTGCGGCCAAGCCGCTCTATGCCGCGCTAGTCCCCGACGAGATTTTCAAGGGGGCGCATTTCGAGCGTCGCTTTGTCACGCCGTTTGGCGGCGCGTGGGAGAAATTGGCGGTGGTCGTGGCGCAGGGGAAGCATGGCGAATGCGGGCAGGGTATTGCCGTTGACGGGTTGATTGCGAAAGGGCGTCTTCAACGCATCCAATCCGTGTTGAATCAATTGGAACACCGGAGTTCCGAGACATCGCGACGCATGACTCCGAACTGGGACAAGGAACTCGCTTATGTCCTAGAGGGACGGGGCGAGTTGATTCCGTGTACTGTGGTGTGCGACCTGCTGATTAAGAATCGCATATCGCAAAAATCATACGCCTTTGAATTGAAGGCACCGCTTCCCAACAGTGACCAGACGAAGGTGAGCAAGGAGAAAATGTTTAAACTGTTCGCCATGCAGCCACAAAGGGTCGATTGTGCATATTATGCGTTGCCGTACAATCCCTATATCCACAAAAAGGACTATGCGTGGTCTTTCCCAATGCGTTGGTTTGACATGAAGACCGATGCGTGTGTGCTGATTGGGGATGAGTTTTGGGATTTCATTGGCGGGCGTGGGACGTATCAGATTTTCATTGACGAGATTAACGCACTGGGGACGGAATACCGAAACCGTATTTATCATGAGTTCCTTGGGATTGATTCGCCCGAACCTTCGCCAAGGCCAATTCTTCGGTAGTCGAAATGCGATACTGCTTCACAGGGATTGACTTGTTTTCCGGGATTGGGGGTTTTCGCCTTGCCATGGAACGCAACGGAGGCATTTGTACTCATTTCAGCGAAATCAATACGGATGCGATACGGGCGTATCGTGCCAATTTTTCGGAGAGCGATGATACGAATTTGGGCGATATAACGGCATTGACCCATTTGCCCCCGCACGATTTGTTGACGGGAGGAGTCCCTTGCCAAAGCTGGTCTATCGCAAGGAAAAACC
>Ga0082212_10005594_pt1 | contig 17081 bp, 20 predicted proteins | sample TergutNt197P3_FD_71548 | JGI IMG/M metagenome (GOLD analysis project Ga0082212, IMG submission 71548) | Neocapritermes taracua P3 segment gut microbial communities from Petit-Saut dam, French Guiana - Nt197 P3 | ecosystem: Host-associated > Arthropoda: Insects > Digestive system > Gut ... | reverse complement strand
AAGATAAATCCTGCTGACATATCAATAGCATGGGTTCACCCAAATTCAGCCCGCCATAGGCGGAGATGGGGCAAAAAGTGAGCAAACGAATTTTCTTCATTGTCACGGCGCTGATAATGCTTTTAATGCCGGCATGCGGAAGAAGCGCCGGCCGTGGACATGTTCCGGAGATGGCACCCAGTCTTTTAATCATAGCCACAACTGCCCAACTGCCGGTGCAGCGCGTCCAAGCGGCGCAGCTTGCCACAGAATGGATGTATTGTGATGAAAAAGGCAACTGCAAAGGTTTTCTTGCGGATTCGCCTCATCCGTTGCAGTTCGGCGATTACAGCGGGGTCACGCTCTTTCTGGATGACTCGGGTGGCGAAGCGGGCTTACAATTCAGCGACCGTTATCCGCCCCAGTCGGTATCGGTTTTTCGCTGGGATGCCAAATATGCGGACGCAGACGAAATGGATGAAACGGTTTACGGGGATGCAAGGGAACCGGTCACGATAAGCGAAAATGGCTTCCCGGTCAGCAGCGGTTATATCTATATGGTAGCGGCAAAGTGGCCGGAGGGTAATTCGGCATATGTCTTCCGCACGGAAAGTTCTGAGCCTGATGAAACGGTAACGACATCGGTGTCAGCCAGTTGGGCGTATTCTTACCAAAGCGTCAAGGAATTGGAAAAAAGCAGCGATTTTATTGGCATGGTTGAGATTGTCGGCGTAGCAAGATACGATGAAATCCTGCCCGATGGCGGCCCACAAGGACGCTTTGTCTACAATGAGGCTAAAGGGACAATATCATCATTATATTCTGAATTTTATGGAACGAATGAAATGACCAATTTAAGCCTGTCTGAAACCAAAGCGGAAATTACTGAATTGCGGAAGCAAGGAAAGTAACGAAAGATTAATCATGGCTTGAAAAATAAAAAGACTGACTTCCGGCACCCATTTCCGCCTTGGAAGTCAGTCTTGCTATTTACGGCCAAAAGCTGGCGGCCTAAAAACTCGCCTAAAAATTTTACAGATATCCCCTCGTTCTCATTGCTAATTGATTTTTCCTGTGCTATAATTGGTGTTGGTTATGCGGTTTAGCGCTTGCCGGCCTAGGGGTTCCGCCCCGTGGGCCAGGGACAGGCAAAACCGTAAAAAACATCTTGTGGAATCATGCAGCGAAATTGTAACAATAAAATAAATTTCAGGAGGATTTTAAATGGCGAAAAAAGTCGTATTAGCAGGCGCTTGCCGGACAGCCATCGGGACGATGGGCGGGACCCTTAGCAATACCCCCGCCGCCGACCTTGGCGCAATTGTGATTAAGGAAGCCCTGAACCGGGCCGGAGTTGCCCCCGAAGCAGTTGACCAGGTTTACATGGGTTGTGTCATCCAAGCCGGATTGGGACAAAATGTGGCCCGGCAGTCATCGATAAAAGCCGGATTGCCGAATGAAGTACCGGCCCTGACGATTAACGTGGTCTGCGGTTCCGGCCTTCATGCCGTCAACATGGCCGCCCACATGATTATGGCCGGTGAAGCCGACATCGTTGTTGCCGGCGGAACCGAAAATATGTCAATGGCCCCTTACTCATTGCCCCAGGCGCGGTACGGCTATCGCCTGAATAACGGCACCTTGGTGGACAATATGGTCAAAGATGCCTTATGGGATGCCTTTAATGATTACCATATGATCCAGACCGCCGACAATATCTGCGCCGACCCGCGCTGGAATCTAAGCCGCGAGGAATTGGATGAATTTGCCCTGAAAAGCCAGCAAAAGGCCGAAAAAGCCCAGGCAAACGGTGCTTTTGCGAAAGAAATTGTCCCGGTCGAGGTGAAACAAAGAAAAGAAACGATTTTATTTGCCAAAGACGAAGGCATCCGCGCCGGAGCGACGATTGAAGGCCTTGCGAAGCTCCGTTCGATTAATAAAGACGGTTACGTTACCGCCGGCAATGCTTCCGGCATTAATGACGGCGCCGCCGCCATCGTGGTGATGAGCGAAGAAAAAGCGAAAGAGCTGGGCGTTAAAGTCATGGCGACCTGGGTTGCCGGCGCTTTGACCGGATGTGACCCGACCGTAATGGGCATCGGCCCGGTTGCCGCTTCCCGGAAAGTCATGGCGAAAACCGGAATGAAAATAGAAGATTTTGATGTCATCGAAGCCAACGAAGCATTTGCCGCCCAGTCCCTTGCCGTGGGCAAAGACCTAGGCATCAATGTGGACAAGCAGCTTAACCCGAATGGCGGCGCGATCGCCCTTGGCCATCCGGTTGGGGCCAGCGGCTGCCGCGTCCTCGTTACCCTGCTTCATGAAATGGAAGCAATGGATGCGAAAAAAGGCCTTGCGACGCTTTGCATCGGCGGCGGGATGGGTGTTGCGGCTATCGTAACCCGCTAGCACGAAGAGATTTTCTAAATTGCTCCTGCCGCTTGCGGTAGGTTGTTCATTGGAACACAAATAAAGAAAATCTAAAGCTTCGTGCCGGAAGAATGCTTCGCATTCTTCGTAATGATTTACGATAATATATATAAGGAGAAGTATATGGAATACATTTTATATGAAGTAAAGGGTGCGGTCGGCACGATTACCGTCAGCCGCGAAAAAGCCCTGAATGCCCTGAATTCAACAGTTCTTAGCGAACTGGACCAAGTCCTTGACAGCGTTGACCAAAACGAAATCAGGTGTCTGATCCTGACCGGAGCGGGTGAAAAATCGTTCGTTGCCGGGGCCGATATCGGCGAAATGAGCGCGCTTACGAAAACCGAAGGCGAAGCTTTTGGCAAAAAAGGCAACGATGTTTTCCGCCGCCTTGAAACCTTCCCAGTTCCCGTCATCGCCGCGATCAACGGTTTTGCCCTAGGCGGCGGCTGTGAAATCGCAATGAGCTGTGATATACGCCTTTGTTCCGATAATGCCGTTTTCGGCCAGCCGGAGGTGGGCCTTGGAATCACCCCCGGTTTCGGCGGGACCCAGCGCCTGGCTCGCTTGGTTGGGGCCGGAATGGCGAAACAAATGATTTATACCGGCCGGAATATCAAAGCCGATGAAGCGTACCGTATTGGCTTGGTAAACGCGGTTTATCCCGCCGCCGAGCTGATGGAGGCCGCTGAAAAGATGGCCGCCGGTATCGCGAAAAATGCCCCGATTGCCGTCCGCAATGCGAAAAAAGCGATCAATGACGGACTCGATGCCGATATGGATGCCGCTTTAGTCATCGAAGAAAAAATGTTCGGCGCTTGCTTCGAGACCCACGACCAAACCGAAGGCATGGCCGCGTTTATGGAAAAAAGGAAAGTCGAAGCGTTCTTAAATAAGTAATGCCGCCCTGTGACTGACGAAATACCGTCATTGCGAGGAGCGAAGCGACGCGGCAATCCAGTAAATTGAATAATTTATGTAACTGCTTTAATGAATGTAATTAGGAGGACAGGTTGAAAAAATTGCATTTTTTCAACCACAAATTTGTGCCTGCGGAAACGGAACATCGTTCCGAGCAAAATTTGCAGGTACTGGAAAGGCATAGGTTATAGTATGAAAGTTGGAGTAATCGGCGCGGGAGCAATGGGTTCCGGAATCGCCCAAGTATTTGCCCAGGTAGATGGGTATGAAGTATATCTTTGTGATATCAATGAAGAATTTGCCGCGAACGGCAAAAATAAAATCAAAAAAGGTTTTGACAAACGGATTGCCAATGGAAAAATGGAGCAGGAAAAAGCCGATGCCATCCTGGCGAAAATCACCACCGGCATCAAAACGATTTGCACCGATGCCGACCTAATCGTTGAAGCTGCCCTGGAAGTAATGGATGTCAAAAAACAGACCTTTAAGGAATTGCAGGACATCTGCCCGGCTGACTGCATTTTCGCAACCAATACCTCTTCCTTGTCCATCACCGAAATCGGCGCCGGCCTCGACCGCCCCGTCGTCGGAATGCACTTTTTCAATCCCGCCCCGATCATGAAATTGGTTGAAATCATCGCCGGCCTGAATACCCCGGACAGCTTAGTCGAAAAAATCAAAGCCATTTCCGCAGAAATCGGCAAAACCCCGGTGCAAGTGAATGAAGCCCCCGGTTTTGTCGTCAACCGCATTTTGATCCCGATGATTAATGAAGCCATCTGCGTTCTGGAAGCCGGTGTTGCGAGTGCCGAAGACATTGACACCTCAATGAAGCTGGGCGCCAACCATCCGATGGGGCCGCTGGCATTAGGTGATTATGTTGGACTTGACATCGTTTTAGCGATTATGAACGTTCTTTATTCCGAAACCGGCGACCCGAAATACCGTCCGGCCGGATTACTTAAAAAAATGGTCAGGGGCAACCTGCTTGGCGTAAAAACCGGCGCCGGGTTCTTTGACTATGCCAAAAAATAATGACATTTATTTTATATAAAAATATTAAGGAGAAAAACAATGAATTTTATGTTAAGCAAAGAACATGAAATGCTGCGGACCCTTTATCGCGAGTTTGCAGAAAAAGAAGCCAAACCAATCGCCCAGGAAATTGATGAAGCGGAAGAATTTCCCCGCGCTACGACGGAAAAAATGGCGAAAACCGGCTTTATGGGCATCTACATTCCCAAAGTATATGGCGGCCAAGACTGTGACCCCTTAGCCTACGCGATGTGTGTTGAAGAGCTTTCCAAGGTCTGCGGCACCCACGGCGTTATCGTTTCCGCCCACACATCCCTCTGCTGTGACCCGATTCTTAATTTCGGGACCGAAGAGCAGAAGCAAAAATACTTAGTCCCGCTTGCGAAAGGTGAAAAACTGGGTGCTTTCGGCCTGACCGAACCGAATGCCGGGACCGATGCCCAGGGCCAGCAGACCAAAGCGGTTCTTGACGGCGATGAATATATCCTGAACGGAACGAAAATTTTCATCACCAACGGCAAGGAAGCCGACATCTATGTCGTTTTTGCGGTCACTGATATTGTTACCGATGCCAGGGGCCGTTCCAAAAAAATGATTTCCGCGTTTATTGTTGAAAAAGGCACCCCCGGCTTTTCCTTTGGCACGAAAGAAAAGAAAATGGGCATCCGCGCTTCGGCCACCTATGAGCTGATTTTCACCGACTGCCGCATTCCGAAGGAAAATTTGCTGGGCAAATTGGGCAAAGGCTTCGGCATCGCGATGGCTACCCTCGATGGCGGCCGGATCGGCATCGCCGCCCAGGCGCTTGGCTTGGCTGCCGGTGCTTTGGAAGCAACGATTGCTTATGTCCAGGAAAGAAAGCAGTTCGGAAAATCGATCGCTTCTTTCCAGAATACCCAGTTCATGCTTGCCGACATGGCGACCAAGGTTGAAGCCGCCAGATTATTGGTGTACAAAGCCGCCGAGGCTAAGAAAAACGGGAAGGTTTATTCCCTCGAAGCGGCGATGGCGAAGCTTTACGCCTCCGAGGTAGCGATGGAAATCACCACCAAAGCCGTCCAGCTTCACGGCGGTTATGGTTATACCCGTGAATATGACGTTGAAAGAATGATGCGCGATGCCAAGATTACCGAGATTTACGAAGGTACGTCCGAAGTCCAAAAAATGGTAATTGCCGCTAATATTATCAAATAACCAATAACGAAAGGAAAATAATATGAAAATAATAGTTTGCATCAAGCAGGTACCGGATACGGCGGGCGGCGTAAAATTTAACCCGGATGGTACGCTTGACCGGAGTGCGATGCTGGCAATCATGAATCCCGATGATAAAGCCGGATTGGAAGCCGCCTTGCGCTTAAAAGATGAATTGGGCGCGGAAGTAACCGCGATTACGATGGGGCTGCCGAAAGCCGAAGACGTTTTGCGGGAAGCAATGGCAATGGGCGCGGACAAAGGCATCCTTATTACCGACCGGATGCTTGGCGGCGCGGATACCTGGGCCACCAGCCAGACCTTAGCCGGCGCGATCCGCAATCTCGAATACGACTTGATTATCACCGGCCGCCAGGCGATTGACGGTGATACCGCCCAAGTTGGCCCCCAGCTTTCCGAACATTTGAATATCCCGGTCATTTCTTATGCCCAGGAAATCAAAGTCGAAGGCGATCACCTGATCATCAAACGCCAATATGACGACCGTTATCATATCATCAAAGCGAAAATGCCTTGCCTGCTGACCGCTTTAGCGGAATTGAATGAGCCGCGCTACATGACCCCCGGCGGCATTTTCGACGCTTGCAAAGCGGAGATTACCGTTTGGGGCCGTGACAAGCTGGTTAATGTCGATGATGGCAATTTAGGCCTGAAAGGTTCGCCAACCCAGATCGCCAAAGCATCCGACAAGGTCCGTAAAGGCGCCGGTGAAAAGGTTAATCTTGATCCGGGTGAGTCGATTGACTACATTGTCGCGAAACTCAAAGAAAAACATGTAGTATAAAGCGTGAAGAGATTTTCTAAGTGCGTGTCCAGTGGGACACACACAAAGAAAATCTAAAGCTTCACGCGGAAAAGATTTTCTAAGTGCGTGTCCAGTGGGACACACACAAAGAAAATCTAAAGCTTCACACGGAAAAGATTTTCTAAGTGAGCATCCAGTGGGACACACATAAAGAAAATCTAAGTTTCACGCTGGTTTCAAAAATTGTTTATTTCAAAAAGGAGAAGAAAATGAATACAGCAGAATATAAAGGCGTATTTGTCTTTGCGGAGCAGGTTGACAATGTCGCTTCCGGGATTGGCTTAGAGCTGATCGGCGAAGGAAAAAGACTTGCCAAAGACCTAAATACCCAAGTCACCGCCGTTTTGGTCGGTGCCAATATTAAGGATCAGGCCGACCGCCTCGCCGCTTATGGCGCGGACAAAGTCGTCCTGGTTGATGACCCGGCCCTCAAAGATTACCGCACCGAGCCTTATACCCAGGCGCTCACCGCCGTTATCGAGAAATATAAACCCGATGTGTTCCTGGTTGGCGCAACTGCCATCGGGCGTGATTTAGCCCCCCGCGTCTGCGCCCGGATCCATACCGGCCTGACCGCCGACTGTACCCAACTGGACATCGGTGATTTTCCGCTCACCCCTATCGCGGGCAAAGAGACATTGCACAATCAGCTTTTGATGACCCGCCCGGCTTTCGGCGGCAATACCATTGCCACGATTGCCTGCCCCCTGCACCGCCCGCAGATGGCTACCGTCCGTCCCGGCGTTATGCAAAAATTAGAGAAAAATGAAAATGCCAAAGCGGTCATTGAAGAAGTCAAAGTTGATTTCACCCCCAACGCGAATTATGTTGACATCATGGATATCGTTAAGTCCGTTGCTAATATCGTGGATATCATGGACGCGAAAATTCTTGTCTCCGGCGGTCGCGGCCTTGGCGGACCGGAAAATTTCGGCATGCTTGAAGACCTTGCAAAAGAACTCGGCGGTGCTGTCAGTTGTTCCCGCGCCGTTGTTGATGCCGGATGGAAGCCAAAAGATTTCCAGGTTGGCCAGACCGGAAAAACCGTCCGCCCGAATCTTTATATCGCCGTTGGCATCTCCGGCGCGATTCAGCATCTGGCCGGAATGGAAGAGTCTGACTTAATCATCGCCATCAACAAAGACGAAACCGCGCCGATTTTCGAAGTCGCCGATTATGGCATCGTTGGCGATTATAAGAAAATCCTGCCGGGCCTGACCGAAAAACTGAAAGAAGTGATTGCGGCGAAGGCGTAAGATAGCACATGGTATTTAACGCAATTTCACCGGTCAAAGGTCACTTGGATCAATGATCCGAGTGACCTTGCCTAAAAGGTTTATATTGAGATTACTTTTTATCAAAATACTGTAGATATTAATTTGGATATTTGCAATTGTCAGCGTTTGGGAATTTAAAGGGCAATACCTATGAAAAATGCGAAATACCTAATACTCGCCGCCGCCATTTTCATCATCGACATGCACATTAAAAACCGTATCGAAAAATGGTCTGATTTACATGATGGCGAAACGAAAGAACGAAAGTACATCACCCTAAGCAAGCACCATAACCGGGGCTTGCCAATGAACATCGCGGATTCCTATCAGGACAAAGTCGCGAAAGCATCCCTTATTGTGACGCTTATCACAACGGTATTTTACTTTTATGTCCTGAGAAATGAAGATAAGCCATTGCTGAAAACCGGCCTGTCCCTGCAAATGGGCGGCGCTTGCTCCAATACCTACGACCGCTTGAAACGTAAGTATGTCGTTGATTATTTCAGCTTTAATGTGAAAGGGAAACTCGGAGGAATCGTTTTTAATCTGGCCGACATGGCCATTTTCGGCGGTTCGCTTTTGACGACCCTAAATGCGATTTTCGCTCGTTCCAACATTCATTGCGAGCGAAAGGAATCCTGCGAAGCACTCCCGCCAATGCAATCCCACCAATCATAACAACCGTTATTTATTCGCCATCCATATCCTTCAATTCAGCCAGTTTCTGATTAATCATATGGGATTCCATCCGGTCAGTCTGCCAGCTAAGGCCCCATACCAAAAAATAGACGACTAAAACAGAAACCATCAGCGTAGACACACTAAGCCAGTCTTTTTCAATCCAGCCTAATAAATAAGCAGAACTGACAATAAAAATTTCCAGCACGATAAAATGGATGATCCGGCGTTTTGCCCACTGCGCCTTGCTGAGGTCGGTGTTGGACCAGAACAGTAAATGGGGTAAGGTATAAAACGCAACAGCAATAAAAATAATCACCAATGTCTTCAGATCAATGGCCTGGTCCTGTCTAAGGAGAAAGCGGATGGCCACTTGACTGGCAATAACACCGGTAAAAATAATAAAATAATCTCTTAGCATACTGCGAAAAATATCTTTGATCGGCATAATTCATCCTTTCGTATTAAATAGGAAATTGCTGTTACATAAACCATTTAAGGAGAACGCGTTCGCGTTCTCTTAATGCGCCGCTTGCGGCGCTATATTTATATCAGCAGCTTCTTTTTCAGCGCGCCGACATACTGCCGGGAAATAATCTGTTTTTCCCCATTGTCAAAACAGGCCTCGAATCGCCCGCTAAAAGCCGGACTGACATACTTAATCTTTTTGACATTCATAATGACCGACTTCGACGCCCGCAGGAAAAAAGCATTCCCGTACATCTCCTCGATTTCGTAAAGCTTTTGCTTCGATTCATAAACCTCTGCTTTCGTATAAATAAATACCTTATTGTCAACCGCCTCAAAATAGTAAACATTCTTAGGGGCAATCCGATGAATCTGATTGCCCTGATGTCCGATAACCATATCTTCCGGCGATTTAATGCGGTTAATGATTTGATAAATGCCATCGTCAATTGCATGGCAGCGAATCACGATTTCCTCATCCTGTCCGCCGGGAATTTCTTCTATGCTAATCTTCATCTTTTTCTTCGCCTGACAATGCTTTTTCTAACTCCAGCCTAACCGCTTTAAGTGGGGCAAAATTTTTTTGGTAATCAGCGTTCATAAATGGGTATTCCTTTCTGGGCAATAACTTTTTCTAAAGTGGGGCCGTTTCTGCGGTGATTGAATACGCTTGCGCGGCCTAACAATAAATCTATCGGCACGGTTCGATTACGCCTTGTTTCACCGCGAATATCGGCATATAATTCGCTTAGCTCCAGCGAAGCTGGAGCAGATATGGTTGCTCCTTTCCATAGAAAAAGTCGCTGATAAGTGACTAGAAAATATTTTTCTGATTCATTAACTAATTTACAGAAAACTCAGCTAATTGCAAAACCTCATTAAACGGTATCATATCATTGACTCGTTGCTTATGTGGCTTTAAACAATCAACACATCGAATGAGTCACTAAAGCCATGTGAGTATCCTTTTGCACTAACAGCAATGGCTTTTTGCTGATATCCTTCCATTGGGTTTTCCGAATGTTATCCAGTGTAAATGTAATATCGCTCATACACCGATTCCTCCATGAAAACCCTGCATCCTCGCATTTGATACATTGTACCCCCAATTAACGCCAGCCCCATAAACAGTTATTCCTTTTGTTTCCATTAACTCATCATAGTCATCAAGCCAGTTATATGCCTTTTTTTCTTCCTCATCCTCGCATAAATACAAAACGTATCCGTCGCCAAAGGGTTTATCTGATACAAAAACAAAAATATTATCAGCATATTTTTTAGTCATTTCGTCTTTTGAGCCATAATCAATTGCATCATTACCCCAAAAATCTTTTAATTTATTATTCATTAAGGCTACCTCCCGTGCTTTACGTTTATCAGTAACACTTTGCGGTTGAACTGTGTGATTTTTAATCTCTTACTACTCATATTATACCGAAAACCATTATTTGATTCAAGTATTTTATGATTTAAGGAGAATGCGAATCATTCTCTTGTTACTGTTCAGAGGTCTCGGAATCCTTATGAAATAAGCCTTCGGCTTCTTTAAAAACTAGATTGGAAATGGCACAATAAAGCGCATCTTCTCCAAAGTGATGTTGTCAAGGTGTTTTGTCCAAAAACAAATTTCAACTATGCAGAAAATTATTGAATAGCAGCGGAACGCATGATACACTGTCTTTATTGGCTTATTTGAATTGGTAGTGTCTTTCAGAGGGCGAGCTTGAAAAGACTGCAACTGTCGCAAAATTTGCGACAGTTCGGCACGTCATATTCTACGTTAGCAAACTACAATGAAAATAACTCAGATAATTTTATACTGGAGCGACTTATGAAGAATGAAATTGTTTTATACCGTCCGAACGAACTTACCGAGCATATTGAGGTGAGGTTTGATGAAGATACGGCTTGGCTTACGCAAGCACAGATTGCTGAATTATTTGGAACAGAGGTTCCAGCAATTTCAAAACATATTAGCAATATTTTCAGCTCCGAAGAGTTAGACAAAACTTCAACTGTTTCCATTTTGGAAACTGTTCGCCAAGAAGGTGGATTGGTTGATTAAGTAATTATTTCCGCCGATGCTCCCGCGGAGTTAAACCGGTAATATTAAGCTCATCGGACAGCATTCTGGGTGCTTCTTCCGCTTTTAAATATTTGCATAAAGAAAGTAATTAAATTGAAATGAACAACGAAAACGAAAAAATCATTCTAATTTTCGCTTTAGCCAAATCAGATTCTTCGCTTCGCTCAGAATGGAACCGTAGGTTCCTTTCGACATGATATCATGATTTTTAAAATATTTCAACAGTACTGAAAAAACTTGACATTTTTAATAGGTTTTGGTAAAATATCTGAAAAAGAAAGAGGAATACTGTGATTATACAAAGAAATGAGTACCTTAACTCACTTATCAGTTTTCGTGATAAGAAATTAATAAAGATAGTTACCGGGATTCGGCGTTGCGGAAAATCAACCTTATTTGAATTATTTCAAGGTTATTTGCTTGAAAGCGGCATAAATGCTGAACAGATTATTTCTATAAATCTTGAAGAAGGCGAATATAATGAGATAGAAACTTATAAGCAACTTTATCAATTCATTAATGAAAAAATTAATCCTGCTAAGAAGATGTATATTTTTATTGATGAAGTTCAACGGGTGACGGAATTTCAAAAAGCTGTTGATAGCTTATATGTTAAAAAGAATTGCGATATATACATTACCGGATCAAATGCTTATCTGCTAAGCGGGGAATTAGCAACATTGCTTTCAGGGCGCTATGTGGAAATAAGAATGTTACCGCTATCATTCAAGGAATATATATCGGCTTTTCCGGCAGATACGAATATCGAACGCCTATATATGAATTATATTCATAACAGCTCCTTTCCATATGCGCTGGAAATACCAAAACCAAAAGATCGGCGGCAATATTTACAAGGAATTTTTGATACGGTTATCTTAAAAGATATTATCGCCCGAAAAAAGTTTCCGGACATTGCGATGCTGAAAAGTGTTACCCGATTTATGTTTGATAACGTTGGTAATCTTTGCTCCACGAAAAAAATAGCCGATACAATGACGCATGAAGGACGGAAGATAGCTGTTAATACGGTCGAAAGCTATTTGACAGCATTGACAGATTGTTTTATTTTCTATCAAATTGGACGCTACGACATTAAAGGCAAACAGTATTTAAAGACTGGTGATAAATATTATGCCGTAGATATTGGATTACGCTATGTTTTGCTGGGAACAAAAGATGCGGATAGAGGGCATATTCTCGAAAATATTGTTTTTCTTGAACTGCTTCGCCGTGGATTTGAGTTATATATTGGGAAAGTAGAAAAAGCGGAAGTAGATTTTATCGCCATCGGTGATATGGGTGAGGAATATTATCAGGTTGCCTACACAGTTATTGATACCGATGGCGCCACTTTACGCCGCGAACTCGCGCCGCTTTTTGCTATTAAAGATCATAATCCGAAATACCTCTTAACAATGGATAAGACGCCTATCACTTCTCATAATGGCGTCAAGCAGATAAATGTGCTGGATTGGTTGATTAAGTAATCACAAAAAAGCTATTTGAAAGTTGCTACCCGTCCCCCTGTGTCCTCCTATGATTATTTCCGCCGATGCTCCCGCGGAGTTTTCCTGAAGATTCTTTAACATCTTAACTATCTTTTTTGTGAAACTTATTCAAAAAGGAAAAAATTATAGAAAACTGGCGATATTTCTAAGCGTTGATTAAGCCCACGGCAACCCAAAAATGCGAAACCATGTCCGAGGCACTTAATATGCTTGCCGCGACATATGGAAAAGATGTTCTTCTGAACCCGCAGAGGTTAAGGGCTTTTTTTGCAAGACATTCTGCCCGGCGGAAAGGTAGAGCGAAATATCATAAAGAACGCTGTGCGAACACGGTATCGTCGGAAGCGCGGGGAAGATGATTGGTGAATCAGCAGCTCTCGCCCTACGCGGTGCAAACATGATTTTGCACTTTTTTAAAATGCACTCGCAAATGGTGGATATCATGCTTTCGCCTTTCTTGACATATTCATAATAGCCAGCACCGAAAAAACAAGCGCCGTCAAAACCAAAACCCCAATATGCAGCCCCACGGTCCCGGTATAATCCCCATAGGTAAGCACGACCCCCATTTCCCGCTCGAATTCCCGCACATACTCGTCCGGAGCCCCCGCAAACACGACCCCCATCTGCCCTTTCAGCATAATCTGCCGCAGCAGCACGCAAGCGTGTGAGGTCGGAAACAGCTTCACCACCCACTGAATGTTTTCCGCCAGAATCCCAATCGGAAAATACATCCCGGTCACAAATCCAATCAGCGTTCCCAGCACGGTACTTAGGCTCCCGTAAGCCCCATTTGTTTTAATGAAGCTGATAACAAAAAGCGCGATGGCACTGGAAGACAAAGCCGAAAGAAAGATAACCCCCAGCATTTTAAGGATGCTGGCCCAATCTAAGGCCGGCATATCATTTGCCCGCAAATAAACCGTCACCACGATAAAAACCAGCGAACACATCATCAGCGCAACCAGACAGGCGCTCACAATATAGCCCCCCACAATCTGCCAGCGTTTCAGCGGCGAAGATAAAAAATCCTTGTCGTTTTTTTTGACCCGGTCTTCAACAATGATACCGCAGGCCCCCAAGGCAGTCGTAAACGACGTGACCGCGATAATTCCCGCCATGACCCAGATATCCATCAATAGGCTTGCGCCCGGCGCTTCATCCCAGCCCGCCTTTATTTGATCGCCAAGAAATAAAACATATAACCCGATAATAATTAAAATCGCCAAAAATGAAAAGAAAACACCGCTCCGGTCACGCAAATACATCTTCAAATTTCTGCTTGCTAAATTTATCATTCTTCACACTAATCCCTTTCCAGCGCCCGCCCCGCCACATTCAAAAACACATCATCCATTGATCCATGCAGCATTTCAAAGCTGGCAATCCAGTTCTGCGCCTGATCCAAAAGGCCAATCGCTTGGCGGCAGTCCTTGACCTTTACCTGGACAAGCTGCTCTTTTTCCGTCCACTCAAAGCCGCCATTATCCAAGTAACAATGCAAATCACCGGCAAAATCGCCAAGCGGCTTCATTTTCAGCAAATCGGCACTATATTTTTCCCGTAATTCGTAGGGGGTGCCGCTGACCGCGATTTCGCCTTTGTCAATAATAATGACATGGTCGGCCTTAGCTGCCTCTTCCATATAATGCGTGGTCAAAAAAACCGTCATATTCATCTCTTTTTGCAGCCGCGCAACCATCTCCCAGACGTTTTTTCGCGTCTGCGGGTCAAGCCCGGTCGTTGGCTCATCCAAAAATAAAATTTGCGGCGCATTCAGCAGCGCCCTGGCAATATCCGTGCGCCGCCGCTGCCCGCCGGAAAGCTTGATGTATTGCCGGTCCATAAAATCATCGATACCGGCAACAAACGCCGCCCGCTTAATGGCATCGCGAATCTGGTTCCGGTCCTTCATGTAAAATTTCGCCCGGACGGCCAGATTTTCCTTGACCGTCAGGCGGTCGTCCAAAATGCTGTTCTGGAAAACAACACCAATCCGCTGCCTGATGGCGCTATCTTTTTCGCCCAGCTTCAGGCCGTCAACCAGAACTTCCCCGCCGTCAGGCTTTAAGAGGGTACAAAGAATGTTAATTGTCGTACTTTTGCCGGCTCCGTTCGGCCCAAGGAAAGCAAATAATTTGCCCCGCTCGACCTGAAAATTGATTCCCTTTACCGCCGTAAAAGTTCCATAATTTTTTTGCAAATTTTTTACCGATATGATAGGATTCATGCGTCCTCCTTTTGTTATCGTTCAGGCCTTCGCCGGAACGGTAACGATATGCACAAGCTCTTGCTTTGCAAGAATTAATTCTCAGTATACAGACTTGCGCTAAGGGAACAAGTGCCTAGAGGCTGACGTGCCGGAAATAGGAAGTCAGTTGCAAAAAATGCCGCCTGACTGGTAAAAGGGAAAAATTAGGTTTTCGGAGATTGCATTTTTTAAAAGTGACAGTGCTGTAGCCGCGTGGGGCGAGAGCGGAAAAACAAACGCGAACGTCTCACCGATGAAAACCATCGGTCAGAGTTCGCATTTGAGGTGAGGGGAGCAAAAAGGGGAGTAAATTAGTGTTCTCCGCTTGCCTTTTGATATTTTTCAAAATCTTCTTTTTCGTCAAGTGTAAGGCTACACTCAGTTCCATCCATATCCGTTATATCTTGGGGGGTAAAATTAATCGAAATTGAGTAGCCCTCTTTTTTCAACTTTGCGGCGTAAGGATTTTTTCGTCCATTAGAAAAATCATAATGTGTTTTCATTTTCCACCTCCATATATTTCTGATTCATCAGCATCGGCTTTTCTTGCTGATATTATGCGTATGATATCGTCATTCTCCCGATAGCAATGGCATACGACCAACAAACGTGGTTTTTTGCTAAATCCAATGATTACAAAACGTTCTTCATTATTCGAGTGACTATCATCATTGATGAGTATAGCATCGTCATCAAGGAACACCGTAGACGCTTCACTAAAAGAAACGCCATGCTTGCGAATGTTTGATTTATTTTTATCATCATCCCAGTTAAAAATATTTTGCATATCTTACCTCATCCTTACTATACCACAAAGTTATGCAAAATAACAGCGTATGTTATAAAAAAACTAAAGTTGCCGATTGACCAATTTTTAAAATCAATTGAAGATAACATAATAAGGATTTCCATTTACGCCCTTGCCCTGAATACCACCTTTTATTAATACATTTTCTCAGCAACACGAAATAAAAAAGTACACTTCCATGTGTTGCAACATGATAAGGACATATATATTGTATGTCCTTTATTTATTGGAAAGCGGCGGTTTTGCATAACCCTCACGTTTTATTATTGTGCCACTTTTAAAAAATGCACCCTTTTCCGATTGACATAGCCGGAATTGAATGCAATACTTAAATAGGATATGCCTGCTGCTATTTAAAAAGGAGCCGCCATGAAAATTACCGCCCGGGGCCGCTACGCGGTACGGATCATGATTGATTTAGCCTTAAATGATACCGGCGAAGTTACCAAAGTGAACCAAATCGCCAAACGCCAGGATATTTCCGAAAAATATCTGGAGCAAATCATCAGCGTCCTTAAAAAAGCCGGGTTTGTGAAGAGCATTCGCGGCGCACAAGGCGGCTACCGGCTGGCAAAAGCTCCGGCTGATTATACGGTGGGTATGATTCTGCGCCTGACCGAAGGGAATCTTTGTCCGGTCGAAAACGAAGTTGGCGCTTGCGATGGCTGTGATACCTGCGAAACGCTCGATGTCTGGAAACAGTTAAATATGGCAATCAATAACGTAATCGATGGCGTGACGATTGCCGACCTGGCCGCCAAACAAGTAGCCCGCCAGCATTCCCTTTGAAAACGACACGACTAGAAAGGCTGACCAAGTGGCCGAGAACGAATTAAAAGCAAAAGACACCACCAAAAATATGACCGACGGTTCGCCGATGCGCCTGATCCTCGGCTTTTCTGTTCCCCTGTTGCTGGGTTATCTGATGCAGCAATCCTACAACGTGATTGACATGATTGTTGTTGGCCGTTTTATCGGCATCGGCGCTTTGGCGGGCGTTGGCCTGACCGGCTCGATCAACTTTCTGATCATTGGCCTGTGCATCGGCTTATGCAGCGGTTTCGCGATCCCTGTCGCCCAAAAATTCGGGGCCGGGGATTATGTCATGATGCGCCGTTTCATCGCGAATGCGGTATGGCTTTCCATTCTATTCGCAGTCGTCATCACGATAATAACCGCCACGTTCAGCGGCGCGATCCTTAAAATGATGAAAACACCCGCTGACATTTATGCCTATTCCCATTCCTACATTTTAGTAATTTTTTTAGGCATCCCGACCGTTTTTCTCTATAACCTTTTAGCCGGAGTCATGCGAGCCATCGGCGATTCGAAAACGCCGATGAAAATCCTCATTGTTTCCTCGGTGCTGCATATCATTTTGGATATTGTTTTTGTCGTGATCTTTCATGGCGGCACCGCCGGTGTGGCGTATTCGACCGTGATATCCCAGCTTGTTTCGGGCGCTTTATGCTTAATTATCCTGATGAAAAAGTTCCCCATTTTACATATCAAAAAAGAGGAATGGCGCTGGCAGCCGTCTTTGGCGGCGACCTTATGCGGCATGGGCATCCCGATGGGCATTCAATATTCCATTACCGCGATTAGCTCCGTCATCCT
>Ga0082212_10005593_pt1 | contig 17084 bp, 16 predicted proteins | sample TergutNt197P3_FD_71548 | JGI IMG/M metagenome (GOLD analysis project Ga0082212, IMG submission 71548) | Neocapritermes taracua P3 segment gut microbial communities from Petit-Saut dam, French Guiana - Nt197 P3 | ecosystem: Host-associated > Arthropoda: Insects > Digestive system > Gut ... | reverse complement strand
GCTTGCTTATTATTACTCTGCGGAAATAGGGGTCGGGGAATTCATAAGCATAGCTGCCTGGCACGATATTAAGCCAACTGGCATATAGGCATATATCCCCGTTGACCGCATCCAAAAAGTCAAACCCCAAGCCATCGTCTGTAAGCCACCCTCCGAAAGCTTGCCCCTCTTTTTGTGGAAAGGCCGGCCTAACTAACTTGCGCCCAGGTGCCACTTTTACTGAAACCGGCTCATTTACGCCGTCGTCAAAATCGAAGGTAACAGTATGCAGGGCGTCTGCCCCCAGAACTGCCGCATATGCGTTTGCGTACCCATAACCGAAATAACTGTCCTTGCCATCTAGTTTTCCTACTTGCCGTGCTGTTTGGGTAAGCGCCTGACGTACTTGCTCCGGGGCGTATTCGGGGTGGAGCGACTTGATGAGCGCACATATACCAGCCACACAAGGGGAGGCCATGGAAGTGCCAGTCAAGTCGTCGGTCAAGTTGCCGCCAACTGTTGATAATATGCTAGTCCCAGGGGCAGCCACATCTACATCTGGGCCATAACTGGAATAATTAATGGCAAATTTGCCCCCTAGCTGCACGGCGGACACGGCTATGCTTTCGGGGTACCTGGCAGGATACGACACAATAGGCACTTGCTTATTGCCAGCCGAACAAACAACAGTTACGCCCTGCTTCGCGGCATTAGCTATAGCGTCTTGCCCTATTGCAGTTTTACTGGTACTGCCAGCGCTGATATTAACAATGTCTGCGCCGTTTTCTACCGCATAGTTCAGCCCGCGGACCCATACATTTTCAAGTAATTCGCCGGTTTCCGGGATATTAGATTTTATCGCCAATATGGAGGCATCTGGCGCTACGCCACACACGTTGGCATCGCCTGCTGTTGAAGCGGCTGCTATGCCGGCGACGTGGGTTCCATGGTAACGTGAATGGTCGTCTACCACATATTCCAGCCCAATTTGGTTGGTATACGCGTTATATGAATTTAGTAAAACTTTTCCGGCAAACTTAATATGGTTTATGTCAATGCCTGTGTCAATAACTGCAATCACTACGCCTTCGCCTTTAGTGATCCCCCAAGCAAGCGAGCTGTCCAAAAAATCATGATGCCACTGGGCTTCACCATAAGACGAAGCTGTATTAAGCCCCCATGGGCTTCCTACGCTAAAAACGTCAAATTCATAGCCTGCATAGTAATCATCATCAGATTCATATATTTCACAGATGATGTTCAAGCTTAATTCGGGCATATTAATCCTTGCCGAAGGGCTTTGCACCGCTGTTGCCATGGTAGATACGCTCTGCGCCACAGCCTCCTCAGGGTTCTGCGTTGCAAGCACAGCTACTCCGTAAGCGTAGGATTTTAGCTCCAAACCATATGCCGCTGCAATAGCCTGGGCATGCTCAAGGGAATCAGCGGGGGCTAATACCTCGTCAGGTACAAAATCGTCTTTTATCTCTTCGAAATCCATAGCTTCAAGATCATGGTACGTTAAATCTCTCCAATCATCAGAACTGCCATCATCAATATTTGAAATTGCCGCACTGCTGATGCAAAGAACTAATGCTAGGGCTATTGTAAACCGCAGAAAACAGTGTTGCTTTACTCTGCTAATACTCAATTGTTTCACATCCTTTCAGACAAAACAATAATATATAAATTCAGGAGGGCATCGTTTGTTATTTGTATGAGCAATAAGGATATAATAATCCCAAAAAGGGTATCCGAAATTATCTTGAGGTTGGCTTTATTAAGACAGATTGATCCGTTTTATTTTCAAGATTAATATGACTATGCCAGCAATTGCCCAAAATAAGGCAATTGCTGCGTAGTTAAAAAACTATTTATGCGTGGGCGTGTTTTTTTGATTCAGGGATTATAACGAAGATATCATAAGTGAAATCATGGATTAAAACATACTCGTCAACAAATTCAACTTTTATTGTAAGTATTTCAGAGCTCCACAAATCCCAAATATCAATCTCGCCTAACCCGCCTTGCCCGCCAAACTCGTCTTCTGGTAATTCATACGCTTCGGCATCCAAGTAATACTTAATTTCCACAACATCTTCCATGCCGATTGAAACATACTCATTAAGTTGGAAATCAAACTCTTCAACATCTATTATAGTGAATGTAATATTTCCTGTACTGCCAAGCAAAATATCAATAAAACCTGAACTGCTGTGCTCATCCCATATGACATCGCTACTTATGAACCAGTCCGAAGATATGTCAAAGACAATTCGTTTAGGCGCTACAACAGAAATGTCATAAGTGAACTCATATACAATAGTATCGTCGATTAGCTCAATTTTGATTTTGAGAATCTCTGAAAACCATAAGTCATCCAAATCAATTTCACCTAATTCCCAACCCGGAGGTTGCGCGCACGTATTACCATCTAAATAGTATGTGATTGCTACTATTTTATTTGGATCAATGGGTTGATAAACCCCATTACCTAGAACAGAGTAGCAGCGGATATAGCAGGATTAGCTGTTATTCTTTTTACTTCTGTTTGAATGGACGCTGCTTCTTCTTTAAGTCCTACGATAACTTTATTTGGGGCATACTCTAAATTTCGCTCGTTTTCAATAACGGCACCATTGCCTACTGAGCAAATACCAAGCACCAATATAGCTGCTAATAAGATTGTTGTAAATTATTTCATGATGTTAATACCTCCGTTTTGATTTTTATAATTTTCTGTTATTTTAACTTGCTTCTACGAATCTTTATTCCGCTAAACAACCACAATCAAAGGCATCACTCCTTTCAGTTTTCACCAACTACTCCGACGAGTATTTTCAACAGTCAATTGCTTTCTGAGGAGTATTATTTGGCAGTGAAACAATTGGCTGCAAAAAATAAGAAATCTAAATCCAAATTATTCCCTATTAAGCCCCGGAGTTTTTTCTCTATCTGTATTCACACTAAAAGTAATTTTGTTACAGGCTTTTTAAGAACCAACTTTTTTAGGATGGCATACCGCATTTTATGATATACCACACTTAATGGTAATGCATTAATTAATATATTTTTTCACTGCTATAAGCTACTGCATTTTCTCCTCTAACAGTACCAGTAACCTTTGTCCTGTAAGTATAGCCAGATGTGACCGAACAGCCACCGGAATCCGTATAGTACGTAGTATTTGGGGCAGAAAAATTCCAATTATCATAAACACTCCACGAACCGCCGCTGGTTAACTTTCGTTCCAACTCAATTTTCATAGTAATTGTGTTTGGATCAAATGCGTATATAGTTCCTCTGGCAGTTGCATTACCTCCAACAATAGCCAATGATGCTGACACCTGATCAATATAGATGTAGCGCGCCAACGCTACAGTGCCATAAAGACCCACCAACATTGCAACCAAAACAATGATAACGACTGTCTTTTTCATAAAACTTCCTCCTTTAAATTTTTTGGGTTTTTACCCATCTATATTCTATACACTTGAAAAGCGATTTTGTTACAGGATTTTTGGCGAAAATTTAAAAAAAATTATAGGATAGCATATTATTTTTCTATAATATGCTATCCTAGCTGCTAGAATAGTAAAAATTAAATTTTTAAATTTTTTTTGTTATCGAATATTCGCTCTCAATAAAATATAATAGTTTATTAAAAAGATTCAAAACTCTCAAATAATTTATAGCTAGAAGCAATTTTCAATATTGTGTCAAGCGCTAAATCTGTTACTATTGAAAAAGATGTTACATCATCATGCCATATTATGGTTATCCTACCGCGATTCTCCCTAATTATAGTCGGCCAACCATTTATCACATGGCTGAAATCATAGTTTGCTGTTTCTGTATCAAACGTAAAACCAGAAGCTATGTCACGGGTTGTAAAATAAAAATAGTTATCAGACTTCACATAATGAAGCTCAAATGTTGCGTCATCATCAATGTAATCCTTTAAAACAAAGCCCTCCGGAATAAACGTTGGTATATAGTATTTCAAAAAAGTCTGTTCTGCTGTAAACCGTCCATCCAAGTTGATATCTACATGGCCTTGACGCCAATCCACAATAAAACTGTAGACCGTCTCCCGAAAATCAGCAGATATAGCAAATAATACGGTTGGGGTAGCTGCTATACACATTATCACTATAGCTGCTGCTGCAGCGGCCTTGCGGAGAACAATCTTGCTTTTTTTCCAAGTAGCTCTACGGCGGGCTTTTTTTATGGCTTCTTCAATGCGTCCATCCAATTCAGGCGTAGGCCATATATCCTGCTCCCCTTCTAATGGCTGCTTAAGTGCAGACGCAATATTTTGCCTATGCAAATGTGCAACATACTTGAATAATAGTGTAGCCTCAGGCTCTTTAGGCCAGGCATCCTGCCATTCGTGGTTATTATGCGGCATTATCGTCACCACCTTTTAACTGGGCTTGTAGCATTGCTAAAGCGCGGTGTATCCTTACCCGTACTGCGGAAGATGAAATGCCTAAGAGCATGCTTATTTCTTGGTTGGAAAGCTCATTGTCATAACGTAACAATATTGCGTCTTTGTATATGTCAGGCAAAGCTAGTATTGCATTAACAGCCTTTTCAAAAAGCTCCCGGCGGGAAAGCAATTCTGCAATATCCAAATCATTATGCTGTATTTGCTCATTGTCCTCAAAACCAGAATAATCATTAAAGAATTGAATCCTATTTTCTTTGCGCAAATGGTTTTTACATTTATTTTTTATAATTACTTCAATATATGGCCAGTTTCTCTCAGCGGTATCAAATTGCAGCGCGTCTGGGTTCATTATTATTTCATGATAGGCATCTTCTACAATTTCTTCAGCCGTATAATGGTTTTGAACGAAATGAAATGCGGTAACTAGGCCTTTTACGCGATAACCCATATACAATTCAATTAAAATATCTCGCTTTTCTGCGTCGGCAATAGAAAGGATCAATAATAGCATATAACCGCCTCCTTTATTTCTGAATAAGGGTACAATTATTCATTTCTACTATTGATATTGATATTCCTTCTGTTTATTTGCTATTTCAATAAACCTTTTATAATATCTTTCACATTCTAAAGGCACATTTTGGTTAGTACGCAATATGCCACTTTCAGTGCAAATTACTGAAACTTTCCGCAGCACAGGCTTAAGCTGGCAAGAATTATATTTGACGCTTGTTTGAGTTTGTGATATTATCAATACAACAACATAACCTTGAGCCATCAGTGATCAGTGGTCAGCTATACGAGAAGAAAATCGAAGAAAATCGTATGTTTATTTAGGGAGGAGGACGGAAAATGAAAAAATTACCGCTAGGCATACAGAACTTCCGCAAAATAATAGAAGGTGATTATGTCTATGTTGATAAAACTCACTATGTCTACGATATCATAAACAATGCGAGTTATTATTTCCTCTCCCGCCCCCGCAGGTTTGGCAAATCCCTCTTACTTGATACTATAAACGAGGCTTTTTCCGGCGACAAGGAGTTGTTCAAAGGGCTTTACATTTACGACACAGATTACAATTTTACTAAACACCCGGTGATTAGGATAGACATGAGCAAGATATCAAATAAAACCCCGGAGTTATTGGAAAAATCCTTATCTGAGGAGTTGCAAAAGCGTATATTGTCTGAAAAGTTAACTATTACCTCTAAAATCCCTTCAAGCATTTTTATCAGTTTAATTGAAGCTTTATATGATAAATACCAGCAGAGGGTAGTAGTTCTAATTGATGAATACGATAAACCTATCTTAGACAACCTCACCAACCTGGAAACCGCCGAAGCCAACCGGCAGGTGTTGCGGGGTTTCTATGGTATATTGAAATCCATGGATCCCTATCTTAGGCTCACCTTCATCACAGGTGTATCCAAATTCACCAAAACATCCATATTCTCCGAACTAAATAACCTGCTCGATATAACACTGATGGAAGAATACGCCAATATCTGCGGTATTGATATAACAGACCTAAGTAAGTATTTTGACGCGCATATCAAAAACCTGGCATCCCTAAAAAAGTTTAAGCGCTACAGTAATTTACATGATGAAATACTGGCCTGGTACGATGGCTATTCCTGGGACGGGCTTACCCGGGTGATCAACCCCTTTTCTTTGCTAAGTTTTTTCATCCAAAAACGTTTTGCCAGCTTTTGGTATGCCAGTGGCACGCCTAAATTTTTATTGGATTTGCTAAAGAAAAGGCCACAAGGTTTTATGGATCTGAAAAATTTTGAAACAAGCGAATGGGCGCTTGACACTTTTGATATACATAAAATGTCAGCCGCGCCTCTACTGTTTCAAACAGGTTACCTCACCATCAAGGAAGTACAAGATAAAATTGCGCCTCCCATCTATATACTGGACATACCGAATTTTGAGGTTAGTCTGGCTTTCAACCTGCACATACTAGCAGAATTCACAGAAACGGAAGCTTCGTTTGCGGAGACCTCCTATCGGCGGATCAAAGAAGCATTAGCTAATGGCGACCTACAAAGCATGCTAAACACGATGAAAGCCCTTTTTGCCTCTATCCCTTATCAGCTTCACATAGCTCATGAGTACTACTACCATTCGATTTTTCACGCGCTGATGAATCTGCTGGGGTTTGACATTGCCTCAGAAGTACCGGTATCAGGCGGCAGGATAGACGCGGTATGCGAGTTGGAAGATAAGGTATATGTGATGGAATTCAAATATAGAAACTGCAAACCGGATACGTCTGACGAAGTAAAGCATAAGCTATTTGAAACGGCTTTGCTGGAGGGTATGCAACAAATTGAAGATAGAGGCTATCATAAGAAATATCTGGGTAGTGGCAAAACGATATACCAGGCTGCTTTTGCTTTCTTGGGTAGGGATGATATTGAGATGAGCTTTGAGATGCACACATAACATTATCAAAACACTTGACTTTTTCAAAAGCACCCCATAATCAACCAGACCACCCCTTCAAGGGGTGGTTTGAGTTTCGCCCTATAAGGGCGACGTTTACTACTTGCTATGCCTAAAGGCATGAAATGGCTTCGCAAACCGCCGTACTATTAACCCTTGAAAGGGCTATTTCTTGCTATTAACCCCTGAAAATGTCTGTTCCCTCCCCGCTTCTTGTATTCCGGATGTTTGTCGAATATCATCAAGGCACTTTTATTAGAATTATTACCACTCTAATTACCCTCCGCAGCTTAAGGTATTTACATCAATAATCAGACTTATGGAGCCGTCGCCCAAGATGGCGCAGCCGCCTAAACCGCTCATGTTATAGTTGTGTTTTTGTATATATAGGGGCAATGGCTTGACCACAGCTTGTTGCTCTCCTAAGAGTTTGTCGGCAAACAGGCAGTAGGTGCAGGTATCATTGGTAATACGGATAAGTATGCCTTCTTCGGGGTTTTCTGTTTCCGGTACTATGTCGAATTGCCGGTGTAGGCGTAATACTGAATAGCATTCACCGCGTAACATAATCATTTCATTGCCGTCCGGATCCAAAAATACATCCTTAGCCTCGGGTTTGAAGGATTCCTGTATAGAAAGTATGGGTACAATAAAGGTCAGATCGCCTACGGAGAGCTTCATGCCTTCAATTATGGCTAAAGTAAGGGGTATCTTGATTTGCATGGTGGTGCCTTTGCCCGGCGCGGAATCTACCGATACAGCCCCACCCACTTTCTCGATATTACTGCGCACCACATCCATGCCCACTCCGCGGCCGGAAAACTCCGTTACCTGCTCATTGGTGGAAAACCCCGGCAAGAAAATAAAGGAATAGGCTTCCCGGTCGCTGATTTCTTCCGGGCTTTTCGCGGTCAGCCCGCGTTCGATTGCTTTGCGTACTATTTTATCGCGCTCCAAACCGCGTCCGTCGTCAGATACAGTAATGGTTACATCATTACCCGTATTGCGAGCCTCTAGCGTGACAGTACCCTTAACACGTTTGCCTGCTGCCACCCGCTCAGCCGCCGGTTCCAGTCCGTGGTCAACCGCGTTACGGATAAGATGCATAAGAGGGTCGGATAAATGGTCTATAATGTTTTTATCTACTTCTGTTTCTTCACCTATTATAGTAAGCTCTACTTCACGGCCTACTTTTTTACTCATATCTCGCACTATACGGTGCATTTTATGGAAAGTGGTAGATACCGGCAGCATTCTAACACTCATCACAATGTCTTGCAATTCATTGATCAGCTTACGCAATTGTTGACCGGAACGCTCGAAGCTTTCCAGATGCAAGCTTACGACCTCTGGGTTTTTGGTTACCATGGATTCTGTAGTTACTATTTCTCCCACCAGATCCATGAGCTTATCAACCTTATTCACATTAACGCTGATAAAATTCTGTTTGCCTTGTATTTCCTGCGGCGCCTCTTTTACAACTGTTTCAACTTTAGTAGGAACAGGCCTGAGCGAGCTGGGCAGTTCTTCGGCATCAGGCGCTAAGGGGATGACGCTAAAAGCGGATAAAAACATGGTGTAATCCAAAACACTTTTTAAGGTGTCGGGATTAACGGCGGTTTGTATATAAATAACCAGGCCATGATCGATTATTTGCCCCGCCGCGGAATCATCCATCAAATTCTCCGGCACATAAGCCATTCTGCCGCCCAGAGCACGCAATTCATTGGTCACGCCAAAGGCTCGCATATTTTCCATCTGGCAGCCTGTTTCAAAAGTAAGCTTAATTTTGTAGAACGGAGCATCTTGGGCAGTAATATCCTCCTCCACTGCCTCTTCCACTGCTGTTTCTTCGGCTTTGTCATCAACTGGCGCAATGCGGTGAGATATTTTATCCAAATAATCAGCTACCCTACGCATTACCTCAGCCGGGTCACAATCCGGTTCCTGCCCCAGGCTTATCTTATCGATATCGGTTTTGATCAGATCCGAAGCGGAAAGCACTATATCAAAAATATTGTCCCAATCGGCGCTTCTGGCTTTCTTCTCACGTATTTGAGAGAAGAGATCCTCTACCGTATGGGATATTTTTGTCAAACCTTCAAAGGACATCATGCCGGATGATCCTTTAATGGTATGCATTATACGGAATACTTCATTAATCTGCTCATCAGTAAGCTGATGCTCCTTTTCGCCTTCCAGCAAAATATCTTCCAGTGTTTCCAGGAGCTGCCTTGCTTCAAATATATAGACATCTATCATAGGATCCTGAGAATTCATCTTTTCACCTCAATTCATGGGATTAAAACTCTTAGAGCCGTAAAGACTAATTTAGTTTTTTTACCGCCGCGATTATGCCTTCTTCTTTAAAAGGTTTAACAATAAAACCTTTAGCCCCTGAAATGATCGCGTCGCGAACCATAGCTTCCTGCCCCATGGCAGAAACCATCACCACCTTGGCATTGGGGTCAATTTTAATAATTTCCTTCAATGCGTCCAGCCCGCTCATTTCCGGCATGGTGATATCCATGGTAACCACATCAGGCTTTAGTTCCTTATAATGCTCTAATGCCTGTAAGCCATTTTCCGCTTCGCCGACTACATCATAGCCGTTTTTACTCAGCATATTTCTAATCTGTATCCTCATGAAAGCGGCGTCGTCAACGATCATAACCTTAGTCATCAGTGTATCCTCCTAATTAAATTTTGCTTTATCTACTATTTATATAAATTTTTCTCCAAAGCCCACTGTTTTTATTTTTAGCTTTCCCGTATCATTATAAAGCTCAATTGTACGGCCATGGGTGCCGCCTGTATCATTGCCGATTATAGGCAATTTCAAGCTATGTATGGTGCTGATGCTAACGGCTACATTACGTTCGCCTATTTTTAAAAAATCCTGTGTCCCGGCACTCATAAACATATGAGCCCCTCCCGCCAGTTTTGCTACCAGGCTGGCACGGCGCGCGCCGGCTTTGATCAGCTTTTCTACTAGGTCGGCTATGCCGGTATCCGCGAATTTGAAACGGTTATGGTCTGTCTGCCCGCGGTATTCCGGCAACATGATATGCACCAAACCTCCGATCTTGCGGATAGGATCATGCAAAGTAATACCCACACAGGAACCCAGACCCAGCGTAGTGATCATATCTGTTTCCCGGCCTATTTTAAGATCCGCTATCCCTACGATCATAGTAGCCATTGATCATAACCCCAGTGATTCCATTAATATTTTATATGACGCAAAGTCTGGGATGAGGAAAAAATGCCCGTTCATACTTTTTTGCACATCGGAAAACTTTGTCTTTAAAAATAAAACCGAATCACCGATTTTACCATATTCCACCAGCACAATGCTCATGATAGCCCCTACCATATCCACAGCCATCACCGGCACTGAAGGCGAGGCGCTTAAGCCGGTCATGGCGCCAATGGCGGAAAGATAAGCGCCTACTAAAATATTGGCGATTTCCGTCAATACTGAGCGATCCATTTCGTCTAATATAACTTCCGGCTCCAGTGCTTTTTCTTTTTGTAAAGCAATCGCAATCATCTCTAAAGCGTCTTTCATTTCCAAAATCATCAAAATATAACCGTTTAAATCACCGCTCATATTGATCAATACCCCGATCACCAGGTTTTCAGGACCGTTCATGATATTGATAATATGATCAAATGGCACTACCGCCACTTCCGGCACGCTCATGGATATCTGAACATTGAGGATGGTAGCCAAAGCCGTAGCGGCATTGCCCGCGCCGATATTGCCCAGCTCACGAAAGGTATCGATACTTTGGTCGCCAATACTGCTCAGTTCATGCGGCAAAACAGCCACCCCCTTACAACTGTTGTGTATACTCCTTATCAATTAAACTTTCGTGTTTTTTCGCCGATATATTAACTGAAATAATAAATTTGCTCTATTTATTTTTTTTCAAATCACATATTAAGTGTACCCTAAAGGTGCAATTATGCAAATCCTGCTGCCTTCATATTCAAACAATAGCATGCCTGACACGCTCTTAAGCGCGCCCATAGCCCCTTTTCCTCCTGAGATGGAAATTGGGGAAAGTTTTCAGGCTCGTGTTATCTTTTGCTCAGCGGAAACCGCGCACTTAAAAACAGACGCGGGCATAATAATACGGGCTCATCTGGAAAACGGTATTCAATTGCCTGAAGGTGAAATGATTATACTAACATTGTCAGAAAAAGTTGGCGGGTCGATAAAGTTGCATGTATCCGAAATTGCTGCTGATTTCAGCCAAAACACCTCTTTGGCAGCAAATCAGTTGAGCGAATTTCCAGTGGCTTTAGCCGGTTTAGAGGAACAATTACTGGCATCCCCCCTGAGCAGCCAGCAGCGGCTGGAGGTTTTTATCCGGGCATTGGCAGATTATCCGGCTTTGTCAACGGAAGATACCCGGGTTTTACAAATCGCGGATCAGCTAATGGGCAAAGCCGCCACCCCCAGCAGCGAGAACCTGGCAAAATCCGTAACAAAAATAGCAACTCCTCTTATAACAGGGCAAATGCTACAGCAGCTTAGAAGTTTATTGAGTACTACCAGCACCAATACTCAGCAAATAGCGGAAAAAATCAGTTTACCAGAGTCACTGTTGGCTCCCCTCTTTGAGCTCTTCATACCGGATACTACAGTCCAATCCCCTAAAGCGGCATTGCCACAACAAAGCATATCTCAAACACTAAAAGAAATACTGACTACTCAAAATGAAGAAGAAGCCAAACAAAATCAAAACCAGCCTGCCCAGACTGTTTTATCTTCCCTGCCGACCGTTACGCGCCGGGAATTGTTAGCGTTTACCCAACAGCTGGTAGCCGAGATATTTTCATCGGCTGCTCCCAGCCCCGGCACACAAGAATTAGCCGCTTATATTGACCGTCTATTTGTAACACCCGGTTCTTCGGCAAAAAAAGACGCCTTTGCCCTGCAACAGGCTGCCCAGGAATTAGAAATCCGCGTAAATCTGCTTGAAAGCGCAATTAAGCATATTGATTTAACACAAAAAGAAGAGCTATTAACAGGTATTAGACATATACTTCATCAAACCGCAGCCTTGCAAGAAGAACGACTGTTTATACTGGGGCTGCCCCTACAGTTTGCCGAGCAAAAACAAACCGCCGAACTCTATGTATACCGCCGTGAAAAAGGCCAGCCAAAAGTGGATCCCAGCCAGGCCACTGTACTGTTAGCCCTAAACACCGAACATTTAGGGCGCTTAGAAGCTTTTATCCAGATACAGCAAAAAGAGCTAAATATTAAACTAAAAATAGGCAATACCACAGCCATACCCTTTATTGAAGAACAAAGCAGCACCTTAAGCAAGTTAGTGAATGAAGCCGGTTACCGTCTGGCTTTTGTAAGCATACAGCCATTGGCCAGCCCAACCGGGCCGCATAACGCACTACAAGCCCTGGAAGAATTCCGGCGCAACATCGGGCAGCAGGTAAATATTATTATATAGTGCAAATAAGACAAGGCAAATAGGGCAAAATATGACCAATACAAAAAAACTGACAGCAGCAGCCTTGAAATACGACCCGGCTTTGGACGACGCGCCACTGCTTAGCGCGTTTGGCCAGGGTTATGTGGCGGAAAAAATACTCGCTCTGGCCGAAGAAGCCCACATACCGGTGGTTTATGAAAAAGCCTTGGTAGATATGTTAGGCAAAATGACTGTGGGGGACGAGATACCCCCGGAGCTTTATGCCGTAGTAGCGCAAATCCTGGTGTTTATCAGTAATAGTGACTCGGCTTATGCCCAGGAAAAATAATGGAGGCTATATGATACAAACGAACCAGCTAAACCCCACCTTTGCCGGCACTGCCGTACCAAAAAGCACAACCGGCTTAACAGGGGCTGCGCCACTTGCGTCAGCCAACAGCGAAATGGGCTATGGGGATTTTTCCAGCATATTAAATGAAACCATGCTGCGCTCATTAAGCACCGGCGCCCTGGACAATGCCTCAAGCGGGGAAACAGTTTTCGCTCTCGACCCCTTTACTTACCTGCAACCTATGCTCCTAAATGACATGGCGGCAGACCAAACATCGTCCGACAGCTTGCTCATATTCATGCTGATGCTTATGATGAAAGAAATAAAAAACGCCGATATGGCGCCGCTCCTGTCAGCCATCAGTTCTTTGCTGCCTTCCCAAAATATAGGCTCCCCTAACCAAAGCCCCTTACCGGTGCAAGCCAATAAACCAGCTTTTGTCCGCAGTACTTCCCAGGCTGGAAACCGTTCTGCTCAAGCTTTAAATAATGTGATCCGGCAATTTCATGTAGAAAGCGCCGAGCGTTACCGTCCTTACCGCAACGGCAACACTTATTGCAATATTTTTGTCTGGGATGTAACGCGCGCTTTGGGTTGCGAAATACCCCATTACCTTGATAAAGAAAGCGGCCAGCCACGCTATTACCCCAATGTGGCGGGCGCTTATGAACTAAATGCCAATGGCGTTTGCAATTGGCTAAGCCAGCAAGGCGCGCAACATGGCTGGCAAGAGATTACAGCGCCTCAGGCGCAGTATTTTGCCAATGCCGGATTCCCGGTAGTTGGCGCCTGGCACAATAGCAACGGCGGTGGCGGGCATGTACAAATGGTTTGCCCTTCACGGGGGGGTGTTTATGACCCGGTTCGTGGCGTAACAGTAGCGCAAGCCGGTAAATATAATTTCAACTATGCCTATAGCGACGCCACCATGAGCGCGGATAAAATAGCGCAGGCACGATACTATATGCATGAATAATATATGCGGAGCGATAAATGAACACCAAAACTGATTATTATCAAATTCTACAAGTTGATTTTAACGCGGATAAAGCGGAAATAGAATCCTCTTACCGGCGCTTGTCTAAGCAATATCATCCCGATATCAGCAACCTGCCCCAATCCCAGGAAATGATGTCGCGGATCAATATCGCCTATGCTACACTAAGCGATAACGCAAAACGGCAGGCTTATAATAAATCATTTGCCGATAAAGCTGTTAAATCCAGCTTTAGGGCAATCGAAGAAGCTAAAAACCTGCTTAACGAATATTTCACCCATTTGATACACTGGGATTATGAAAAAGCATACCAGCAGTTATGCCTAAGCGACCGCCAGCGCATTGGCTTGCGCGCTTTTGTGGAATGGCGCGAAAAAGTACGGGATCTATACTCTATCCATGAATTTACCCTTGGGCAAGCCCAATATATAAGCGGCTTTCTGTTGGAAACAAAACATTCAGTGACCGCAATAAAATTTAAAGTCGACATTGTGGAAAAAAATCAGGCCACCGCTAAAGTAGAGCATTCTTGCTTTACCAAATACGTGGTATTCGAACAAGAGCAGCCCGGCGTACTTTTAGGTTACAGTGATTTATGCGAAATAACCGAAACGCTAAGCATACAGATTCAGCAGCGGGAACAAGCACTTATGCAGGAAAACTGGCAAAAACATTTACAGTATCATGACCGGGTCACCGGGCTTTATACAAAAAGCGGCCTGCTATGGGCCAGCAAAAAAGAACTGTATCGCCTTATGCGTTACAAGGGTAATCTAATCATAGCAATATTGGATATAAAAGCGCAAAACCCCAGCCAGCCAAAGCTCACCGAGCCACTCCTTAACGCTATAGCCCAAGCAATTAAAGAATCTCTGCGCCAAACCGATATGTCAGCCTATTTAGACAGCGGCCAATTTGCCATACTATTTTTCGAGCTAAAAAAACGCCATGCCACGCTTATTGTGAACCGCGCACTAAGAAAAGCCAAACAAGCTGCCCAGCATTTCAGTAAGGAAGGCATACAAGCCACCTGCGCCTTCGAGCCCTATATAGGCGGTAATCTGGAGGGCTATATAGAGCGTTTATGCGATAGTATAAGCAAATAGACATACATAGAAGGCTACCAGCCAGGCAAACCCTGTTTAGTTAATTCTTTTTGTGTCATTTTTAGCCCACATTTCAGGTTTGCTTATGGGTGCTAAATATAGGTATTATGGTTGCATCGATTCTTCCTTCACTACTGCCAGTGTGTATCCTAATGGTTTTAAAATTCTGATCATACTGTTTATCTGCGGAGAATGTATCGCGTTTTCAAGTCTGGCTATTACCGGTTGCTTAATACCGCATAACTCCGATAACTGCTTTTGGGTCAGCCCACTTTGTTCCCGCGCTTCCACAACGGCGGTAATGAGTGTTTTTTCAAGATTAATTATTTCTTCTTCCTCAGACGTCAAATTGAGATCTCTTCGAAAATCTTTCCAATTGGTAGACATTATATTCCATTCCTTTCGATAAAGTCAGCAAGGTTTCTCTTTGCCTGTTCAAGCTCTCTTGGCGGAGTTTTATTCGTTTTTTTGGCAAAGTGATGCAGGAGGATAAACAGTTTATCTTTGTAGTATGCGAACAAAATCCGCTCTTCAAGCGGCCTTAGTTCCCATATATCGCTGTCCAGATGCTTTACTACAGGTTCCCCTATCCTTGTTCCCTTTTCGCAGAGTATATCAATATACGCAACGATCTTGTTGAAGTGTATCCTCGCGTTTTTATCTGTGTATGATTTTTGCCTTAAATCACTGATAAGCTCTGCTACCGGTTCGTTTCCCTTACTGTCACTGTAAAAAATCACATCATACATTTAGTGTTCCCCCTGCTTACGACATTAGTATATCAAATTTGCTATAACACGTCAATAGCAAATTTGATATATTTAAAAAATAATTCAAAAACACATATATTAACAAAATAAATCTTTCCTCCGGAGGTGTTTCATTGAAAAATAAAAACCAAACCATCCGCATTATACTACTTTTGTTTATTTTCGTATTATTCACGGGACTTATTTCTGGTTGCGTTAAAAAAGCAACTACAAATGTGATATTCACCACAAGTGGGAATAGCGACCCGATTTCACAGCTATTCCCCGAATACACTATAGCCAAACATACTATGCCCGCGTTGGATTTACTGCATGGCGGAGGGATCATAGAAGCCTATGACGCACAGGCCGAAACCGGCGAAACTAATTATTGGTATCCACTGACATTGGAAACCATCGTGATTGCTGTTGACCGTAGCCAAACCGATAGTACAGTCACAACATTCAGCGACCTTCACGGCAGCGATATATCCGTAAGTATTATGAACGCCGAACCTGTAAGCCGCCGCTTGATGGCCGCCGCCCTTTGCTATGGCTTGGAGGGGGAAGACTTTGGACTGGACAGTGCAGGCAGACTTTTAGCGTCACTCAACAAAAACGGAAAGCTTAAATTTGATGATCCGTCAGCCCCCGTACAAATCTGCTTTGACAACGATGCAGCCGCGAGGATAAAAGCAGGCGAAAACATAGAGATCGTTGTTCCGTCCGCAGGTACGTTGTCCTACGTAAAAGGTTTGTTGTCAAACAATCCATTGGAGTTGCCGGACGGCTATAAACAAACATTGCTTGAAAGCGGCTTGCGTTTAGCGGACGGAAGCTGTAATGAAACCATATACCCGGCATCCGGGCAATACGTCCCCGCCAAAGTTCTTGAAAACTATACCCGCCTCAATGCCGTCACACAGGGGTGGCGAAAGGTTATGAACCGCAAAGTACAGCATATCTGGCTGTACTCCGGTGCTGATCTCCGGGAAGACGTCCTTTTCACTGTTGCCGTTATCATCATCGCCGCGATGTGGGTCGCAAGCATGATGCGCCGCAGCCAGCAAAAAAATATCCGGCATGTCATATTAACTTTAGGCGTCTTTCTTTGCGGATGGATTCTGATCCATCTTTTGAAATGGCAGATATATGATGAAACGGTACTGGGGCGGTACCTTTGGTTCAGCTATTATATCTTTGAAATGATCCTTACCCTCGGCCTGCTGCGGATAGCCTCGCTGATCGGCACGGGGAGCAAAAACCAAAAAATACCAAAATGGTTTTTGGCCTTGAGCGCCTACAGTATAATATTAGGCGGGCTGATCATGACCAATGACCTGCACGCTCTGATGTTCAAACTGGATTTATCACAGCCGGGCTGGTCGTCTACGGGTGTTTACGGTTATGGTCTCCTGTATTATGTCTTTACCATGTCGCTACTCGCGGAAATGATCGGCGGTATTGTTCTCATGTTTGTAAAAACAAGGCACAGCCCGCCCCGCGCCGGAGTCATATTTCCACTTGTCTTTACCGCCGTAATGGTAACA
>Ga0082212_10005592_pt1 | contig 17085 bp, 8 predicted proteins | sample TergutNt197P3_FD_71548 | JGI IMG/M metagenome (GOLD analysis project Ga0082212, IMG submission 71548) | Neocapritermes taracua P3 segment gut microbial communities from Petit-Saut dam, French Guiana - Nt197 P3 | ecosystem: Host-associated > Arthropoda: Insects > Digestive system > Gut ... | reverse complement strand
CGAAGCCGGAAAACCCGCAAGACCCTTACGTCGACCGGGGATTTTATACCTTTGGTCGGCTTTGGGAAGCACTCTTCTGGGTCAAACGAGACGTGGAAACCAAAAAGACCGTTGATGGAACGGAATATACGTTCTCGGCGGCAGTTCCTCACTGGCAGATCAATACTGCCGAGCCGGTCGCTGTTAATCTTGCGCTTTCTCCGTCGATTGGGAATAGCAAGATTTTCTATCGTGCCGGAAGCGGGGACTGGGTTGATCGAGGCTCATTTAGTTCGACGGAAACGATTCAGATTCCCGCCGCCGAAGTGGTCGAACCGAAAAACACGTCGTTCCAGTTCAAAATTGTTCAGGAGCAAGCGGACGTAATTTCTGTAACCGTCCCCAAGCCGACCTACACTCTTTCACCGGAACGCCCCGCCTCTTTTACGCTGCCGGAATCTCCCGTTGTGGAAGAAGCGAATGGACACAACATGACCGCCAAGGTTACGAGCCTTTGGCAATCGAGTGGTGCGCACGTGTCGGTGAACATTTCGCTTAACCCGCCCGTGCTGGAAGGACGATTACATTATCGTTGCGAGACGGGTCTTTGGCAGGAATTGGGGGCGATCCACCAAGACAAAACCGTATCCATTCCTGATGCCGATCTGAAAAACCCGCAGAACACGTTTTTTGAATTTGCGGTAACACAAAACGGAAATGATATTGTCGGTCTTGTCGTTCCAAAACCATCATATCCTCTTGCGCCGGATAGTGCGGAAGTGGCAATGCCCCCTGCCGTCCGCCAGTCCGGCTCGGACTGCGGTCTGCCGTCTGCCGTCTTCCCTTGGGACAGTAAGCCGACTCCCCGCAAAGCGCAGAATCACCGGATGTGGATGCTCACCTTCGACCAGCCGGAAACTGTTACGGGGGTGATGGTCGATGTGGATCAGCATTTGGAACATTACATTATATGCCCCGGCGGTCGGGATGCTTTCAAGCAGGATATTCAGTTCATCTATTCCTTCGATCTTGCCGCCGAGACGTGGACGGCAACGACATTCCCTGAACTGCGAAAGCCCATGTATAACATGGATGCGAAGGTCGTGGAACTCGTCGATAAGACGCACCAGTTGGTGGTGCTTTCGGGACAAGTTGCAAGCGGATTTTCCAATATCATTCAGGGTTACAACTTTGAAAAGGACTATGTTCAGGATGTTGTGGACATGGGGGAAGGGGCACTCAACTTCGCCGGACGACCTGCGCTTGTGGGTGATCGAATGATTCGCAGTGGATACAACACCATTTATCCTGATAATGAATGGGATTTTTCACGGTCGCTCATGGTCGTTGGCGGCGGGTCAAGGAGTGTCTATTTGCGAGGCTCTATTTCAGCGATTGATTCGATTCTCTTTTCCGTGCAAGGGGCATCACTCACTCTGGGATTCCCTTATGAAGTGAATACGCTCAATATCAACCTCTCCCTCACTGGGAACACCGGCTTACCCTTTGGGTTTTTCAACTACACGACGCAATACAGCCAAGCCGGTGCAGTAGGGACACGATTTCGGAATCTGGGTTCCTACGTCCGCCATCAAAACTTGCCGGTGCGGGGTATTTTGCGAAGACGACCCGTAAACAATACGTCCATGCCGAGTACGTACAATTCGACTCCGGTTGTCGATTTTTTGCTGATCGGCGGCTTCAATACGGCAGGGAATTCCGATTACGACAAGACGGTGGTATCGGGGATGTTCGGCAACCCGACTTCCAGTGCGGGCAATTCCAACTGGTATTCGATGCTGACGCAGCGGGTCAATTTTTATCCGAACAATTTCGATCATTTACTCTATTATCCTGACACGGCGTTCCCGCTTGGGGATTGCTGTGCGGAATACGTCGAGGAACGGGATGAGGTGATCTGTTTCGGCGGTCGGGGAAGCGAAACGGATACGGCAGTCGCGCACGTTCTCCCTGCCGTATTGGAATTTGATCCCGCTCCCAGCAATAACGCAAGGTGGAACTATCAAAAATACCCGGAAATGCCGCATCCCCGCTGGTCGGCGGCTTCGGTTCTGATTAAGGGATTGGTACGGCGAGGTGAAGTCATCCCTTGCGACCGGATTTTTATTATCGGCGGACGGAATCGTGAAGGTTTTATTAGCGAAGTTGATGTTTTTAACTTACGATACAATCAGTGGGAGACCGACTGGAAAGGGCTCAATCAGGGAGAACTCGAAAATTATACCGTTACCGGGTCAGGGAGCGGCACCACCATTGTCGTTCAAGGGGGTGGAGACGGTGTGCAGTCGATTAAGGCGGGTGAGGGAATTTCTGTTATGGGAAACAGCAAGAACCCCACCGTTTCGGCAAATATCGCCGAAATTGTGGACATGATTATCTCGAACGAAACGTTCAAAACGGAAATTGCTCAAAAGGTCTCCGAAAATTCCAGTTTCCGCAATATGGTAGCGAATACCATTATCAATAACATGGAATTTCAGGAATTTGTCACAGAACTCTTGCTCGGTAGCACCGAATTCAAAAACGCCATTATCGAGGCGGTCACGAACAGTCCCACGCTGATGAACAATATCGTCGGTATCCTGTCCAGCAGTTCGTTCTTTTTGAACAATGTTACCGGAGCAATTGTGAATAATCAAGCCTTTGTGAATCAGGTTATCGACGCGGTCATAAGCAATGCGCCGCTGGTCTCACAGATTGTCAACCAGATTAGCGGCAACAATCAGTTTATCAGTACCGTTGTGAGCCAGTTAGTCTCAAACTCCTCTTTTGCAGCAACGATTGTGGAAGTAATCGTTGCAAATGCTGATTTTACGGCAACCATCGTTCAGCAGATCACGAATTCGCAGAGTTTTGTCAGTGCCGTCCAGAATAACATTTTGAACGATGCGGTTTTCCGCACCGAAATCATCAACAGTATTTTGAGCAATAGCGATTTTCAACAGAATATCGTCAATAGCCTTACCCAGAATAACACGCTCATTCAACATATTTCCAGTACCGTGATTGCCAATGCAGAGTTTATCTCAAACATTGCTGGCGAAATCTTGAACGACCAGACCATCATCAATCAGATCAGCCATGACGTGGTCAATCATGACGTTCTGATCCATAACATTGTCCAAAACATTGTCAGCAATCAGACGCTCCTGACCAATATCACCAACAGTATCGTTTACAACGAAACTCTTGTAGGTGAGATTGTCGATCAGGTTGTCCATAACAACAATCTTCATAACCAGATCATCGAGCAGGTTCTCGATCAAATTATCCAAAAAGTTCTGAACAGTCCGACCTTTATTCTTTCCGTAACCGAGCAGATTATCCAGAGCGAGACCGTGATCGACCGGATTGTACAGGGGACAATGACGAATCAAGAATTTTTCCAACAGATTGCGGACATTGCCGCCCGCAACGAGATTTTTATCCGTAACCTCGTCGAACAATTCCTTGCCAGCGAAGCGATTATCAATCATCTCACGAGTGCCGTCCTGAACAGCGAGACATTCGTCCAAAAGATTTCCGAGAAAATCCCGCTCGGCGACCTTGCCGCTCTGATTCTTCAAAGCGAGATATTCAAGACAGAAATTGCCGAACAGATTCTTTTCAGCGAGACGTTCTGCAATCTGGTGGCAACGGCAATCCTTCATGACTCGGCATTTCAGGTTGTGATGATCCAAAATCTCCTTTCCAATGATGATTTCAAACAGTCGATTGTCGATGCGGTGAGCAGTAACAACGAAATGCTCAACAGCATCATCGTTGCCATTTCCGGCAACTCGACGTTTCTGCAAAATATCGCCCAAACGATTTACGGGGATCAATCATTTGTCAATCTGGTGATTGAGTCGGTGATCAACAATGCCTCTCTCGTATCCCAGATGGTCAGTCAGATCAGCGGCGGCGAACAGTTCATCAGCACCGTCTTGAACCGGTTGGTATCGAATTCCTCTTTTGTGGAGACGATTGTGAACCTGATGCTGGGCAATGTCGATTTTACGGCAACCATCGTCCAGCAGGTAACAAGTTCGCAAAATTTTATCAATTCCATTCAGAACAGCATTTTGAACGATGCCGCTTTCAAGGCGGAAATTGTCGCTTCCCTCTTGAACAATGTCCATTTCAGTCAGGAAATCGTTAACGCACTCACCCAAGATAACACGTTCATTCAAAACATTTCCAGCACCATCGTTACCCATTCGGAATTCATTACGAACATTGCCGCCGAAATTTTGGAAAACCAGACGGTTCTGAACCTGATTATCCATGATGTGGTGAATAACGGCGACCTCATCAATCATATCGTCCAGAGTATCGTCAACCACGAGAGGCTCCTGACAAACGTGGTGAACGAAATCGTCAGCAATACGACCCTTCTCCACGAAATCGTCAATCAGATTGTCGGTAATCAGAACATTTATAACCAAATCATTGAACAGGTGTTGACCAGTCCGACCTTTGTGATTTCTATATCGGATCAAATCGTCAATAATGAAACGGTTCTCAATAAAATTACACAGGAACTTTTCAGTAATCAAGATCTGTTTCAATATCTTTCAGCGACCATCATTGAAAATCTCGTTTTTATCCAAAACATCACCGAACAGATTGTCCAGAATGTCGATTTGGTCAATTCGATCACGAATGCGGTACTGGAAAGCAACACGTTCATTCAAAGCATTACGAACGAGATATTGACCAGCGAGATGGTCATTTCGGTTTTAACCGGTGCGTTGTCGATTGTTGCCCCGGACGGCAGTACCATTGCAACGGGCGACAATGGCAAACTCACCCTTCAAACCGCTACGAACAATGTTTTTGGGATTGTCAAAGGGCAATCCAATAATACGCCGACGACGTGGCACAACGTCAGTGCCGCCAATGGGCTTTTGAGTATCAACCGTCCGCAGGTCGAAGGACTCATGGACAGCAAAGACACGGTAATTAAAAATGCCATCAACGTCCGGGCGGAAGACAACTGCATCATCGGACGCAATGAAAACGGTACTATTGTCATGCCAATTCGATATATGGATAACGAACCAACGAATCCCGCAGATGGGACATTGTATTTAATCAAAGAAGAAAATGCCATTACTCCTTAATCACAGCCCGAACCCGCAAGCAGCCATGCTTGGTCGGCAGCATTTGCGCAAGGTCATGCTGGGCGGGGAAGTTGTGTGGCAAAAGTACCGACCAGAGCCGCCGCTCACAATAGAGGATTTATCACTGGAAACGCTGGAGCATCAAGGGAAAAAACTCACGGCTCGTAATCAAAACGGAAATCTCTATTTTCCGATGTATTTTCCGGCATTCAAGCCGAACAGTTGGCAGTGGTTTTTGGATCGTTTGACCTTTATTGGGGAGACGGAACTCTCTTTGCAGACCATCGACGGAATGCTGGAAGCCGATGTTATAAACTTGGACATGCTGTTTCCGATGCACTTTTTCGATGTACCGCCGCCGGAAGAGTACGATTTCCGGCATAAGTGTACCTTCATTGCGGATATTCCCGCCGAACTGGGGTTAGAAACGATTGACGGTTTACTCGTTGCCGACGTGAAAAATGGCAGGGACATGGATTTTCCGATGGTGTTCCCGGAAAAGATGCCGACGGATCGGGCGGAGTTTTTTAACAAACTGACGTTCATTGATAAGGACTATGCCCAAGATTTTGAGATTGAAGCCCAAGATACGATTGATTTTACAAAGGATTTCACTATTAAAGTCGGAGAAGATTATATCAAAGACTTTATCATCGGTGCTGTTCCGACGGTCGATTACACCAAGACGTTTGACCTTCAAGCGGTCAGTGTCGGCGATTTTACAAAGGATTTTACGCTTCCCGCATACAGTATCGTTGAATACACGAAGGATTTCCAACTCCATGCGTTTCAGCGGGTCAGTTATACGAAAGATTTTACGATTGCCGCATCGCTGTACCGCAAGGTAGGAATTCTTTGGGTACATGTGGTCGATGAGGCAATGCCGGTCTATATGGGGCTTAAAAACCTTCCTACCACACTCCCACAAAAAACAGACCGGCTGTTGCAATATGCAGGAGTTATCCCCATGGTCAAACCGCATCAATGGTACACGCTCCCCACTGCTGAAGATGTACGAAAAGACATTATCAATCGAATCGGTGCGGCATCGTTCGTCGAAAAGTCTCTCGTTTGGAGTTGGAAAGGGAACGTGTACCCGATGCCTGTCTATCCTATCCTCGATGTGAAAAAAGACTTCGGAGAGATCGAATGCCTTGTCGTTGTTTCACGAGGGTTTAGTTGGACGAACACGACGGAGCCGCACGGACCCATAGGCGTTTATGTATTGGTTGGAAGTAATAAATATGGAGACGGCGGAACGGGCTGGAACTTGCCTTGGAATGGGGGCGTAATCATACAGGTATAGCAGATTCATTTTAACCTTAACAAACGAAAGATTTTAACGATGACATTTATTTCCGTAACAGATATTACCAATTTTGCCCCGGCACAAGCGATTGTCGGGCAGGAAACGAAATTGAGCGGGACGGTGACTCCGTCTAACGCCACAAACAAGGAAATTGTTTGGTCGGTCGTGTCGGGGAACGCCACGATTACCAAGAAAACCGACGGCTATTACGTCAAACCGAATGCGTCCGGGACGATTACGGTACGGGCAACCATCGCAAACGGGAAACAACAGTAAAGAAGAAAAGAGTAAGGAGAAAGAATAAAGAAGTCAGATATTCAGGAAGATGTCGGGCTACGTCCGTCCGTTGTCTTCTTACTCCTTACTCCTTTATTCTGACTCCTCAAAAAAACTATGTCCACCAATTTACAAGAGATTACATTACAGTCGTCCGACGGGGTACTTGTTGCAAGGAATGAAGCGGGGCATCTGACCTATCCGATGCTTTTTCTCAACAGGCGACCGGTCCCTTCGGATGCGCAGGGTTGGGATCGGGTACTGGTTTTCATTGACGGGGATGCCAACAGTACGGTCAATATCCATCCGGCAGCGATTAACCTGAACGAAGAGAACAATTACTTTCAGTCCTTGACCATTCAAATCGAAGGAAAATGGTCGATTGACGGCGTGATTGACGAATACATTCAACTTGAATCGTCAAGCGGTCAAATGGAAGGAGTCGGGGCGGCTCGGATTGACGTGACCAAAAATCCGTCGCTCACCGTACAGGGGGAGTATTCTTGCTCTTTCGACATCACGTTTGCCAATGCGGAAGGGACGGCGGTACGTATTCCCGTTTATATCACGGTCAACGTCCCGCTCACGGTGAATGACAGACAAAACAACGAAACACTGGAAATCACGCTCCAAGCTTCCAACGATTACACGGAAGTATTGACGATTCTTCGTGATCGGGAGTGGTCAGTCGAGGATGTCGATCCGGGCATCATCAACGTGACACCTGTCGAAGGCAACGGGCGAAATCAACCTGATTTTATCAGTACGCTCACAGTAACGAAATCGCCGGACTTGATTACCCCGACGGCAACCACGACCTTTCAGATTGTTTCGTTGTTTCAACGAGTGAACGTGAAAGTGAATATCATGACCGCAATGACCGGTGAATTTATCGATCCGGTTCCCCCTAACCTTTACATTTACATTTAATCATGGCAGACCAATTACTGGCAACCTTTCATGTGCAATCGCCGGACTTCCTTTATGGAGATTTAACGGTGACGGCACGAGTGCAATATCAATCGGGAACCGGTGCGACCGGAGCGACTTGGTACGAAAACACGAATCAACTCCGTTGTGTGGTAACGAACGCTCATTACGACGATGATGAAGGTTTACGCCGCCGCTATAAAATTGAAGTGTTCCGCACGGAAACGTCCGCTTATTATGACGGTCAGTACGTCTTGTATTATCCGATTCACAAAGCGGACACGTACAAACGGAGGCTCCAAATCCTATTCAACGGAAGCGTCGTGCTAGAACGGATGCTGTATATCACGATCCAACCGAACCTGCACGTCTATGTGGAAGACGGCAGACAGCAGACGGCAGACGGCAGCAGAGAGAGGATTGACCTCGTACATACCGAAGAAACAGTAATTTCGGTGAATCCGTTGGTAAAAACGATGGAGGTCAAAACGAATAATTCTGCGGCTGCGGTAGCGGCACGAAACATGGCACTCACCCAGCCGAATGCCTACAAGAAGACGGTCTTTGTGAAATCGAACCTGCCCATTGATCTTGTCTGCAACGATTTGACAGACAACGATACGATCACCGACCAATGGTTGCAGTTGAAAGACACTGTCACAGTCACGAGAAAAATCAAGAATAACGAGTATAAGTGGAGGAATATCTAATGCCTATTATCCAAACCGATACCAGAGGAAACTTTGTACCGTTCATTGCCGACGATTCCAATCCGCCGGTATTGAATAGTCCGTACTATCATCCCGTCGAACTGGGACTCGAAAAATCTCCGTTTACCAATCCGCTCAAAGTGGAAGCGGCTCTGAAACTCTACGCGAAGGGGGTGAACCGTTACACGGGGGAGGGAGAGACCATCGAAACGACCGAGCCGGTCATTTTAGATTTGCAGGCGGTCTTGAAGACGGCTCATACAATCACTCTCTCGCCGTCCATCATGACGCTCGACGAGGACAACAACTATACCTCTTTTTGTGTGGTGGAGGCAAACGAAGGGACAAACTGGACGTTTGCACCGGTCGATAGCCGGATTACCGTCACGCCGAACAGCGGCACGGGATGTGCGGCAATCATTATCAAAAAGTCTGCATCGTTCAATCTGACCGGGAATTTCCAAAACATTCCGCTTACAGTCGCCTCGACGGCAAGTGCCGCAATTTATCCCGATATTGACGGCGACCGGCAGGTCTCCGATACCGCCGAAGTTCATGTCGAAAAATATGTCCCCCTGCACAATGCACTGATTCCCAAGATGTTTTCCAACACGTCGGGGGAGCGGGATGGGGAACGGACGAATGGTGTAACCATCTCGCATTTTCAAGAAGATACAGCGTCGGAACTCAATGCCGCCTATTCTTACAACGCTTCGCATGCCGCTTTTGCGGTCACTTCGGAAGCGGATATTTTACACATCGATGCGGGAAAACCGGTCGTGCTGGACAAAATCGAACTTTTGGGCACCAATGTCCGGCGAACGGTTGCGGCAGGGATCACCAAAGGAGGAGCCGCTCTTTCCTTTTCGCTATTAGGAACGAACGATTTGAACGGGACATGGACAACTTTGCGGAACGGCAGTTCCGGCACCGATGTTACGGCTCTGACCGGTACTCCTGCTGTTGGGAGTTGGCATACCGGTTCATCCGGCAATTTTACCCTGACCCATACCGGGCAAGCGGCGTTTCGGTATTATCGCCTTGTGCCGGTGAACCGCAGTGCAGGGCAGGAAATTTCCTACACCCTGCACCGGCTCCATTTGTACGAAAAAATTACGGCATCAGCAGTGAGTCTAACCGGAGCAGAAATTGCCGATAGCCGAGGGACGGCAGCGCAAACGCTGACGAACATTGCAGCAAACACCAACGGATCACTTTCCATCAACAATTTTCAGTATCATTTCACCATCGATTTTGGTACTTCTAATCCGAAAAAGGCGGATTTGATACAGATGACAACGAGTATCAACAATTCAAGCGACCGGCTCGTGCAAGATACCGACGGCATTGTCGTGTCGGCAAGTAATGATGGTGAGACGTGGACTCCGCTTTTGGTCTCCGACCGACCGGCGGCGATTGGCGGAACGTTTGCCCATTGGTTCGACCTTGCCAACACTGTTTCTTATCGGTATTACCGAATCGACATCAGTAACCCCTTCGGCATTGCCTACACGCTTTCTCAAATCCGCTTTTATGAAAAGAGCGTGAGCGGGCAGCAGGTCAGTTGCTTGTTGCCCAAGAATCCTTACCTGACCTGTCCGCAAACTTGGGAATCTTTTGTTCGAATCACCTCCCCGCCCATTTCAGAAACGGAAGCCTACAAATCCTTTGACCATTCTCTTTCGATCAATGGTTTTGCGGGGCGATTTACTGTGGGGATGTACCGAGCGGGAACAACTCTTGCCACGAACACGGGTGCGTTGAATCCATTGGCATTGGACAATCTTGAAAAGTTTCCTGCTGTTGAAGTGATGTTCGATACGCCACATCGTATTCGCTCTTGGTCGCTCCAATCGGTCGGCAGTAAAAATTACGAGAATACCGGAGCGGTTTTTGAAGCCCTTGTAACAGTCTTGGTACTCTGGGGACGGACGCTTGACGGCAAATGGAAAATCCTCGATCTTGCCCGTTCACAATCGAATCCCTCCGACCTCTACACGGACATCAAAATCCGTATCGACCGTCCGGTACAGCACGTCGAACTGGTCGATCAACTCCGCATTTCGGCGGTTGCCGTTCAGGATAGCGGGCTTTCCTATCGGGGGTTCGTTTGGTTCCCGCAAATCCAGGTTTTTTCGGGAACCCCCGTGCTGCCGAAAATGAATACGCAGTTCACCAGTACCGAGATTCAAGTACGGTCAAACGGAGGAATGGAATCGAATAGGGATGCTGGCATTCGAGTCTTTGACCGTGAAGTGAGCGGAAACGGGATTGCCCGTATCGGCAGCCGGGCATGGTATATCAATAACAACCATTTCCTCCTAGAAGACGTTGCAGAAAACGGCAATATCAGTCAGTTCGGTTCCTATCAATCGAAGGCATGGCTTTCATTGATTTTTCCGAAGACCCGCATTCTGGGTTATCTGTATTCCATCGACAATCTGAAACACCGCACGGACGACCATGCCAACGTGTCCTACGCCGCTTCGCTCTATTTTGAGGGACGAGCCGTTGCCGACAATGAGGCAACGCTCGCTCCCAGTTCGCAATGGGATTTTATTGACCTTGTTTCACTGGATCGTTGTATCGGGCATCATAATTTTGGAACGGCGACAGCAACGCTCATTGCCCAGAGTAATCAGACCACGCTCAATACCTATACCGCTACGTTAGGACTATCTGTACTCGACCGTACATTCCTGATGAACCGCCATGACTATCATCTTATCCGGTACGATGCCGGTACGAAAAAATGGTACGACGACGGATTTCGGCTTGAACCCGGTACAACGGCGGCACTGGTGAACCATTTTGAGAATATGACGACGGATGAACTTTTGGGACAGGCAGGACAAGCACGTCTGAACAGTGTTGCTCTTGCGAGAGGAGAGACGATGCAGCCCCCTTGGACTGCTATTCCTGACAAAGCCGTGATCGTCAACCAAAAAGATGACCGCCGGATGATCTATCACTTGGCAAACGAAACGTGGTCAGAAGTGCCGAACAACGATGCAATTTATCACGTCGATGACCGGACGCACTATGCAGATTTGAAAGACAGCGGCGGCAACCCTTTGCTCCTCGCTCAACTGCGGTGTACTGCCCAGTCCATCATGAACACGGAAAAGCCTACCGTTAATGGTGAACCAGTCGCCATGCCGGAAATGCAATTTTTTGGACTTCCTGCTGATGCCATCAATGCTGGTGCCGTGACGACCATAACCTACCTGAAAGTCGAAGACGATGCGGGAAACATCATCGATATTTTGGGCAAGCATCAGCGATTACTTTATTATTCGTATGACTACGACAGTTATTCCTCTTACTCCACGACCACGTTCCGGTTTTATCTGGGGGAGTTACAAAATGTCACCACCGTGTCTGCGAACCGACGACTCTATTTGGCAGTTCACGGCACGAATGGAACGGTTTTGACGAGCAACGCCATGCTGGACAATCATTCCAATCCTTACCAGGCAATTTCTATTTCGGGGGATTACCGGACTTCACCGGCATACTTTGAAGTCTATGTTTATTCGGCAAACGATGAAAAAATTGTTTTGAGCAGCGGATATTTGGGAGGTGTTTCATGATAGTGACTCCACGAGCAGAAAACGTCATGGACGTGTTACGCAAAGAAGGGGACGGGTATATCAATATCGACGAGGTGTTGTTGTACCGGCGTGCCGGTGCGGGTGCGCCTTATCGGGAAATCATCTATTGGAAACGGGGGACAGATTCCCCCCATCAACCGCCGCCGAAAGACAAATCTTTTGCCATCGTGCCGGAAATGACTGCCGCCGTTCATAAAGGGTATGGAATCACGGGTAATACGCTCCATGATTCTAGTGCAGTAACTGCGTGGAAAGCATTCGACCGAAATGTCCAAACGAGCGGCTCCTTCGGTAACGATCAACCCAACGGGAACGGCAATAACAAATATGCATGGGTGATGGTCTCCTTCCCGGAAATCCGGCATGTTGAAAGTTTCGCCGTCCGGTTTGAGGGAAGCCCCGCGAAAGCGTGGATGGCGGTCGAAGGAAAAATGCCGGACGGGACATGGACACGGATTTTCGAGTCTTCGGAAAATCTGGTGAACTTTGGTTGGTACGGGGCGGTAACGATTCCGATGTACTGCACCGCCGTGCGGCTCTTGACCGATTTATCAAACGCCGTGCAATCCTGCCAGTTTTTCGAGGCGGTTCCGCTTGTACCGGTTTCTATGACTTCCAATACTGCTCCCCCATCCGCCGGAGTGCAACTGATCTCCGACCCCGCAAATCAAAATCTTTACCGGTGTTCCACGTACCAAGTCAACGCTTACACACACGGGACTCTTGCGTGGTATTTTAGCGGCGGGTCAGAGAACTGGCGGTCGAACCGGGGAGGAGTCAGCACGAAAGATCAGAACCGGTTTTTTATTCATTTGAGCGGTCAAGCAACAGTCTGCGGTTTTTCCGTCGGCGGGATTGCTTCCTATTCCGGCAGTTATTGCTACGCCGACTGTCTTTTGATCGAAGGGCGCAAATCCGAGGCGGATATTTGGATTCCGATTGCAGAAGTGGAGTTCGACCCCGCCGATAGGCGAACCCGGTATTTTGACTTTGCCGTGAATTGGACAGTTTCGCAAATCAGGGTTACAGTACAAGACGTAACACATGGCACGGGAGCGGCGCACAATGCATCTGTTTACCTGCCGCCGGTGCAGGTTTATGGGAATTTGGTTTTGAAGGATGACCCTCCCCCTCCGCCGCCCCCCCCGTCTCCTTATATCGGGTTGTCCGTACCGCTTGTACAAACAATGGAACAATCCGGTTCGCCGATCAGCGAAGAGCCGGATTCGGAAAGTTTGGTTTTGGCATTAACGAGAATACAACACAACACAGGAGGAAACTATGTATAAGTCAGCAGTTTGTATCACGGCACGAATGGAAGAGGCGTACATTCAAGAATGTATCCTTCACAATTACATCGTCGGCTTTGACAAAATGATCATTGTTTTGCATCAACTCTCCGCCAATGACAATGACCGCACTCATGAAAAGATATTGCAGTTGCCGGACAACGTGTTGGAAAAAGTCGTCGTGGAGACGATCACAACGGATTGTTTATACGGCTATCAGCCGGATGCTTACCATAAAATTTATGATGAGTGGAAAGACAAAGTGGAGTGGCTTGCCATGTTCGATGTTGATGAATGTCTTTACGATAGTAAAAGGCGTTCCGTCAATGAACTCCTGTCCGGTATCCCGGATCATGCGGGTCAGGTTTTAATCCCCTGGCTCAATTTCGGGCATAGCGGCAGGGTTTTATCGGCAACACCGCAAGAGACACGGTACACCGCATTTACAAAGTGTGAAGGATATGCCAATGTCAATGCACAAATCAAACCGATTGTCCGCACAAAGGATATTATTACCGATTCCCGGTGGTACTGGACACATTTTGCGAGTACGAAAGGGGCGGCTGTCGACGTGTCTGGAAATGTTTTGCTGGACGGACAGATTACCGGTGAAGAACAATTTTATCGAGACATCAGGAAAAACTTCACAAACTTCGACACCTGTTTAGTCCATTATTTTACGGGAGCGATGGAAGATTGGGTGATCCGCTATAAACGCCGCAAGAACCACGTCTATTACGGCGAACATTCTGTAAATATGTTCATGGAAAACACGTATGAAATTGAAGACACCCGCATGTCAATTTATTTAGACGGGTTGAAAGGACTTTTGGAAAAATGCAAAAACTGATTCAGATAAACAATTTCAAGACCGATTTAGGGGAACTCGGCACGGGCAGTCGGCTCGGATACCGGGATTATATCATTTCCCTTGACCCGATTTACAAGGATTGGGAGACGCTGGGACTCCATGCAGATTCACGGATGGAGATTCAGTGTAACGAACCGGTTCTCTTTTGCGGCGGATTGAACGGAACGGGCGTATTCTATGACCGGTCGCCGAGAGTACGTTTTTATATCGACGACGTTCCCTTCGGTGAAGCGGAGCGACCGCAACAGATGACCGACCATATCGTTCTTCAAAAAGGAGTTCACGTTCTCCGCACGAAACTCATCGACCCCGCTCCTGATATTGCCCTGCATTTTTGGATCGACAGTGTCCGGGAAACGCTCGCCCATACCGTTTGGGCGTTTAAGGCGGCAGACGGCAGGGCAACTCGTGAAAATACGCTATTCGTTTCGGCGGCGGCGTTTGGTAATCGAGTCGAAGAGAACACAAAACTATTCCGTGAAAGTGCCGAGAAAAATGGTATCCCGTTTGAACTCTATGATGTAGGGCTGGAATACACCACGTACTTTGACCATAAAATCAAGCATTTTTTAGAGAACCTGCACCGATGGAAAGAGCGGGGGATCGAATATGTATTTTCGCTCGACTCACGGGACATCGTGTTTCGGCATCATGCCGATATTATTCTCGGCAAATTCAATGCCCTCTACGACGGTCGGGTGATGATCTCAAAGGATTTGCAAGGTGTCGCCCATCCGCTTTTCACCCATTGGCTTCCCGGTCATTTACAGCAGATGATCGGCAAGGACTGTGAAATCAATACCGGCGTGATTGCCGGTCACGTCGATGATCTTATCAGGGTTTATTCCAATATCCTGATTCTGCGGGAGGAATTTCTGAATGGCATTGCGAGAAACGAAGTGATGGCAAAACTATTCATCCATCAGAAACAAAATCCGCCGCAAGAACGATTTCAAATTCAAAACGATGATCAGGCGTTGCATTTTTTGAACATTATGACGCACCCCCAGTGGTATCAGATCGATGCCGGTAAGTCGCTGTCAGCGTTCATCTCAGATTTTCCGAGTGATCCGATGTTATGCGACTCGCCGTATAAACGGAACTCAATTTGTGCGGCATCGATTCTGCATGGTTCCCGTCCTGCTACACGAGGGCACTGGGAAAAGATGTACCGCTTGCGCTGGTGGGAAGAGGATGAAAAGAAACGGGAAAATATCCCAGTGCAAATCCCGGCGTTGGAACTCAACGTGGTCTATGACTGTAATCTTAAATGCGAGTATTGCGCTCACTTGGGACGCTACATCAAAGGAACCGTTTCATTGGAAAATATCAAAGAGTGGCTCGCTTCTTGGAAAAACAAAGTCTTGCCCTGCGTCGTGCGTATTTTAGGGGGAGAGCCGATGCTCCACAAAGACCTCGCCCCAATCATCCGTGCCGTTCACGAAACGTGGGGGGAAGCGGAACGAGTTCTCGTAACAAATGGCTTAATCGAACGGTCAGACAAAGATTTTCTCCGAGCCGTGAAGGAAACGAAAACGCAAATTTGGGTCTCGGTGCATCATGACACGCCGAAAATGCACAACGTCATTGACGTAAATATCGCCAAGTGGAAAACGGCGGGAATTGCGGTCGCAAAGAACATGTTCACGACCGAGTGGCGCAAGTGTTACCGGCTGGACGACGGCAAGCCCGTACCGTACAACTCCGATGCAAAAACCGCATTTGACCGGTGCTGTACGCAACGAAACTGCATGACCTTGCAGGACAATCAACTCTACATGTGTCCGCAAGCGGCATTGTTTCAGTATGCCTACAATAACAAGCACGTCGGCGAGGAGTGGAAACTCGCAGCCGACTATAAGCCGCTTCCACCAACGGCAACGTGGAAAGAGGTTGCCGAGTTCGTCGATTGTAAGCATGGACAGGCAATCTGCCGGCTCTGCCCGGATCGCTGGATCAACGCCACGCCGAACGAAAAAGCGAATTTGCATACGCTCGAAAACAAACAGTATCTTGCGGAATTATTGTAATTGAAGGCAACAGACGGTCGCTGATAAAAATCGTTTTTTTTCACTTTGACCGATTTGCATTTCTGGTCATATCAATCTGATTCGTTCACTTTGTAAATCCAGAGGGAATATCCAATCATGCCGACGGGTTCATGACTTTTAAGCCAGTCGAGTTTTCCGTCCTTGGTAAACAGTTCATTGACCCCGACGATCATCCAGCCCGTCGTCGGTTCGGTGGGAACCGTTCCCGCACTCTTGATGCCCAATTTTTCCAATGAAATCGGCGACTGATACGAAATGTAAAGCGGCTTTGCCTCCGGGTGTTTTTCCACCCACGCTTTCAATGCGTAAGCGTCTTGCCCCCAGTCAATATTACTGCCGAGCAAATACTTCGGATAATTTTTCGGCTGTCCCGCCAGTTCATTGAAGTAAGACATCGAGTACGGATAGAACGACAGACTGCTGACGACCACCCAGGCGAGCAAAACGGCAGTCGGCAGACGGAAAATTTTCGCAGACGCAACTTTGCTGACAAAAATATAGAGCAACGGCAAAACCGGAACGATGTATCGCGGGTTAATCGAAAAGCCAGTCTGACTACTCAAAAAAACAAACACCAGCAACAGAGGAATCAATATCGTCAGTTCGTCCCGCCACGAGGCGTTTGCTTTTCGGAAAACGCAACTCACAAACATGGCAAGTACCAAGAATCCCCAAACGCCGAGTGGCTCTCGAAGAAGCAAAACATAGCCGTAATACCACCACCAACCGCGATCTGACCAAACACCGCGAGCGTAAGATTCAATGCCTCGTTCAAAATCCAATTTTTGCGTGTCAATGCCCTGCACAAACTCCGCCGGTAGCGGCACGGGAATTTGACCGAGCCGCGAGTCCGCAAAACGGTTGCCTGGCTTCACCGGTTTACCTTTCGTCATTTCCGTTCCGGTTAGAGTGCCGCTGATGAATTGATAG
>Ga0082212_10005591_pt1 | contig 17088 bp, 16 predicted proteins | sample TergutNt197P3_FD_71548 | JGI IMG/M metagenome (GOLD analysis project Ga0082212, IMG submission 71548) | Neocapritermes taracua P3 segment gut microbial communities from Petit-Saut dam, French Guiana - Nt197 P3 | ecosystem: Host-associated > Arthropoda: Insects > Digestive system > Gut ... | reverse complement strand
GTCGGCTCAATTGATTTGATTATGAACGAAATAGGAAATTTTTGTATTTTGTCAATATCAAGAAAATATTTTTTGAAATCCAAAGTTTCCGTTACTTGAAAAAATCTACCCAAAGGTTTCATTACAAAATCAATACCGCCATCATTGGCATTTGTTCTACCTGTTTTATACAACTGCAAATTTTCTTTATTGAGTTTGTCTATTTCATAGCCCCAATAAATTTGCTGGTCGCGGTAATAATATTTTAAAATTGAATAGCTTACGATTTCAAATAGTCGGGCATCTACATTGGGAGCAAGCAAATTCAAAATAAATTCTTTAACTTTTTCGGGAGTATCTATTCCTATTTTTTGTAGTTCTTCGCACGACTTTACAAATCTCAAAAAAGCATCCTGCTTGGTCTGAATATATTCGTCAATGATTTCAATAATTGTTGTTGAAAGATTGTAAGATTTTTTGCCAACCGTTATTTTCAGTAGATTTTCGTTTATCCAATACCGATTGGTTTCAAGGTTGCGAAGAATTGGGATATATTCTGAATTTGGAAAATATTTCTGAAACTCTGAATTCATACGATTGTTCAAAGCGTGATTTTGTAATTTGCTGCCAAATGGCAATTTCCGCTGACTAGCAAATAAATTGCTGAATAATGCGCCTTCATATATCGAATAGTCGCCTTTTCTGTCATAACTTTTTGCAATATAATCTTCAATAATCACATAAATTGCGTATAGATTTGCAAAACTTCCTCTCGCTTTTGAGCCACGATTGGCAGAACGTGTTTTTTCGTTCAAATACTGAAGAAGTAAATTTTTTTCAAAAATTATTTCAGCATTTTTGCCAAAATTCTTTTTCAGAATTGCTTTGATGTTATTGGTAAACGCGTGTTCCACAAGTATTTTAATCAAATAAACTTAAAACAGGGGTATCAGGTTGTTGTTTTTTAGTTTCAAAAGTTCGTATTTCCTTTTGTAATTTTTCACCTTTGTATTCATCAGATAATTGTAATCTTCTCAAACCGATTTTTACATAATCTTCCTGCAATTCTATTCCAATTGATTTTCTATCTAATTGCTTGGCTACAAAGCTTGTCGTGAAAGTACCTGAAAAAGGATCTAATACAATATCGCCCACATTAGAACTTGCTTTTATTATTCTTTCTAACAACGCAACAGGTTTTTGCGTTGGGTGGTTTTCGTATTCATCCATTCGGTAACGAACACGAGCAAATTCCCAAACATTTCCCGGTACTTTCTCCGAACTATACACTTGTGGTGTTTTTTTTCGATAATCTATCAATTTTCTTTTTGCTCCTGTTTTTGCCTCAACCAAGATTTCAGCAGCATTAAAAGTGTAATTTTCAGGATTTTTCACACAAAATAAAATCGGCTCATACATAGAACCATAGTATTTTTTCGCTTGAACACCTGAACTGTCATAATACCAAATCAAACGCGAAAGTATTGTCATTTTTTTGCGAATAAAAATATCAAAGAATGGCATAAATTGTGTAGAAGTCATAATATACATACTACCATTGGACTTTAATTTTTTAATACACAAATCAATCCATTTATAACACCAATTAAGATAATCTTCGTCTGTCACCCACTTGTCTTTATGTCCGTTAAAATTTTTGCCGATATTGTAAGGCGGGTCAACGAAAATTAAATCAGTAGAATTGTCGCAAACTTCATTAGATAATGCCTCTAATGAATCGCCTTGCATTATTCTATGTTCTTTATAATCAAAAATTTCCATTTATTTTATAGGATAAATTTTCAACTCGCAAAGTTACAATTTTTCTAGTTTCTCTGCTTTCTTTTCAGCTTCCTGTCCAGGAGTTACTTCTTGCGATATATAATCTGTAATAATAGGCAAAATACCTACTTATCTGTCAAATACCTGAATGTCATTTATTGCGAATTTTATTCTAATATTTTAACTATTTCAACCGGTTCGGTCGTCAACACTTTTTGGCACTTCGCTGAATCATGTAGGTAACTTCAATTTCAAAGCAACTGTTCAAGATAAACCATGGCTATAAAATAGCCAATATTGCGGCACCTCTTACCTTGGTGAAGAACTGCCGTCCGAACTCAGCAGCGCAAGTTTGGAACAGAATGAATACCCGGAATTGCCGCCCGTTAATCAGTAATTTATATACGCAAAGGGTTCTATCGCTGCGATTCCTTCGGCTGTTATGGTTTTGTACTTGTTACGTTCAAGCAACTCGACTGTTTTATCTATGTGGTCAACCTCAACAATAATAACAGCGGTTTTTTTGCTCTCAAGTACAAAGCCGTAGGAATTCAGGATATTAATATTTTCTTTCGCCATAATTTGTATCATCTTATCAAGGCTGCCGGGTTTGTCATCGACAATTATGGAAACAACCTCTTTCATTTCGACGGAAAAACCGTCCTTGGTAAGGGCTTTCTGCGCTCTTTTCGGGTCGTCAACAAGGATATTGAAAAAACCCTGCGGGCCGAATGAAGAAATTGTTATTCCCCGTATATTGATATTTTCTTTCGCTAAAACAGAAGTTACCGCCGCAAGCTGGCCCGGTTTGTTTTGGGCCGGTACTGTAAGCTGATATGCTTTCATGCAGACCTCGAATTAAATGAATTTATTATGAAACAAGTCAAGTCAGGTTAAAAATATAGTAAATAATACTATATTGTCAACAAAAATATAAACGCGAATCTCATTACTCTTTGCAGACTTAGCTTAGGCGTTTCGGAGAACGCTAATAAGACTTGACAAAAAGCGGCCGAAAAAGGTCTATGTACCTGCTCATATTTTTCGGATTAAAACCTGCAGGGCCGGCAAGGCTCTCGGATATAGGCGCTCCGAAAAATATTTCCTTTAGCCTAAAATAAATCTTTCGGTAAAACAAATTTTTTCGTTTCCCGCAAGATTTAGGCCGCTCCTGCGGCTATCAATTACGCCGGATTTTCCGGCGCGTACCATAAACCGGTTTAGGGCCGGTTGCCTTCTTCTCAAAAAGCGGGCAAAAATCCTTAGTAATGACATACCGCCGCTTTAGCGGGCGGAAACCAGTTCTGTTTGACAGGACAATTTCAGGAGGGGTACTTTTGGCAGTAGTATCAATGAAAGCACTATTGGAGTCTGGCGTTCATTTCGGACATCAGACCCGCAGATGGAACCCAAGGATGGCGCAATATATTTTCACCGCCAGAAACGGGATTCACATTATCGATCTTCAAAAAACCATGCAGCGCGTAAAAATAGCCTATGAGGCAATGAAAAACGTGGCTGCTAACGGCGGCAAAATTTTATTTGTCGGTACAAAAAAACAGGCACAGCAGGCAATTATCGAGTATGCCGAAAAATGCGGAATGTATTACATAGCCGAAAGATGGCTGGGCGGCCTTTTGACCAATTTTAAAACAGCCAGCCGTTCTATCGAAAGGCTTCACGAACTTGAACGCATGAGGGATTCGGATATATGGGAGGCCGAAACCAAGAAAGAGCGCCTTGAATTAACCCGGGAACTTGAAAAAAAGAACAAAATATTAGCGGGAATTAAAAACATGAAAAAACTTCCCGATGCCATGTTTGTCATCGACCCGAAACGCGAAGCGATAGCGGTAAGCGAGGCCAGAACTCTTGATATTCCAATATTCGCGGTTGTTGATACAAACTGCAATCCCGACGAAATCGATTATCCGATTCCGGGGAACGACGACGCGATAAGGGCTATCGCGCTGTTTCTTGAAGTTATGGCAAACGCCATAACCGAAGGGCAATCAGGTGGACAAGGCGAATTGCAAACAGAGGACGACATTCCCGAAGAAATCGCATACGGAACCGAAAGCGTCAGAAACGAAGAAGAAGACGACAGCGGTGAAGATTATGAAAAAGACTCATGGTAAAAAACAACACAGGAGCGCATTATGGCGGAAATAACAGGCGATATGATAAAGACCCTGAGAGAAGCGACTCAGGCAGGAATGGTAGATTGCAAAAAGGCTCTTCAAGAGTCCGACGGAGATATACAGAAAGCCATAGACTTTCTGCGAAAAAAGGGGTTAGCCTCTGCCGATAAAAAAATGGGGCGCGAGGTAACCGAAGGCATCGTCGCCTCTTATATTCACAGCAACCACAAAGTCGGCGTTCTCATTGAACTCAGGACTGTTACGGATTTTGTCGCAAGAAATCCCGACTTCCAAGAACTCGCTAAAGAACTCTGTATGCAGATAGCGGCGGCCAATCCGCTCTATGTAAAAATAGAAGATGTCCCGGACGATGTTATCGAAAAAGAGAAAGAAATTTACCGCGAGCAAATGCAGGATTCGGGCAAACCCGGTAATGTCGTTGAAAAGATAGTTGAAGGCAAACTTTCAAAATTCTATTCCGAGGTATGCTTGCTCGAACAGGAGTATATTAAAGAAAATAAAATTGTCATCAAAAATCTTATCAAAGAAAAAATAGCGGCCTTCGGAGAAAACATTGAAGTTACGCGTTTCAGCCGTTTTCAAATAGGCGGGTAAAACCTCATGAGAGAACAGCGCTATAAACGCGTTCTTATAAAAATAAGCGGGGAAGCTCTATCCGGTTCCACAAAGGCCGGCATAGAGCCGGCCATACTTAACGGTCTGGCTGCCGATATTCGGGAAATTACCGCCGCGGGAATATCCGTTACGCTCGTCATAGGCGCGGGCAACTTTTTCCGCGGAACTATGGGAGAAGAACTCGGCATAGAGCGCAGCACAGCCGACTACATGGGAATGCTCGCCACGGTCATGAATTCTCTCGCAATGAGAGGCGCGCTCGAAAAACAAAATGTTCCCGCTGTAGTGATGACTCCTATCGCGATGAATGAAATAGCCGAACACTATACGATACGCTCCGCCCTTTCATTGCTCGATATCGGAGTTATCGTAATTGCGGCCGCGGGAACAGGCCACCCGTATTTTACAACCGATACCGCCGCGGCGCTCAGAGCCATAGAACTCAACTGCGATGTCATGCTCAAAGCAACAAGGGTTGACGGAGTTTATACCGAAGACCCGGAGAAAAATCCGTCAGCCCAAAAAATAGATTTTATCTCATACATTGAAGTTATAGAGAAACAACTTAAGGCGCTTGACCTAACCTCTGTTTCCCTATGTATGGAAAACAATCTGCCCATAATTGTCTTCGATCTGTTCAAAAAGGATTCCCTAAAAAAAATAGCGGCAGGCGAAAAAATCGGAACACTTATATCCTGAAAAAGGAGTTTTGTTATGATAGAAGATATTCTTCAAGATGTTGAAAGCCGAATGAAAAAAAGTATTGCGGCTCTCCAAAAGGATTTTGCGGCTATTCGCACCGGACGCGCCAACGTGGCCATGCTTGACGGAATTACCGTAGAAGTTTACGGTTCGCATATGCCTATCAATCAATTGGCTACGATTTCCATTCCCGAGCCAAAGCTTATTATGATTCAACCATGGGACGCGAAAAATCTTAACGAAATAGAAAGGGCCATCCTTAAATCAGACCTTTCCATTAACCCGTCAAACGACGGCAACCTTATACGTCTGCAAATACCCGCACTTACGGAAGAACGCCGAAAAGAATACGTTAAGCAGGCCAAACAGAAAGCCGAGGAATGCAGGGTAGCCGTTCGCAATGTAAGAAGGGACGGCAACGATATGGTAAAGGAACTCGAAAAAGATAAATCGATATCCGAGGACGAATCAAAAAACGCCCAAACCGGCATACAGAAGATTACAGACAAGCACATAGAAGAAATTCAAAAAATAAGCGATAACAAGGAAAAAGAAATACTCGTCATCTAAAAACAACACGATGAAGAACTACAAAAAGATGTTGGATCTGTCCAAAATTCCCGCCCATATAGGTATAATTATGGACGGGAACGGACGGTGGGCGGAAAAACGCTCTAAATCGAGAGGCGATGGACATAGACACGGTTCGGAGGTAATAGAGCCCATTATAAGCGCCGGCGTCGAACTTGGGGTAAAAGCTGTTTCTCTTTATGCCTTTTCCCATGAAAACTGGTCGCGCCCGAAAATCGAGATTCTTGAACTGTGGAAACTTTTTGAATACTTCTTTAACGCAAAATTGAATCTTCTTGTAGGCGAGGGTATAAAGGTGGTGCACTCGGGCTCTACGGACAGGCTTCCGGCTAAAATCAAACAACTCTTGGCCGATACAATAAAAAAAACCGCCGGTAATAAAAAAATCACTCTGAACCTTTGCATAAATTACGGCGGCAGGCAGGAAATAGTTGAGGGAGTAAATAGGTGGCTTGCCGATAGAAAACCCGATGAAAAATTTACCGCAAAAAAAATGGAAAGCTGCCTTTATACGGCCTCACTTCCGGAAACCGATATGATTATACGCACAAGCGGAGAATTCAGAATAAGCAATTTTCTGCTGTGGCAAAGCGCCTATGCCGAATTTATCTTTACCGATGTTTTGTGGCCTGATTTCACTCAACTTGAATTTTATAAAGCGATATACGACTATCAGCAACGTAAAAGGAGATTCGGAAATATATGAACAGCCGTCTGAGAGAAACGCTCATACGCATCGCAAGCGCGATTATAGCGCTGCCTATTTATTTTTTTGCAATCATTACGGATGCTCTGTACTCGCTTCCTGTTCTTTTAATATCTCTTTTAGTTACGCTTGTATGCCTGTATGAATTTTATTTAATCGCGGAACACGCCGGAGCCAAACCCTTCAAGGCCGCGGGAATGATAACAGCCGCTTCATTAAATATACTGATATATCTATACGGCTACGGTAAAGTTTTAGGTTTCAGCAATTTCTGGGGAATGAACTTTCAGTACATCATTTTCATAATTACAATATTTGTCACGGTTATATGTATATTGCACCTTTTCAAACGCCCTATTCAGGGCGGGATATTTGCGATAAGTGTGACCCTTCTGGGGTTGATACTTGTAGTTATTCCGTTTGCCCATATCATTCTTGTGAAATCGCTGCGGGACGGGGTATTCTATATTATGCTGCTTAACATTACGGTTATGCTTAACGATGTGGCCGCCTATTTCGGAGGCGTACTCTTCGGCAAACATAAAATAAATTTTCCGGTATCTCCAAACAAATCATGGGAAGGCTATTGTTTCGCTCTTTTCTTTTGCGTACTTTCCACGATAATATTCAGCCAGTTCTGCCTGATCTTTTACGATAGAAATCTTTTTTCATTGCCGGAAGCAGTCATAGCCGGTATTCTCATAAGCCTCAGCGCCGCAATCGGCGACTTGGTTGAATCGGCGGCCAAAAGGGACAGCGGCATAAAAGATTCGGGCTCTATTGTGCCCGGGCACGGCGGGATGTGGGATGTCTTTGACGCCATGATTTTTACCATGCCGCTCTTTTATTATTATATTGTCTTTTTTAAAGACATTCACTAACATGAAAACGGTAACTCTGCTCGGTTCTACAGGGTCCATAGGTCTTTCCGCCCTTCGCGTGCTTCGGGAATTTAGAGATGAATTTGAAATATACGGTCTGTGTTGCAACAGCGGCCTGCAGGTTCTGGAAAAACAAATAGAAGAATTCCGCCCGGCCGCCGTGGCTGTTTCATCGCGCGAGGCCCGCATGAGTAAAAACTACGCGCTCATCAAAGAACGTTTCGGCGATGTTGAATTTATTGAATCGGACAATCCCGCGCTTGAACTCGCCTCGCGTGAAACCGCAATAACCGTCTCCGCTATCGTGGGGGCGGCCGGGCTTGCTCCGTCGCTTGCCGCGCTCAAAGGGACGCGCCGGCTTGCCCTTGCCAACAAAGAAACGCTTGTAATGGCGGGCGATATCTTCATGGCCGAGGCTTCTCGTCTTGGAACGGAACTTATACCGGTTGACAGCGAACACAGCGCCGTGTTTTCCCTTCTCGGCAATGCAGGCAAGGAAGAACTCAAGCGTATCATTATAACCGCCTCAGGCGGGAGTCTGCGTTCCATGCCCGTCGAGGAACTGCCGAAAGCGACGCCTGAGCTTGCGCTGGCGCACCCAACATGGAGCATGGGTAAAAAAATAACGATTGATTCGGCCACACTCATGAACAAAGGATTTGAAGTAATTGAGGCGCATCATCTGTTCAATATTCCCTATGAAAAAATCGATGTGGTAATACACCCTGAAAGTATCGTACATGCCATGATTGAAACGACCGACTGCGCGGTATACGCCCACATGGGCGTGGCAGACATGGCAATACCCATACTTAACGCGATAAAATATCCGAATAAAACAAGCAATCATTTTGGCCGGCTTGATTTTACAAAGGCCATGCAGTTAAATTTTATGCCGTGGGATTCTTCAAGGTACCCCGCGCTTGTGCTCTGCTATGAGGCCGGACGCAGAGGCGGCACAATGCCGGCCGTGTTGAACGCCGCAAATGAAGTATGCGTTGAGGCTTTCATCGATAAAAAAATATCCTTTACAAATATAGTAGAAATTGTTGAAAGGACCGTTGAGTCTTGCAACATTGCAGACGTTTCAAATATTGATGAAATATTTGAAGCCGACCGTCAGGCAAGAGATATTTCCATGAAACTTATAAGAGGTGCAAAAAAATGATGATATTTACATATATAATTTCCGCTATCGTACTCCTCGGCCTCTGCATCTTCATCCACGAATTAGGCCACCTGCTTGGCGGGAAAATGGTCGGCATAAAGGCGCGGGTTTTTTCATTAGGTTACGGGAAAGGTTTCGTAAAAAAACAAATCGGCGATACAACCTACCAAATTACCCTCATCCCTTTCGGAGGGTACTGCCAATTCTACGGCGACAATCCGTCCGAAGAACGCACCGGAGAAGAATACGAATTTTTATCGGCAAAACCCTGGAAACGCATTGTTACGGTGTTTATGGGGCCGCTTTTTAATCTCATATTCGGCATCATCCTGTTTTTCGCAATGAACATGATCGGCTACGTCAAAGACACTAACCGAATTGCCATACCCGGCGAATACCGCGCCGGCAGTCACATCTCGCCCGCTTACAAGGCCGGAATGCAAGACGGCGACCGCATTGTAAACATAGACGGCAAAATTATGCGCAGTTTTGAAGACATTCAAATGAAGGTGTTTTTTTCCGGAGGTAAAAAACTTAACATAGAGTACCAAAGGGACGAGCGTAATATGAGCGCCGAGGTAGAACCCGAAAACATTCAGGGGCATTACATGATAGGGATCCTCCCTTACGGCAAACGCCTCATGATAGCCGGGCTTGAACACAAGGACATCGCTTATAATGCCGGACTTGAAGAATATGACGAAATACTAAGCCTTGATTCTTTTCAGCCGCAAAACGCCGAAGAGTTTACCGACTACATCAAGAGCCGTACAGGTAAGCCCGTACAGGTAAGGGCTCTGAGAGGAAACAAAGAAATTGACTTTAGCGTGACGCCGAGAGAAAATACAATAATTACAATGGACGGCAAACCGGTTTTTGATACAAACCTTCTGAATAAATTGGCAGCCGATGCCTTTCTTACATTAAACGGCAAAACGGTTTTCTCGCCGCACGATTTCATAACCTTCGTAGAAGCCAACCGCGAAAAAACCGTAACCCTTCAATTAAAGGAACAGACATTAACGGGCAAAATAAATATTGAAAACAGGGGATTTATAGGCGTCTATTTGATGACTGCTCCGGAATTGGTAAATATCACGTTTGGTCTCGGAGAGGGGATGCTTTACGCGATTCAGGAACCGTTTGAGTTTATCATGCTGAACCTTAAAGGTCTCGGGATGCTTTTTTCCGGCCAGATGGAGGTCAGGAAAAATCTTTCGGGCCCCATCCGCATAGCGCAAATAGCGGGCGACGTAGCCTATTACAAAGGAATATCCGCCTTTATTCTTCTTATGGCTAAAATATCGATCATCCTTATGGTAATGAACCTTTTGCCCATACCCGCTGTTGATGGAAGCCACATCCTGTTTTATATTATAGAAATGGTCAGAGGTAAACCGTTAAATCAAAAGGTTATGGAACGCATCCAGACCGCCGGCATTATGATACTCATAACTCTCGGCGTGTTTATTATGATTAACGATATATCGATGCTGCCGGTTATTCAAAGACTTTTTAATTAAAAAAATTACAAGGATTGTTAAATGAAATACGAAAAGTACCTGTCCAAAACAGGAATGGAAGTCCCGCCATCCGGAATTAGGGAATTTTTCGACATAGTGTATACTAAACCGGAATGCATCTCTCTTGGGGTGGGCGAACCGGATTTTGACACTCCATGGAATATATCAGACAGCGGAATATACTCAATAAAAGACGGCTATACCCACTATACGCCTAACCGCGGTCTTCCCGAACTCAGGAATATTGTGGTAAAAAAATTAAAACAAACAATAGGCCTATCTTACGACCCTGATTTCGAAACCATCATAACAATGGGCGTAAGCCAGGGACTTGATCTCGCGCTGCGCAGCCTTATAAATCCCGGCGACGAAATAATAATATTCGAACCATGTTATATATCGTACAAGGCCAACATAGAAATGCTGCACGGCCGCGCGGTTGTCGTTGAAACAAACTCCGGAGAAAATTTTCAAATAAATACGGCCGCCTTAGAGAAAGCCGTCACAAACCGTACAAAGGCCATACTGTTAAACTATCCGTCAAACCCGACCGGAATATCTATTGATAAAGCCAAACTTGATGAAATAGCTAAAATCGCCGTAAAACACGACCTCATCGTTTTATCAGATGAAATATATTCACATATAACCTATACCGGGAAACATATTTCAATAGCCTCATTGCCGAACATGAAAGAACGCACCGTCTATTTAAACGGATTTTCCAAATCACATGCCATGACGGGATGGCGGCTCGGCTATGTATGCGGCCCTGAATTTTTTATATCAATTATGCTCAAGATTCACCAGTACACCGCGTTATGCGCTCCAATTATGTCACAGTACGCCGCCATAGAGGCCTTGGAAAACGGCGACAAAGATGTTCGGCGGATGTTGACCGAATATACACGCCGCCGTAATTTTATAGTAAACAGATTCAACGAGGCCGGCCTTCCGTGCAGAACGCCCGACGGCGCTTTCTATGTCTTTCCCGATATAACCCCGACAGGGCTCTCGTCAAGAGAATTCGCGATTAAACTCATCGACAGCAAATTAGTGGCGGTAGTCCCAGGCAATGTATTCGGAGACTCCGGAGAAGGGCATATACGCTGCTCATACGCCACGTCGATAGATAACATCCGCGAAGCGCTAAACCGTATAGAAGCCTTTGTTAAAGAAAAACCATGGGAATCCTGATTGACGGCTTTAACCTGATCTATAAATTTCCGGAACTTGAAGAATTAATGTACGCCGGGAAGTTAAGCGAAGCCAGAAAAGGACTGTTAGGCATACTAAAAGAGTACCACAATATAAAACCGATAAGCATGCGCGTAGTATTTGACGGTAAAAGAAACCAGGGAGATAATCTGCGTCAAGAAACCATCGGGCCTTTTACTGTTTACTATTCGCATGATTTTTCAGCCGACCACCTTATAAAGGAATTCGTAAAACATGACCGAAATCCGCGTATGATGAAAATAGTCACCTCCGATAACGATATAATTTCATACGTCAGCCGTTTTCACGCAACGGCGCTTAAAAGCGAGGAATTTGCCGAACAGGTAAAACTTGCCATAGAAAAAAGCATCAATGAAAAACAACCGGAAAAAGACCCTGACCCAACATTGTCGGAAGAAGAACTTTCATACTGGGAAGAGGTATTCAAAAAAAATTCACGGTAAAGCAAGCGGTAAAATATGTTTACTTTTAAATAAATGTCCTGTTTTAATGGTATGATGGAAACTTGGAGCTATATATTTATGAAGACAATTATGATACAGATTAAAAGATTATTAATTATACTGTTGGTTTTGTTCTGCTGCTGTTCAAAAAGTGGCTCAGATGAAAAGAGATATAAAACGGCTGTTTCTAGGGTAGTCATATATAATCCTGAAGAAATATTTAAAAGGCAGGAAATTGGAAAGATACCATTTAAGGGAAGAGTAGAAATTGTTGATAATAATGAAATTAATGATGGTTATTGGAGTTTTATTAAAATTAAATATAAGGGTACTATAGGATATGTACGCTCATCACATTTATCTGAAAGGAATGATATTCCATTTGTTGATAATGTTAAATGTGATTATTACCTTAATGAGTTTGCGTATAGTAAAGAAAGGGTTATTGATTTGGTAAAAGATGCCATGAGTAGATTGAAAGAGCCACCATCAAATGGGTATTACATTGATGATCCGCAAATATATACATTCCATGGAAAAGATTGTGATGGAGAAAATACAAACTATATTTTGGTAATTGCGGCAAGCAAGCAATTTAAATCTTCTGGTCATTATACTATTTTTACCAAGGAAAGAGAAAATGAATATCACGAGTATGCTTCTGGAGGGATTTTAGACATTGATAGTACTGAAGAGATGAAAAATTTTATAGAATCTTTGAAGGATGGTGTGAATTGTCTATAGTGGGCTACTGCCACTACCCCTGCCACAACCCAGTCCATTCTACACAAACCGGTTCCTTAAACGGAACCGCAGGTTTAAGGTAAAGACATGTAATGACCCTATGCCTGATGAGACGTGCGAGGTAATAGCCATAGGCAAATTACCGAGGGTGCCTATTGAGATACCTGTAACGAACCCGATAGACAGGTCTGTGATAAACCCGAGATGGGACAAGGCGAAGGCTATGATAGGCGAGAAGGTGCTGCTGAAAGTAGAATTGAGGAATCAATATGAGAATGCTACTGTTGAATACAAGATATACCCTGAGGGCGCTGATACGAAGAAAGACCAACCTATACAGAAACTTTACGAAAGAAACGAGGGTGGGAAGTCAGAGGCGGAATGGCTTCCGGTATGGCCGAAGTTTAATGAAGGTGAGGAACAACCTGAGACAGTGAACTATATATTTACAGCTGTGAGTTTTGGATGTGCAGAAGTAAAATCAGGGCCAATAACAATTGAAAAAGATGTCCTGAATATATATTTAGTAAATGAACAGACAGGAGAGCCTATACCGGGAATAAAATACAGAGCAGAGTTTGCAGATGGAACATATAGAGAGGGTATCCTTGATGAAAACGGTTGCGCGAGGGAATTGGATATACCAAAAGGAGAGATAAAAGTAAGATTTGAAACAGGCGAAGAATTATTTATAGATGGTCAGGAGTAAGGTGGATGGCAACTCATATAAAAGGAAAAGGAACAAAAGACCCATTTCTTGACGGATTTTGGTGTTGCGAAAGACAGACACAAGATAAAAACGATAGAGTTAATAGAGAAAAGATAAAAGAAGCTACTTTTGAGGAGACGGTCTATTTTAGATTTAAAGTAGAATATATGTCAGGTTCAGACGAATTTATAGCTAAAATTAAGGAGTCAGGAAACAAGGTAAGTGAAAAAACAGCTACTTCTGCTATTTCAGATAATATTAGTAAGATTGACGAGTCATTGTATATTGAAGAATTTAATGAAAAAAAAGAATCGGGATATAAGGTATTTGAATTAATAGTAGATTTGAAGAAAATAAAAGAAGAAGTACAGAAAAATAAAATAGGAAGTGAATTAATATTATACGTATACTTTGAAACAACCAAGGCTTACTCAACCACAACGAAGCCATTTAAAAAAACACTACCAAAATTTGAAAATGATTACTTGAACGTAGGTCCACCGATTAGAATGGTAAAGCTTAGAGTGCAGGTGCTTGATGGTGTTACCGGGGAACCGATGAAAAAAGAAAAAGTTGCTTCAATATCTATTGAAAATCCGGAGGATGTAGTAAAAACGAATGCACTAAAAATGTACTTTAATGGATGGGAAGAACAGATTAATAATGCTAATGAAGATGAAAAGTATTCGTGTGAATCTGTACAAAAGGCATTGAATAGATTTTATCAACCTAAGCATGAAGTATTAGCTAAAGAGGAAATATATCAAAGTGCTGAATCACTTGATAAAAATGCTGAGTCATTTGATGCAATGCGCAGGTTATATTATTGCGGGAAGGTAAACAAAGAATTTAATACAGCCCAAAATAAGAATGCATATAATAACTATTTAAAAGAGAGAAAATATAATGAGACGATTAAAGACCTTGGAGCAAACTATACAATTCCGCCTTTAAATGTAAGGAAACTTATAGTTGATGAATATAATGGGATGTGTATGACAGACGATAATGGATATTTATATATATCCATACCTGTAGACAAATTTTTGAATAATAAAAAAGCTGAAATATCAATTGAGTTTAGAAGTTACTATTCTTTTTTTGAGAAGATCAAAAATGACCCAGTAAAAATCATTAATACAGATACAATAAAAGATTTAAAACTTGTGCAAAGAGACAGTAGTACTTTTGGAAATATACCAAAGAAAGGCGAAACAGGTTTTAAATTCACTTATAGTTTAAAAAATGAAGCTATAAGAGAATTATTAACAGACCTTAAAAAAGCAAATGATACTGCATTATCAAAATTATCGAATTTTTGGATTGTTGAACACGGCAAAGAATTTACAGCAATAAAGAATAAGCCCTCTACTATTATAAATACAGATAAAATAAAGATAGAAGATTATACCGATTTAGATACTAAAAAAGAGCTAGAAAAAGATTATTCTGTATTCTTTAAGAAAGAAAAGAATAAGAATAATGATAAACAATGGGTATCTAAAAATTATCCCTTGAATAAAATTAGCGAAGGAGACCAACCTCATCTAACCATGTTTTTAATGACATATTGGGATAGTGAAGAACAAGGGAAATATTGGATTGATACGTTAAACAAGATTCATGGTAAAACTAAATTACTAAATTTTTATAGAAAAAAATTTGAATATGAACCCCCGACTTTTGGCGATGGCAAAATCCATATGATAGCAATAAGGAGAAGGAGAAACGAAAAAGAAAAGAAAAGACCAAATGATATATTCGTTGTAGTAAAAGAGGCGAAATTAGTTGGAGTATTTTATGGGAGTACTGAACCTGGAAAATATGGATACGTAACAATGAGCCGAGGGCAGCACACTAATTATACTATAGCAATTATATGGGACTGGGTGGGAGCTGATGCCCCGCCAGATCAAGTACCTCAAAATGCGCCCATTTTGAAACCAAGTAAAGGAACACTTTTAGAATCTGGAAAAGAAAACTCTAATATATACATACACTACGGAACTAGGGGTTTTGAGAAATTTGATAGATGGGTATGGTATGATGTAGGTCGTTACTCAACGGGATGCCAGATTATTTGCGGAAGTCATAATATACAGAGTGATGGGAAGTTATACATTTTTAAAAATTTAGATAATATATGTATATTCCGCTATGATGGAACTCGCGAGAATAGTCATAAACTTGGAGCCTATAAGAATTTTTATAGTACATATACTGATGAAAGCATATGGAATTATGGCATTAGTATAAATAAAAAATATATAGGCTCTAATGGACTAAGGCCTGATCCTCCAATAACCTATACATTAATAGATGAAAGTGATTTAGCAAGTTGGGACCAAGAGAAATTTTACTACCTGTATAGAAAAAAGCTATTTTTCAGGACTTAAATAATTTGAATTAGAAGCCATTTTTAAATAGCTCTAAAAGGTATCTCATATTTTTTTGAAAATTTTTCTATATATGAGTCCTTGTGTCCATAAATAGTCAATTTATCACAACCGGGGAAAAATACTCCCCCCCCATCATCAACTATTCTTACATTCTTTAGTATAATAATGCTTTCAAGATTAGCGCAAGCATTAAATGCCAATCCTGAGATATATGCAATAGTGTTGCCGTTAGAGATTGTTATGTCTATTAAACTTGCACAGCCAAAAAATGCATTCAATCCAATAGATGTAACCGTATTAGGTATTGTTATGTTTGCCAAGTATTTACAGTCATAAAATGAAGCAACCTCGATATTTTTGACACCTCTGGGAATTACATATGCATCAATTTCTTTAGAGGCAGGGAATTGCATTAAGGTCTTCTTGTCTTTCGTGAACAGAACCCCATCGATACTTAAGTAGTTGGGATTCCTATCTGCAACATTAATATTTGTAAGACTATCGCATTGGCGTAGTGCGTAATCTCCAATACTCGTGACAGTTTTGGGTATCGTGATGTTTATTAGACTTGTACATCCTTCAAAAGCAGAATTTTTTAAAGATATAAGATTATTTGAGATAGTTACGTTTTTTAAAGATTCGCAAAATCTGAACGCTCCTTCGCCTATATACGTAACAGAATCGGGGATAGTTATATTTGTTAGGCTTGTACAAGCATGAAATGCACCATTAGCGATTTTGTTAATATTGGTTGGTATTACTATATTGGTTATACTTTTACAATGCCAAAAAACATCTTCTTCAATACATGTAATACTATTAGGTATTGTTATACTTTTTAGATTTATACATTCAGAAAAACACCCTTTCCCGATATATGTAATACTGCTAGGAATTATTAAGTTGATCAGATTCTCACAATATCTGAAAGCACAGTCATCAATATATGTAACGCTGTTAGGTATTGATAAATCGGTTATACTCTCACAGCGTAAAAAAGCCCATTTCCCAATATATGTAACGCTGTTAGGTATTGATGCAATAATTAATTTTTTACAATAAGCGAAGGCTTCTTCATCTATGCTTGCAACAGTATTTGGTATTGATATAGTTTTTAAATCTGTACGTTCATAAAATGCTTTTTTACCTATAATTGTAATACCTTCAGGTATTTTTACATTTTCACCAGTCCCTGTATATCTAACAAGAATTACCTCTTCATTTTTTTGTTCAATTATAAAATCATCATTTTCAGATTTTATAATTTGACATGAGGTAAAACCTATTATGATAAAAAGAATGCATAACAGACATATTTTTTCATAAATTTTATTCATTTATATATCTCTGACACTACCCAGCCCATTCTAAACAAAACGCTTCTTTAAACGGAATCACAAGTTTATAAAAAAATCATATATATATATGAGAATTTTTTAATGCAA
>Ga0082212_10005590_pt1 | contig 17088 bp, 15 predicted proteins | sample TergutNt197P3_FD_71548 | JGI IMG/M metagenome (GOLD analysis project Ga0082212, IMG submission 71548) | Neocapritermes taracua P3 segment gut microbial communities from Petit-Saut dam, French Guiana - Nt197 P3 | ecosystem: Host-associated > Arthropoda: Insects > Digestive system > Gut ... | reverse complement strand
ATGATTACAGACAGACCTGTATTTGCCGGTATGATAGGACCCTTTTCACTTGCGGGACGCTTGATGGATATGACTGATATCATGATAAACTGCTTTGAACAGCCGGAAATGGTACACTTGACACTTCGCAAAGCAACAGAATTCCTGATTGAGTACGGAAGAGGGTATAAGTTAACCGGAGCTTCGGGGGTGATCATGGCCGAACCCGCCGCGGGGCTTCTTTCTCCGGGACTTATCGATGAATTTTCGACTCCGTATGTTAAGGAGATCGCTGGAGCATTAAAATCAGATAGCTTCGCCTTTGTCTATCATAACTGCGGCAATACCATTCCGTTAATAGACTCCATAAAAAAAATTGACGCTGATGCATATCATTTCGGCAATGCCGTTGAACTCGCGGAGCTGTTGTCGTTAGTTCCCGAAAATATGGTGATTATGGGCAATGTTGACCCCGCCGGACAGCTCAGAAGCGGAACGCCTCAATCTGTATACGTCGAAACCAAGCGCGTTCTTGATTCCTGCGATTATCATCCCGGATTTATTATTTCATCCGGATGTGACGTACCTCCCCGGGCGCCGTGGAGTAATATCGACAGTTTTTTCAGAGCGGTCAAAGATTTTTATTATTAAGTCCTTATATTACGCAGATAAAGTCATAGATATATTCTGAGAGCTTTCCAAGTACTCTTTATGCAATTGTACCGGGAGGTAAAACGATGAGCTGTATTAAGTTTCAGCAAGGGGTCAGTTCGGCATCATCCGACGAGTATTTTTTGTTTATTAAACAACAAGGAATCAAATATGTTTTCGGACAACTGACAGATGAGGACGCGAATTATGAAGGAATAATGCGCCTGCAGGAAAGGCTCGCGCGTTATGATCTCACGCTGACCGACGCGGGCAATACCGGTATTTACAAAAACGCATCGATACATCTGGGATTAACTGACCGCGATGAGCATATCGGAAGATACAATGAGTTGACTCGTGCGCTGGGTAGGGCGGGGGTGCATATAGGGTATATGACCTGGGAGCCGAATCAAGTTCTTACCTCCCGATTTGATATCGGAGAGCATACATTAGGTTCGACGGCGAGGATTGTAGATATTGAGCAGCTGAAGACGCTTTCGTTTTCTCACGGAAGACAATACACTAAGGAAGAAACTTGGGCTAATTTTAAGTATTTTCTCGACAAAGCGATTCCGGTTTGCGAGGAGGCTGACGTACGCATAGCGCTTCATCCATGCGATCCTCCCGTCCCTGCGTTAAGAGGAATATATAACCTTATCCACTGCGCCGATGACTACCGCCGCGCGTTTGAACTCTCGAATAACAGCCCTTTTCTCGGTATGAAGCTTTGCTGCGGATGCTGGCTTGAAGGCGGCGCATCTTTTGGAAATATATTAAATGATATCGCTGAGTTTGTTGCAGATAATAAGGTATTAATAGTGCATTTCCGGAATGTCAGCGCCGTTCATCCTTATTTTGAGGAGACGCTGCTTGAGAACGGTTATATGGATATGTATGAGGTAATGAAACAATTTGTTCGATATGGATATAACGGATACCTGAATATTGACCATGTGCCTGAGTTTGAAAGAGAATACGGAGGGAAAAATGCTGCGTTCGCCTACACAAACGGATACGCCAAGGCGCTTCTCAAATGCGCGGAATCCGACCTCGAGAAAATAACATAAAAGAGAAGAAGATGTTATTTATAGGGAACTAAGAAGATGACAGAAGACATTGCACTTACCGCAAAAATAAAACAGGGAGCCATAAAGTCCGGATATAGCGCTTGCGGAGTCATAGCCGCGTCGGCGTTCAGCGAGTATATTGAATATCTTGACAAAAGAATAAATTCTTTTCCGGGATCGGAAGAACTTTACAGGCCTTTATTCAGCTTAGCGGTTCAACCGGAAAACGCCGAGTCAATAATCGTATGTATTCGCGGATATAACAGATATAGTATTCCGGAATCCCTAAAAGGGATGATCGGGAAATGCTATATGTTTGACGGAAGATTATCATATTCACAAGAGAGCCGTGCTAAAAGCGAATTCAGCGAATATCTGAAAATTCTCGGAATCGAGATTATACAGAGCGGGGTACCTGCCAGATGGGCGGCGGCAAAAGCCGGATTGGTGAAATTCGGACGAAATAATTTTGTTTATACAGAAAAGTATGGATCATATATCTGGATAGATACTTGGGTGACAGACAAAAAGCTCGAATACAACGTCTTATCACTACCGGAGGATATGCTTCTTCCAAATTGCGAAGATGGTTGTATGAAATGTGTTAAAGCATGCCCGACAGGCGCTTTAGCCGAGAGTTTATCTATGGATAGAGAAAGGTGCGCGGCGCATCTCACGTTCTATGCTGAAGAAGCTCCCGATAAGGACCTATTAAATCAAATGGGACTATGGATTTACGGCTGTGATGATTGTCAGGACGCATGTCCGGCTAATAGCGATATTTCCGCAGGGAAAACGGACTTTCCGCTGTTAACGGAATATGTGGAATATCTCAAACCTGAAAGAATTCTGGAGATGGACGAGGAAACATATACCGGAATTATTTATCCCAGATTTTGGTATGCCGGGGAGGACGGGTTATGGTTGTGGAAATGCAACGCTCTGCGCGTAATGATAAATTCAAGAGAAAAAAAGTATCATGCCTTGATTATCAAAAGCATAAATCACAAAGATGAGCGAATTAGAAAAGTCGCGCTTATAGGGATCGATATACTCGGGATTGAACAATGATAGCTGAAAAGGCTTTATCAGAAAAGTTCAAGCAGATTGAAAGTATAAACAAACATGAATATAGTCAGGATTGAGAAAGCGGTTGAAAAGACTATTATTTCTCCCATAAGCTCATCATCAGCCCCCGCATCCTTAATAAGCGGGAGGGTGTTTACGGCGGTCGGCGTTGCGAAAGCGCAGAGCAGCGCGGCAACCGAGTCGGCTCTAAACCCGAACATAAATATACCTGCCGGTATGACCAGCAGGGGGGTGACTATAAGCTTGAGTAATACCGCAGCGGATATGGTTGATGCGTTACGCCTGCTGGCCTTAAGGGAAAAGGTCGCGCCGAGTAAAACAAACGCTAAAGGGGTGGCTATTGCGGCCAATGACTTTATTGGAGAAAGAAGTATCCCGGGCAGATTAAAAGGCAGAAACTGCGCCGCTATCCCGAGCAGTATCCCGAAGGTGATGGGGTTTTTAAAAGACCTCCAAATCAATGAAAGAAGGTTTAGGTGTTCTCCTTTAAATATTTCCACTGCCATGACAGCGAAAAAGTTGGTGATAAGTATACTCACAGAAACCATCATCAAAACATTTGATACCATATCCGAGTTGCCGAAAATGCCTGCCGCGAGAGGAAGCCCGTATATAGCGATATTGGGACGGTAGACTCCGAGAATAAAAGCAGACTGCCGCTTTTTGTCTTTGATAAAAACCGGAAGCACAAATATACATAACAAAAAAAGAAGGACAGCCGCCGCTGAAGCGTAATAAACAAACATAAGATTTGTTCCGCCCAGCAGATCGCCCTCACATAGATTATAGAACTGCATCACCGGAAGGAAAAAGCGGACATTCAGACGATTTAGTTCTGCCAGACCATCACCGGAAATCAAGTTGACTTTTTTAACAAACCAACCAGCAGTCATCATAATAAATAAGGGCAGGACGACATTAAGAGATGAGAGAAAAAGCTCCATGTGTTATTCCGCCGGCAAGCGTTCCGAAAGATACTGTTCTAAAAGCTGTGCCGCTCCTCGCACATAATCGATACAGGGCCAGTGATACTCCTTCTTTTCAAACTCTGAAATAGGTTTGTTCCTCGGAGTTATTGAGGCATCGGGTGTTTTTTCAAGCAATTCCGAGCATATTATAGACTCATAACGGGAGATAAACCTGTCTGTCAGCTCGGCGGCGTTTTCATAGGTCTTCATCTTTTCATCGGCGGTATGCGTCCCGAACAGTATTCCGAAAGCTATTCCCATACCACTTACGGCGCCGCAGAGCTCTCGTTTTCTCGCGAAACCTCCTCCGAAAGGAGACGCAAGATCAAGAATATGCTCTTCACTTGTCCCGTTATAAAACTCGCAAAAAGCACCGCTGACTGCCTGAGCGCAATTCAATCCGCCTCTAAAAAGGTTTTCCGCCTTGTCCGCACAACTCATAATACAGTAACTCCTTTATATGAATTTATTACTTTTGTATTGTTTAACATATCTATTTTATATCTATTAACTTGAAAAATCAAAGCTGATATAATAAAATAGACCAATCTATTAAGCGGGCATAAGAAAAATCCATGGTAATTTCTTTGATTAAAAGAGTAATAAACTGCATATTGGCATTAATAATACCTCTTATGCTGCTTGCCGGTTGTTTTCTGTATGATGAGCAGGTAGGAGACAATATCGGATTATTTGTTGACCCTGAAAATAATCCGACGGGTGATTTTTTGCCGGAAGAAAACGCGAGTAAAACCATTGAGATCCAAATTGCCGAAGATCCTGTGACTCCGGATATAGAAGTGGATTACGGAGTTATAATTTATGATGAAAACCATATTAGGTTAACAAAACCCCCTATTTTTGAAGTAAATGAAAACAATATGATAGTATACTATTATGAAGGCGATAAGTTTAGATTCACGGTTCCTTTTTTATGGCGAAAAACAATGGTGGTCGATGTAGAGACTGAGACAGATGAAGACGGATATGAGCTTACGTTTTATACATTCAGCTATGTACCGGAAGCTCAAATCTATGACCCGCCTCAAGAAGCAAAAGTTATGGTCATTAGAGTAGCTTCGTATGATTATTTCCTTAGAAAAGGACATGGCGCTGACGGGGTTGTCGCGACCGAAGAGGTTAAAAGGGAAGATGGCTTAGTATATACTCTAATGAAACCCTCAGAAGATTATCAATTGTCTATGGACTTCCCCGATATCGACGGATACATAAATATCCAGATGGTTTTAACAAACAATTGGAATTTTAAACATATAGACCGTTCCGAGTCCGGATAGACGGATTTATTTTATGAACAGAGGATGAAATATCCCTTATACCACTCACGTATGGTTGAAATAACGAATATAGGAAAGGACATAGAGATGGGGAAAATAGGGTTTATCGGGTTAGGAATAATGGGAAGACCGATGTCTCTCAATCTTTTGAAGTCGGGGGTTGAGATAATGGTAAACGACGTTGACGTTTCAGCCCTTAATGTATTGACAGCCGCCGGGGCAGTCGGCGCTGATTTACTTGAAATTAGCGCTGCGTGTGATATAGTAATTACGATTTTACCAAACGGTGAAATTGTCAAAGAGGTGCTGTTTTCAGACAAAGGAGTCGCTTCGGCTATGACTGCGGGGGGTATAGTAGTCGATATGAGTTCAGTCACCCCCGCGGACAGTATATACTGTGCGGCGCGTCTTAAGGAAAAAGGAATCGGCTTTATCGATGCGCCGGTAAGCGGCGGAGAACCAAAAGCTATTGACGGAACGCTCGCGATAATGGCGGGGGGAGAGCGGAAAGATTTTGATAAAGTATTACCATTTCTTTTAATGATGGGGTCTTCGGCAACGCTGGTAGGAGGATGGGGCAGCGGAAGTACGGCAAAGCTGGTAAATCAGATTATCGTAAACGGAACAATAGCGCTTGTGTCTGAAGCGTTTGTTCTCTGTGCAAAAGCGGGAGCCAATCCCGATACGGTATATCAGGCTATTCGCGGCGGACTCGCAGCGAGCGCTGTTCTGGACGCTAAATTACCTATGATGACATCGCGTGATTTTGTTCCAGGAGGAAAAATCTCAATTAACCATAAAGATATAGGGAATGTCCTTAAAACAGCTCATGATATAGACTGCCCGGTTCCGCTTACCGCTCAACTCTTTGAAATACTGCAAACACTTAAAGCTGCCGGACAGATGGACGATGACCATTCTGCGATTGTTAATTATTTTGAAAGGCTTGCCGGGATTAATTTATAGGTGTTAAGAGGGATCCTTATGAAGAGGGAAAATATAAATTCATTGATCAAATCAGCTCCTGCGTTTTTGTTTGACGCCGATGCGGAAATAAACAGTGCGTTATCGAGGCTCGATAAAAAAATCATTGTACTCGATGATGACCCGACCGGGGTTCAGACTGTAAATAATATTTCGGTTTATACTTCATGGGATCGGCAAAGCATTGATGACGGATTCTCTGAACCCGGAATGTTTTTTATTTTAACCAATACTCGCGGGGTGTCAGCGGATGACGCCCGGCGTATCAACGCAGATATAGCCATGCGGGTGGATGAATCGTCCCAAAAACACAAAAAGGATTATATACTGATAAGTCGCAGCGACTCGACCCTTCGCGGTCATTATCCGCTCGAAACGGAAGTGTTGAAAGAAACGCTGGAAAAATCAGGACATATATTCTTTGACGGAGAGATAATATGTCCGTTTTTTATTGAAGGCGGAAGATATACACATAGTAATATACACTACGTGTTGTACGGAGAGGAATTAGTGCCGGCCGGTGATACAGAATTCGCGAAAGATAAAAGTTTCGGATATATAAACAGTGATCTCAGTTTTTGGGTTGAGGAAAAGACCGAAGGGAGATATAAGCACAAAGAGGTTGTTTGTATTTCTCTTGAGACCATACGTCAAAAAGGACCCGATGCGGTGGCGAAAGAGTTGACGCAGGTGTCCGGATTCGGCAAAATTATCGTTAATGCCTTATGCTACAATGATATCAAGCTTTTTCTTACCGGATATATAAAAGCGGTGGAGGGCGGAAAAAACTTCATATTCAGAAGCGCGGCTGCCATTCCGAAGATTTTAGGCTCGGTTGAAGACCGGTCTTTGCTGAACAAAGAAGATCTGACTACAAATAGCGCGAGCGGCGGGTTGACGGTTATCGGATCTCATGTGGCAAAAACTACAAAACAACTCGAGTCTCTGATTAAGACGACGGATACGGCTCCTATTGAGTTCAATCAACACCTTGTGCTGAAAAACGATTTATTTCTTTCAGAGTGCAAAAGAGTGTGCCTGGCAGCGGATGATTTATTAGCTTCCGGAAAAGATGTGGTGATATATACAAAAAGAGAACGGTTGGATATAAACAGCGGTAACCCCGAAGATGAACTCAAATTATCGAGAAAAATATCGGATGCTGTTACCGGAATAGTTAAGGAACTCAAAACCCGCCCGGCATATATTATGGCTAAAGGCGGGATCACGGCAAGTGATATAGGAACATCCGGATTATCGGTCAAACGCGCAATAGTAGCCGGACAGATTATTCCCGGGGTTCCGGTTTGGAAACTCGGAGACGAAAGTAAGTACCCGGGAATGGCATATATAATTTTCCCCGGAAATGTTGGTGATGAGGACGCGCTCGCGAATATAGTCAAGCGGCTTCGCTGATAACAGACAGTTTATTATTTATTATACGCGTTATAGAGAACATTGATTTATTATCAGTTAAATCACTAATGTAGCGCTGAACTGCTGTTCTGATTATAGGAAACGGAGCAGGTCCGATATCTAACAAACAGCGGTTAAAACCCAGTAAATCGAACTTTTCACCCAACTCTTCGCTCGCGTATTCTTTGAGTTGAGCAATTTCCAGATACCCTATATAGTACTGCAGCGCGTTCGCCGGATCCTGAATAACCTGTTCATAAACTGCCCTGCATACTTCTCTGTCACTTATTCCGAATTGTGAAAAATATTCATAAAGATCATTTTCTGACCATCCGTTGTAGTTGACCCCTATATCGGCTCTGGTCTGTAGCACACCGCGAAATATAGCGTCAGCTCTTAAAAGCTCAACAAGATCATTGTAGGCCATGGCATAAGAAGTATAGCCGTATGACTCGAGCTCAGCGTAAGTAGCCCAACCTTCAATATATCCGGAATTGCGAAATATTCTCCTTATCGGATCGGGATTTTTACTACAAAAATAAACCGTTTGATATAGATGTCCGGGATATCCTTCGTGTGCCAGAGTATAGAAAAGATAATCGTTGTACATGCGACTTTTGTTAATGTATATGACGTTTGATGAAAAATCATCTATCGGGGGAATCATATAAAATGCCGGTGACAGGCTTTCCTCGAGAGAAGGATGGATATATTTAACCGTATATTCGCCGCCTGCATCTTCAGGGAAGAAATCAACTATACTGCTTTTGAGTATATCAAGAATCACCATCGGATCGTTATTATCCGAAGCGGGGGCATCGAGGTGATCGAAGACTTCCGGGTTATTCTGCAATATGTTCATTAACGTAAAGATCGAGTTAGTGAGACTTTCGTCAAGCATTTCTGCCATGCGATCGACGCTCTTGTCAGATCCTGTTAAAGATTTCGCCAGATACTCATAATACTTTTTCCCGTTTTCAAACATACATAAACCGCCGTCATTAACCCCGGTTCCCTTAAGTTTAGAAAGACCCTCGGCAAGGAGAGTAAATGACGGGATCACATGGGTTAATATCTTTTCTTTGTTTTCGGCGATATATCTCATCTTAACTTCCGGAGATAAGTTCAAGCTATTGATTTTCTCGTCAAATGTATCGATAAGAAAATTCTGCTCAGGCTCGGAAGTAAAATCATAACACTGTTTTATAATGGCATCCGCCGTGAAATCGGCCATGAATAAACCTCTTTCAGATTTTTCCTGTTCAAACCGGAGCACATCGTTGAAATACGGCTCTATCATTGTCAGCAGATCAAGGTATTCGACAACATCATCCTCACTGTAAAATTGATATTCCGCTAAAAGAATGGGAAACTCCGCCTGAACTCCAGACGTCAAGCTCAGAACATTCACTAAATAAAAATAATCCTCGGTCGAAACGCAAAGGTCGGCTTCGACGGAAAATCTTAATGTATCATAGATTACCTGCTGCTCATAACTTAACGATGCATAATTGAACTCGTCAAGACTGCTCAGAACTGCTTTGTTCTTTTCCGCTTGTATAAAGAACTGGTCTATTCCAAACTCACCTAAAGTAGGACTCTGTTGCCCTATTCCATAGTTTTCGGGATACCTCAGGAGATAGTGGAGGGTAATGGTATCCTCCGTAACATATTCTATGAATTGCTCTCTTAAAAACTCATCAAAAGCCTGACGGCTGGTTTTGGCTTTACTTACAGAATCCGCGTAAATACCAAGCGATAACAGTATTATAAAAACTGCTATAAGTGATACAAGCTTCACCAGTAAACGCTTCACATAATACCCCTTTATAATATATAACAAATATCATCGATAACTATTAGCGGAGTTTATTGCCGAGACTTTTGATATCTTCCAGCTTCCCTATGTCGATAAAACAGTTTTCTTCTATTCTGTACCCGCCGGTTTTTAGCCCATGTAAGCGGGCAGCTGTAATAAGATCGGTCATATGCTGGAAACAGTTATCCTTTACCGTTTCAATAAACGACGGAGAAACCACATAGAATCCGGTATTTATCAGATAGCTTTCCACCGGTTTTTCTCTTATCGCGGTAACCTCCCCGACATTGTTGATATCAATTACCCCGTAGGGGATACCAACGGTCTTTTCAGAGACTACCATTGTAATATCATTACCGGAGTTTTTGTGATAATTCAATATATCGCAGTAGTCCGCTTCAATGACATTGTCGCAGTAGGTCACAAAAACAGGCTGGCTAAATCTACCCTTGAAAAAAGCGAGACCTCCGCCGGTTCCCAACGGGATATCCTCGTCAACAAAGCTTAGGTCGCAGTCTGTATCCACCTCGGAAAAATAACTTTTAATAAGGTTCTTTTTGTGATTGACCACGAGGGTTATATTCCTGCACCCGAACTTCTTAAAGCGCTCTGCAATAAGCTCGGTTATGGTAGACTGGCCGACAGGAATAAGCGGTTTTGGCAGGATCTCGGTATAGGGATAAAGCCGTGTCCCGAGACCGCCGGCCATGATTATTACGTGATTATCGATATAATCCTGTTTTCGATGAAGTGTATTATCCTTAAAAACAAGCGCGTGAATGATCCCTTCCCGGTTTAACATAGGGACAACGGTACAGTCATATTTTTCAAGCAAGTCACGCGCAGCCTGTTCATGATACCCGGATACCGAAATAGGATTTTTAGTCGCTATTGTACCGGCTTGCTGTAACAGATTGCCGCCTTTGAGAAGAAACCGCCGGATATCACCATCTGTAAGGACTCCGGTAAGGGAACCCTCGGACTCAATAATAAGAGCCTTGTATTCATTGTTCTCAAGCAATTCCAGTGCGGTCGCTAATGTCGCGTCATCTTTAAGTATATATTCTTCGTACCGCATTTTTCTCCATTACCACCACCGTTATATATGCTGTTTGTTCGGGAAAATAGAAATATAACATTTCCGATGATCACTGATGATCAACCTAATATTCCTGTGATTTCCTTAGCGACTCTTCTAACGTTATCTTCTGATAAATTAGTTGAACATGGAATATTAACTATTTCGGAATGATAATACTCAGCGCGTTCGATTTGATAGGTCTCGTAATTTCTGTAAGGGATCAATCGGTGTAAAAGCTCCCATATAGGGCGGGTCATTATGTTTTTTTCTGTAAGTTGTTCTATTAAGTAATCTCTTTTCCCATGAGTCAACAGACTGTAAAACCAATAATTCGGAGAGACCCCGGCAGAGAAAGGAAGAAGCTCAATACCTTCATTTAAATATAATTCGTAGTTTTTCTTCTTAGCTTTGAGAAATTCCGGAAGTTTTTCCATCTGAGCTATTCCGAGCGCAGCCTGCAGGTTAGTCAGACGGTAATTATAACCGATCTCGTTATGAATAAAGCGAAGCTCGTTATTTTTACTCTGCTGTGAAAGATAACGCATGTGCTTGAGCTTTGCCTCATCGCGCGTTACTATCATCCCGCCGCCGCCGGTAGTCACTATCTTGTTGCCGTTAAATGAAAACGCTGAAATATCACCTATAGTTCCGGCATGCCGACCAGCATAACGCCCAGATGTCCAAAAGCTTCCGAGAGCTTCACAGGCATCCTCCATCACCTGTAAATTGAACTCCGCGGCAATATCCATTATTGTCTGCATATCGGCAAGATTACCGAAAATATGGACCGTGACAATAGCTTTGATCTGTTTTTTTCTACCTTTATGCCAAAGAGCTGAGTCCCTGAAGACACATTCATTTTCACAAAAAGAACGGATTTTCTTTGCATCGATGCAAAGACTGTCATCGCAGTCAATAAAGACAGGTTCAGCTCCTATATAACGCAGCGGATTCACAGACGCAGCAAAGGTCAAATCCGGAACAATTACCATATCCTCTGAGGTGATCCCCGCTTCCAAATATGCCAAATGAAGCGCCGCGGTTCCGCTCTGTACGGCAACCGCGTCTTCCATTCCGATATAAGCCGCAAAAATCTTTTCAAACTCAGGAATATACGGCCCTGCTGAGGATACCCATTCGGAATTGACCGCTGTAGTTACATACTCCAGTTCATTTCCCTTTAGGTTGGGAACCGAAAGAGGGATTAAATCGTTCATTATTTCCTCATTCCACTCTTAGATATTATATATTTCGGACTTATAGCTGCTTAAATTCCCCCGCATCCATTCTATAGTCTCTGACAGACCCTTTTCGAGATCGTATTCCGGGGTATAACCGCAAAGTTTGTTAATTTTTTTGTTACAGCCCAACAGCCGTTCAACCTCGCTATTTTCCGGACGAATTCGCTGCTCGTCGCTGATTATCCTTGCCGCAGGGTTGATTAATTCGATTATCTGTTTTGCCAGCGCGCCGATGGAAATCTCAACTCCGGATGCTATATTGACCTCTTCTCCCACGGAATCCTCACATTCCGAAAGCATGATGAAACCTCTGACGGTATCTTTTACATAATTAAAATCTCTTGTCGGAGTCAGCGAGCCGAGCCTTATATCTTCTATTCCTGCTAAAAGTTGAGAAACTATTGTGGGGATCACAGCGCGTGCGGATTGTCTCGGCCCATAGGTGTTGAACGGGCGGACAATTGTTACCGGCAAACCAAAACTGCGATAAAAACTCTCGGCAAGACGGTCAGCGCCTATTTTTGTAGCGGAGTATGGAGATTGACCCGAATAGGGGTGGGTTTCATCTATGGGAACGTATCTCGCTGTCCCGTAAACTTCAGATGTGGACGCAGTAAGTAATCTGCCTGTTTCCAACTGACGCGCGGCGGACAAAACATTGAGAGTCCCTTTAATATTAGTATCAACATAGCTGTCCGGAGAATGGTAGCTGTAAGGAATTGCGATAAGCGCCGCGAGATGATACACGGTATCAATACCCTTCATCGCCTCGCGCACTCCATTTGGATCTCGAATATCGCCCATAAAAAAATCTATGGATCCGGATACCTCTTTATCAGCACGATCAAGCCAACCATAGCTGCCAAATGAATTGTAGTAACAAAATGCGCGGACAGTATATCCGCGATGAACCAACTCCTCGGTAAGATGACTGCCGATAAAACCATCCGCTCCGGTAACAAGCGCTTTTTTTGCCATAAAATACCTTTTCAAGAAGGGGATAATGCTCATATCATTTTATTGATAATAATACAAAACGATATAAAAAACAACATATCTGTTATTGGCGGAGAAAGTATGATATGATAATATCAGTAAAAATGTGAGGATCGGGTGTTGGAACCGAATGGAAACAAAGGCAAATCAGTCGCTGTTATTACTGGCACGAGGGCGGAATTTGGGCTGCTTCGACCGGTGATTAATCTATTAAAAGATAAAGGTCTGTCCGTAAAACTTATTGTAACAGGTTCACACCTTGCAGAATCGATGGGTAATACTGTTTCGGAGATTATAGCCGGGGGATATCAGATAACAGAAAAAATAGATATATTGGAGAACGACCCGGCGACATCTATGACGACAGCATTTTCTCGGGCGTTTTCCGGGTTTGCGGAGTATTATAAAGTAAATCATACAGACATGACGGTATTGCTCGGTGATCGATATGAGACACTGGCGGCTGCTCTTGCCGCGTTTATGGCGGACGTTCCCATAGCTCATATCAGCGGCGGGGATATTACTGAAGGCGCGAAAGATGATGCGTTTCGACATTGCATTACCAAACTCAGTATGCTCCATTTCCCCTCTACCGAGCGCGGACGCGAACGGGTGATTCAGCTTGGCGAATCCCCTGATAGGGTTTACGCGGTAGGTTCTCTCGGAGCGGAGAATACGCTCAAGCTTCCGGTGATCCCGGAGGGAGAATTATCAAATCAAATCGGGTTTGATTTTGGAATGGATTTTCTGCTGGTAACCTACCATCCTGAGACGCTGGGAGCTCCTGATGCAAAAACCGGAATAAACCAATTACTTTTGGCCTTGGATAATTTTGCGATACCGGTACTTTTCACTAAATCCAATGTCGATGACGGAGGAGCTGCTATCAATAGTACAATCGAAAATTATTGCCAAAACAGAATCGGCTGCAAACTGGTTTCCAGTCTCGGAGAGATCGGTTATCTTTCAGCTATGCGTTACGCAAGAGCCGTTGTGGGTAATTCCAGCAGTGCGATCATTGAAGCTCCCTGTTTAAAGATCCCCGCGGTCAATATCGGAGAAAGACAGAGCGGGCGTGAAATGGGAACCAATGTAATAAACTGCGCCGGTGACAGCAGCTCGATATACGCGGCGATAACTAAAGCTATATCGGAAGATTTTAACAAAGAAATGGAAAATATATACAATCCGTATATAGGAACCTGCGTCGCTGAAAAGATTACCTGTCATATTGTCTCTTTTCTGCAAAACGATAATGAAACAAACCAAAAGACTTTTTTTGATGTTTCCTTTTTAGGGGATAATGGCTGATGATAAAAGCTTTGGTAGTCGGTCTCGGATCCATGGGTAAGCGGAGAATCCGTTTGATGCGTGCGCTTTCGGAAGATATCCTGATAGCGGGGGTAGATGAAAAAAACGAACGCAGGAAGGAAACGGCTGATCTTTTTTCTGTGAGCGTATTTTCTTCACTTGAAGAGGCTTTATCAGTTTTTGCTCCTGATGTTGGATTCGTATGTGCCTCTCCTCTCGCGCATGCGGATATAATCAACGTCATGTTGTCAAAAGGACTGCAGGTGTTTTCGGAAATTAATCTTACAGATTGCAGATATGATGAAAATATCGCGCTCGCAGAATCAAAAGGGCTGATCCTCTTCCTTTCTTCAACGCAGATGTACAGGAAAGAAATAGAATATATTACGGCACAGATCAAAGGAAAGGAAAAACTCCGGTACAGATACCATGTCGGGCAGTATCTTCCCGATTGGCATCCGTGGGAGAGCTATACTGACTTCTTTGTCAAAGATAAAAAAACAAACGGCTGTAGGGAGCTTTTCGCTATTGAGCTGCCGTGGATCAAAAAAGCTTTCGGAAAGGTAATAAACTTTTCATCGGAATCCGGAAATCTTACGAGCTTGGATATCGAATATAAAGACTATTACGCAGTATCCTTAACGCATGTTAACGATCTTGCCGGGCAGATAGTTATTGATATAGTATCGAGAAAAGCAGTGCGGGAACTGGAGGTTTTCGGCGAAGACATATATCTTAGCTGGAGCGGGACTCCCGATACATTGTATCAATATGATTTCAGTAAAAAGCAAAATGTCAAAATAAACTGCTACGAAAGTATTCAGCGTGATACGCGGTATTCCGAAAATATTATAGAAAACGCATATATCGAGGAAATTGTTGAATTTTTTAGTCTGGTCAATAGTATTCCGGGGAACCACCCGCCCAGATATAGCTTTAGAGCCGATAAAGAAGTGCTAAAGCTTATAAACGCGATAGAGAAGGGATCGATCGGTGAATGAAACTTCTTTTTATAGGACTCGGTTCGATAGGTAAAAGGCATTTTCGTGATACTTCGGCGGAGTTAGATAGCAGAGGAGCCGATTATTCAATAGACGTTTTGCGATACGGGTCGACACCGCTCGAGCCCGAAATTGCGACAAAAATTAACCGGGCTTATACCGGATACGATCAACTCGAAGATGAATACGACGTGGTCTTTATAGCTAATCCCAGTTCCGAACATTATGGTACACTACAGAAAATCAATAGTTTTGCCAAGGCGTTTTTTATAGAAAAGCCTGTATTCACTGATCTCGATGCCGACATTTCAAAACTTGGGCTCTCGCAGGATAAAGTTTATTATGTCGCATGCCCCCTGAGATTCTCTCCGGTGATTATCAAGTTGAAAGAGTTATTAGTAGCTCAAAAACCCTCGGCAGTAAGAGCAATTTGCTCCTCTTATCTTCCGGAATGGCGCAAAGGAACAGATTATCGCGACAGTTACAGCGCTGATATCAAGAAGGGCGGCGGTGTTCGGCTCGATCTGATACACGAATGGGATTATCTGTCTGACTTATTCGGGACGCCGTTATCGGTTAAAAGCTATGGCGGTCATTATTCGAAGCTGGAAATACAAAGCGAGGATACCGCTGTATATATCGCTGAATATTCTGATATGCTTCTTACATTGCAGCTGGATTATACCGGACGTGTTTCGCGCCGGGAAATAGAACTCTTCTGTGAGCGGGATACTATCATTGCCGATATATTGAAAAACAAGATATGTTTTCTTAAACAGAACAAAAGTGAATATTTAACTCCCGAAGATATACACCGTGCGGAAATCAGCTGGTTTTTTGATCTGCTTGAGGGGAAAACGAAAAATAATAATCCCATTGAGCATGCTGTAAAAACGCTTCATCTCGCTTTGGAGCAAGGAGACGGAACAAATGAATAGTATTCTCGCGGTAGTATGTGCCAGAGCAGGGTCAAAAGGGGTAAAAGGAAAAAACGTCAGGGATTTTCTTCGTTTTCCTATAGGATACTATACGCTCTCGGCGTATGATTTATTTTGCGAGCGCTATGCCGCGGATTATGAAGGCGCTGTTTTACTGGCTGTCAACACAGACAGCGCGGAATTGACCGAACAGTTTTCCCGGACTACTATAGAAAAAATATTTATACCTCGAAAAGAAAAGCTCTCAGGAGACCGCGTATCGAAAATTGATGTCATCCGCGATACTTTAGCTGAAACGGAAAAGAAATTTTCTATGGAGTTTGATATAATAGTGGATTTTGACCTGACCTCACCGCTTCGCAAACCGGGTGATATAAAGAATATAATTGATACACTGATTATGTCCCCTATAGCAGATATCGCGCTCTCGATGACTTCGGCAAGGCGTAATCCATATTTCAATCAACTCGTTAAGGGAACTTCCGGATTCTTAACTACAGCAATAAAATCCAACTTTATCGCGAGACAGCAAGCGCCGGAGGTATTTGACGCAAACGCGTCATTGTACGCTTATCGTCCGGAATATCTTAAAAATGATACGGGGATTTTTCTAAACGCGAAACTGGTCGGTTCAATGATGGAAGATACCGGGGTCTTAGATATTGACAGTGAACGCGATTTCAGATTGATGGAGGTTATCGCGCGATATCTTTACGAAACTGAACCGGCTTACGGAGAGGTCCGTGAACACATAGAACGTATACTCATATAATTTTATATGAACTATAAGTATGATGGTAATATAAAAAATAGGTTGCAGAATTATTTGGTACCGGAGCGATAGATGGAAAAGAAAACAAAGATTATTATTTTCACAATATCAGCGCTTGTGCTTTCATTGGTACTCATCATCACTACATATGTGTCATTGAAAAAGAATGCGGAATTACCGCCGGTATCGGACAATGAAGAGGAACTGCCCGATAGCGGTGTCCCGTATAGTCCGATTCCCTCATTGATGGGACCGGTTAACAGTGGGGATGATCTCTTGACCTCGCCGTTTATCGGCAGTTTTGAAAACAGTTATGTAGCTTTTTTCTCGAGTGAAGCTGGTGATATTTTCGGATACTCTCAAGCCGGTGAACCTCCGAGACTTATGATAGATGAGAACGGAGGGTTTACACTGTCGATCAACGCGTACGAAGCCGGGATGCTTAAGGTCAGCGGGGTGGTAGAGGTCGACGGAGAT
>Ga0082212_10005589_pt1 | contig 17089 bp, 9 predicted proteins | sample TergutNt197P3_FD_71548 | JGI IMG/M metagenome (GOLD analysis project Ga0082212, IMG submission 71548) | Neocapritermes taracua P3 segment gut microbial communities from Petit-Saut dam, French Guiana - Nt197 P3 | ecosystem: Host-associated > Arthropoda: Insects > Digestive system > Gut ... | reverse complement strand
AACACCCTGGCGAAACGGGCCGCCAAAGGAACGAGGCTGGAGCAGCTTGATTCCTTTTTCCAGGGGCCGACCGCCGTGGCGTATCACCCCAAGGATGTTGTAGGTTTGGCCAAGCTTTTGACGGAGATCGGCAAAAGCAATCCAAAATTTGAATTCAAGGCAGCGTTGGTCGAAGGCAAGGTTGCTTCCGTGAGCGAAATTAAGGCTCTGGCTTCCATGCCTTCCAGAGAGGTTATGTTGAGTAAGTTGGTCTTCCTCCTCAAAGCGCCTTTACAGCAGCTTGCTACGGTTCTGAAAGCTCCGCTGCGGGATTTGGGCCTGACTTTAAAACAGGTTCCGAAGTAGGAGTTCAAACGAATTCAGCAATTCATCTCTACCAATAACAGGAGTATATGATGGCGATTACAAAGAACGAAGTGATGGAATGGATTGATCAGGCTACGATGTTGGAGGTATCCGACCTGGTTAAGAGCCTGGAAGAAAAATACGGTATTACCGCATCCGCGGGCATGCCGATGATGGCTGTCGGAATGCCCGTTCCAGGCGGTGAAGCGGTAGCTGCAGCCGAGGAGAAAACGGAATTCGACGTTGTTCTGACCAATGTCGGCGACAAAAAGATCAATGTGATCAAGGTTGTCCGTGAAGTAACCAGCCTTGGATTGAAGGAAGCCAAGGATCTGGTTGAAGCGGCGCCCAAACCGATCAAGGAAGGCGTTCCTAAAGAAGAAGCCGAATCCATCAAGAAGAAGTTTGAAGAAACCGGCGCGACTGTTGAAATTAAGTAAATACGGTTTCTGCGCGCTGAATACCCGGTGGTTGTTCGGCGCGCAGACTGTTTTTCGGGTATGAATCCATTTGTTCCACAGTTTGTTTCGATGGATCAGATGGATCAGGCGCAACGCTAGTCCGTATTATTTATTTAAGGGTAAAAAATAACTATACGGATTAACCCCATTTGAGGTCAGGGTGCACAGACCTTCAGATCCGGGGATAACTATGAAGCAATTCTTATGCTCTCAGGAGGTTAAGGAGATATTTGTGTCTTCAGTCTCCTGGCCTGACAGCCATATCTTTTCCCTACATTACATTACAACGCAATTGAGTTTCTCGGGGTATTATCTTCATGACCAATATCAGTACTTCGAATGTATACAGGGATCGGGTGGATTTTGCCAAGATCCACACCAGCATTCCTATTCCAAATTTGATCGAAGTTCAACGGAAGTCCTATCACCGTTTTCTCCAGATGGACGTGCCTGCGTCCGAGCGAGAAGATGCAGGGTTACAGACGGTTTTTAATTCCGTTTTTCCGATCAACGACTTCCGCGGCGCCTCGTCGCTGGAGTTTGTGGAATATTCCATCGGAAACTGGCAGTGCAAATGCGGCCATTTAAAAGGTTTGGATTACCTGCGCGCGACCTGCGCCGAATGCCGCAAGCCGATTATCAACAGCCCGTATAATCCTGAACCCGGAATTTGCCGGCATTGCGGCGCGAAGAACGAAATTGAAAACCCGCACTGCGAATACTGCGGCGACACGGTTAACCTGAACGCTAAATATACGGTTGAGGAATGTCAGGAACGTGGGATGACTTTTGCCGTTCCTTTGAAAGTGACCGTGCGTCTTACCGTTTGGGATAAGGACGCCGAAACGGATGGTAAAACAATCCGTGACATGAAAGAGCAGGAAGTTTATTTTGGCGACATACCGCTCATGACGTCAAACGGTACTTTCATCATAAACGGCACAGAGCGCGTAATCGTAAGCCAGCTTCACCGCTCCCCCGGCGTTTTCTTCGAATCAAACCCGGGACGAACGTTTATTTTGGCAAAGATCATTCCATACCGCGGTTCCTGGGTTGAATTTGAATTCGATCAGAAAAACCTGCTATATGTACGCATAGACCGGAAAAGAAAATTCCTTGCGACGACGTTCCTGCGCGCGTTGGCACAATTGAAAGACGGTACCGATAAACAATACGAGGATACCGACGAGGATATTTTACGGAAATTCTACTCTCCGGTGACCGTTAGCTTTAAAAACGGCGCGCTATATCGCACGCCGGGCCGCGACCTTATCGATACCGAAACGGCATACGAAATCCGGGATCCCAAAGGTAAGAACGTTCTTGTTGAACAGGGGCGGAAGATTTCGGAAAGGCTTTACAAGTTAATTATCGGCGCGGGTGTCAGGGAAATCCAGATTGAACCGGCAGTGCTGGACGACGCCCTGTCGATTTCCGAAGTAATCGACCAGGAAACCGGAGAAATACTCGTTGAATCGAATTGCGAAGTGACCGCAAGTACCTTTACTTCGCTTGCCGAAGCAGGCATCAAATCGCTGGAGGTGTTTTTTCCTGATCGGGATGATACCGGAACGATTATCTCCCAGACACTGAAAAAAGACGGCATCAAATCAAAATCCGACGCGCTGATCGAAATTTATCGGAAACAGCGGCCGGGTGATCCGCCGACGATTGAAACCGCGACCACATTGTTTGAGGGAATGTTCTACGACCCGAGAAAATATGATTTTTCGAAGGTAGGGAGGCTAAAGTTTAACATCAAGCTTGGCCTTGCAATTCCTCTTGAACAAAGAACTTTAACAGCGGAAGATTTTTACTACGTTATCAATTACGCACTGAAGCTGCCTAGAAGTATCGGCAGTATTGACGACATTGACCATCTTGGCAACCGTCGTGTACGTGCCGTCGGTGAACTGCTTGAGAACCAGTTTCGAATCGGCCTTGTGCGTATGGAACGTGCCATCAAGGAAAAGATGTCGGTGCATCAGGAAATGACGACGGCTATGCCGCACGACCTGATCAACGCCAAACCGGTCATGGCGTCCATACGCGAATTCTTCGGCAGCAGCCAGTTGTCACAATTTATGGATCAGACGAATCCTCTTTCGGAAATTACGCACAAACGCCGCCTGTCCGCTCTCGGGCCGGGTGGTTTGAGCCGTGAGCGGGCCGGATTCGAAGTCCGTGACGTGCATCCGACTCACTACGGACGTATCTGCCCGATTGAAACGCCGGAAGGCCCGAATATCGGTTTGATTTCTTCATTGAGCTGCTTCGCCCGTATTAACAACTATGGCTTTATCGAATCGCCGTACCGAAAGGTTGAAGACGGTCGTGTACTGGAATTTGTCAATATCATCTTTCCGGGTGATACGTCGTTTAAAGTCGGCGAGCATGTGGAAAAAATAAAGGTTGATAAGGAAAACCGCCGTTGCGAGGCGGCAGGGAAGCGCTCCGCCGGATACGATCCATTTTCTTTTTATAAAACTGCGTGGGACGCCGAGGAATATTCGATCGCGCAGGCAAACGCCGAACTTGGCGAAGATGGAACGATTCTGATGGATCGCGTCAACGCACGTAAATCTGGAAATTTTATTCTGGCTGAACGCAAAAGCGTTGAATACATTGATGTTTCCCCAAAACAGCTCGTCAGTGTCGCGGCCAGCCTGATTCCGTTCCTGGAACATGACGACGCCAACCGCGCGTTGATGGGTTCAAACATGCAACGCCAGGCGGTACCGCTCCTGCGAACCGACGCCCCATATGTTGGAACCGGTATGGAATATATCACGGCAAAGGATTCCGGCGCCGTGGTTACATGCAGACGTTCCGGCGTGGTTGACAGCGTTGATGCCACACGTATTATCGTACGTGTTGAGGGGGAAAGCGATAATGGAAAAGCTTCCAAGGACGCCGGCGTTGATATTTACACGCTGACAAAGTTCAAGCGATCCAACCAGAATACATGTATCAACCAGACACCACTGGTTAACAAAGGCGACTTTGTCCTTAGCGGACAGGTTCTGGCTGACGGGCCGTGTACCGAAAAAGGCGAACTCGCGCTTGGACGCAATGTGCTTGTGGCCTTCATGCCCTGGCGCGGATACAATTTTGAGGATGCCATCCTTGTAAGCGAAAAGCTTGTCAAGGAAGACGCCTATACCTCTATCCACATAGAAGAGCTTGAGATCGAAGCCCGGGATACAAAACTTGGGCCGGAGGAAATTACGCGCGACATTCCAAATGTCAGCGACGCCAGTCTTCGTGATCTTGATGAAAGCGGCATCATTCGCATCGGCGCGAAAGTGCGGCCGGGCGACGTTCTGATCGGAAAAGTTACACCGAAAGGCGAAACCCAGCTTTCACCTGAAGAAAAATTGCTCCGCGCCATCTTCGGCGAAAAAGCGGGCGAGGTACGTGACGCATCGCTTGTAACCCCTCCGGGTATTGAGGGTACCGTCGTGGATGTAAAGATTTTTTCGCGCAAGGGCGTTCCAAAAGATGAGCGCGCAAAGCAGATCGAAAGGGAACAGCTCGACAAGATGGAAAAGGATCTTAGCGACGAGATCCGTATCATCCGGGAAGAACGCAATAAAAAACTGATCTCCATACTCTCGGGAGAGATTCTGCTTGAAGACATTCAGTCAAAATCCGGTGAGGCGCTCAAAAAGGGCGTCAAGCTGACAAAGTCTTTATTGCAGGGACTTAGCTCCACTGATCTGAACAAGGTCAAGAACGACTTCAAATCTGAAAAAGAAGGAAAGGTTTTAGAGAACATCAAAAAGCTTGATGAAAAAACCGACAAACAAATTCAGAAGTTGAAAGAGATGCACGAGGAACAGAAGGATAAGCTGAATCGCGGCGACGAGCTTCCTCCCGGTGTGATAAAGATGGTTAAGGTGTATGTTGCGATGAAACGCAAGCTTTCCGTCGGCGATAAAATGGCCGGGCGGCATGGCAATAAAGGTGTCATAGCGCGTATTCTGCCTGAAGAAGACATGCCCTATATGCCTGACGGTACGGCGGTTGAAATCGTGCTTAATCCGCTCGGCGTTCCTTCACGTATGAACGTCGGCCAGATTCTTGAAACACACCTCGGCTGGGCCGCAAAATCCCTCGGACTTCATTTTTCGACGCCTGTTTTTGACGGCGCGTCTGAAATGGAAATCAAGGAAATGTTGGGGCGTGCCGGGCTGCCTGAAAGCGGCAAAATTGATCTGTATGACGGCATGACCGGTGAAAAATTTGACCACCAGGTAACGGTTGGATACATCTATATCCTTAAATTGTCTCACCTTGTCGATGACAAGATTCACGCGCGGAGCATCGGGCCGTACTCGCTCATCACACAGCAGCCTTTGGGCGGCAAGGCGCAGTTCGGCGGTCAGCGCTTCGGAGAAATGGAAGTCTGGGCGCTGGAAGCTTACGGCGCGGCCAACATTTTGCAGGAATTGCTGACGGCAAAATCCGACGATATTCAGGGACGAACCAAGATATACGAAGCCATCGTCAAAGGCGAGTCACATTTTACGCCGGGCATTCCCGAGTCGTTTAACGTTCTCATACGCGAACTGCAGAGTCTCTGTCTGGATGTAGAGTTGATTCAGAAACAGAGGGCTTTGCGCGGATCCGATCAAAAAGAGGAACGCGCGGAAACCGAACTGATTGCGGAATACGTATAATAAAAATAATCGTGAATCTATAAATAGATACCAGTGAAATGTTAAGGAAATGAGTCAGTTTTCCTTGAAGTGTATCACGATTGGGGGATCACTTGAGAAGTTTTAAAGACGTGGTGGAAAAATCGGATTTGAGCACAAATTTCGACAGCATCCGCATAAGTCTGGCATCGCCTGAAAAGATACGGGCGTGGTCGCGCGGGGAAGTCACCAAACCGGAAACGATCAACTATCGCACTTTCAAGCCGGAAAAGGACGGGTTGTTCTGCGCCCGGATTTTCGGTCCTGTTGCGGACTGGGAATGTCTCTGCGGCAAGTACAAGCGCATGAAATACCGCGGCGTGGTTTGCGACAAGTGCGGCGTTGAAGTTACCTTGGCAAAGGTACGGCGTGAACGGCTTGGGCATATCGAACTGGCCGCGCCCTGCTCGCATGTCTGGTTTTTCAAGGGACTTCCCAGTCGTATCGGACACCTTCTGGATATCAGTCTGCGAGATCTGGAACGCGTACTCTATTTTGAAGCTTATGTGGTGGTTGAGCCCGGTGACGCGCCGGTAAAGCGCGGCGAGCTTCTGAACGAAGATAGGTACCGCGCCATTATTCTTGACTTCCCGGGAAAATTTCGAGCAATGATGGGCGCCGAGGGGATTAAGGAGCTGTTAAAACAGGTTGACGTCGATCAGCTTGCGGACGAAATGCGCAAGGCGATGAAGGAAGAAAACTCTCAGTTGAAAAAGCTCAAATACGCTAAACGGCTGAAAGTGCTTGACGCGTTCCGTAAATCCGGGAACAAACCCGAATGGATGATCCTTGACGTTATTCCGGTGATTCCACCGGAGTTACGGCCGCTGGTTCCACTTGACGGCGGACGCTTTGCCACTTCGGATCTGAATGATCTTTACCGCCGTGTTATCAACCGGAACAACCGGCTGAAAAAACTCATTGAACTCCGCGCGCCTGAAGTCATCATCCGTAACGAGAAACGGATGTTGCAGGAAGCCGTTGACGCCATGTTTGATAACGGCCGGCGCGGACGTGTCCTGCGCGGCGCCAACAACCGGCCTCTCAAATCGCTTAGTGATACGCTAAAAGGGAAGACGGGGCGTTTCCGCCAGAACCTTCTTGGCAAACGCGTGGATTACTCAGGCCGTTCCGTGATTGTCGTCGGCCCGGAATTAAAACTGCATCAGTGCGGCTTACCCAAAAAGATGGCATTGGAGCTGTTTAAACCTTTCATTTACAATAGACTGGAAAAAGACGGTCACGCCGCTACAGTCAAAGGCGCCAAGGAAATGGTGGAGCGCCAGGAAGCGGTGGTCTGGGACATTCTTGAAGAAGTTATTCAGGATCATCCGGTGATGCTAAACCGCGCTCCGACGCTGCATCGGCTTGGCATACAGGCTTTTGAACCCGTACTGGTCGAGGGCAAGGCTATCAAGATTCCACCGCTGGTTTGCGCCGCGTTCAACGCCGATTTCGACGGCGACCAGATGGCCGTGCATATTCCGCTTTCGCCGGAAGCGCAGATAGAGGCATCGGTACTCATGTTGAGCAGTCACAACATATTGTCTCCCGCCAATGGCCAGCCTATCGCCATTCCCAGTCAGGACATCGTACTCGGCTGTTATTATCTGACCAAGGCAAAGAGGGGAACAAAGGGCGAAGGACGATATTTCGGAACGTACGACGAAGCGATGTTCGCCCTTGAAAACGATATAGTTGAAAGACTTACGCCTATTCGTTACCGTTATACCGGAACCCTCATGGACTTGACCACGCAGTATGACGATCAGGCCGTTATGCGCGCGGAAGTACGAAACGTTGAAAACGAATTCGTCGATACCACCATCGGTCGGCTGATCTTCAATTCGATTCTGCCCGAAGGGATTCCTTTTATTAATGGGCTGATGAAAAAGAAGGGATTACAGCAACTGGTCAACTACTGCTACCTTAACTTCGGTCTCGACGTTACCGTTTCCATGTTGGACGATCTGAAAAATCTCGGATTCCTCTACGCGACAAAAGCGGGTATCTCCATTGGCATCAACGACCTGGTCGTACCGGACAACAAGATCGGCCTGGTTGACGCGGCTCGTGACGGAGTCGTTGAAATCGAAAAACAGTACCAGGAAGGCGCAATTACCGACGGCGAGCGTTACAACAAGATCATCGACGTATGGTCTGATGTAACCGAAAAAGTGTCGGATGAAATGTTCATCAAGATGAAAAAACAGGATGACGACGGCTTTGAGTTCAACCCGATTTATATTATGGCCGACTCTGGTGCGCGTGGAAGCAAACAGCAGATCCGTCAGCTTGCCGGTATGCGCGGTCTTATGGCCAAACCGTCCGGTGAGATTATTGAAACCCCGATTACGGCCAATTTCCGCGAAGGACTGGACGTGCTGCAGTACTTTATTTCGACTCACGGCGCACGTAAAGGCTTGGCTGATACGGCGCTGAAAACCGCTGATTCGGGATATCTAACCCGGCGGCTTGTCGACGTGGCACAGGACGTCATAATTTCAATAAACGACTGTGAAACGCTTGACGGCATTTATGTTACATCCATTATTGAAGGCGGGGAAACGGTGGCGCCGCTACGGGATCGTATAGTCGGCCGTATTTCGCTTGAAAACATTAAAGACCCTCTGACAGGTGAAACCGTCCTTGGGATCAACGAGGAAATTACCGAAGATCTTGCCGCTGAAATTCAGGCCGCCGGCATCGAGAAGGTTAAGATTCGTTCGGTGCTGACCTGCAAGGCAAAACGCGGAGTTTGCATTAAATGTTACGGGCGAAATCTTGCAACCGGCAAGATGGTCGATCTGGGTGAGGCCACTGGGGTAATCGCGGCCCAATCCATCGGCGAACCCGGTACGCAGTTGACGATGCGGACCTTCCACATAGGCGGTACGGCCAGTCGTACAGCGGAACAGTCAACGGAGGAATCCAAGAGTCACGGCATTGTGCGGTTACTCAATGTTCAGCATGTCGTCAACAGGGACGGCGACCTGGTTTCGATGAACCGTAACGGCATGATGATTATCGTTGACGATGTCGGACGTGAAATGGAGCGTCACCCAATTTCTTCCGGTGCTGTTTTGAAGATAAAGGAAGGACAGAAAATCAAACCCGGCCAGCTTTTACTGGAATGGGATCCTTACACGCACTCCACTCTGACCGAATTTGGCGGTAAAGCGGTTTTCAGGGATATCGTTGAAGGCATTACGGTTAAGGAAGACCGTGATGAAAACACAGGCCTTGCCCATAAAGTGATTATGGAATCGGTTGACGAAAAATATCAGCCGGAAATCGAAATCTGGAACGCCGATGGAAAGATGCTAAAGAGTTACCGGCTTCCCGCAAAAGCCACTCTCTGGGTTGACAACGGCGAGGAGGTTTTCCCCGGCAGTATTCTTGCAAAACGCCAAAAAGAAACGCGTAAAACCAAGGATATCACCGGCGGTCTGCCGCGTATTGTTGAGCTTTTTGAGGCGCGTAAGCCCAAAGAGCCGGCCGTCATTACTGAAATCGATGGTATGCTGAAAGACGGCGGCCTTGTACGTGGCCAGCGCAAACTCGAAGTGCATCATGAAAGCGGTACGGCAATGAAAGAATACCTTGTACCGCGCGGCGTACACGTCAATGTTCAGGAAGGTGAGTTTGTACACGCCGGCGAGGCTCTTATCGACGGGCCGCGCAATCCGCACGACATTTTGCGGGTACTTGGCGAAAAGGAATTGCAGAGCTACCTGGTCAATGAAATTCAGGAAGTCTATCGACTGCAGGGCGTTAACATCAACGACAAGCATATCGAAGTGATCGTGCGCCAGATGATGCGCTGGATCAAAATTGAGGAAGTGGGCGATACCGAATTCCTGATGGACGAACAGGTTGACAAATTCCGTTTCTATGAGGAAAACGAGCGCGTTGAGGCCTCCGGCGGTCAACCAGCAAAGGGGCGTCCGTTACTTTTGGGTATTACCAAGGCTTCGCTTTCGACCGACAGCTTCATTTCGGCAGCTTCGTTCCAGGAAACAACAAGGGTACTGACCGAAGCCGCCATCAGCGGCAAGGTAGATTACCTGCGCGGCCTTAAAGAAAACGTTATCATGGGCCGCCTGATTCCGGCCGGAACCGGGATGGATTTGTATCACAACATTAAGTTGACGGAAAAGATTGTGCCAATTGAAATTCCTCAGGAACAAGAGATAGATGATGAGGAAAATTTCGAAGGTTCCGATCTGGAATATGCTTTCGCCGATATAAGCGCCGACGAATAAAAGCTTTAATAAACTCGCCGCGCGGGCGAATCGTTGCGTCACGCGGTGCTCGTAACCTCGACATATGTACCGATATATATCTCGGGTTCCTGTGTTACGTGCGCCTTGCGCTTCATCCCGCACAGCGAATTTAACAGCGTTTTCTTGACCTTGTTTTCGAGTGCGTCCAACTCACGGCCGTGAGCTTTCTCCCACCTACAACTTCTGATAATATCTCTTATGTCAACTTATTTAGCCCGAAAGCCGCCCGCGATTAATATACATATTGATACAAAGGATGTAACAATTGTGGAGACGGCTGACGGCGGTGCGCGGATTGATCTTGAAATCGTGTGCCTGACGTCGGACATTAACGGATATGTTCAAGACCTGAAACCTTTAACGCATACTTACGAAATCGCGTCTGAAAACAGGGATGAAAATATCGCCTGGATTCAGCGGCACGGAATAAGATTCGCGATGCTTCTTCCTGTAAAGAAGCCCGGTTCCTAATTTAAAGAAGAAAGGACTGGAGCTGTCGAATGTTTTCATGGTTAGCGACGCGGAAGACCTGAAATGGCTGGCTTCTGCCGCGGTGGGGGAAATCGAAGAAGGTTTGTTTTTCCCCGTATTTCAGAAAGTACTGGATAAATATCTGCGTATATCAAAATTTGACAAGATAACGCTCAGATATTATGTAAATGCTTGTGATCTTTGATCAGACGTATAGCCAAGAACAGGGAGACGGTATATATGAGATTGGATAAATTCACCATTAAGGCGCAGAAGGCACTGCAGGCGGCGCAGCTTAAAGCGGAATCGCTGTCGAACGCCGTATTCGAACCGGAACATGTACTTTACGCGCTTGTTACACAGGAGGACGGCCTTGTTATACCCTTGCTGAAAAAGCTCGGCGCGACGACGGACCTTATTCGATCTGAACTTGAAGGGTACTTCACTTCCCTGCCTAAAGTTCGTGGAACTCAGGCGGCGCTTTCACCAAAACTGGACGATGTTTTCCACAAGGCCGAACAGGAAGCAGACCAGTTTAAAGACGAATACATCTCCACGGAACATCTGCTTCTGGCAATTTCAGACGCGGATGGATTCGCGGGAAAGCTCCTGCGTGAACAGGGCGCCGCAAGGACCGACATTCTTAATGCGCTGGTTTCCGTGCGCGGCGGGCAGCGCGTGGCCGACCCGAATGCCGAGGATAAATACCAGGCACTAAAGCGTTACGCGCGCGACCTGACTGAAATGGCGCGACGAGGCAAGCTTGACCCTGTTATCGGGCGCGACGATGAAATCCGCCGCGTCATTCAGGTTTTGTCGCGGCGCACGAAGAACAATCCCGTGCTCATTGGCGAACCCGGCGTCGGCAAGACGGCCATCGTCGAAGGACTGGCACAACGCATCGTGGCGGGAGATGTGCCAGAAACGCTGAAGAAAAAACAGGTTGTAGCGCTTGATCTCGGTGGGATGCTGGCCGGCGCAAAATATCGCGGTGAATTCGAAGACCGTTTAAAGGCAGTCCTGCGCGAAATCGAGGAATCCGCGGGAGCGGTTATTCTTTTCATTGACGAACTTCACACGCTTGTGGGAGCAGGCGCGGCCGAAGGAGCTATCGATGCGTCGAATATGCTTAAACCGGCACTGGCGCGCGGCGAACTTCGTTGCGTGGGCGCGACCACGCTGAACGAATATAAAAAATATATCGAAAGAGACGCGGCGCTTGAGCGGCGGTTTCAACAGGTTTACGTCGGCGAGCCTTCGGTCGAGGATACGATCGCCATTTTGCGCGGTTTGAAGGAAAAATATGAAGTGCATCACGGAGTACGTATCACCGACGCGGCTCTGGTTTCAGCCGCCGTGCTGTCGCGCCGTTATATCTCCGACCGTTTCCTTCCGGACAAGGCTGTCGATCTTATTGATGAGGCCGCTTCGCGTCTGCGCATCGAGATCGACAGTATGCCGCTTGAAATAGACGAAGTAGAACGGCGTAAGATGCAGCTCGAAATTGAACGCCAGGCGCTTGCAAAAGAAACGGATAAGGCGTCCATGGAACGGCTTGAGGCGCTGGACGCCGAACTTGCCGGGCTTAAAGAGAAAAGCGTTGAAATGAAGCTGCACTGGCATAGCGAACGTGAAATAATCGCCGCAATTCAGGCAGCCAAAGAGCGGATTGAAAAAACCAGGGCAGAGGAACAGAACGCCGAACGCCTCGGCGATCTGGGCAAAGTCGCCGAACTGCGCTACGGTACACTGGTCGGCCTTGAGAAAGAACTTACGGAACAGAACGAAAAGCTGGCGGAATTGCAGTCCGAGAAAAAATTTTTGAAAGAGGAAGTTGACGAGGAAGATATCGCCGAAGTTGTCGCCAGATGGACCGGGATCCCGGTCAGTAAAATGCTGGAAGGCGAGGCCGGTAAACTTGTTCACATGGAAGACGCGCTGCGCGAACGCGTGGTTGGACAGGACGCGGCGCTGCAAGCCGTCTCCAGCGCCATCCGGCGCGCGCGCGCCGGGTTGCAGGACGCACGACGTCCAATGGGATCTTTTATCTTTCTGGGACCGACAGGCGTCGGCAAGACGGAACTTGCCCGGGCGCTGGCGGAATTCCTGTTCGACGATGAACGGGCGATGGCGCGCATCGACATGTCTGAATATATGGAAAAACATTCCGTCGCCAGACTTATCGGAGCGCCTCCCGGATACGTCGGTTACGAAGAAGGCGGCTATCTGACCGAACTTGTGCGCCGCCGTCCGTACGCCGTGATTCTCTTCGACGAAATCGAGAAGGGACACCACGATGTTTTTAATATTCTTTTGCAAATACTTGACGATGGACGACTTACCGACGGAAAGGGGAGGACGGTCGATTTCAAAAACACCGTAATAATAATGACGTCGAATATCGGCAGCCACGCGATCAGTGAAACGGACATCGACCTTGATACGGCGGCACCACAGCTTATGGATGCGCTGCGAACGGCATTCCGGCCGGAATTCCTTAACCGTATTGACGATATTATCGTTTTCAAACGGCTGACGCGGGATCTGATCAAGCATATCGTAATCATCCAGATCGGATTGCTTGACAAAATGTTGGCGCAGAAAAATCTTAAGCTGGACATCAGCGACGCGGCTCTTGAAGAACTGGCTGGCGAAGGGTACGATCCTGTTTACGGTGCGCGTCCGCTCAAGCGGCTTATTCAGAAAAAAATCCAGGACAAGCTGGCTCTCATGTTACTGAAAGGTAGCGTGGTTCCGGGCGATACGGTACAATTGGATTTAGACCCGAAAAGCGGAGAAATGATATTTACCAATCAAGGGAAAGAATAATGGAAACACAGGAAGCTGAAACTTCAAAGTTTAGTGTTGTAGATAAGAGAAAATTCGCAAACCCTGATGCTGTCGATATAAATTCGGCTCCAGATGATACGCCTCGTTACCCGACATACGTTGAAGAACTGATGGAGCGAATGAATGAAACCGAAAAGAAGTTTCAGGAAAAGAAACAACAGATTGATGAAGAAATCGGTCGTGTGCGCACGCGTCTTGAAACGGATTTCGAGCAAAGAATGGAACTTGAACGATGCAAACTGGCACTTCCCTTTCTTGAAGTTCTCGACAATCTGGAACGTGCCGTAGACGCTTCACTAAAAAGCGGCTCCGCGGAAAGTTTACGTGAAGGCGTCGAAATGACGGCGCATATTTTCCGCACCAAATTAAAAACTATAGGCGTTGAAGCAATTCCCTCTCTCGGCCGGCCGTTCGACCCGAATTTCGCGCAGGCGGTCGGTATGGTCGAGGTCAACGATTCGTCACAGGACGGCATGGTCGTTGAAGAGCTACAAATCGGATACACGATGGGGGAGCAGTTACTACGCCCCGCCCAGGTGCGCGTCGGGAGAAACGCCGGATAAACGCCTGTGCGGGCGAATCACTTGCCGTTTACCCGGCGTTTCTTAGGGAAATGCTGATTTATGAAGCGCGGAAGCATGCTCCCGCTTTCATAGCGGTGGCTTGCCGCCGCACTCCATAAAGCGAATTAATCAGCGTTTCTTTTAAGTTGATACTATGCCGAAATGGAAATTGATTCTGGAATATGAGGGAACCCGTTACCGGGGCTGGCAGGAGCAGCCGAACGCCCGAACCGTGCAGGGAGAGCTGCGAAAAGCCGCTGAAAATTTCCTTGAAGAAAAAGTGGAACTCGTCGGTGCGGGAAGAACCGACGCAGGCGTACACGCTCTGTTTCAGATCGCGCATTTGAAATATTCCCGGTCAATTTCGGAAACCGCCCTGCGTCACGCCATCAACGACCGCCTTCCGTCGGACATCAATGTTATCAGGGCGGAACGGGTTCCAGCACAGTTTCACGCGAGGTATGATGCCGGGGAACGGTTTTATCTTTATCAGATCGCAGTCAGGCGCACAGCTTTTGGCAAACCTTTCGTCTGGTGGATAAAAGACCGCCTTGACGTTTCCCTGATGAAGCGTGCTGCGGAATATTTCACAGGCTTGCGTGATTTTTCTGCTTATCGGGAGTTTGATAAAAATACCGACGAATCCCCTCTTGTAAACGTCAACAGCATTGAATTGGCCTTAATCGGCGAACTCATTTTACTGCGAATGGGCGCATCACATTTTTTGTGGAAGATGGTACGGCGGATTGTCGGCGTTATAGCGGAGGTTGGCCGCGGAAATATCATCATTAACCGCATCACTGAACTGAGTCACGCGGATATAGCACGTTTGACCGCTCCGCCGTCGGGTCTGTTTCTGGAATACATCCGCTATGCGGGCGACGCGCCGCCCGGCCCGATATGCCCGTCTTTTTTCAGATATTAGTTTATTCAATCGCGAAATTCAGTGTTTGAAATGCGACGCCTTTCCTGTTGTAGTTTTTATCCGTACCCAGATACGCGCGCGTTATTCTTGAGAACAGACCTTCCTTTTCCGAGAATACGCCACCGTCTTCATCTCTCTTTTCGCTATACTTTTTGTCGGTTACCAGCAATTGCAGCGTATAGTTTCCAGTCGGTATATTCGTTCCCATCGACAATCTCTGAAAAAGCGAAATGTTGTCGGGGTCATCCACAGTGTCCCTGGTAATCGGACTGGGTTTACTGCGAAGAAATTCCACTCCGTCCTTATACAGAATGGACTGAACTTCTATTTCGGAACGGCCAATCGCCTTTTTGTCGACGTTATACAGCATCGCAAGTGTTTGCAGACTGTCTCCCTGAGCATAGCTTCGAAGAGCGGGGCTCCGGCTTTCGTCTTTGATTAAAACAGGAATAAACGTTAATTCATTGATCTCTTTCATCACATCGGAACGCATCCAGGCAAGGTCGTCGGCGCTTGTAATCATAAAAACACTCGACAACTCCATACCGCTCTTTTTTAGATCGGGAATCTCTAAAAACTGATGGGCCGTGCCGGTCTTGCCGGACCCCGTATCCTGAACCGCAACGCGGACGGTATAGGCGCCCGGTTTTTTGACTGGAAGCAGCAGGGAAAACCTTATACCGTGCTCCTGAATCCAGGCAATATTCTCAGGTTTGATATCGAAGATATATTTTGCGAGTCTTATGTCCTGGTCATTAACTGCCACGTTAATGCCCGACGTTATACACAACGTTTCAAGTTCAATCCGCGCGCCCCCCTCCGTTTCAATCATTTTCAAATTCTTCGCGTCAAGATGTATCCATGAGCGTATGAAATAATCAGGATATTTGATGGCGCGCACGGCCGGCCCCTTGAGAATATAATCGTCTTTGGGACCTTTAACGAAACCGGCGGTCATATTGACACTGAGATCGGCATAGCGGAACGGTGAAAGAATGGCATTCTGCAATGGATGCGCTGCCGGCGCGGCGGAATCCGCTTCGTCTTCAGTTCTGCTGTAAAACCCCTCCCGTGTATGAACGACCGCCCCATTGCGCTTCACTTTGATTGACACCCGGCGGTAGTCGCTTCGATCGAAAGTGCCTGGAGGCGGAATATATGAAACGAGGTAATAGCCGGCAATCATATTGTTGGCATAATCGCCGATGCCGTCTAAAAAGTAGTTTTCGTTTACAAGAATAATTCCACCCGTTTTGACAGGCAACGGATTCCAGGGGTTTTCTCGCATTTTCTTAAGGCGCGCTGCGCACTCGGGATTACCATCAGGAACACACAGTCCCGTCACATCCAGCAAATGAACGACGACGCCAGCCCTCATGGCTTCATCCGCCAGACGATTAAAGCGGGCGCCATACAGTTCGAAGTAATTTCTTAACGGTCTATCGGAGTTTTCGGTAAGTACGCTTCCTCCATCCTCTGTTGGCGTCGTAAAGTTATCAAATGGATTATCAATCGTGGGTTCGGGAGTCACGAGAAATATGATTTTTCGTCCCGGCATATCCGTCATAGCTTGGATCGCGTAAGAAAGAGCGATCTCCTGGCTGCCGTAAATCCTGTCTTCCGGCGCCAATTCGATGCGTAAACCATCTATCCGCGCGTTCAATTCGCGTTTATCTGAAAGAAACATATCATGAACACTGTTGCCGTAACCGGTACACATAATGGATACAAGGTCGCCAGGCTGAACCTGTCTTTCCAAAAAACGCTTCAAACTCATTTTGGCGAAGTGCATATCCTCGCCGTTCATTGCAAGATTATCCACGACGAAAACAATAGTCCGGCGAACATCTTCCTCTTTTTTCAGCTCTGTGCCTGAAAAGGCGAGCGGTGGAAGATTCGGAGCGTTTCTTTGTGAAGCGGCGGGCGACGTGGCGGCGGTCGTTTGATCGTTAACATAAAAGCTGGAAGTGACTTCCTGCGGCTGTTTGTCCTGGTAAACCTCAAAATCGGCAGCGGTTAAATCCGTAATGGGACGGCCTTTATTGTCCACAACCACAACATCCAGCCGGACTTCGCTAACATTCACCAACACCCTGAACGGTTTGGTGAAATCAGGTTCGGCATCGCTTTTAATCACCGGCGCTTCGGAAATATCCTGCCCGATTGAAAAAGGAAGGTTAATAAAGAGCAATCCAAGACAACAAGCCATTGCAATTCTGTAAAAACGAAAATAAGTCATTAGATTCTCCTTTATGGGGTCGGAATGACAATGTTATCTCATCCAACGCTTACTGCTCCGCAATCGAAAAGCTCAGGGTTTGGGATGCGATGCCTTTACCTGTATTCTCACTATAACCTTTTGGGGCGTTTATATAGGCGCGTATTATTTTTGAGAGCAGGCCGCCCCCCTCTTTTTGGACTGCCACGCCTTCATTATCTCTCTTCATGCTGTTCTTTTTGTCGGTAGCCAGCAGTTGCAGCAGGTAGT
>Ga0082212_10005587_pt1 | contig 17097 bp, 8 predicted proteins | sample TergutNt197P3_FD_71548 | JGI IMG/M metagenome (GOLD analysis project Ga0082212, IMG submission 71548) | Neocapritermes taracua P3 segment gut microbial communities from Petit-Saut dam, French Guiana - Nt197 P3 | ecosystem: Host-associated > Arthropoda: Insects > Digestive system > Gut ... | reverse complement strand
GCGGTCACGGCGTGACCGCCCTACCTTGCGCGTCACAGGGTGACGCGGCTAACACACTTTGTCCGCTCCGTTACCGTCGCGGCTCTGATTTCGGCGGTCACGTTCTTGTCGCGGCTTTGATGGCGGCTTTCGTTATTCTTTATCAAGACCATACCGCTTGATTTTTCGATCAAGAGTCGTGCGTTCGATTCCCAACACACGGGCAGCACTGCTTTTGTTCCATTGGCAGAATTGCAAGGTCGCTTCAATATGCTGTTTTTCCCAATCTTCCAACGACATCGGGGCATATTTCGAGGTGTCGTCTTCGTTCTCAGAATCCGCCTGAGCAAACGAATCGGAAGCAATCGCAACCAAATCGGCGCCGGAAGGTACGTTAACGAGACTTGAGACATTTGTATCCCCTGTGGTGCGCAGCGACGACAGGGCAATATCCGATTTCTGGATGACGGCATCCGTTCCCAAAAGAACGGCACGCTCAATAACATTTTTCAATTCACGAACGTTGCCCGGCCAACGATATTCGTTCAAGAGCTGCATGGCACCTTGTGAAAAACCGTCGATTCGGCGTCCTGTTTCGTTGCAGAGCCGTTCGAGAAAATGCCGTGCCAGCACGGGAATATCTTCCTTGCGTTTTCGCAACGGCGGAACGATAATTTCAAGTACGCGAAGCCGGAAGAACAAATCGTGACGAAAACGCCCGTCGGAAACATCCTTTTCCAGATTGCGGTTGGTCGCAGCAACAACGCGCACGTCAACCGTAATGGGCGTGTTTCCGCCCACCCGCTCAAAGGGATGTCCTTCGAGAACCCGTAAGAATTTCGACTGCAACGCCACACTCATCTCGCCGATTTCGTCGAGAAACAGCGTTCCGTGATTGGCCGCCTCAAACTTGCCGATCTTGCGTTCGGTCGCGCCGGTAAACGCTCCTTTTTCATGTCCGAACAGTTCGCTGGCCAACAGGTTTTCGGAAATCGCCGCACAGTTGAGGCACACAAACGGTTTCGCTTTCCGCGATCCGGCAAAATGAGCCGCCCGGGCGATGAGTTCCTTGCCCGTTCCACTTTCGCCGCGAATGAGTAGCGTGGCCTTGCCGCTGCTGGCACGTTTGACCAGTTGACCGACACGGCGCATCCCGGAACTGGCGGCAATGATCTCGGTGTCCTTGTTGAGCAATTCACGTAAAAGTATGTTTTCCTGCTTGATATCGTCGAGATGGGCAATCAGTTCCTTTTCACGCGTCAGGTGCGAGAGAGCCGCCCCCAACGTATCGGCAACGGCCAACGTGTATTCCAGGTCTTCCGGCGTAAAAGCCTGTTCCGGCGACTCGTTGTAAAGGTGTAACAGACCGAGGATATTTTCTTCGTGCCGCACGGGCGCGACCAATGTGTTCGTACAAACATCGTTTTTACCATCCGCCGTCTGCCCCCTGATCCCTGACCCCTGATCCCTGGTCAGTATGGCCTCGCGATTTTCAATAGCCGTTTTCGCGAGCGATTCAGGAATGTGCAAATATTCGCGACCATCCGGGTCGGCATGGGCGACCAAGCGGAGTTGCGAAACGCGAAAGGTCGATTTGACTTCCTGCGGCAAAAGCCAGAGAGCGGCGGCATCGGCATCCGTCGCACTGAGTAGTCCGTCCATCGTCACTTGGGCGATGTCTTTCAGGCCGGTGGCTTTCCCCAGTTGGAAGGCCATCCGGCACAGGTTCGCCGAGTCATGTCCGGTATGGGTGGCGTGATCGACAACCGTCTTACCGTCCGCGTTAAGAAATGACGATTTGGCCCGACGTGCGATGATTTCGCCCGGATCGAAAAACGAGTCACTCGGTGCCACACCGGAGGATTCGGTGATTCCATAAACCCCCGTTCCGCCCACGGAGGTGGTATCCGAATCGCTCTCGACAAGTTCACCGGCATTTTTTTCCACCCACTGAAAAACGATTTCACTATGGCCGATTCCGATGACATCCCCGTCTTGAACCGGCATGTCCCCGTTGACCAGTTGGTTGCGCAACACGGTTCCGTTACGGCTTTTCAAGTCCCGGACAAACCATTGTCCGCCACGGAAGTAAAGAACGGCATGTTTCCGGCTGACGCGATCGTCTTCCAGAACAACGGTACATTCGGATGACCGTCCCAAAACCGTTTCGGAGGAAGGGAAAAGCACTACGTTGTGAGTTTTTTTTCCTTCGGCTTTGACTTTCAAGATGGCTTGCCGCATAATCTCGCCCTGCGTTTATTCCAACATGGAATAGTCTGTGCCATAAACGCGTTCATCATAAATACGAAGGGCGTGTAATCCAACCGTGATTCCTTCCAGTTGTCGGTAACTCATTTGAGACAATGGCGTACTGACGCCTTTTTTTGCGATGATGGTTGCGACGGCCACGATACCGCGTTGCACTTGCGGGCTTCGTAATTGGTCATCCGGCAGCGAATAAACCAGGAACCTTAAAATATGGGCACTCGCGTACAAGGCGGCGTCGGCATCGGCACTGGTTCCTTTGCTGACAAAAAACATGGGATGCCAGGTTCCGTCGGCATTTTGAATGGAAAGGGCAAATCGTTGATACGTTTCAATTTGTTGAATCGCTTCCGTCAGCGTTCCCGGCAGCGGTTGCCCCGAAGCCTGATAAGCCCGAACGGCGGCAGTCAATCCGAGCAACTGGTTGGTCACATCGACACAGCTTTGATCGGCGCGACGCGTCACCTCTTCCGCAACAAGACGTTCGAGCGACCAGGCTTCACCGAAAGCATTGGCCCATTGTTCGCCCGGTACCGTATAAGAAGCAAGTCCGACCAGAGTCAAACCAAGATTTTGTCCTCGCGCACAATTGCGTTTTTCCGCCTCGATCAGATGGGCAAGCGTCCGGGATTCGTTGTGACTTTTGATTTCGTAGTTGGGCATAATTTCGGAAAACGCAAGCATGGCCAGGAATGCCCCCGGATATTGCTGGTAACCGTATCCCACACGGGCAATGACCAGGTCGCTGTTGATACGAAACAACGTTTTCCCATGACAGGGATAATTCCAACAAAGCACGCCAATGGCATACATGGGCTGGTTGCTTGCGTCGGTTGCCATCGCCTGACCGCCGTAAGGAAAACAATAGGCAAGCACTTTGTCCGGCGGACAATCGCCCAATGTGGGACGACGCCGTGCATTGGCGACAAGAAGCCGCTGGATCGCGCTGCGAGGATCGGCGGCAATCGTCTGCATGTCAAGCGGCGGCAATGCCTGCTGAGGTTGGGCCTGCTGAGGTTGTGTCCGCTGCGGTTGAGGTTGCGGCTGCATGGGCTGAACCTGTGGCTGCGGTTGCATCGGTGGTTGTGTTTGAGGCATCTGCTGAGGTTGAGCGACCGGCGGTTGCGGCTGTGGTTGCGTTATCGGCGGCTGGGTAAACCTTGACGGCTGGGTGTTTCGCAGGTTTTGCCCCTGTGCTTGCGCAATGTCGCCGCAGGTCACAACAACCAATGCAGTTGCCGACATCAAAAGGACAAGCCTCTTCCATATCTTTAAAACCGATAAGAGCATCGAGGAACCACTCCTTTTGCTTCGTGAATGATTTGTTTCAGGATTTGATGTGCATTGCGGTTTTCCGATGGCAACCGGGAACGCAATGGCAACCGGGAACGGACAGTAGCACAGTGACCGGACCGAACGCTCAACGCAAAATTATCCGGTCGCTTCACTTTCATTACACTCCCGGCTGTCATTACGCAACCTTACGATTGCGGCTCTGATTCCCTTGCTTACGCGTCGGGCTCTGATTCGGTGCTCACGGCGTGACCACCCTACCTTCGTTGCAACTGCGCCGGCGGACGTTGTGGCTGCGGTTGCGGTCGTACTTGCGGTTGCGTTGGCGGGCGCTGGGGTTGTGGTTGCGGCCTGACCTGCGGTTGCGCCGGTGGACGCTGGGGTTGTGGTTGCGGCCTGACCTGCGGTTGTGCCGGGGGACGCTGGGGTTGCGGTTGCGGCCTGACTTGCGGCTGCACCGGCGGACGCTGCTGCGGTTGCGGTTGCGGACGCTGCTGTTGCACCGGTGGCGTTGGCGGAGGGTCTTGCGGCTCGGTTTCGAGCGGTCGATCAATCAAAAAGCCGGAACCGCTGCCGCGCGTATTGTACGAGTTGTTTTTCACACCGGTACTATAGGTATCTTTTCCGCCGTAATCGACCAAAAAGCCAAAATTCCCGCCGCACTGCGCGGTGTTGTGGTATTTGGGATCAACGGTCGGACTCGCGTATCCCTGCGAACCGCCTTGATAGGTGTCGTTGCCGAAGTAGTTGAGCAAAACGCCCAAACTCCCTTGTGCCCCGACCCCCTGCATGAGACCGCCGCGGGATACAAACTTGTCATTGCCGTCGAAGTCACAAAGGTAGCCGACGGACAAGTCCCAGCCCATGCCCATGCCCATGATCGTTCCTTCATAGTAATCGTCTCCGGCATCGTCAAAAAGGAAGCCGAGGGCATAGTGGCAACCGAAACCGCTGCAAAACCGTTGCCATCGCGGTTGGACACCCGGTCGCGAACCGCCGCTTTCGGGACGTGGGTTGCCTTGATAATCCTTCTTGGTCGCCCCGATGTGTTGGTCGTTGCCGCCGAAGTCACGCAACATGCCGACACCCAGCCAATAGCCGCCACCGTGGGCGATGTAGTCAAATTCGTAAACATCGTCGCCGCCGCCGTCGAGCAACATGCCGATTCCGCCGCAAGCACTACCCGTTGCGCCGCGAAAACCGGAGCCGAGTCCTTGTCCCCAACCTTCGTAACCGGGGTGTTCGGGGTACGAGTCTTCATACAAGCCGCCGAGATAATAATAGTCGCGTCCGTCCACGTCTTCCAAAACGCCGAAACCCGCACTGTGGCCGAAGCCCTGCGACCACATCGCCGCATGATAGCGGTCGTTTCCGCCCTGGTCAATTAACATGCCAATACCGCCGAACGCCGCTCCTTGTGCCCGGCGAAGAGCGTAATACGTATCGTTGCCGCCCTTGTCGATCAGTATTCCGGCTCCGCCGATTGACGAACCTTGCGCCACGTCTTTCGCAGTATAGCGATCGTTGCCGGCACAGTCAATCAGCATCGAAATGCCGAGCAACGAACCACCTTGCACGCCGGGTTTTGTCGCAATGTATTGGTCGTCGCCGTCGAGGTCAATAATGACGAACACCGGACGATTCAGGTTACACGTCCCTTCGCGGTAGGTATCGTGACCGCCGAGATCAATAATGCAAACAATTTCGTCGGCTTCGCGAAAGCCGTCAAGATTGTACGTATTATTTTCGTGGCCGCCAATGAGGATCGTTCCTGCCGGGGTCATGATCTGATTCATGGACTGACCTTCAAGCATCACCGATTGAAACCGGTTCGGATTGAGTTGCTTCAAACAAGCAAGCAGACGGTCGTCGGAAAGCGGGAGCAGGGCTTCCGCTGCGTCATGAATCGCACCACGATCGACTTTGAGAAGCAAGGTCAACATTTGTACGGCAGCCCCGCCGTTGTTGAACTGGTGACCGTGAGTTTCATTTGCACAAAGCGCGTTGTACAGTTGCGAGTTGAGCAGGTTGAGTTCGGCCGGCGTCAGCTTGGAAACGGCCCGCGCATAATGCGATTGAGCCAGCGTAATGCAACGAATGACTTCCTGAATCGCCTGTTCCGGCGTATCGACTCGCACGAATTTCAGACCGTCATCTTCCCGCTTGGGTACGTCGAGTTTCTTGCGGATTTCGCCCATCGTTTCGGCGAGATGCATACTGTTCCCCGACGAAAGCCCCGCGTGAATATAGCGACTGAATTGATCTGCCTTGAATACTGCCATGACAGGGTCACGGTACAATTCCTCATACCACGAAAGCCTGGCCAGACCGTTGACCTCGGTACCGGTTTTAGAGGTTCTTGTGCTGTTCAGTGTCGAACTCATGTAGCCGCGCCACGTGTTGAAACGTCCCATGACATTGCGACCGTTGAGACCGTTAATCATTTCGTCCTGCAAAACTTTGAGCATTTGCGGTGCGAAAGGACAACCGACGGACGCATCGTCAACCGGAACATACGTGCCGGGAGGAACGGAAGGTTTGATTTGTTGATTCGGATTCACCGTCGTGGGACCGGGTGTTGCCTGTTGCGATTGTTGTTGTCGCAAAGGCTGCAATCCTCCTCCCGTCAAGGAACGGGGAATCGTTGCGTCCAGCATGACCTCACCTTCGTCGTCCTCCTCTTTGTGAACGGAGTCGATCAGGGAGTCTTCAAGCTCTCTTTCATCGTTGTCCGCCACTTCAACTTCCTCTTCGTCATCTTCCTCGTCTTCCTCCTCGTCTTCGTCGTCCACAGGTGTCACAACCTTACCGCTGTGAATGGCCGGCGCACCGGGCGAAATAATCGGCGGTGCACCCGACTTTTCCGTGTCCTCATCTTCCTCAGCATCTTCCGCCGCTGAGTCGTCCTGTATTTTTCTGAGCAACTCGCTGAGTGAGTCATCATCCTGCGAAAAAACGGATGAACTGAACCCTTGTGTGAAAAACACAAGCAAAAACATCAGCACAAATAACCTGAGAAAAAACAAGAGTCGAAATTTCATTGCTGAACCTGGCGTGATTTCATTCGACGAAAATACATTTATATGATAAAAACGGCACAATTCAAAAATACGAAAGAAAATTGTTTATTTAAGCAAATCATAACAAATGACACGGAAGGCGGCAAGATTGCCAAAAACGGACAATCGCTTGTTTTATTTTTTTACCGCAACCATAATTTCCTGGCGGTTGAATTGCATTTGTGCAAACGCAACCTGAGCGTAGCCCCAATTATTAATACGTTGCATACAAACAGGAATATCGGCAATTAAACCCCAGTTCGCTAGTTTTAACGTAAAGAGAAGACCACGAATGTCACTATCTCTTTGTGTGACAATGTCTTCGAGCACATCAAGGGTATAGTTGGGGGCAACATTCATGTCGGTGATAATCCAGCGAATTTTGCGAAAATGACTGCGTTTCAGTTGATTAAGGCGACCTCGCAAGTGGAGAAAATTGGGGTTTTGTGTTAAATTAGGGGAAATGTCAGCCGGATCAACTCCGGTGACAATCGCCCCTCGCGCCAGCAACGCTTGGGACGCTCCGCCGGGTGCGGCACCAATGTCAAGCCAACGTGAGCCGACCTGTACGGGAAGCCTCGACCAGCGCAACCCCTCTTCAAATTTGAGGTAAGCACGTGAAACAGAGTCAAAGGGTCGCTGCAAATTGACAATCCCGCCCGGCTGACAGGATCGCCAATCATCAGCAATGTGATAACCAATGTACCAGTCGGTCGGTGAAACCGGTACGACATCCAATACGACATCTTTACGTTCCGCCGGACACAGAGCATCATTAGCACCGGAGGCCAATAGTTGGCGATATGGACAAGCGAGGTAAATTCGTTTTTGAATTTCGATACATTCCCGATCGATATGCGGCTCGAAATTTTTTGTGCCGGGAACGGTCAAGTCTCGCGGGAAGACATGGATGCGTTCAACCCGCAAATCGCATTCGCCTGCCATTTTCCAAACATTGACGACGGATTGACTTACGTCATCGCAAACCAATCGTCCCAATGACAGTCCCTTGTATCGTGTGAAAATCGAACGAATTTTGTTAATTCGTACAGCACTCCAATCCGGCGGTGCTTTGAACGTGACGAACCCCGGCTGTGAAAAGGCCGCCCGCAAATCATGGTAGCGTTCAAGAATTTCCTGCTTCAAAAATCGTTCCGTGCCGCACTGACAGGTCATCATGATGTATTGCGAATATGTCATACATACCAGTTGAACAGATTTCGATGATACGTCAATGTAACCGGTGTCTCGTCTTTTCCGGCGTTCCGACACAAAATGAGGTTGACTTTTGGCGTTTTCTGATCGTTGTGGTACGACTTGTGACGCTGTTGTAACCAGAGCCGCGCACGTAGTTTGCGAAAATCATCATAACCTACGCCGCTTGCCCTTCGTGGCAAAAAATGTTACGATAGGAATTGCGTTTGCCGCGTACAAACCTTTTGCAAATGGAGGAAAAGATGACCGTCAAAGAAGCGGTGCAACAGATTGTCGCCGAACTCCCGGATGACGTGACGTGAGATGAGATTCAATACCGTATCTATCTGAGACAAGTCGTTGACGTTTCGGATGCCCAAATCGCCAGAGGGGAAAGTATTCCCCAGGAAGAAGCCGAAGAAAGACTCGCTCAATGGCTCGAATAACACTCTTTTGGACGCGGTCACGGCGTGATCGCCCTAAAACTTTCTCTGGCGGAAGCCTGAAACCCCTTACCGCGTTTTTTTCGTGGGCGGCGGTGGGGCGGTTAGTGCCACTTGGCTGACGCGCGGGGACGGCGGTTGCAGAATAGACGTCTGGTGATTGGCGAGTATGATGCTCGAAGTCGGCGGCAACGGGGCAATGTTGTCCGCGTCGTCTTTCTCAACGATAGGCGGCTGGCGTAACGTGGCGGGCTTGGTCGGCTGACGCGACGCCGTTTGTGTGACGTGACTGTTTTGCTGCTGCATGATGAGAGCTTGACGTTGTCGTTCCAGCAACATCTGTTGCTCCTGCATTGCGGCGGCCTGAGCAATTTGCTGTTGTTGCGGCGACATGACAGGCGACGTTCGCGGTGGTTGCACTGCCGCGTAGCCGGGTGCCATCCCCATGTTTCGCTGATATACAGGCTGCGTGGGAACCGGGAAATGTCGGGGATACGGCATTTGAGCAACTTGCGACGGATAACCGGCATTGCGTGCGGCCAACTCTTCGTCACTTACTCTGTCACTCGCCTCTCGCCCCTCGCCTCCTGCCCCGGCGGCAAGTGACGATTGCGACATCGGCTGCGCTCCCATAGGACCCGTGATCGGCGGTGCGCCGACTTGTTGGGTATAACCCGGCGAGTATCCCGACGGTGCATAACCAATCGGCGGGTAACCCGGTGCCTGTGTTCCGGTCATGCTCATGCCGGGTACAACCTGGGCATACGCCGGGTTGACCAACATGGGGTTGGCCGGGTTGAGGCTTTGCATTAACGAGTTCTGTGCCAATGTATTCTGTGCGAGGACATTCTGCATCATGGCGTTTTGAGCCATAGCATTTTGCGCCGTAGCGTTCGGCTCAATCGCAGTTTGCATTTCCGATGTGGCGATTTGCGGCATACCTTGCGGCGACATAACTTGTTGCTGCATGACTTGCTGCGGCATTCCGCCGAATTGTCTCTGCAATGCAGGTATTTGCGACACCGTTATGCCGTCCGCTGCCGGTGCCTGAATCTGAGGCGATTGCATTTGCGGCGACATCATTTGCGGCGATGGTGGTTGTGGTTGCGGCGGTTGTGGTGGTTGCACGGGAATGCCATCAGAGGAATAGGCTTCAGGCTTCAGGTTTCGGGGGTCAGGGTTACCATTGATACCACCGGCGGTTCCGTCCTGAAGTCTGAAGTCTGAAGTCTGAAGTCCGCTGGTAGCGTTCGGTTGCGAGTAAAACAGATGATGGGGCAAAAGCGTGCCGTTCGGCATGAGGACACCGCTCGGTACGACAATCGCCCCGGGGGGGAGTGATAATGAACCCTGGGGGATCGTTCCCGGGTACGCGCCGGGCATCGGGTTCGGGAATGTATTGGCAATCGACGGATGATAACTGTAACTGGTGTAATTGATGTTGGCACCTCCGGCACCGGACGCCGCGAGACAGTCTTTGCACCGGCATTTGCTTTTCAACGCGGTGAGTGGGCCGAGCAGGGAGTCACTCAAACTGGGTTTTTTGTCCTTCGTGCATAGGGAAAAACCTTTCTTGTTTTCTTTATTTTCTTCATTTTCCGATCCGGGGATGTCCGTTGTGCCGGGATGACCGACCCAAGGCGTGCGATTGATCTCAAATGCCCAATCACCGCGAAAGACGATGCCGCGTTTTTTCTGCTGTGTTGAGCAACCAATATTTGCGGCAATAATCAATATTGCGAAACAGAAAATAATGCCGAAAATCAATATTGTCTTGTGGGGAAGTGTCTTGGACACGTCAACCTCGCTATCGGATAAGAATACTGTTCGCGAAAAGCTGAAAAAAGGCATAAATCACAAGCAAAAAGAACTGAAATATACAAAAAAACAGTGCTTTTCAGTACAGTGATCGGCAAAAGTAGCAGAAAACTTGAGGTAATCAGAAAAGTCGCCAGAGATTTTCTTTTTAGGAAATTTAGAAAAACACTATCTTTTTGCCAGATTCTATATTCTGCGCATTCCGGTATTTCCTCAGACCGTTCTGCCAAACGGATCAGGTGATCCCTTCGACGGTCTCCACAATCCCTTGTACATTGAGGCCGAGGTTGGCCAACAGTTCGTCGCGTTCACCGTGTTCGATGTACATGTCGGGAATGCCGATGCGGCGCAAGCGTCGCGTGTCGAGATGTTCCGCCGATGCCGCTTCAAGAACCGCACTGCCGAACCCGCCGACCAGCATCCCTTCTTCGACGGTCACGAGAAAATGTCCCTGCCGCAAGGGTTCAAGAATCGTTTGCGTGTCGAGCGGCTTGACGAACCGAGCGTTGATGACGCCGACATGGATGCCGCGTTCGGCCAGAATTTGCGAAGCCGCAATCGCATCGGCCAGTTGACCGCCGCACACCGCAACCATGCCGTCTGCGCCGTCGCGAATGATTTCCGCCTTGCCAAGTTCGAAGGACTGACCATCTCGCACGATCGTCGGTGCCGCCGATTTCGGGTAACGAATTGCCGCCGGACCGTCGTGTACAATGGCGAAACGCAGCATCGCTTCCAAATCCTGCGCACAGCCGGGTGCCATAATGACCAAATTCGGAAACGGTCGCAAATACGCAATGTCGAACACGCCGTGGTGTGTTGGGCCGTCGGGACCGACGATACCCGCGCGGTCGAGCATCATCGTCACGGGCAGGTTTTGCAGCGACACTTCCTGAAAAATGTGGTCGTAACCACGTTGCAAAAAAGTACTGTAAATGTCAACGATGGGACGCATTCCCGACTTGGCCAACCCGGCGGCGAACACCACCGCATGGGATTCGCATATCCCGACATCGAAAAAACGGTCGGGAAACGTGTCGCGTATTGTTTCGAGCATGTTGCCCTGACACATGGCCGCCGTGATGACGCACACACGCGGGTCGTTGGTCATCAATTGAAAAATCGCATTGCGGGCAACTTCGGTAAACGAAAAAGGCACGTTGATTTCACATTCAACCGGCTCACCTGTGGGTGAAAGATCAATGTGTTTCAGTTTTGGTGGTTTGTCGCTCTTAGGTGACTTGCCGTTGCCGTTGATGGTCATCTCCGGCGACGGTGCGTGATATGTTGTCGGGTCTTGTACCGCCGGTTGAAAGCCGCGTCCCTTTTCGGTGAAAACGTGAAACAGCACCGGCTCCTTGTAATCGCGCACCATTTTGAGATAACGTTGCAGTTTCGTGATATTGTGGCCGTCCACAGGGCCGAAGTAGCGGAAGCCGAGTTCCTCAAACAACGCACCGCCGAGTAAACCGGCTTTGATCGCGGTTTTGAGATTGCCGAGCATTCGCTCAAATGGTTTGCCGATGCCCGGCACGCGTCGGGTCAGCCGCTGCATCTCGTTTTTGATGCTGAGGTACTGCCGGTTCATTCGCAACGAGTCCAGATAGGTACCCAATCCGCCGACACGCGGGCAAATCGACATTTTGTTGTCGTTGAGAATGACGGTGATATTTTGCCTGAGCCAACCGGCATGACAGAGCGATTCGAACACGACGCCCGACGCAAGAGCCCCGTCACCGATGACGGCAACACTGTGCCGCAGTCCCGTTTCACCGGCCAAATCATCACCGCAACTCAGCCCCAGAGCCGCCCCGACACTGCAACCGGCATGACCGGTCATAAAGAGATCGTACTCGCTTTCATCGGGGTTCGGGTAGCCCATCAAACCGCCGAGCGTCCGAATCGTGTCGAGTTGCCGATACCGCCCCGTCAGCAGTTTGTGCGGGTAACATTGATGCCCCGTGTCCCAAATCAGCCGGTCGTGCGTAAAATCGAAAGTTGTGTGCAATGCAATGCAAAGCTCGACCACGCCCAAGTTCGACGCAAAATGCACCGAACGCTGCTCGGCCACACGGCAAAGCTCATCGCGAATCTCGCCGGCCAATTGCACCAACTGCTCTTTGGAAAGCGACCGCAAATGAGATGGCGATTCGATTGTCGGAAGTATTTCGGGCATTGGGGAGATTGTTCGGTTGGGGATGGCAACGAAAAGAGCCGGGGACGTAGTCCCCGGATATGTTACCGTTATTGCGGTGCTACTCTTCAATCACAACCCGGAAACCGACGACATACACCTTTTGGTACGGTTCGTAATGGTATCGGGTTGAAGAGCCGGTCACTTTCGGGCGATCAATCCAACTGCCGCCGCGGGCGATCTTCTTGACGTCCAGCGAGCCGCTGTTGCGACCGTCATTGTCATTGTAAGGATACGGCTTGGCGTCCGATCGTGTCCATTCGGCGTTGTTGCCGATCATGTCGTACAATCCCCACGCATTCGGCAGGCACTGCGCCACGTAATCGACGACAAAATGGTTATCGACAAAACGGTTGTCCCGCAACGGAAACACGCTATTTTCCGGGTAGGGGTTTCGCACGTGAATGGTCGCACCGTTTTCCCACTGAGCGTAAAGAAAACGCCGTGACGCATCGGCAAGGTTCGCGTATTTCGAGAAATCGACGTCCCAGCCGCCGTAATAAAACTGGTCGGCACTTCCGCTTCGGGCGGCCCATTCCCATTGGGCTTCGGTCGGCAACTTGACCTTGAGTTTTGTTTGTTGCGAAAGCCAATCGCAGAACTTGTTTGCTTCGATCCACGAAACGCGACTGACCGGTTGATCCGGGTGGTTGGCGATGTAGCCCGGCACGACGTGATCTTTGCCGTGTTCGCTGTGATAGCGGGAATCATGTATCGGATCAAATGCCTCATACTGTGCGTTGGTGACCTCGGTTTCACCGATCCAAAACGGTTTGGTAATCTGTACGGCGGTACGCGGTGCTTCATCCGGGAATCCGTCGTTGTTGCCCATGATGAACTCGCCCGCCGGAATGCGACGCAGTTTCATCGTGACGCCGTTGCCCAAGTTGAGCGTCCGTTCGATCGTGCCAAGTTGCCGCTGTTTTGCCACGGCGTGTTCCGCACTGAACGGCCAGTTTTGCAACGACAGCGTGTCGGTCGGCCTGACGAAAGGTGTCGGTTGAATAAAGTCCGGCGCATTCCGTTGAGCCAGCGCGAGTGAGATATCGTATTCGTTTTCCGGGTTGTCGTCGATGTTCGCGTACAGCTTCAGCAACTCGACACGGCGTTTTTCCTGCGGCTCGTTTTGCCATTTGCCACGCCAGGGTGCGTTCAGGTCGATCCAGCAACTCAGGCGATCCCAAGCTTCGGCGTCAATTTCGACATTATAATGGCCGCGTTCGAGCATTTGCACCAACTCGCTGCTCGACGTGTGGTACTCGTAAGGCGGCAGCATTTCCTGGTCGGTTTCCGGCCCGGGACGGTTCACGAAGGGGTGAATATTGTCGTAAGCTTTTTTGGCATCGGCAAACGACGGTGCATCATGATTACCGCTGTCGTCGTGACAGCCGATGCAGAATTTTTTCACCACCGGCTCATACACTTCCGACGCAAAAGCCACCGGACGCGGCACGCCATACCACGGCGTAATTGGCTTGGGCGACAAAACGGCAGCCGAAGCGTAAGACACCGGCGTCACGTTTGCCTGATTTTCGTGGCAACCGACGCAGGAAACATTTTCGCCCGGCATTCCGACAAACCATGAACGGAACAATTGCACGGCGCGATTGTCCGCATCAAGCGGCTGTATTGAAATCGGCGTATTGGCCGGAATCACAAACGACGCACTGCCGTCTTCTTCGACGTCAACGGTACCCAAAATGCGTTTGATGTCCCAACTGCTTTCAACGCCGACCGACTCGTGGCCGCCGCTGCCCAAATAGCCGAAGTGATACGAAAAGACCCGCAATTTCTTGACCGTTCCGCGCGGAACACCGGCCAATCCCGGCCCCTGGTAAATGTCGGTCATAAACACGTTGGCCGTGTCCGATGTGAGATCAATACGATCAGCCAAAACGGGCGGCTTGACCGGCTTGATGATCGGAATGGGTTCAAAAAAGCTCTTGCCGCGTTCCTCATATATGGGTGTCATATTGTCGAAGCGGTCAACCAGATAAAGGCCGAAATTACCTCCTTCGCCTGTCTTGTTGAGACTACAAAGGAAGTAATTGCGACTAAGCGGGAAAGGATAAATAAAATTGTATTTGAGATGTTCGCCCTGTTCGTCAAGAACATTGCCGACAACATCGCGGCCATAGCCCGGGATTTCCTGAACAAAACCGGTCACTTCAGCGGGAAAAATATCGGTCGGAATGTCGATTTTCGAGTTTTCCGGCCCCCAGAGTTTCGATTCGGGACGATAACGGAAGGGGTATTTATTGCCCAGCGACGGGTCGATGATGCAAAGCCGGCCCGTTTCGCCGCGACCGTGGTGACCGCCGACAACGCCGATGACTTCGTGCGGGTGGTCGGGCATCGGACGGGCGTGTTTGAACGCTGTCGGGAAATAGGCACCGCTTCCGTGCAAGGCCATTTGATTCGTGCCGTCCGGGTTCATCGTAAACAAAATGCGTGCGTAATAGTGCATGAGGTCGGAATATTCCCAACGTAGATACATCACGCGACCGTTGGCCAGCATGGTCGGGTGCCAGTCGCTGTCCTGTTCGAAGGTCAATTGCCGGACGTAATTTGTATCGGGGTTGACGCGATACAACACGGCCATCGGACGGCTGCCGTTTTCGCAAGGCAACCCTTGCATACATGCGGTCGATGCCGTGATGATGTCATTGCCGTCGGGCAGATAGCAGGCATCGAAAAAGTCAACGTCGGTTTGATCGTCCGGCGTCAATTGGCGCACTCCCGTGCCGTCGAGATTAATTTCAAACACGCCCCAACGGTCATTGGCACCCGGCGCGTCGTTGATCGTTGAAAACAGGACGCGGTCGGCATTCCAATGCAGTGCAAGGTCACGCACGGGACGGTCTTTTTCCGGCTTGAAAATGACCTGAATTTGGGGATTATCCCGCAGGTTGGTCATCGTCACCAATTGGTGATCCCAACCGGCGCGGTTCATCTCGGTGTTGACGTAAGCGTTGAGCGGCGGTGCGGCCAAGCGGCTTGCCCGAACGAGCACCAGCTTGTCGAAATCCAACAACGGGTTGGCGAGCAGGGCTTTTTTGCGAAAAGCGGCAAATTCGGTCTGCAAAGCCCGATCATCGGGAGTAGCCGCGAGCCGTTTTTCAAAATCGGCCAATGCGCGAAGGTTGGCCGGGCCGTTAGGATAGGCATCGTCGAAGGTTTCGATCATATCGACGATCGCCCGACGCACCGATTCGACCGTATTGACGGGAAAGTCGTTCGTGTTGTAAACCGGTCCGATTCTCGTAATCGGGTGATCCGGGTCGGTTTCGACAGTGGCCCCTTTTTGTGAAAGGTCTCTCGCTCTTTGTGCCTGTAGCATTTCCGTACTTGCCCAACCGAAAAGAACAAGGGAAAGGCAAATCAAAATCGCTTTCTGTCTGATACGAAGTTTCATGTTATTACCTCAATAAATATGATTTGTGAACCAGTGGCGTTGTGTCAACACACATAAGTATTATACGCCAGAACGATCAAAAAAACATCAAATGGTAGCCCAAATTTTTGAACACAGAAGATAATCATAATCGTCGGAACGCATCGGCACAGGCACGATAATTTTCCGGCGACATACCCATACAACCGTATTCCTCAATATACCCGATAAACCCGCCGTTGTCACCTGCAAGATGGTCGTAAAGCCGCCGGGCTTCGGTGTGTATTTCGGTCACCGTACCGGAAATCGAAACCGTCTGATAACTGATCGGCATCAGAAAACACTGCTTTCCGCGTAGCCGCTTGCCGATGCATTCGATGTCTACGACGTTTGGTTGGGCAATATTGAGCACATCGACACCGATTTCGTGAAAATCATCGACGATTTCCGTAAAGTTGCCGCAACAATGATACCAGACGTGTAGCCCCAACTGATGCGCGTGATCGAATTGCCGCTTGTAGTACGGTTTGAAAAGTTCCCGCCAGAGTTTCGGCGAAATCATCAGTCCCGTTTGCGTGGCCCAGTCATCGACGAAGTGCATCCCGTGAAACCCATGCTCGGCGGCCAGTGTTGTCAGTTCCATCTCAAACGCGACGATCATTTCCATGAGCTGCGAAAAACGCTCGCGTTCGACCATGAAATCGACCATACTGTTTTCGAAACCGCGCAGCAAGGTATAAACGGTGAAGCCGCTCAAATCCAGTGATGCCAAGAGGTAGCGGTCTTCTGCATCCGCCAGAAACGCCGGCAATTGCTGCAAACGCTGTTCCGCGTTGATCGGCGGTTTTGTGAAATCGGCAAACGATTCCCAATCAGGTAAAGACGGATACAGCGGATGCCCCATCGTTCCGTCGTCGAGCGACTCGAGATGATAACCCCACTCGTTATCGCCGGTTTTATCTTCCCGGTTAAGCGAAAGATGATACACCATGACGTCACCGTCTGTCTGGTCACAATTGACGAACCAGAGCGGCACCCGCGAAGGCTGGCCAAACGTTATGGCCTGTTCCACGATTTTTTTGCGTGATAACATGTCAATTTCCTTAATCAGAGCCTCACACGAAATAAGCGGTCGAACATTAGCCGCGTCACCCTGTGACGCAAGAAAACTCACGGCCCAATCTCAATCTCATACCAGATCGTCTTGTACTCCGGTTTGAGGATAATCGCCGGTTCGTCGCCGATGGCAACGGCTTTGAGTTCTTCGCGGCGGTTGCCCGATTCGTCGAGCGGCCAATAGCGGATTTTGATTTCGTTCGGATTGACGCCCTTCAGCAGAATCGTTGCCGGTATCCCTTCGCAAAGCACCGGTGCCTTACCCCAACGGTTGCCGACCGTCACGCGATCATCGCTGAGTGATTCAAGCTGCATGTCCGTGTTCCGCGTTTCACCGGTTGC
>Ga0082212_10005586_pt1 | contig 17098 bp, 20 predicted proteins | sample TergutNt197P3_FD_71548 | JGI IMG/M metagenome (GOLD analysis project Ga0082212, IMG submission 71548) | Neocapritermes taracua P3 segment gut microbial communities from Petit-Saut dam, French Guiana - Nt197 P3 | ecosystem: Host-associated > Arthropoda: Insects > Digestive system > Gut ... | reverse complement strand
GAGAAAATGGCCGGGGCCTTCCTCGATCATACCCGCCAGGGTATCCAGGCCGGGCAGCAGGCCCTGGGCCACCTGGCTGAAAAGCCCGTCAAGGGTGTTGAACTCTCCCCGGCCGGATTTCAGAACCTCCAGAGCATGCTGCCGCACCAGGCCGCTCTGATCCGGCGGCAGCCCCTTGGCGGTCAGGAACTGATCGACAGCCTGGGTCAAGTGCCGGGGGGGCGGCCCCTGAAGCGCGGGCGCATCATTGAGGAAACCGTCAAGGGCTTCCTGTCTGGCCAGGCCGACGAGCTGTTGCACCATCCGGGCGCTTAAGGGTTTGCCCGCATCCCTGGCGCCCTGCAGCATGGTTCCGGCCATCCGGCCGGCCTGATCTCCATATTCGGCGCGCAGGGATTGGACGAAACTGTCAATGGTCGCCCTGTGGGTGGAACTGAAGGTAAAGAAGTCCCCCACTCTCCCCTGGGTCTTGATGTTCCCGTCGGAAACTTTCAGGGAGACATCGCCCTGAACGTCTTGAGCGGTTTGGATAAAAGTGTTCAGAGTCACTCCGGCCATGGTTTAGTCCTTTCGCGCCAAGCGATCTTCAAAAGAGTTTGTAAAAACGGTCGGCCTCAAATCCGCAGGAAAACAGCGTCCGGGGGGGAGAGCGAAGGCTGGTCGGCTTCCTGGCTATCCTCCGGCGTCTCCGCCAAGGATTGGCAGCGCCCCCGCCAGAACTCGGCCTGATTCAAAAAATTCTCCACCAGGTCAGGAAAATTGTCTTTGGTGAGCACCAGGAGCGGCTGAAGAATTTGCAGGCAAATGAATTTTTCGGCCGGGTCCAGGGCCAGAGAGGCCCCTTGGGTCTGCCCGAAGATGAACTGACCTTTAAGGAGGCCCCGGTAGACTTCCAAACGGTTCCCGGCCGGCACTTCGGCAATGGCCGCGGCCAGGAGCACCTGATCCGAACCGGGCAGATGTTCTATGAGCAGGGCGAACTCGTCAAAATCAGCCCGGACTTTGACGTTGTCCTCAATGGCCAGATCCATGTTCACGCGCACGGAAAGGGATTCAATGAGGCCGGCAAAAGCGTTAGACATGACTACTCCTTATCAGATCCGCACTAAGATGTCAGTGTTTTCCGTCTCCGCGGTCCCGGTTTCCGGCCCGGGAACCGCGGCCAGTTCCCGGCGCAGACGGCCGCTCATGTCCGCCACAGCCAAAAGAAAAGCCTCAAAATCGTCATATTCCAGATTGTCCAGGCTTAGCCTGGCGCAGTACCAGATGGCCTCCTCCCCCTGGTTCACCCCCAGCACCCCCGGCCCCACGCCCCGGAAGAAGCAGTTGCGATCCAGGAGCCAGGCCGTTACCCCGGCCCTCATTCCGGTTTCAGGTGGAAGGAGTCCCAGGCGGTTGATGAAATACGCCTCCCGCCCGTCTTCATAGTATTGCAGGGTATAGGTTTGGCCGTCGATCTTCAGGGATGCCGCTCCCAGGTCGTCCAAAGCCAGGCCGCCCAGCTTGAGCTTTTCGCCCAGGCTCCGCAAAAGACTGTTCATATGATCCCGCGCGTTGTACATGCTGATCTGATCCTCCTGGCATTATTCGAAGAATAAAAGATTATTCAGGTACTCCCGCATTTCATCGGACCGGATCATTGCCTCGGTGATGGTCACCCGCTCTCCTCCTTCTCCCCGGCGTTCCTCCCCAACCATGATGTTGACGAGGTGCTCGGAGATGTTTTCCCAGGTCAGGTTATCATCTCCGATTCTCGCCGACAGCGCGCCCACCTCCTTGCCCAGGGCATATTCGACCGTGTCATTGATATCATGCCCGGCATCATACACTGTGTCTTCCCCTCCCACAGGATGGTTCTGGGCGTAGTTTTGCAGCTTCGTGAGACGATCAGGCATGCAGCACCCGTGCAGCGCCTCGTTGAAAAACTGCTCCAGATTCCCTTTTCCCTTGGCGTCATGGTAGAGGGCGGTGAAAAGCTCCAGGTACCCATCTATGGAGCTGACCATGCCCTCGGCTCTTTGGGAGGCCGGCATGAGTTCGGGATGCCCGGCCAGGCGGGTCGTCAACTGCAACGCGGTTTTGCCCGCATCAACGTCACTCCGGAACTCCCGGACCAGGCTGTCCCGGTTCTCCGCCAGAAGCCGCAAGCTCTCCAGTTGCAGGCTGACATCCTCGTATTTTGTGGGTTTGGCTTCGCAGCCGAAGGCTTTTCCCAGCGCCTTCCAGAAAAACTGGGGGAAGGATTTTTGGTCCATCTTCGCTTGGCAGTAGTTTTGCCAGGTCTCTCGCGGCATCCCGAGAATGATCCGGGTGCTCGGCTCATAGCTCGGGCGTTCATTGCCGAACTGCGGCGATCCGCCCATGGCGTTCCTGAAATTCTGCAAGTCCTCGATGGCCTCGCGGACATCACGCGCGGCCTGGCTATCCGCGGACGAAACCGGAGGAGCAACGTCAAGCTCAACGGTATGGCGTTCCACAAAAGCGGCGATCTGTTGGGGGTTCACCGCCGCCAGGTTTTGCGGCAGGTCGGCCTCCTTCAGTTCGTGCAAGGGGGCGCTTTGCACATAGGCGGCAAACTCCTCAAGGGTCTTCTCTCCGGCGGGAAAAGAAAGTTCCGTTTGCAGGGCATGCACGGCGGCGGTAAGCACTGCCGCCACCTCCCGCCCCGTGATAGGCTCGCCCCCGGCCGTGATGTTGCCGAAACAGCTTTCAACGAAGCTCGCGCCCCTCTCTCCCAGGCCTTCCGTTTCCCGGATCATATCAAGGGCATTGCGGAGAATTGCCGCCTGCACCCCGGCCTGGGGGGAATTGTCCACCGAGATCGTGTGTCCGCCCAGACCCGCTGTGACGACAGCGGTGTCCCCCAGGTTCTCAAAGCCGCGGATGGCGGATACCAGGTTGGTCATGGAAACATTGCTCATACAGTCTCCTACGCCAGAATCTTGGTTCTGGACTGGTTGGTGGACGCCTGGATATCGTTCTGCGCGGACAGGGATTTCTGGATGAGGTCGCGCAGGGCGTCGTTGAGATCCCTGAGGCTGTCGCGCACGGCGCGCATTTTTTCCTGTTCCGCGTCCATGTCTTTCAGGCGGGCCTGGGTCATGGTGCCCATATACTGCGACCCGGAATCAAACATCTTGCCCGCGCTGCCGATGATACTGCTGATGCCCATAATCTTGTTGTTCGCGGCTTGGAGCTTGGTCATGTCGTCGCCGGCCGCTTTTATGGCGGACGCGCTGCCGGCAATCTGGAAAATGCCCGCACCGATACTGATGACGCCGCTGGCAATGCCCAGGCCAAGTTGTATTTTGGCTTGTTCGCGCATCTCCTCGGCCTGATTTTTCATGGAGGCGACAATGGCCTCGGTTTCCGCCCAGGCCAGTTCCCGGTTCTGCTGGCGCTGCTCGGCGGCGAATTGGGTGGTGACGCTCATGATGAGCGCCCCCGGCGAAGGGATGGCCGTCCAGTCCTTGAGCCAGGCAAAGGCCTGGGCATTGGGCTGGGAGAGTTTGGGCAGATCCGAGCCCACCAGGGCCAGGGCCTGGTCAAAGCTCTTGCCGCCCTTGATGGCGTCCAGAAGGAGCTTATCCACCAGCCCGGTATCCACCTTCTGGGTTTTGGCCCGCTCAATGACCAGGTTATACTGCTGCTCGTTGAAGTCCGGGGCCTGCTGTATGCTGTTGATTTGCGACATTATGCGTTCTCCATATACTATTGGTAGCGCCTCAGTTTGGCGTCAGACAAGGAAGGCGAGTTTTTGCGAGTGTACTCTTATGGTACAGGGCCGGAGCAAAAACGAAGCCTGACGCGGTATCACGCCAAAATCAGGCGCTACTCAGGCCATGCCCGGCGCACTGGTCAGCACGGCGGTCTGGGCCTGGATGTTGCCGTCTATAATATCCATCACTCCGTCAATAAGGGCCTGGGTGCGCTCCATGACCGCTTCCAGGAGGTCTTTTTCTATATCCTGGGCCTGCGTGATGCGCAGCATCAGGGCCTCAAGCTCCTTGAGGTCGGCCTTGGCATCGGCAATCCGCTTGTCGTGCACGGCAGCGGCTATACCCACGCCCCCCTGGCCTACCTGGACGGCTCCGCCGGTGGCGTTGGCGATGCCGGCTGTCCAGACGGCGACCTTCTGAACCGTGGTGGCTATTTCGCCGAGAGCCTTGGCCGCTTTGGCCACCTGGACCGCGCCGCCTATGCTCAAGGCCATGCCCACCGCGGTGACGCCTATTTCAAAACCGAAGCCGATCCACTTGGCCGTTTCTTCGCTGGCCCCGCATTTTTTGGCCAACTCCGCAATGCCCGCGCCGAGGCTGATCTTGCCGCCCGTGGCCTCACTGGTGATGCTGTTGGCCATCATGAACAAGCCGATGGCGCCGCCCACTATGAGCAGGGGGTTGCCGGTGAGCGCGCCGGCGATCACGGAGGCCACGGAGGCGATGGCCCCCAGAATCATGCCGATCCACTTGAAGAACTTGAGGATGGGGTTGAGCTTTTCTCTTTTCTTGAGTTCCTCGAGCTGCTTCTGGACATCTTCCATCTTTTTGTCGTTGAGTTCCTTGATCTCCGCCTTCTTGACCTCAATGGACTCCAGGCCGGCTTTCACCGCGGTCTGGCGTCCTTCCACGCCGAGGGCCTGAACGAGCTGCTCCAGGGAAAGGCCGCCGTGCCTCGGGTCGGGCAGGATGGGTAGGTCTTTGAAGGCGGCGGCCAGACCGCCGCTGTTCTGGTTTCCGGTCGGCGGAACCTGGGGGCTCGCGCCGGCGGCGGCGTTCGTATTTTGAACGTCTGGCGCGGGATCTACGGTATTGGCCGCGCCCACGTTGGTCGTCATGTTGATCTGGCTCATGCCGTGCCTTCCTTTTTCAGGAGATCCAGCATGGCCCGGGCGCGCTCGTGGTAGGCCGCCTGATCGGGGTTGGCCGCGTCGCCCAGTTCCAGGGCCGCGTCAAAGAGGGCGCGGGCGCCTTCCCGTTCTCCCTTCTTGAGACAGCACAGCCCGGCATGCACCAGGGGGCCGGGGCCGGCCAGGGCTTCATGAAAGGCGGCCATGCCGTAGGCGTCTATGGCGCCGTCCAAATTGCCGTTCATCTGCAGGCAGCCGGCCAGACCCATCCAGAAGCGCGTCTCCCGGTGGTCGTAAATCACCAGCGCCCGGAACATGGTTTCTGCGTCTTTGAAGTTGCCGGAATTATAGAGGGAAAAGGCCAGGCCGTAGCCGCCTTCCAAGACTTCGGGCTTGATGCCCGTGGACTCGGCGAGGCTCAAGCCGGCCAGGATGCCGTCCATGACGGCCTGGGTCTGTTCGGGGGACAATGCTTCTGTCTGCGCGCTCATGATGGTTCTCCTTCAATTAACGTAGGCGGGCGAGTTCGGCCAGGGTCTGGTTGCTCTGCTGGATGCCCGAATTGGCCCCTTGCAGATAGGAATTATACTGGCCCATGTAGTCATTCACAAAGACCATGAGCTGCTGGGTATTGATGCCCACGGTGTCCAGGTACCCCTTGAGGGAAGTGATGGCCACCTCCCACTCCTCATTTCTGAAGGAAAGATTGTTCAGATCATTTTTATACCCGTCATTGGCCTCCAGAAGCGCGGTGTTTTTATCCTGCAGGTTTTTGATCAGATTAGGAGCAATGGGGGCCATAAAAGGATCCTTCCTGTCAATCTTTTTTTGTAATCCCTCAATTTCGTCCTCATTGGCCTTAATCTTGCCCACGTTGGTGGCGATATTGCCCTCGATCTTTTTCTCGCCCGTCTTGTCATAGGCCAGATTTTTGTCCCTGAAGAACTCGAGCATCTCCGGGCTCATCGCGGCGGTGCTCTTCTTGTCATCTTTTTTGGTGTTAGCCTGGAGCTGCCGGGCCTCATTGAGCATCTCGGCCACCTTTTTCTGCTCGTCCTGGGATTTTTTGATCTGGTCAATGTAGTCCAAGGCCCCTTTCTTGGCCATTTCGGACAGGGCAAGCTGGAGCTTGGCGTATTGTAACTGCAAACTGCCGCTGGGGCCGAGGTCAATGACGCTCGTGGCCTGGCTGATGCCGTCTATCTGAGTCATATTGTTTCTCCTTACAGATTTATAGAGTCTGAATGGTTAAATTTTCACCGCGCCGGGACGGCCGCGTCCGCTCCTGCCGGCCGGGGCGCTCTGCGCCGGCCCGGCCTGGGCCGCGCGGGCCTGGCCCGCTCTCGCCGCCTCTTCTTTCGCCTGGTTCAAAGCCTTCTCCAGTTCCGGGGGGAGCTTCTCTTCCAAGGTCTTTTTCAAATCCTCCGCGGAAAGCCCCGCCTCCTGGCACATTCCATCCAGTTGGGCGGTCAGGCGGGAAAACTCGTCCTTGATCGCCAGAAAGGCCTGTTCCTGTTCTTTCATTTCCTTTTCTTCAAAAGCCATTTCATCCTCCTCAATGAACAATGAAGCTTGTGGACATCGGGGCGGCTCCTTCGCGGTAATGCGTTGGGCCTACCGAATTGCAAAACCCGCGCCAGACAATAAAAATATAATGAAAACGATAGTTTCTAACCCTAACAACCTATTGCGGATCTGGCGACAACCAAAGTTGGCAGTAAGTCCAGGCTTTCTGGGGTTGGCGGTTGGCATCATTTACAAGTTCATGAACACATAAGCCGTAAATTGGCCATCACCCCATTCGGTCATCAGCTCACCGCCATACCGGGCGGCTATTGCCTGAACGCTCCTCAAGCCAAACCCGCCGTCTGGCTTCACGCTCGCCGGCCTACCCCCATCTGGCATGATTTCGCCGGTAAAACTGTTTTGCACCATGACGGCCAGATGCGCGCCCCGCGTATTGACGGCCAATTCAATTTTCCGGACGCCTTCCTGCCGGCCGCAGGCTTCAATGGCGTTTTCCAGGAGATTTCCCAAGACAATGCACATGTCGTAATTTGGAATTGCCAGGTCGTCGGGCAGGGAAACCCGCACGTCATACAGTATGTCGGATTTCACGCAGCGTTCGGAATAACTTGCGAGCAGCGCGTTGAGAACCGAGTTGGAACAGTATTGTTCAAATTTATTGTCGGGAATCCTCTTTTGAATATCCGCCAGATATTGTTCTATTTCCGTTGTATCGCCCGTATGCAGCAATTCACCGATGACTCTCAAATGATGCCTGTAGTCGTGGCGCATAACCCGCAACGTTTCATACATCTCGTTCATTTTTGCATAGTAGTCGCGCCCGGAGGAAATGATGCCTCGGGCCAGCTCGGCTTCATAACGATGCCGGTTGATAACCAGGTGAACATTGCCGGACAGCCGCCACATGGCCAAAGCAAAAATTATAAGCCCGGCAATCAGGCTGGCCGTCGCCTGGACAATGAATATCACCATGATACTGTTGAGTTGGATCTGGGTGACATCCGCGCCCACCAAACCTAAAAATTCATTTGTGTCTTTATGGAAAATAGGCTCGTAGGCGCTCAGACGGAAGCCATAGAGCGTATCTTCGAAATCCTCACCCAGGGTGGCTCTTTGTTCGTCAAAAGCCAGGCGTTCAGCTTTTTTAATCGCTTCCGGCACGCCCGGCCCGGTATACACGGGGCTGGAAGGATGCTCGCCGCCAATTACATACATTATGGTGTCCTGGTCCACCCGCGCCACCGTATAGATATAAGTCACATGCTCCACGTTTATTTGCTTTATCTTCATCATCAGCGCTTTGGTCTGCCGGTAATATTCGGTTTCCATGTCCATATCTTTGAGAAACGCGGCATAACCGTCGGAATTTTCCTCGATAACGGCGGCCACGGTAGCCGCTAGGGCCTGGCATTTCAACACCAGTTGTTCCTTTAATTTTTTGGCCGCAAGGTGATAGCCAATAACGCCGGTGGCCAATAAAACAACGCTGAATATGACAAATATAAGTTGAAATTGGCGTTTGGTGCGCCTGTTTCCATTTTCAGTAATCATTATTGTTCAATCCTGAGTATCCATTTCGCGAATTTCTTTTTTACGTCGGGATAACTCCTGGATATGGGAAGATTTCTTCCGCTTCTCAGGATTATTTTCCAGCCGGATATAGCCGTGATATCGTTCATGTTCACCACAAACGAGCGGTGGCATTGGACAAACCGCTCGTCATTCAAAAGCTGGCCAACGATTTTCCTGAATGTCGCGTTGGCTATCTCCTCCAATCCGTTGGTCAAACGGAAATGAACCTTATGCAGCATGGCCTCAACATAGGAAATATCCTGAAACAGGATAAGCCTGGCAGACGCGCCGCTTTTCACCAGTAGGCCGTCCTCAGGGCCGCTTTTCCTCCGCCTCGCCCTCAGCTTGCGCAGGATGCCGCGCACACTGTCGATCGCGGCCGGCTTTACCAGGTAGGAAAACGCGTCCACCGCATAGGATTCGGCGGCATATTCGTTCGAAGTGGTGAGAAAGATTATCTCGCCCGTAAATCCATCTTCCCGCAATTTTTCAGCCAGGACAATGCCGCTCATTTCCGGCATAACAATATCCAAAAAGCAGGCGTCCGCCTTCGCGCCCGAGCGAATATGGGCCAGGACATTGTTTCCGCTGTCGAAGATTGCCGTATTCACGTCAAAGCCGGAATCCAGGATAAGCGTATCCAGTTTTTCGGCGTCGCTCTTCATATCGTCGCAGATAAGGATGTTCATCATTTGAACCCGCTACGATGGTTATGGACCAGCCGACGAAAATTTACTTACAAATGATTTCGTCAAAGCCCGAAATCATTGAAATTTTTGCTCCGCACGTAAAACAACTTGGCCACCGAACCTATAAAAATATGATATTAAAGCAGTTTGACCTTAAAAAACAATACTCTTCCCTGTCGTTTGGTGCTGAATTTTGGTCGTTTTGTGCAGGCCGCCTTTACAGATGACGCCGCTTATATTATAATTACCATAATTTAAATTATTTCACATAGTTTGACAAAGGTATCCGCTATGTTGCGCAGCGCCGTGCAATCCATCTGTTCCCGGGCCGGCTGGAAAGAGCCGAAGGCGGACGGCGACGGCGTTTACAGCTTTGACCTGGAGGGCGGGCCTTCCTTCAGCCTTTCCTCCCCGGACGGGGAGCGCCTCCTGGCTCGTTCCACGCTCCTCGCCCCGGAGGCCGGGCAGGAAATAGCTGGGGAAACCCTGGCGACGATCATGCGCATCATCGGCGCCCGCTTCGCCAAGCTCAAGGCCGTGACCGCCCTGAACCCGGAAACGGGAGAGCTTGAGATTTACGCCTTCACCGGCCTGCGCGACGGGGACGCCGGGACGCGCGAGACGTTCATGGAAGACTTTCTCAACGAGGTGTCCTTCTGGAAGGCCCAGCCCGCCCTGAATTCCCCCCTGGCCTTCACCGCCCGCGGATAGGGGACCTCAAGGTATGCGGAAAAAAGTATCAACCGCCCTTATCCTGCTTTTCAGCCTCTTCGCGCAACTTCTGATGCTGGCCCAGCCGCAGGCCGCCCAGGCAACCAGCCTGAAAGACCTGCAAAAACCCTACACGCACAGTTCCCAAGGTGAGCCCCTCACGGCCCTGCTCTCCGATTTCGCCATCAGCCAGGGCTACAGCGCCGCTTTCACCTCCAGGGTCGAGGGCACGGTCAACGGCGAATTTTCCGACCTGCCCCCCATATCCTTCCTGGCGGCCATGCGGACCGGATACGGGGTGGAAGCCTACATCCTGGGATCAACCCTCTATTTTTTCCACCAGAGCGAAAGACGGCGCGAAGTGTTGCGCATCAACTCCATGCTGCCCTCGGAAATGCGCCAGGCTCTTCTGCGCATGGGCGCTCTTTCCGAAGATCTGCCCAGCGACACCTCCAAAAAGGAGAGGCTGCTCTTCATTGAAGGGCCGGAAGGCTATATCTCCAGCCTGGTGGCCTCCATCCGGGCCATGGAGGGAATCGAGATGCAGGAACAGGCCATCCGGGTCTTCCCCCTCAAGCATTCCTGGGCCGACGACACCCAGGTGGAAAGCGCCACCGGCGTCACCGTCATCCCCGGCGTGGCCTCTGTGCTCCGGGCCATAGCCACCGGCCAGCCCGGCCCGGGCATCCAGACCCTCCACCGCAGCGACAGCGCCCTCATGGGCAGCGGCCTGGTCGGGCGCCGGGAGGCCCAGGATACGCCCTCCGCGCAAGCTCCGGCCGCGGCCGGGCCCAACATCATGGCCGAGCCGCGCAGCAATTCCGTCATCGTCACGGATCGCCACAGCCGTATGCCCTATTATGAAGCGGTCATCACCGAACTGGACAAACCCCTGGATCTTGTGGAGATCCACGCGGCCATAGTGGATATCAACGCCAACCATTCATATAATCTGGGCGTCAAATGGGGCGGCGGACGGGTAGAGGGCAATTTAGCGGGCAGCGAGGCCAGCTTGGGCGCGGCCACGTCGTCCCTGGGGGCGGCCGCCAATGCCGGTTTTACCGTGAGCACCATTTACAACAACAATCTGAACACATTTTTTGCCGATGTCCGCGCCTTGGAAGAGCGGGGGGACGGGGCCATACTCTCCAGGCCTTCCGTCTTGACCACGGATAACGTGCAGGCTTCCCTGGAATACACCACCACCTTCTATATCAAGCTGGAAGGTTATCAGGCCGTGGATGTGATCCCGGTGACCAGCGGCACCACCCTGAAAGTGACCCCGCGCATCCTGCGCATGCCGGACGGCAAACCTTCCCGCCTGGCCATGACCATTGTCATTTCCGACGGCGCCGACCCCATGGCCGTACCTCAAAGCGGATGGATAGGCGGGGTGCCGCCGGTGAAAAAAGTGACCATCAACACCCAGGCCACGGTGGCCGAAGGGCAGAGCCTGATTTTGGGCGGCTTCTATCACGAACGGCGGAATGACAACAGATCCGGCACGCCAGGGCTGATGAACGTGCCTGTTCTGGGCCATCTCTTCAGCCAAACCGGCGAAGACGTGCAGCGTATGGAGCGGCTCATCCTCATTACCCCCCGCATTATCACCCATGACGCCCTGGATATGCCCGTTCCGGACAGGGTGGAAGCGCAGCGCTTCGCCATATCGCCCACAGCCGAGAATTATGAACTGCGGGAAGATTTTTATGACGTCGGTCCGCCCCGGAGCGGCGGCTGCGGCAGGCAAGGCGTGGTCCGTCCGGCGAGGCCGGTTAGATAACCGGAGCGCGCCCCATGAACAACGTCATCCTCCTGGGCATCTTCACCGGCAATCACGCCGGGGCGGAGGCGTCTTTCGAGGCCGGCGAATACACCATAGGCTCGGGCCTGGAATGTGATGTGGCGCTTACGGACAGCACCCTCGCCCCCCGGCATTGCTCTTTCTCCCTGGCTGAAGACGGCACGGTTCGCCTAAGCCCCCTGGAAGGGACGCTGATCCTGGATGGGGAAAGTATGTCCGCCCCCCTGAACTGGCCGGCCCGAACTCCGATATTGGCCGGAATGGTCTGCCTGGCTTGGACGCGCCCCGGACAGGACTGGGCGGGCCTGAAACTGCCTTCTCTCTTGGCGGCGGAAGAAGGCCCTTCTGGAACAAAGACGGAAAACCGGGATCCGGGAGCGGAAGATACAGACGAGAAAGGGAGAGCGGAACCCCCGGCTAACCCGGAAATGGCCTTAGAGAATACGCCCCGGCCAGCCAATGAACGCTTCGGGCGATGGGCCGTGATTTTGGCGGTCGTTCTAGCCCTGGCCGGACTGACCATAAGCCTGTCGCCTTTCGACAACCAGAGTAAAACCAGGCTGAAGAAGCTGGAGCAAGTTCTGCGGTCCGAAGGTTTTTCAGATTTGTGGGCGGAAGAGAATGCGGGCAGGGTAATGATATATGGTTTGGTGCCAACCGGAGTTGACGCCAACAAGATTCGGGGTATTGCCGCGGGGCAGCCTTACCCGGTGCAAGTGATCGTGCGTGAACGTGAAGAATTCAGCAGCGCAATTCTTACCGCGCTTGCCGGCCACGGCCTTTTTCCGCAGTTGCGGATTGAAGACGGGGAGGCCTTGCTCTTGGGTTACGCTCTGGACAGCCTGACGGAAAACGCCGCGTTAAGCTGGGCGCGCGGCGCCGTGCCGCGCGTGGTGCCTATCCGTTCCGCCCTGCTTACGCGCGGCGTTGTGGAAGAAACCTTGACGGCTGAACTGGCCAAAGCCGATCTCACGGGGAAAACCTCGGTGGATTGGCGCCCCGGGAGTATTGCCTTAAGCGGGGAAACGGCGGATAAAAACGCCCTAGCCGAAGTCATAGAGGTGGTGCGCGGCGCATTGGGCTCTCCCATAGCCTTCCAACTCGCCATTGATTCAGAACCGGAAAAGATTTATGTGGGCGATGGCGCGGCTGTCGGCAACTCCGCTTCGGAATTTTTACCGGGCCAGAACTATGCGCCAGGCCAGGGGAGCCTGGGCAATCCCTTTGGTGAAAGTCTTTCCCTGCGCAGCGTGACCAGGGTTCAGCCGGACGGCACAGGGCTGCCCTTTATAACCACCTCGGACGGGGCGGTGTATTTTTTGGGCGGCACCTTGCCCAGCGGACATACCCTCACGGGCATTTACGCGGACAGATTAGAATTTTCTCGAAACGGTTCAACTATGGCATACAAACTGCAAGGACGGTGAATATGGAGACCGCAACCACTATGAATCAGATCGAAGGTTGGCAGGAACGTTTGGCGGAGGACGAACAAGGCGTTGCCCTGCGCGAACTCCGGGATTATCTGGCCGTCAAACAGGCTGAATTGCGTCGCCTGTTGGACGCCGAAGCCAGCCAGGAAGAATATGAACTGAATCAAAAATTTCTGGCGGCCGTGGAAGCGGCGGACATCGCGGCCCTGGCCTTTTGGGAAAAGCATAACAAGATAAAGGAGGACGTATTATGACCGGCATATCGGGGGTGAACATCAACAATTTTCTCAACCGGGGCCTGGAAAATGTGGACGGCATGTCTTCCAAGCTGGAGGCCAAAATGCAGGAACTCTCCGCCAATGGCGGGCAAATGAAGCAGGAGGATCTGCTCATGCTGCAATACGAAATGGGGCAGTACCAGGCCTTTATGACGGCACTGAACAACACGATCAGTTCCATCCAGAACCAGGTGAAGGAAATGGCGCAGTCCATACGGTAGTGCGGGGGAAGGACAATGCTGGAAGAAAAAGATCTGCGGACCCTGGCCGAAGTTGGTTTTAGCGCGGTCAGCATGGGCAATATGCTGCCGGCCAGGACAATTTTTGAAGGGCTGGCCGCCGCCCGGCCCGGCCATGAGGCGCCCCGGATGGGGCTGGCCATGAGCCACTACATGGTCAATGAATTTGAAGCGGCTGAGGATATTTTGCGCGTCCTCATGCGGGATAAACCCGACTTCCGCCTGGCGGGCGTGCATCTGGCCCTCTGCTTGATCTTGGCGGGGCGGAAGGAAGAGGCCCTGCCGCTATTGCGCGAGGCGGAGAAATTCAAAGACCCCCTGTTCAATGGCATGGTCGAGGAACTCCTGGGGCTGGCTGTATGAAGCCCCGATGTCTGGCGCTGGTGTTTTTGCTGTCCCTCGGCCTGGTCGCTTGCCGCACGGAAGTTTACCAAAACTTGGCGGAAAGCACGGCCAACGAGCTTTTGAGCGCCCTTCTGGAGCGCGGTGTGGCGGCGGAAAAGATCAGCCAGGGGAAAAACGGTTTTGCCGTCACCGTGGATAAGGAAGATCAACTTCGCGCTTTGGAAATCTTAAGGGACCTGGGACTGCCCAAACCGGACTATGAAGGGTTGGGCGTGGTCTTCCGCAAGGAAAGTATGATGAGTTCCCCTCTGGAAGAAAAGGCGCGCCTCTCTTATGCCCTTTCCCAGGAACTTTCCGCCTCCTGCTCCCGTCTGGATGGGGTGGTGAACGCCACTGCTCATGTGGTGCTGCGGGAAAAAGATGTGCTCACCGGCGAATTGACCCCGGCCTCGGCCGCGGTGATGCTCAGGCATACCCCGGACGCGCCGGTTGATCACTACATACCGCAGATACGAAGTCTGGTGGTGCAGGCCGTGCCGGATGTGGAGCCCGAGCGGGTTTCCATTCTGACCTTTCCAGTCATGGGTGACGTTACCCGGCCAACGCCTTCAGGCGATAAAAGGGCGGCCGGTCCTTGGCTGATTCTTTTGTTTCCGGCCGGATTTTTGGCCGGGGGCGTCAGCGTCTGGAGTTTTCTTCGCTTTCGTAAACCCGGAGCGGCTTCTCTCAAATAGGTCGATGGCCTGCTCAAGGGGAATACGCCCATGAATGTCTTTATCGCCTCCTTGAAGGAAAAACCCGAACTTCTGGCCGCTGTGATTCGCTTCAATGCGCCGGGAATTGACGACTTTGACCCGGAGGCCTTGCCGGCCCCGACCGCCGTCCTCTTGCGAGACGGAACGCTCCGGCACCTCTCCGGCAGCCGGGCCGGCCAGGCCATGATCCGCGCCTGGCTCTTCCGGCAACTTGGAGTGGACGGGGCGTTCACGGATTTCAGCGAAGAACGTCGCCGCTTGGCTCTCTTGGAAAAAGAAACCCTTTCCAGCCTGGCTCTGGCCTACGGCGCCTGCATCTACGCCCAGGAGGCCGCGCGCCTCATCAGGCGGGAAGAGGTGGCGGCTCTACGTTCGCTTCTGGGCGCGCATTACGAATATGCCCTGTCCAGAGGGCGTTTCCAGATGCGGCAGGCGGGCGGCTTTTTCGCCTCCTTCATGTCCCGGGCGCCTTTGCCGGAACGCATGGCCGAAGCCGGTTTTACCGCCCTGCGCCTTTGCTTGGCCGACTGGCCGGACGAACTCTTTCGCCGGGCCGCCCCGCGCCTGCCGGAAGCGTTGCGCCTTCCAGCGGATACAGAAGCCGCTTCCATGCTTCATGTGTTCTGGGCGGATGTGAAAAAACTTCTGATCACTCAGGTGGCTCCCAGATGGCAACCCTGTTTCGCATAGATTCGGCCGGCCTTTCCGCTTCCCCGGGCACCCGCCTGATCAAGGCCGCCGCTTGGGCCAACTACCTTGAGGCCGAGGCTATTGTGGAAGAGGCCCGCGCTTATGCCCAAAATATGCGCTTGGAGGCTGAAAAGGCCTTTGAGGCTGAAAAACAGCGCGGCTATGATCAAGGAGTGCTGGAAGGGCACCAGGAGCACGCCGAACAGATTATGGATACCGTGCTCAAATCCATTGAATACATCGAGGGCTTGGAAAAAGGCGTTTCCGCCCTGGTAGGCGAAGCCCTGCGCAAGATTCTGGGTTCCCTTCCCCCGGAAGAACTCATGGCCGGGGTGGTGCGCCAATCCCTGGCCCTAGTGCGGGGCCAGAAACAGGTCGTGCTCCGCGTGTCGCCCGCGGATGAAGAAGCGGTAAAAGCCCGGCTGGCGGAAATTGTGCGCGACTATTCCTCAATCGCTTTCGTGGATGTCCAGGTTGACGCGCGGCTGGTCCGAGGGTCCTGCACCCTGCAAAGCGAAATGGGGGTTATTGACGCGAGCGTGGAAACGCAAATCCGGGCCATTGTCAATACCTTGGAAAAACAGCGCAAGGGCTGAAGCGCTATGGAAGTCTTTTCCTATATTGATGACATGTACAGCGCCGCTCTGGCCGAAAGCCAAACGGTGGAAATACGCGGCCGGGTGGAAAACGTGGTGGGCACGATCATCCGCGCGGTCCTGCCCAACGTTAAGATCGGCGAATTGTGCATACTGCGCAACCCCTGGGAAAATTGGCAACTGTATGCGGAAGTGGTCGGCTTTCAGAAGCAGTATGCCCTGCTTACCCCCTTTGGCAGCGTTCAGGGCATCTCCCCTTCCACTGAGGTCATTTCCACAGGCGAAACCCATTCCGTGGGCGTGGGCGAAGGCCTTTTAGGCCGCGTCCTGGATGGACTGGGCAATCCCCTCGACGGCCGGGAAGCCCCGCAAACCAGCGCCCGCTATCCGGTCTACGCCGATCCGCCCAATCCCATGCTGCGCCGGATTATCGACCGCCCTCTGTCCATGGGGCTCAGGGCCATTGACGGCTTACTCACCTGCGGCGAAGGGCAGCGTTTGGGCATTTTCGCGGCCGCCGGCGGCGGCAAAAGCACACTGCTTTCCTGTCTGGTCAAGGGGACGGAGGCGGATATCACTGTCATGGCTTTAATTGGCGAACGCGGCCGTGAAGTGCGCGAATTCATTGAACGCGACTTGGGGCCGGAAGGCATGAAAAAGGCCGTGCTGGTGGTTTCAACCTCTGATCGTTCGGCCATGGAACGCCTCAAGGCCGCTTACATCGCCACGGCCATCGCCGAATATTTCCGCGACCAGGGCCAAAGGGTGCTGCTGCTCATGGATTCCGTGACCCGTTTCGGCCGGGCCTTGCGCGAAATCGGCCTGGCCGCCGGCGAACCGCCCACGCGCCGGGGCTTTCCTCCCTCGGTCTTTTCCAGCCTGCCCTTGCTCATGGAACGGGCCGGCAACTCGGACAAGGGGTCCATCACCGCCCTTTATACCGTGCTGGTGGAAGGCGACGACATGACCGAACCCATTGCCGATGAAACCCGGTCCATATTGGACGGGCACATCATCCTCTCGCGCAAACTGGCTTCCGGCGGGCACTACCCGGCCATAGACATCCTGGCCAGCGTGAGCCGGGTAATGAGCGCCATCGTGGATAACGACCACCAGAACATGGCGGGCGGCCTAAGGAAAATTTTGGCCAAATACGCGGAAATGGAGCTTCTGGTCCAGATCGGGGAATACAAAAAAGGGGCGGACGCCGAAGCCGACAACGCCCTGGAACGCATCGGCAAGGTCAACGAATTTCTCCGGCAGGGCACGGATGAACAATCTTCCTTCACCCAAACTCTGGAAGCCATGAGGGGCGTCCTGGCTTGACGGCCTATCCCCTGGCGCCCCTGGCCCGCGTGCGGGAGTTGCGGGAAGAAGCCGCGGCCACGGAATATTCGGCCAGGGAAAAGGCGCTTCTGGCGGCCAAACAGGAAACGCTGGCCCGCCGCAAAGCCTTGGAGGATTACCTGGTTTGGCGGAAAGAAGAGGAAGACCGGCGCTACCGGGAAATCCTGGGCCAAGAGCTGTCGCGCAAGGAGATGGATGAATTCAAGGCCGGTGTGGCCGCCCTGCGGGAGAAGGACAATGTCCTGACGGAAGCGGTGGAAGAG
>Ga0082212_10005585_pt1 | contig 17099 bp, 9 predicted proteins | sample TergutNt197P3_FD_71548 | JGI IMG/M metagenome (GOLD analysis project Ga0082212, IMG submission 71548) | Neocapritermes taracua P3 segment gut microbial communities from Petit-Saut dam, French Guiana - Nt197 P3 | ecosystem: Host-associated > Arthropoda: Insects > Digestive system > Gut ... | reverse complement strand
CGGTTAACGAATCGATGCTTACAGGGGAGAGTATGCCGGTGGATAAAAAACCCGGCGATAAGGTCTACGGTGCCACGGTTAACGAAAACGGCGTTATGCGCTTTATGGCGGAAAAAGTCGGTGCGGAAACGGCATTGGCGCAGATAATCAAACTGGTGGAGGATGCACAGGGTTCCAAAGCCCCCATCGCAAAAACGGCGGATGTTGTTTCCGGCTGGTTTGTGCCGGTTGTTTGCGGTATCGCCGTTGTAGCGGCTGCCGCCTGGTTTGCCGCATCCTACTACGGCCTTGCAGCCCTTCCCGCCGGGAAAACGCCGGTGGAATTTGCCTTAATGATTTTTATATCGGTGCTGGTAATCGCCTGTCCGTGCGCCCTGGGCCTGGCAACGCCTACGGCTATAATGGTAGGAACTGGCAAGGGTGCGGAAAACGGCATCTTAATTAAGGGTGGCGAGGCGCTGGAAACCGCAGGCAAAATTCAAACGGTTGTTTTTGATAAAACCGGAACAATCACCGAAGGCAAACCCGAAGTAACTGATGTATACTTAGTTCCAAATTTTTTCTCGCAGAGACGCAGAGACGCAGAGAGATATGAGCTGTCCGATAACGACCTCTTGCTGCAACTGGCGGCGGCGGCGGAGAAGGGAAGCGAACACCCTCTGGGTCAGGCTGTTGTACGGGAAGCGGAAAAACGCGGTCTTGAACTGCCGCCTGTTGCCGAATTTAAAGCAATACCCGGCCATGGTATTGAAGCGGCACTATCCACTGTCCACTTTCCACTTTCCACTATTCTCATTGGAAATAAAAAACTAATGGACGAGCGGGGTATAACCATTGCGGAACTACAGGCCGAATCGGAGCGGCTGGCAGGGGAGGGGAAAACGCCGGTGTACATTGCCGTTAACGGAAAGTTAGCGGGAATTGCGGCTGTGGCGGATGTTATAAAAAAGAACAGCAAAGAGGCTGTCGAAAGGCTCCGTCAGATGGGGATAGAAGTGGTAATGATAACAGGGGACAACAAAAAGACAGCCGGGGCTATAGCCGGACAGGCGGGTATTGACCGTGTGCTTTACGAAGTACTGCCACGGGATAAGGCCGCCGAAGTGAAAAAACTGCAAGAGACACCTTGCAACACCGCTACACCGGGAAAGGCAGTGAACCGCAGGTTTGTAGCAATGGTGGGGGACGGCATCAACGACGCCCCCGCATTGGCCTGTGCCGATATCGGTATCGCTATCGGAAGCGGTACGGACGTGGCGATGGAGTCGGCTGACATTGTGCTTATGAGGGGCGATCTTACGGATGTTGTTACCGCTGTTAATTTAAGCAAGCGGACGATTCGAACCATCAAACAAAACCTGTTCTGGGCCTTCGGCTACAACGTGCTGGGTATTCCTGTTGCCGCGGGGCTGCTGTACCTCTTCGGAGGGCCGCTTCTTAACCCGATGTTTGCCGCCGCCGCCATGAGCATGAGTTCCGTTTCGGTGCTGACCAATGCGCTGAGGCTAAAAAGGTTTAAGGTGTAGAGTAGCTAATTTAAATATGCAAAGGAATATCTGTCGCGTCCGTCCTGTTTGGATTTATACAGCATTTCATCAGCACGTTTGACATGTTCGCTTCCGTTTTGTGTATGATCCACTCTACCGGTTGTAATTCCTATGGAAACGGTAACATGATCGGTTACTTCGCTGCTTTCATGCTGTATGTTGCAGGAACGGATACTATCGAGCAGTTCGTTTGCAATATTTCGGGCGCCTCTTTCGCCGGTGTTCGGCATAACAACAATAAATTCCTCTCCGCCGTACCGGGCGACAAAATCATCGGCCCTTTTTATTCCCTGCTGAAGGGTTTTTGAAATAATTTTAAGGCATTCGTCGCCCATACCGTGTCCGTAAGTATCGTTGTATCTTTTGAAAAAATCTATGTCGATCATCATGACGCTGAGCGTGCCGCTCGAGCGGGACAGGTTTTTAATTACACGATCCATGTTTTCGTCAAAATAACGCCTGTTGAAAATGCTGGTCAGCGCGTCATAATACGCCCTGTCAATCATTTTATTTATCGGCCTGGAAATACGTGTCGTAATATAGGTGATAAACAAAGCGCTGATTATCAACAGAACAGAGGTGCTGAGTAACCCCGCCTGAATAAAAGAAAAAATCCTTTCTGTTTTTTCCCTCAACTGATGTCCCGCCAGTAACATCCCGATAATAAGACCATTGGGATCTTTAATGGGTATGTATTTTGCCAGAGCGTTGTTTTTGAATACTTTTACCCGGCCGGAATGAATCTTTCCCTCCACCAGTACCCTCCGGCTTACAAGCTCTGCGGCTCTCGTACCCTTTATCCGGGTTCCCTCCTGGTTCACAGTGGTGGTCGCTATACGCACATCTCCCCTGTAAACCGTTATTTCACAGGCGGCTATCTTTTTTTGCTTGTCAACAAACTTATCGGTATCCAGGCGGAATCCGACAACCACCGTGCCGAGCAACTGCCCCTGCTCGCTGTAAATCGGGGAGCTGGAACAGGCGCCCATATCCATTGTCTGATCGAATTCGAGTCCCGTGATAGTTCTTCCCGAAATAGCCGCCATGACGCAGGGCATAAATGAAATATCGTCGTCGTAGATTTCCAGAGCGTGCGGTCTTACGAGCACCTTTCCTTTATTATCGGTAACGACACAGTACTCCACTTCGGTTTCTTTGAACAGTTGTGCGGCGCGGATCCTTAACGCCTGCCGGTTCCCGCTTCCGATCGCATAGACAATTGTATTGTCATTGGCGAAATACAACGATGCGATACGGGCCGCTTTTTCTTCCAGCAGTTCAATCTCGTTTAACATTTCGTTCAGGGCCCTGTCCAAATCTTCGTAGAATTTGGCGTCAACGTAGCTTGAAAATTGCAGGATATTGGAAACAAGAACGGTTGATGCCACAAGAATGGCCACAACGATCATCGGGATTAGAATTCTGCTTTTTAATGACATAAAATGCCTCTTTAAAGCCAGGTTGCCGGAGATGATAAAAAAGCAGAACAAATTATGTAGAACTTGTAGTTTTATATCATACTGCGGGCTTAATTGTCAACACCTTGAAATACCCTGAAATAACGCTTTACCGAGGAAAACACCACGGCGGCGATAATAAGGCTGCCGCCTGCAAGGACGGAAAGGGCGGGTTTTTCGCCTGTTACCAGCAGTACCCAGACGGGGTTCAGGACGGGTTCTATTGTGGCGGTAAGCATGGCCTGAATTGCGGGAATACGTTTAATTCCGTAGGCGAACAGGGCCGATGCCGTGCCGATTTGGAAGATCCCCATGAATAAAATGCTGAATACGCTGCCCGTATCCATTACGGGGGGGTACAGAAAGAAAAACGGAACGGAAAAAAGGGCGCAGATTAAATGCGAAAACAACAGGATATCCGCCGGGTTGAGGTCTTTCTTTAAACGCAGAACGACGGAGTTGCCGGCAAAGGCGATGCCGGAAAGAACGGCGATTATATCCCCCGGTAAAGAACCTTTTGCCAGTCCGCCGGATAAAACAAGAAACAGCCCTATGCCGACAAGAACAAGGGCGAACCAGTGTTCCCAACGTGGTTTTTCCTTCAAAACAAGCCAGCCCAACAGGGCCGTCCACATAGGGGCCGCGTATTGAAGCAGGATCGCGTTTGCCGAAGCGGTGAGTTTATTGGCGATAACAAAGAGGATCATCGTGGCAGCGTAAAAACACCCGAACCCGGCAAGCTCCAGCGTTTTTAAAAAGGCGTTTTTGCAAGCCCTTGAATTGATTTCCGAGTTGTTTCCCGGGTTGTTTTTCGAAATGTTTTCCGTACCGGTTTTCCGTCCGGCCGATATGCAACGCAGGGCGAACAACACCCCCGCAGCCAGAATACTCCTGCCCCCTGAAATAACAACGGGGTGCCAGTCCAGCAGTTTGATAAAGAGTCCGCTTGTACTCCACAGGATAGCGCAGAGAAGAACCGCCCCTTGCCCTGCCAACCGTGCCTCCTGGAGGAGGCGATGCTCATTACGGGCGACATTCATTGGGCAATTATGCCACAATAACACATGATGCGCTACAGGGGCTTCATCGTCCACGGCTATGCCGATCCCCGGAAGAACAGGCTCTTCCTGCCGGGGCGGCTGGAAGACGGAAGGTCCTTTGTTATTGTGGAGAACCGCTGGAAACCGGCCCTTCACATTAACGAAAACGACAGGGAAAAAGTTACCGGTCTTTTATGCAATCTGCCCTACAGTACCGGGCCTTCTTTACTGCAATCCTTTTCCGGTGTTGAAACACTTTTACGTCTGGACTTTCCCGGCTACGCCGCACGTTCCTCCGCTGTAAGGCTGTTGGAAGATGCCGGGGTATCCGGCCCTGATATTAACGCAAAACCCGCAGAGGCTTTCCTTACCGAAAAGTGCATCCGCGGCCCGGTGGAAATTACAGGTGAGGCTGCATCGGGCCGCCGTGTAGATATTGTCTTTACCAACCCCTGTCTGGCTCCTCTTGACGGTTCCGTTCCCGCAGGCGAATGGCCGTTAAAAATCGCCTCGATTGACATTGAAACCGATACCAAAAGCGGTGCGGTACTGGCGGCAGCAATTTGTGTAGGGAATGGGGGATTGGGTTTAGTTAGGGTGCTTATGCCGTTGGGAACCTCTACCCCTGAGGTTGGGCAGGAGGGGGGCCGCATTTTTTTCCATCAAGACGAGGCTTCATTGTTGCGGGCATTTATTGACGACATCTGCCGTGCGGACCCGGATGTTTTAACCGGCTGGAACTTCCTGGACTTTGACTTTCCCCATTTGGCGGAAAGGTGCCGGCATTACCGTATTCCTTTTACATTGGGCAGAGCGGGGGAGGGGGCAAAATTTTTCCCCGGTGAGGGCAGGCGTTCGGCGGCGGCCCACGTTCCCGGCCGGCAGGTTATCGACGCTTTACGGATTTTTCGTTCAGGGCAAAGCGGCGGTTACTGGAGAAGTTACTCTCTTGAATCCGTTGCCAATACGGTGCTGGGGGAGGGCAAGCTGGTTTCATCTTCGGGTGAAGAAAAAATCGCCGAACTGGAACGGCTTTACAGGGAAGATACGGTTGCCTTTGGCGGTTACTGTTACCAGGATGCCTGCCTTGTTCCGCGTATTCTGGCAAGGACCGGCCTGTGGCGGCTGACCCTGGAAAGGGCGATACTCACCGGGGTTACATTGGACAAGGCGTGGACCAGTGTGGTGAGCTTTGAACGGATATACGCCATGGAACTGGGCAGGAGAGGTATTGCACCGCCTCCCGCAAAGAGCATTCGGGTAACGGGGGCCGCAGGGGGAACTGTGCTGGAAAGTGTTCCGGGCCTTTTCTCTAACATCGCCGTTTTTGACTTCCGCAGCCTCTATCCCACGATTATGCGTACTTTTAATGTTGATCCTTTGGCGCACGCCAGGGCCGGTATCGGGACCGGTGCTGTGACTGGTGTAAACATTGAAAATTCCTCAACAATTATTGCCCCTAACGGAGCGTCCTTTTCCCGCGAACCGGGCCTGCTTCCGTCTCTTATTGCGGAATATTTTGCCGCCCGCCGCCGCGCTTTGGATGCAGGCGACGGAACGGCGGCCCATGTTTACAAAATTTTAATGAACAGTTTTTACGGTGTTCTGGGTACCCCGGCCTGCCGGTACGGCCGCACGGAATTGGCCGGGGCGATTACCTCTTTTGCACGAAAATGGCTTTTCTTTTCACGGGACAGGTTTAACGAAAAGGGGCTGCGGGTACTGTACGGAGATACGGATTCCCTTTTTGTGGAAACGGGCCTGGGCGACGGTGCTTCATACGAAGATTTTCTAGACTTTTGCGGCTCTTTGGCGGGGGAGGTTAACAACTGTATTTCCGAAAAAATACGGGAAGAATACGGGCTGGAATCGTATATCGAACTCCGTTTTGAAAAAGTCTACCGCCGTTTTCTAATACCCCCGCTTAGGTCAATCCACGAAGAAGGTGCCTTGCGGGGCAGGGCCAAGGGCTACGGGGGGGCGGTACTGGAAAGCGGGGGTAAAACCAAGGTGGAGGTAAAGGGCATGGAGGCGGTTCGCAGCGATTCCACCCCTCTTGCACGGCGGCTTCAAATGGAACTCTTGGAACTGGTTTTTTCCGGCTGCGGTGAAAAATGGTTTGTCGAAAAGGTCCGCGACACTTTAAAGCAGCTCCGGCAGGGCGGTTTGGACGGGGAACTGGTTTACCGCAAACGCCTTTCCCGTCCCCCGGAGACGTACACGGCTTCCACACCGCCCCAGGTTAAGGCTGCCCGCGCACTGGGCTGGCACCACAGACGGGGTACGGTGGAATTTGTCTGGACGATAACCGGCCCCGCTCCCGTTTCCCTTCCCCATGATTCACTCGATTACGATCATTACACCGATTCGCAGGTTTTGCCCCTGGCACGGTCCATTGCCGCCGCTGCTGGCTGGAATACGGAAATCTTTCCCGAAAAGGGCAGGGGCCGCCGTGATTATGAGGACGGTCAGATGGAATTTCTATTTTAATGTGTTATAATTAAAAAAACGGTTGAAAAACGGTAAAATATGGACATAAGTCATATCAAGAAACGGTTTCTGAATTTTTTTATTAATGTCGCCACATCGGGAAAATACCACCAGAAAAGCGAATTCGGTTTGTCCGACTATTTTATCCGGTATGTACTGATGAATTTCATCATCATTTCCGGCATCTGCATTCTGGGAACGTTTGCCGTGGTGAATTTCAGAAAGGGGTGGTATTTCACTTCGCTGGTTTGTGCTGTTACGATTATTATAGAACTGGTAACCTTTATTCTTGCACGGACAAAGATCCGTCAAATTATTCCTACCCTAATAATAGCGGTTTCTTATGTTTTGATGTGCGTTCTGATTACCTGGACCGGAGAAGCCGAGGGGGCAAATTTTCTGTTTATCTATTTTGGTCCCCCGCTTGCGATTATGATGTTGGGGATGGGTTACGGTATTACGTTTTCGCTGATCCTGATTGCGTTGATTTCCGTGGAAATGTTTTTTCCCGGCCTCTTGAAAAAGATCATCCCCGGCCTGGCTCCTTTTGATTATCACCTTGATTTTTCAATCCGTATGCTGGTTAATTATTTTATCCTTCTCGCTGTGATGATTGTGGTAGAAACCACACGGAAAACCAAGGACAGGATCGTTGACGCTCAGCGGAAGATCCTGGAAAAACAGGCTGAAGAACTTACCGCCGCGAATAAAAGATTAAAAGAACTGTCAAGAACAGATCAATTGACAAAAATACATAACAGGCATTCTTTTTCGAGTCATATTGGTATAATCTGGAAACAAAGCCGCCGTTTGCATCTTCCGATTACCGTAATAATGATTGACATTGATTATTTCAAAAAATACAACGATTCTCTGGGACATATAGAAGGGGACAAAACGCTTATCGCCATCGCGCAATGTATGAAAAACCGGCTAAAAAGGGATACAGATTTTCTCGCCAGATTTGGCGGTGAAGAATTTGTATGCCTGCTCCCTTATGCTGAAAAAGCCGATGCGGAGAATTTTGCAAACGAACTGGTTCAAAGCGTTGAAAACCTGAAAATACCCCATCCGGCGTGTGAACATTCAAAATATGTAACGATTAGTGCGGGTGTGGCAAGTATGATGCCGGATGTGCGCAATTCCTATATACAACTTTTAAATGAGGCGGATAGAGCGTTGTATATGGCGAAACAGTCCGGCAGAAACAGAGCTGTAATGATCTAAAGCACTGGACAGATATTATGACTGACAACAATGCTGAATGTTGATACACTATATCAATGGCTGTTTTTTACCGGTTTGCGTTGTTTTTCATTCTCATTTTCCTGCCTTTTGCGGTCTTTGCCAGGGACATTGAAATTACCGTTGAGGATGAGGATCTGAAAATGCCTTTGGAGGGGGCGGTAATTTCCCTGCGTGACGGAAGGCGGTTTATTTGTGACGAAGACGGCGTGGTGTTAGTGAATCTCCCCGATAACCGTCATGCTGTTGTGCAGATCGCATACCCGGGCTATGAGACAAAGCGGATCACGATCCCTGCGGCATCTGATGCGGTGGATGAGAGGATCACCGTTTCACTTCGTTTGGGCGGTGTTATGGAAGGCCGGGAATTGGTCATTGAAGCCCGGCGGACGGAGACAAGCGAAACCCAAAGCGGACGCAGTGTTGCGATTTCCGACAGGGAACTGGTGCGTACCGCCGAAATCGGCATTATTGAAGATGTGATGAGTTCGGTCAAGCTGCTTCCCGGTGTGGGCTATACGGGGATGCTCAGTGCGATGCCTTCAATTCGCGGCGGCGATCCCGGTGATCTTATGGCTGTATTTGACGGTTTTTACCTTGAACGTCCCTATCACTGGATTGGCGCCGTTTCAATTTTTAATCCGAAAATGGTTTCGAGCGCCATGTTGAGTCACGGGGTCTTTTCCAGCCGCTACGGTCATTCCATTTCCGGCCTGCTTGAAATTACTTCTAAATCACCGTCTTCCACGGAAACCGAACTGGAAACCGCCATCAGTACCAGCTCCGCCAGCATCAACCTTTCCCTTCCCGTGAACGGTAAAGGGGGAATTTTGTTCATGGGTAATATGACGTATTGGGATATCTTTGTCTGGGCGGCCAAGGGTCTTAGCAGAGCTGTTAATAGCGAAAGTCTTGATACGATTAATTATATTTCCACTTCCCCTTACATCAGGAGTGCCGCTGTGGCGGTAAACTACCGGTTTAACCCCGATCTTGACTGGCGGCTTAACGCTTTCTTCGGCAGTGACGGTGTAGGGGTAAAGGTTAGTACTGACTACAATGACGATGGTGTAAAAGGTTTAACCGATATTATTGCCGATTACAATAACTACCAGGGTTTTATAACTTCGGGCATTACAGCAAGCCCTTCCCCTGTTCTGGTTATTAAAACCACCGGCGGTGTCGGTTTTATAAAAACCGTAACTGATGATTATATAAAAAATAATGTTATGTTATATTATAAAGATAAATTTTTAGAAAAATATCCTGAGTTGACAGACCCGCCTTTTAACTTGACCAATAATAAACCCTATACCGCCCCTGACGCGAATATCAACCTTGAATTGGATATTACTATCTTTAACGCACAGGCCAGGGTGGATGTTGACCGGGATCTGGGGAAGGGTTTTATCGCCGCCTTTGGGGTCCAGGAACTGTATTCTCTGTGGGTGCAGAATCAAAAATTCGATATTTTTATGGAAAGGCCTTTTTCTGATCTGCCGCCCGAATATGCCGTTTTTTTTCCGCCGGGTGTCGATGCAGATTTCCGAAAAGACGCTTCATTGATCCGTTCCATAAAATACCACAGCGATGTGTTCAACCAGGGATATACTACGTCAGCGTATTCACTGCTGGAATACACAGACCCCGGGCGGCGTTTCGGAACTGAACTGGGTTTGCGTGTTGATCACCTGTTTTTCAAGGGAGAATATTTCAGTGCGCAAACCCTGCCTGCGTTAAATCCCAGGTTTAACATTGATTTTAATATTCTGAAAAACAGAGGTGTCTTGGACTCTCTGGATCTTACCGCCGGCACGGGGTTATTTTCATCGATTAACGATATTGTCAGTTTTATTGACAGGGACTGGGGTATTCGTAATTTTGATTTGAAATTCAACCGTTCCTGGACTTCCATTGCCGGGGTCAGAGTGGATGTCGCTCAGGGTTACAGTTTTAATATTGAGGGGTACTACAAGTATATCTTTAATCGCGCTTATTTAACTGTTGATAACACATCATCGGATGATTTTATTCCATCTTTTTATTTTGACGGTATCGGCAGGGTGGGGGGATTTGACCTGCAATTACAAAAGCTGGAATCCCGTTACTGGGACGGCTGGATATCCTATACTTTTACCTGGGCAAAATATTACGACCCTAATAATGCCAGAGTTGAAGGTGTGGATATGGACTTTTTTCAAATTGAGGGTGGCAAGTGGTACTATCCCTCATTTCACCGTTTTCACAACTGTAGTATTGTGTTGAATTATAAACCGTCGATCAGGTTCAATATAGCAACCCGTTTCGGCTTTGCCTCAGGCCAACTTGGAGAAAAAACGGCGTTTGACAAAAAAATTTACACATACCCTGTAGTTTACATTGATGAAAACGGCAAACATACAATTATTCAAAAATACCGCCGCGATAAACTGTATTCCTACAAAGAACGCGTACCATGGTCCCTGCCCTGGGATCTTAAATTTTCTTTTTTTCGTTTTAACAGCAAGGGCAGGGTAGGCACTGAAATTTACCTTGCCCTTGAAAACCTGATGTCGCTTTTTTATAACCCGCAACTTGGTGGTAATACCAGATTCAACGAGTACACCGGTAAAGAGGATCCTTCAGTCATCGAAGGCGGATATTTCGATTTTCCGATACCAATGGTGTCCTTCGGATTAAAATGGCGATATTAGATTGGATAAACCTACTCCCAATTTACTAATTTAGCAGTGAGGCGTTTTCCCTGTTATTCCAGCGTGCTGCGATATCCGCAGGGCTTTCCGCCGCGATATTTTTAACACTCTTGTTCGCACCGAGCTCCAAAAGCAGAGATATTGAATCGGGTTTTCCAATTCTGGCGGCATAGTGCAGTACCGTATTGCCGGAAGGATCTTTTGCGTTTATCGCGCTTCCCGAAAAAATGTAACGTATTGCGTCATTTCCCCTGCCGATGGCGATTTCGCCCGTTGTTTTGTCGTCAACTGCGGTAGAAAACGGATCGGAGCCGGAATCGGCAAGCAGTTTTGCCGAATCCCATGCGTTCATATCAACAGCGACACGCAACGGGATACGTCCGTTTGAATCAACTGCGGTAAGGTGCGATCCTTTATCAACAATAGTTTTCAGAACCGATACGGGTACTTTTTCCTGTAAAGCGATATGGAGGGGCGAATTCCCAAAATCATCCGGGCCGTTAATTCGTTCTCCTGTTAGCAGGACGGGTAATGTTCCGGGGGATTCTGTCAGGGCGATTTGGAACGGTGTACGGTTCCGGGTGTTACGGGCGTGAATGGAAACTCCCAAATTCAACAGCAGTTTGATACAGGCATCGTCTTCCCTTGATACGGCGTAATGCAGGGGAGTGTCGCCGTTTGTGTTCCTCGTCATTGTAAACGCCCCTCTTTTGGCAAGCAAATCGGCGGAGCTTGCATATCCCGCCTTAACCGCTTCCATAAAAGGTGTGTTGCCGCCTGAGTCCCGGACTTCAAGGTTTGCCCCCCGGTTAATGAGAATGCCGGCGATATCGTTGATTCCCAGACGAACCGAATCGTGAAGAGGGGTTGTTCCGTTTAGATTATGGACGTTTACATTGATTCCCGAGTCAAGAAGGGTGTTAACCGCGTTTTTTGCGTTCCAACATACTGCGGCATGGAGTGCCGAATTGCCCAGGATGTCACGGGCCTGGAGGTTGGCTTTTTCGGAAAGTAGCGTTCTAACGGTGGAATCTCCGTCGTATTTAACCGCCCAGAACAGGGGTGTCTCGCCCGTGGCGTTTTTAACCTCGGTGGAAATGCCCTTTTCAATGATAAAAGGAATGTGTTTGTCCATTTTCCAAAGGGCAACATAATGAAGCATGGTATTTTCCAATCCGTCATGGGCTGTAATTGTCTGCGAGTTGAACAACCACTGTACAACTCCTGACGATTGTGTTAAGGAAAGGTACAGGGGGCTTTCACCTGAGGAATTTGACGAGAATATATCCGCGCCTTCGGCAATAATATACTCGCCTGTTTCCTTTTGGTTTGTCCGTACAGCGATATGCAGGGGAGTGTCCCCGTCGCGGTTGCGGGCGTTCACATTGGCATTCTTGTCAATTATTTTTGCAATTATGGCAGTATCGCTGCTGTTCCGTATTGCCGCATGCAGCATTGTGTTTCCCGCACTGTCTTTCTGTTGAACTGTTGCATCGGTGATAATTGCGTCAAGAACCGGGCCTTTTGCATGCATGGTGATATTAAACGGCGTTACACCTGAATTATCGGCGGCAAAAACATCCGATCCGGCTGAAAGTAAAAGGGGGATCAACGCCGTGCGTTGTTCCTGCACCGCAATATACAGCGGTGTTTGCCCTTTTATATTGCGTATGGAGGCATCAACATTATTGGCAGCACCGCCGGAAAACAATGCGCGTACAGTATCAGGGCTGCGGTTAAGGATGACAAGGACGTGCAGGGGGGAATCACCGTGTTCGTCACGGAGATTCGCCTTTGCGCCGTTTGAAAGGAGAAGCCTTATCATCTCGGTATGGTTCTTCGGCGGTACGGCGATATGCAGCGGGGAATTGCCTTTAGCATCCTGGGCGTTAATATCCGCACCGCCTTTCAGAATAAGCCTTACCGCATTTATATTGCCCGATCTTACGGCTTCATGCAGAGGTGTCGATCCTGACTGTGTTTGAATATTAATATTGGCGTTTTTTTCAATAAGGAAACTAATAAGACCTTCGTATCCCTCCCCGGCGGCAAAATGTAAAGGTGCCAAACCATCATTCCTCCGCAAATTGTAATTGGCGTTTCTTACGGCGGGGGCGAGATAGTAATGTATAGGGTTGTCGGAAACGGCTTCCGAAAGGATAAGCTGTTCGGCTGTTTCAATATGTTTTATTGAATCGGGATGATCGTATGCGAGATCCAGAGGGTTTTTCCCCGCAAAATCCCTTTTATCGATAGGGTTGTTCCTGTTTCCGGCCGCTACCGGCACCTTGCCCGCACCTTCGGCAGAATCAATAGCTTCTAAAATAATTTTTACCGCGTCAACATTTCCCGTATCGCATGCAATATGCAATACGGTTCGTCCCCCGGCGTCCGTCGAAGCCAGAGAGGCGGGGTTTAGAATTTCCTCCAGGATGTTGTTTTTACGCGTGACTGTCATAACCGCAGGGCTTATACCGTTGTATGCGCCTAAATGGATATCCGCGCCGGCATTGGCTATCACCCTGGCGGCTTTATCGGATTTTTTTTCAACGCAAATTCCCAACGGTGTCTGTTTGGAATTATCCCTGGCATTAACGTCAGCTCCCAAAGCGATAAAAAAGGCCGTTAAGCCGGCATCGTTTTGTTCCGCCGCATAATGAAGCGGTGTCCGGCCTCTCGAATCTTTGGCATGGACATCAACTTCTCCGAGAAAAAAACCTTTCGCTTTTTCATCGCCGTTTGAAAGCAAAGTCCACACATCATCGTCATTTTTGTTCGGTGTTTCAGGAGTGCTTGTGCAGGCGGGAAACATCATAACAGCAACAGCGGCTGTCAGTAAGACTGTAATCAAAACAGTATTTGTATTAAATGTACGCTTCATACCGCCATTATCGGCAAAAAAATGGTCAGTTATTATGTTTAGTTTTTAGGAAATCGCTGATTAACACGGATAAAAACGGATTAACGCAGATATAAACTTAAAAAAATTATCCGTGACAATCCGTAAGCATCTGCGATATCTGCGGTTAAATAATCAATACCATCAGAATTCAAGGCCGAAGAATGTTTTAATAATCGACTGGAACGCTTCGGGGAGGGGAGCGGTAATGTTTGCGGGAAAGACGCCTGTTTCGCTTTCAAACCCGATTTCACGTGCGTGGAGGAAAAGACCTGTATCGTGTGTATCGGATATCGGATGTCCCCCGTATTTAATATCTCCTGCAAGGGGAAATCCGCGGGAAGCGGCCTGCGCCCTAATCTGGTGTGTCCTGCCCGTGACTATCCGCACTTCGGCTAATGTATATCCGTTGTTGCAGGCCAGGGGTTTAGCCGTTGTAAGGGCGGTTTGCTTTTTTTGGCCCGCCGGAATTTCTTCATCGTTTTGGATAAAGGTTTTTTTTATGTTTGAATTGCGTACCAGGTCGTCTTGCCAATGAAGTTCCCCGGTTATACTGCCTTCGAGGATGGCAAGGTAAATTTTTATCAGCTTCCTTTCACGTAACAGCCGGCTGAAAAGCCTTGCGCCGTCAATTGTCTCGGAGAAGGCAATAGCACCGCTTGCACCTTTGTCCAGCCTGTGCAGAGGTCCCGGCCTGAATGAAAGTGATGGTGGTATTTTTCCCGAGAGGCTTTCCCTGACAATTCCGTCCATGCCGCCCGGTCCGTGCGTGGCAAGTCCCGCCGGTTTGTTGAAAATTATTATGCCTGATCCGCGCCATAAAATTTTAGGCAAGGGGATAGATGTGACAGTATTACCGCTGTGGAAAGGTTTTTTTTCTCCCGGTGTTTGAATATTTAGCCGTATTGCAGAACCGGATCGTACCCTAAAATCCTTGCCGGCAGGATTTCCGTTAACCAGAACTTTGCCTTGCCTTAACAGCCGGTGTATCAGCGACAAAGAACAATCCGGCAGAGCTTTACGCAGTACGCGATCCAGCCTGCGGCCTTCGTCATCGGGGCCGGCATCCAGTTGAATTGACATGTTTTATTATAATAAGCAGAAACGCCTTATCCGGCAATGTACAGTTTTTTAAACTTATATGCCTGATTAAGTTAAAATCCGGCGATTTTTGCAATTTCAAGTAGACAGAATATACATTATAATTAGTTGTAGATATGGTAAAGACCCGTCCCTACTGTTGACAATTTATCCGTTAATTCCATGAATCGGGAAGTTTGAAGATGCCCAGAAATGAAGGTTGGCTGTATATGGTGGTTAAAACATCTCTTCCAACCGCCGCAATATACATGGAAACGTATGTGTAGCGAGACGGCGGAGTGGTTGCGGTACGCCCGACCGCATCGGCGTTGTTTGTGCCCGACGGAACCGGAAAAGATGTGGGTGCGTCATTGAATAGCAGGCTGTCATTTTGGAAGTAGCGGTAACCCGGTCCCGATGACGGCTGCGGATTTACGCTAACGCCCTGCCCGACTACAGCCCGCAGTAAATTAAATTGTGCAGAACCTAAAGTTAAAGTCGGTATTCCTGTATTCGCCGTCGGAAAAGCGATAGTGAGGGACTGGCCTAATGAACTGCTTGACAGTAAGTTGTTAATATTCACACCTGCCAATTCAAGTTTGTAATACCTCCGGCTGTAAAATGTATTTTCAAGGTTAGAGGTGTTTACCCAATTGTTTATAGTATCGGTAAGGGAGTAAAAGCTGTTATAGTCCGAATTGAGCACAGGGTTTATTAAACTCCGCAGATCGGAAGTTTCAATTCTTCCTGTAAGGTTGGCGTTTTCACCGGCAACGTATATCCTGTAAAAAATGATAAAATGGGAAAAATAGGTACTGTAACCTTCACTACTCGGCAAGGGCAGCCTCTGGATTGTAACACTGTTTACATCTTTATAATAAGTGGTTATTTTATCTACATAAGGAATGTCTTCAATCCCGCAGGAAAGAAGAAAAAAGACGGACATAACAACCGTAAAAAAAGCAGAAAACCGTTTACCGTTCATTTCTATAATTATACTGCTATTCCGTCTCTAATGCAATAATCCGGCTGTAAGCGAGGTTTACCCACACCGTGTCATAGGGCCAGCCGGAAATAACGGCGCGGTACGCTTCTATTGCGGCGGCGGTTTCGTTTAGGGACTCCCGCAGCCGCCCGATAGAAAATTGGGCGTGGGGAGCTGCGGAAAAACCGGAAGGTGCCGCAATGCTTTTCGCATAATAATCGACAGCCTCCTCTGTTCTGCCCTGTTCTTCCGCTGATACACCCGCATTAAACCACGCAAGCGGCGCAAGGTAGATTTTTCCCGCCTTATTGGCGGCGGCGACCCAGGCGATTTCAGCTTCAGCCCATTCTTCTTTATCGTTTCGGATGCTGCCGATTATGAACCATGCTTTACTCCCCGCATAACCGGAATTCTTTTTTGCAAACGATTCAAGGTCTTGGATTAAATCTTCCACATCATAGTCGCTATAACTCTCGGTAATGGAGGGACGCAATGCTTCGTAACGGTCTGTCAGTTCCTCAAGCGTACTGATTGCCTTTTTTTTGAATATATCCTGTAACGTTATCACAATGAAAAAACCGATTAGAGATAACGCCAAAACACCCGCACAAAAAATTATGGTTCTTCTGTACTTTTGAATAAACCCGATGACTCCGCCGCCTGTTTCGGGTGCTTGATTTGGATTATCCATAAAACCTCCTAATCGTTATAAATTTTTAACTCTTTGATTAATCTTGACAAATAGGTACGTTGTATATCCAGGCTCTTTGCGGCCTCTGTCCGGTTCCATTCGTTTTCCTCAAGCACCTTTCTGATAAAATTAGCCTTAAAAACATTAAGAGCCGCTTTAAGATTACGATCGCTGTTTTCAGTTTCCCCTCCCCTTTGGTGAAAAAGGTCCTCTTTCTGTATCCATTCGCCGCCTGCAACAACACAGGCCCGTTCCACACAGTTTTCCAGTTCCCTGACGTTACCGGGCCATGTATTAACCAGCATTGCCCGTATTGCGCTTTCAGAAAAACCCTTAAAATTCTTTTTATTACTTACCGAATATTTTGATAAGAAATAGCCGGCCAGTTCAATAATGTCTTCAGTGCGCTGGCGCAGAGGAGGAACGTATACCGGCAGCACGTTCAGCCTGTAGTACAGGTCGCTGCGGAATTTCCCTTTTTCCACCATTGCCTCAATGTCCTTGTTTGTCGCTGTAATAATCCTTGTGTCAACGGAGACTGTGATATCCGAACCGACTTTTTCAAAAGTTTTTTCCTGTAAAACTCTTAAAAGTTTCGCCTGGAGAGGCAGGGAAATATCGCCGATTTCGTCAAGAAAAATCGTACCGCCCTGCGCCGATTCAAACCGTCCGCGCCTGTTCTTAACAGCGCCGGTATACGCCCCCTTGATATGACCAAATAGTTCACTTTCCAAAAGACCTTCCGGCAGAGCAGCACAGTTTACCCTGATAAACGGGGCATGGCTGCGCATACTGCGCAGATGGACCTGTTCGGCAAACAACTCCTTGCCTACCCCGCTCTCCCCCAGAATCAAAACCGATGAATCGGTCCTGGCGATGCGGTCAACGGTGTTTATCAGATCCCGCATCATCCTGCTTTTTCCTAGAATGGTGTGAAAACCGCCGCCAGAGTCCCTTTCCTGCATTTGAAAT
>Ga0082212_10005584_pt1 | contig 17101 bp, 12 predicted proteins | sample TergutNt197P3_FD_71548 | JGI IMG/M metagenome (GOLD analysis project Ga0082212, IMG submission 71548) | Neocapritermes taracua P3 segment gut microbial communities from Petit-Saut dam, French Guiana - Nt197 P3 | ecosystem: Host-associated > Arthropoda: Insects > Digestive system > Gut ... | reverse complement strand
ATAGTTACCTTAAACCCTCTTGCCTGAAGCAATTTCCCTATGGTTGCCGAGACGATGCCCTTTCCCAACGAGGAAATAACGCCTCCCGTAACGAAAATATATTTTGTACTTGCCACAATTAATTTTGATTTGAACATGCAAAGATACGAATTCAATTGAAAATTGAAAGTTGAAAATTGAAAATTATTTAAAATGTGTAGCTGCGGTCTTGACCGTCTTTTGAACGTCTTGCCGGATTTGTAATCCGGCAATGGTGAATATTTGCTTTTGTAATGCAATACCATCAATAATCGAATTATAAATTCTTATACGAGAGTTTGCATACGTTTTCTATTTTTAAAATTGTCCGATATCGGACAGTTGGTGTCCATTTTCGGACACTTTTCTAAAAAATTAAAAATATTAAATAAAATATTCTCAATACTTTAATTGTTTGGCACGATATTTGCCGTAAAATTATTTAAGAAATAATTTTCAACTTTCAATTAAACAATCATGTTTTACAATTTGAAAATCATTATCCGTAATCTGTGGAAAAACGGTATTTATTCCGTTATTAATATTGCAGGTTTGGCCATAAGTTTGACTGCCGTAATACTTATTATGCTTTGGGTGCAGGACGAATTGAGCTTTGACAAGTTCCATACGCGAAGCAAAGATATCTTTCAAACCAATGTGCATTTCAAGGGAACCGACATGGATATGTACTGGAATATTGCCTGTGCGCCCTTGGCATTTACTGCGAAGGAAGAAATCTCCGAAATAGAAAATGCCTGTCGATATTTTGCTTACTTTGGCGCCGATATGCTCAAATATTCGGAAGAAGGACAGGATGAACGCAGCATTACCGGATTCACTTATGGAATGGTGGATTCGACTTTCTTTTCCATATTCGATTTTCAGGTGCTGGAAGGCGATCCGCAATACATGTTGACAGACCCTCAGTCTATTGTGCTTTCAACAAGTGTTGCCGCGCAGTTATTCGGCGATAAATTGCCAATAGGAAAGATATTGTTTGACAATAATCGGCAGCAATACCATGTTACAGGAGTCATGGCTGATATGCCGCAAAATTCGTCCATCCGTTTTGATGTTCTGCTGCCTTTCAGTCTGTACGAAAACGCCCGTCCCAACGAATTAACAAACTGGGACAGGTTCGATTTCACAACATGGTTTCTATTGCGACCCAATACTAACCCGGCAATCGTGGAAAGGAAACTGACAGATATGCAAAATGCTCATAGCCAAAATATAAATATGGAGGTCAATTATCATTTGCAATCTTTCGAAGAAGTAAATTTCCATAACGCCGATGGAACTCTCAACACAAAAGCGCAAACCTGCCGTTTGTTTCCGGTTATTGCATTGGTTGTTATTTTGATTGCATGTGTGAATTATATCAATATATCAACGGTAAGGGCATCGCGCCGCAACAAGGAAGTTTTTGTGAGAAATATACTTGGCGCACGAAAGTGGCATCTGTTCTTTCAATTTCTTAAAGAATCGGTATTGTTGTTTTTGTTTTCGCTGCTGATAGCTATGATTTTGTTGCCCGGTGTTTTTCCGTTATTCAATCATATTGCAGGTAAACAAATGGAATTGCAACTCTTTTCCGGCGCTACATTGATGGTTTATGGATTTAACTTCTTAATCGTTGTCCTTTTTGCCGGCATTTATCCGGCTTTCAATCTGGCTACAAAAAAACCCTTGCAGGGTATCAACAAGAAAATGGGAAATGCAGATTTGCGCAGGGTGTTGGTGGTTAGTCAATTTGTTGTTGCCATTGTATTGGTAATGGTTGCCATCACTATCGATCTGCAATTGGAATATGTAAAAAAGAAAAATCTTGGTTACGAAAAGGAAAATGTATTGTATGTGCCCATGTCCGGCGATTTCAAAAAACATTACGATGCCTTGAAATCCGAATTGCAACAAAATCCGGCCATAACCGGTGTAACGGCAACTTCCATGCCTTTGAAAGGTGTAACGTCAACATATCACATTTCCATTGATGATATGGATATTAAAGGCGAGTTTATCATTTTATTAAACACGGATAAGGATTTTATTTCTACGATGGAGGTACAGCTTGCCGCAGGGCATGACTTTACCGGCACGCCTACCGATGAAGCGTCTGTTATGCTCAACGAAACAGCTGTTAAAATGATGGGTATTGAAGATCCCATCGGGAAAACATGCAGCGTAGCAGGAGCTAACCGAACCATTATCGGCATAGTCAATGATTTTCATTTCAAGAACCTGCACACCACCATTGAGCCGTTGGCTATTGTGGTTGGCGACTGGCGCAATGCGCTCTATGTAAGGACGGCGGCTAATAACGCATCACAGGCAATCGCCGCCGTCGAAAAACTTTGGAAACAGTATGAAACCGAATTCCCGTTTTCCTGGTATTTTATTGATGATGAATTTGATACGATATACAAAACGGATTTGCGAATCGGTATTTTATTTCGATGTTTTGCTGTTATAGCTATCATCTTATCCTGTCTTGGCCTTTTCGGATTGGTAACCTACACCGCCGAAACCAAAACCAAAGAAATAGGCATCCGTAAAGTTTTGGGCGCAAGCATAAGCAATATTGTAAATATGCTGTCGAAAGAATTTATCATATTGGTCGGTATTGCCATGTTGATAGCTTTTCCGTTGGCGTATTACTGGTTGGACAGGATGTTACAGGATTATGCCTATCGCATCCATATCAGTTGGTGGATATTCGGAATAGTCGGAATTATAACTATAGTGTTTACGCTTTTGACGGTTGGTTATCAGGCAATAAAAGCGGCATCGGCCAATCCGGTCAATGCAATAAAGAGCGAGTGAATAAATAACAAGCTATCGTCCATTCGGATTACAAATTCGGCAGGACAAAAAGCACATAAACATCAAGTTAAGGCTGAAAGCCTTGTAATCATTAGCGTGGGGCAACGCCCTACGGTTTGAAAGATCTCCCCGGAAAAGCCCTGTAAGGGCGATATCAGGATTTCGCCCTTACAGGGCTAATTAAATCGATATGCCTTAATGATAGGGCGATGCCCTATCCTATTGCTATTGATCTTTCAGGGCAATCATGAAATGAGATAATGTAAAGAATTGAACATCGGTTTTAGCCAAATGCACCCTAAAACATAATTGATTTTGTTTATTCCGGGAAAGATTATTATTTTTGCCTGTCATAAAAAGATGCGTGCAAATATGCAAAATTATATAAAATCGTTTTTATTGGGGATTGGCTTGTTTGTTTCGGCAATTTCGTTGTATGCTGACGAGAGTTATTGTTTCAGAGTCTATCTGAAAGATAAAGGCGTTGATTCAAAGGATGTTGAAACACCTGAAACATTTCTGTCGCAGGAAGCCATCGTGCTAAGAAATAAGCGATACGTGGATATTACGGTTTCCGACCTTCCGATAAATCCGTCTATCATTGAAGAGGTGCTGGCTACAGGATGCCGGTTGGTTACGCAAAGTAAATGGATGTCGACCATTGTTGTTGAATGTGAGGATAGTTTGCTTATTGAAAAAGTAAGCGTATTGCCGGTAGTTGATTCTGTCGCTTGTGTGTGGTATGGTTCAGGCAGACTGAAAGCCGATATATGCACAGACGATACAACATTGTTGGAGCCGTTGAAAGAAAAGATAACGGATGAATATGGATATGCCGGGGATCAGATTGATATGTTAAACGGTACACAGTTGCATAATCTGGGACGTCGCGGACAAGGTATGAGGATTGCAGTGATTGACGCCGGTTTTCTGAATATGGACAGGATCAAGGCGTTTGCTACGCTTCAACTGTTGGGTACGTATAACATTGTTTTTCCGGGAAGCAGTGTTTTTTGTGCCGATGATCATGGCACCAAGGTACTTTCCTGTATGGCAGCCAATCTACCCGGTTGGATGATAGGTACAGCGCCTGAAGCATCTTATCTGTTGATCAAAAGTGAAGATATACGCACTGAATTTCCTATCGAAGAAGACTTTTGGGCTGCAGCGATTGAATATGCGGATAGCGTGGGTGTGGATGTGGTTACTACATCGTTGGGGTATGCCAAGTTTGATACGCCGTCGGCAGTTTATTCACATGATGATTTGGACGGTCGAACGGCATTCGTTAGTCGGGTAGCGGAAAAAGCAGTGGAAAAAGGGATTTTGCTTTTTTGCAGCGCCGGAAATGAGAACAATCTGTCGTGGGAAAAAATTACATTTCCCGGCGATGTTTTCGATGTGTTGACTGTAGGATCCGTTACGTCGGAAAAGGAACGCAGTAATTTCAGTTCGACAGGCTTTACTGCCGACCTGCGGATAAAACCCGATGTAGTAGCGCTGGGTTCTGGTGTTGCGGTCATTAATTCGAATGGGGATGTACAGTATGCAAATGGAACGTCTTTTTCTACGCCGATTGTAGCCGGATTGGGCGCTTGTCTTTGGCAGTCGTTACACTGGCTTTCAAACAGGGAAATTATTGCGTTGATTCAACAGACAGCCTCGCAAGCTGACCGACCCGATGTAGAAAAAGGTTATGGAATACCTGATTTTTATAAGGCTTACAGAAAGGGGCTTGAATGAAAATATTTGATAACATAGACACAGCTTTTTCGCTGTCGGAATTGAATGGTCGGGTAAGTGAAGCCATACAAGACCGACTTCCGGGCACGTATTGGTTACAGGCAGAAACGAGTGATGTACGGATCAATGCTGCTTCGGGGCATTGCTATTTAGAGTTTGTGGAAAAAGACCAAATCGCAGGTAGGATAATCGCAAAGGCGCGTGGAACAATCTGGGCGCAAACATTTTATAGACTAAAACCTTATTTTGAAGAAACCACCGGACAGGCATTTGTTTCAGGATTGAAGGTATTGGTAAAGGTTTCGGTCGAGTTTCACAAACTGTACGGATTCAGCCTGACCGTACACGAAATAGACCCTTCTTATACCATTGGCGATTTGGTTAAAAAACGAAAGGAAATTGTGCGCCGCTTGCAGGAAGAAGGGATTTTTGACCTGAACAGGTCGTTGCAGTTACCTGCGCTACCGCAGCGAATCGCTGTGATTACTTCGCCTACAGCTGCCGGTTATGAGGATTTTGTCAATCAGTTACTTCACAATAAAGCAGGCTATCCGTTCTACCTCAAATTGTTCCCTGCCACCATGCAGGGCGAAAAAGCGGAAGAATCAATCATTGAAGCGTTAGACAGGGTTTGCGCTTATATTGAGCATTTTGATGTGGTTGTGATCATTCGCGGCGGAGGGTCGGCTTCCGATTTGAATTGTTTTGATTCGTATCTGTTGGCCGCTCATTGCGCTCAGTTTCCGTTGCCTGTCATTACGGGAATCGGCCATGAACGCGATGATACGGTGGTAGATATGGTCGCTCACACACGGATGAAAACGCCTACGGCTGTGGCCGCCTTTTTAATCGAAATCATGGACGAAAGGGCCAATGAACTATACGGTTTACAGCAGGCTGTTTGCGTAAAGTCTTCAGAGGCGTTAACCGGTTCGTACACAGCGTTGAATAGGCTTGCCGTTCAATTACCTGCAATGGTTAATTATATTATCGAACGTAACCGTACGCGATTATTCACGTTTTCGAGAGATTTGTCGGGAGTACGGTTGTTTGTGGAGAAAAAACATTCTGCATTGACGGAAACAGGGCAGAAGCTAAAGAACAGACTGACAACGTTTTTTGCCGATAAAAATCAGGAATTAACACTACATGACCAATTTTTGAAAATGGCGTCGCCCGATTATATTTTGAAAAAAGGATATACCTTGACACTGAAATCCGGAAAAACGGTCAAAAGGGCTTCTGAGATAGAAACAGGAGATGAGATAACAACCCGATTTGTTGATGGTGAAAGGGTTTCTGTCGTTCGTTATGGACAGAAAATCCTGTAAAAACGCAGTTCAATGTAAAATAACATAACTATATAGTACCTTATTTAACAAAACCCATTATTTTTGCGTGGAAATTTAAGTAGCAGAAAAAGATGAAGAAATTTTACGGATTTGTATTACTTGTTTGCAGTTTTTCATTACAGGCACAACAACGAGATATGCCTATATGGGTTGAAAATGCTATAAAAGCAGTCTTTACCATCGAAACGTTTGATAAAAATGGAAATATTCGGAAGGGAAACGGTTTTTTTGTTCAAAGTACAGGCGAAGCCATTGCGGAATACACCTTATTTGATGGTGCAGAACAAGCTGTTGTTACAGATGCAGAAGGTCGTAGAATGCAGGTAAATAGTATTCTTGGTGCGGATGCTGTGAGTGATGTGATTCGCTTTAAGGTAACTGTTCCACGAAACGTACCCTTTCTTTCAGTAGCCAAAGAAGTGCCCAGAATCGGAACAGAAGCCTATCTGTTTCCGGCAAAAGATACCATACTAAAAGGTGATATTGAGGAAATCACAAAAATAATGAATGCTTATGAATATTACAAAGTAAATATTCCGCTGACATCCTTGCAGGTAAGCCTTCCTTTGTTTAACGTCAATGGAGAAGTTTTCGCCATAACACAGGCCGACGCTTCAGGTAAGAATAAGACATACGGTGTATCCGTGCCGTATGTACAACAACTTCGTACCGACGCATTAAGCGTTTTTTCAAAGACTTATTCTTCAATTGGCATTCGAAGCGGCTGGTCTGATGATGTAAATGTAGCACAAATTGCGCTACTATTTTATTCGTCCCAACAGGACGCGCCTACTTATTTGGAAACACTGAATGATTTTGTCAAAACATTTCCGAATCTTGCGGATGGTTATTTAAGCAGGGCTTCTCATTATGTGCGTAATAGGGATATATTAGCTGAGTCGCAAGCAGAACAAACGAAGATATTGGCTATGGCTATAGATGATTTGAACAATTCTTTAAAATATAATCCTAATGAAGATGAAGGTTTATATAATCAAGCCAAATTGATCTATGAAGCGTTACTTGATGACAGTACCATTCAATCAAATGACTGGCATATTATAGTCGCTTCCGAAAAACTGCAATGTGCTATCGAAATAAATGATTTGCCATTATACAGGCAATTAGAAGGAGATATTGCGTTTTTTCAAGGAGATTTTGAAAAAGCATATAACACCTATATGACAATAAACCAGGGGGCGTTCGCATCGCCGCTTACATTTTATTTGGCAGCAAAGACAAGAGAATTGCTTCCGGGCGCTACCCCCGACGAGTTGATTGCATTGATGGATAGCGCAGTCTCAAAAAGTATGTCCATTCCTTCGGAAGTAGCGGCTTATCTTCAGGAAAGCATTGATTTAAAGATGCAATATGGACAATATAGCGCTACGATAAAAGATTATGATCAACTTTACAGAGTCCTTGTCGGAAAGGTAAGTGACGCATTTTATTATTACCGTGAACAGGCGAAATTTCGTTTGGGGGATTTGGAAGGGGCATTAAATGATATCGAAACAGCCATTGCTCTTAATAAGCAAAATCCGCTGTATTATGCTGAAGAATCTTCGGTTTATCTGCGTATGCAAGACCTTGTCAAAGCACAGGCAAGTGCAGAAAAATCATTGGCTTTGGATTCGGAGTTTGCAGCAAGCCACCGTTTGCTTGGTGTTTGCCTTTTACGCCAGGAAAAGAAGAAGGAAGCATGCGGTGCGTTTCAGAGAGCGAAAGAACTGGGTGATCCGATTGCTGACAGGTTGATAGAAGAAAATTGCCAGTAGAATTGAAAATTTAACTATGAATTACGAAACGGATAATTAAAAACAACGAATCAAACCTACCGAATAAGTGTCATATAAAAAATCCCTGATTCCGTGGTTATATCGTAGTGATAGGATATTATTTTTCACTTCAAAGTCGAGTTTTGAGCGAAAAATTACTGGCCTGTCTCCATTTTTTATGTAACCGTGAAACCCGGACCAATTGGTTGCCAATGTTAGGTTTTTTAATTTCAGATGGCCTCCATACCCATAAAGTATAGCATCGTTTTGCCTATGAATCAAATCATTAGTCATCCAACAATAGAATCCTAACATACCTTGCAGGCGAAAAGCAATGGATTTATCGGCCGTTTGAAGAAACATGCGACCGACGGTCATTTCAAACCAGTATGCGGCGGCATCGGTATATCGTGCATCGCAAAGACGATTACCACTGGCAGTTTTCAATGTACCGCTGACAGAGATATCACACACTTTATCGTTTTGCAACAACTGATAATATGAACTGATAATAAAATCCCCATTGCATGTTATTGGCGGATGGTAATCAACCGCATTACGTTCTTGCTGTGTTTTTTTGTCCATCAGGTATGTTTCATAAACCACTCCACTAATCTCTATTCCGGCTTTACCATTGGCAATCGGAATGTAAAGGCGACCAAATATATCTTTTGTCTGATCGCCAATGTAGTAATGATATTCGCCTCTAACTTCGATTGCCCAGCGCGTACTCAGGATTCCACTATTAAGTTCCTGAATACGAAAAGCATTAGGACCAAAATAACGAGGCGTATAAACAAGTAACTTCATTCTATCTCTCCAATCCATATCTTCATATTCTTGCGCTAAAAGGAAGTTCGTACTAAGCAGATGAATAAATAAAAACAGAAGTATATATTGAATTTTTGATGGAAATTTCATTTTACTATCAAATTTTGGAGGCCAAAATTACCTTTTTTTTAGGAACTCTTTAATTTTGTTTGATAAAATATTTTTAAGCAGGTAATAATTCACACCTAAAATCTTAAAATATCTTAAAAATACAGGTTGGATGCAACGTTTCCTTTCTTTTCTACGTCTATATAAATGAAGTTGGGGAAACCGGAAAAATGGATGAAGAAGAAAAAAATGAATTAAATATTTCATAAATTGGTTGATTATAGAAAAAAAACAATATCTTTGTCATGGATGTAAAATGTTTTTGTCTTTTTATGGATTCAAATATTAAACTTTCATTCGATATAAGAGTCTAAAAAATAGTAAATAGAGTTTTTAAAAGTACAGTTTAACTTAAAGATAAAGGAGAAAAGAAAATGAGAACAACAAGATTGATTAACTTGCTGGTTATGTTATCCATAACATGCTATGCGATAGGGCAAGGACAATTTTTTGATGATGTGTATTTTTCTTCCGAGAAAAACAATAAAAAAACGCAGGTTGATGGGCAACAAACTCTTTCAAATAATACAAGAATGACGACGTTAGCTTCAAATACACAAAACACACCCTCATCTATTCAGGATATGGATATAGATGTCTATAATCGCAGATATGCTGAACCGGATGATGAATATTATTATAACGACGACTATGTATATAATAACATGGATACGCTTCATGTGGAACGGCGGTCGGATATGGAATATTCGGAACGGATTATTCGTTATCATTCGCCCGAAAAGATTACAATTGTTGGAGCGGATAATGTTGATATATATCTGAGCGATGGATACTATGCGTACGGCTATGATACGGATTATTCGAACGGACAAACCACTGTCAATGTGAATATTGACATGGGATATGGCGGATATGGTTATGGTGGTTGGGGAGGCTGGTACAGTCCATGGTATTACAGTTCGTGGTATCGTCCTTACTGGGGTTATTCTTATTGGCATCGCCCCTATTACAGTTGGGGATGGGGCGGCTGGTATGGCGGCTGGTACGACCCATGGTATGATCCATGGTATTATGGAGGTTGGTATGGTGGATATTATGGAAGTTATTACGGTGGATATTACGGAAGTTACTATCCTTATCATTACGGATATAGCAGTCCATACTATCTAAACCAGGGTGGTCGTCAGACTGCTGCTTATGGCCGAAGTAGCCGCAGTACAAGTTATGCTTCTGCATCTTCACTCAACGGACGCAGTTCGACTTTGTCAAGCAATGTTTCTTCAAGCCGAAGCAGTTCGGCAACTAACACCACCGGACGCAGTACATCATTAAGGGGAGATGCTACATCTTCTGGACGCAGTTCTTCCAATGTAGTAACGAACGATCCGAATCGTACATCACGCTCAACAGTTAGCACGAACAATAATACTGCAGATCGTGCTCAAAGTACATTAAACAGTAACTCGACTACTACACGTACAACACGTAGTGTCGCCAATTCCAACAACAATACGACTACAACCGTTTCACGTAGCAATAACCAACCGACAACGGTTTCACGTAGCAACAATACCACTTCGAACTCAACAACGACGACATCTTCCGTAAGGAGCAGTACGAGTACAACTACTAACAGTCGCACCCCGGTATCTACTTCCACAAGCCCATCACGTTCAACCAGCAGTAGCAACAGCGGGTTTAGCAGTAGCGGTAGTAGCCGTTCAAGTAGCAGTGGGTTTAGCAGTGGCGGCAGCATGAGTAGCGGCGGTAGTAGTAGTCGTTCAAGCGGTGGCGGTTCAAGCAGTGGCGGTCGTCGATAATAATTACGAATCTTTCAAATATTTATACAATAGCGTCTTGTATGTTTTCTTGTGTAAATAATTATTGGAGTCTATATATAAACAGCTATGAAGAAAATAAGATTGTATATCAGCGCACTGCTTCTGTTGAGTAGTGGAATATTGTTAGCGCAGGGTGAAATGGACGCTTTTCGTTTTTCACAAACCGACCTTAATGGTACGGCTCGTTCGATAAGTATGGGTGGCGCATTTGGCGCTTTAGGAGGTGATATGTCGGCTATGTCGCATAATCCTGCAGGGATCGGCATTTACCGCAGTTCAGAGGTGCAAACCACCATAAATGTCAATTCATCCAATGCGGAATCGAGTTGGGCGGGTATGAATAATAATATCAGAAAGACAAGAGCTGGTTTTGACAATTTATCGTATGTCGGGTATTTTCCGACCGGTAACGACTATGGAATCAAAGGATGGAATATCGGAATCGCCTATAATAAAGTAAAAGATTTTAACAGAAGCTATCGGGCTGTCGGAAATCCGCTTTTTTCGATGGCTGATTATGTTGCATCATGTGCATCCAATGCGTATGGCGAAAATGGAGGGATACTGGAAAATGATTTGATTTTGACAAATTCGTACGACCCCTATAATAACGGATATTTAAATGGTCAATGGATGTCAATTCTTGGATATGAATCCGGATTTTTTGGCGCCAAATATGATTATTCGGATGTGTATCATAGCGCTTACGGACAATGGAGAGGTAACACATGGATGCCAAGTTCTCCCGACCGAACTACACTACGTATTGGCGAAAGCGGGAGTATCAATGAATATAATTTTTCGGTTGCTACCAATATTTCCGACTTTCTGTTTCTTGGAGCGAACTTGGGTATAACCACAGTCGATTATCGCATGAGTTCGTGGCATAATGAAGAGTTTGGAAGCACAGATTATTTGACTTTAGGCAACACGCTTGAAACAACTGGAACAGGCTATTCAATTAATATAGGTGCGATTATACGGCCGATAGACCAACTACGCTTAGGCGTAGCTTATAATTCGCCGAAAATGTTTGTATTGACTGATCATTTCGATGCATTCGGCGAATCTTATATTGCCAATGAGAAAGATCCACTTATGAAGGGATATATTCCGGAATATTCGTATGCGGAATATAGTTTACAAACGCCCGGCCGCTGGATATTCAGCGCTGCGGGAATTATCGGAAATATGGCTTTGTTAAGTTTGGATTATGAATTGACGAGTTATAACAATATATTTTTATCAGACAGGGATTTTGATCGAGGATCATATCAGTCTGATAATGATATAATCAAGCAAGATTTCAAAGTTGCTCAAACCTTGAAAGCCGGCGCTGAACTGAAAATAACCCCCCAATTTGCCTTACGAGGCGGTTATATTTGGCAACCCAGTCCGATGAAAGATCATTTGATCAATGGAGCTGAAGTATTTACTGCCGGAACGATTCCGCATTATACGGTAACAAACACAACGAATTATTATACAGCTGGTCTTGGATTTCGTTTTACCCCTAATTTTTATATGGATTTAGCATTTGTTTATCAAATACAGAATGAAAAATTATATCCATTTACTAACATGGATTGGAGATTTCCTGAATACCATATCGAACCTGTTTACTCTGAACCGGCTAATATTTCTCTCAAAACTTCTCGTGTAGCTTTAACATTGGGATATAAATTTTAGACAGTTTAAATGAAACCTGCCCTGGACGATAAATTTGATGAATTTATGAAAAAAAACTTGATTTTTTATTTGCTTTTTCTGCCTGCTTTCTTTTTGCAGGGACAGAATAGCAGAACGATACAGATTGATACAACAAATGCCCGTCCGTTGAATTTGTCTCAAATTGCAGAAAAGGTAACGCCTGTTGTATTGGAATCTCCGTTACGTATACAGGATATATGTATAGCAAATGAATTTATATTTATTACATCAACAAGTACTGTTGTACAATTTGACATGTCCGGTAAGCTTATCAAGTCAATTGATTGTGGCGGTATGCTTGTGAGTAACATAATAACAGCCGATACGGTAAAAAGAGAATTGTATGTTGGGGTTGGCAATACAATTAAGCGTTATAATTATGCAGAAAACCTGATAAAAGAGTATTCCTTGAACGCTACAAACAGCAACGCTTGCCTTTTTCATAATGATGCGCTATGGGTTATATCGAGCGTCTTTCAACCTGACCATAGCGCCATTTATACAATCCATAAAATCAATCCTTCAACCAATCAATTAACTACCCTTCCTTTTGAAAAAAAAATCCCGCCTTTTCAAATACCATCCGGCGGTTCTGTATCAATGCCCGTATTCAGTCTTCTCACTGTTTATAATGAAGATTTAGTTGCTTCTTTTACACCTGATCTTGTATTGTACGGTATTCAACAGGATAAAGTCAGTCCTTTGGTTCAGTGGAATATCAATCCTCCAGCAAAGGATCCAAGCGAACAGTTATCATTAAAAGCCAATGGTTTTACCAGCGAATACCTATTGATTAACTATTCGCGCGACAGAAAAAATTATGTCTTTTTGGAAAATATGCAAACAGGCGCAAAATATACTACCAACAATATCATTGATGACGTCTTTCATTCAAACGGTGATTGCAATATCAAATTTGTGGAAAAAAACGGCTATTTCGCTTTTAACAAAGAGAAAGATGCCATTACAGGAAACAACGTCGGAGGTATTCCTTTAAAGAATGGCCCGGTTGTATTTATTGTTAAAACCCAATAAACGAAGAAAATGAAAAAAAAATATGTTTTCTTTTGATGATGTACGCTCTGTTGCTTTCATGTAACAGAGAGGTAAAAAAGGGTGAATTATTAGAAATTCCGGTTGATATTGACCAAAATTTCTCCTTGCCTTTATCGGAGATAGCGGACGAAATCATAGCGATAAATCCGGAGCTTACGGACGAAAGTTTAGTCAATCCGGATCGCATACAATCTGTTCTATACTTTGAAGACAATGTAATTATTGCAGAATCGGACAAAATTCTTGTCTTCAACAGAGATGGGAAATTTGTTCGCGCTATTGGTTCTAAAGGACAGGGGCCGGGAGAGTTTTTGGGCGTCTATGGTATAGCGTTAGATAAAAATAATAAACACTTGTATGTCAACTCTTTCTCTCGTAAAATTATTTGTTATGATTTGACGACCGGTGGATATTTAAAAGAAAGCACAGAAATTGGATCAATAAAATACATCAATTATATGAATGATGAATTATTGTTGCTTTCCGAACAATCCGAAAATGATGACAATGGATATTACAAACTTTCGGTATTGTATCATTTGAATAATGAGTTACAAATCACAGACAGTGTTATAATCCGGAAGAATTATTTTGTTGGACAAGCGTTTCGTACCGGTTTCAACATAGATTGTATTCTATTCTGTAACTCAAATCTTTATGTGTACTCTCCCGAAATCATTCCTAATATGCCAGGCATACCAATTCAGTTTCAGACAATTCCGACTGAACTTGTTTTGCGGGATACGCTGTATCGCTTCGAGTATAATCAACTTATTCCCGAATTGAAATTGAAATTCAAGGATAATGGAATTAGTAGTGGGAACATGTTCATTAATCTAAGTAATATATACCGAAGCTCCCGATATGTTTTTGCTGTGTATAACAATCAGAGGAAAGGTAATATGTATTATTTTTGTTACGACATAAAAACAGGGAAAAGCTATAATATGCAGGATGGATATACAGATGACATACATCAAATAGAAACACAATTAAAGATTCGTCCGCTTAATACAAATACCGAAATGTTTTATTACTGGCATACCCATATAAAGCCGGACGACCTTGAAGAACCGAATCCGACTATTTATATCGGCACACTGAAAAAATAACATTATGCCTCGAATCATACTTATTATCGCTTATAGGTGAAAATATTCCCGTTAATTTATACGGGATATATGTCTAACAAAGGAATATATATTACATCGATGTGTTGTACAGAAGGTTGGCTATGCAGGGTAAACAGGGGGTATTGGGTTGGTTAATTGAAGTATATTATCTACTTTTGAATAAACGGGTACGAGTTTCAAGAGGTTCAAGGTCAAACAATAAGGCACGTTATCTTCCAAACCATTGGCTGACAGTCGGCTGTAATGCTCTGTTTGTTTGATATAATCAGGCAGATTGAATTTCGCTTGCTGCCATAAGGCAAGTGCAATCAGCGACGCATCACCGGCCGGGTGAAAGCCATGCGGCTGTAATAGCTCTATCAGGGCGCCTCCAAAAATGGTATCTTCGATATTTATCTTGTCTTCCCAGCCGGCACACAATATAACGACATCGCAGTTTTCCCTGATACATTCGTCGGCAACGGCTTGCAAGTTGACAAATGCGCCGGTAATGATACGATAAGCCGATTTGGCGTAATGAATTGCTTTTGTGCCGTTTGTGGTAGTAAAAACAATGTCTTTGCCGTTTACAAGTTCAGGCCGGTAATCGAAAGGGGAATTACCAAAGTCGGCAAAAGCGCAACGGCAACAATTTCGCTCAGCGCCAACCAAATATCCTGCTGCTTTGCAGGCTTCGGCCTCCTCGATGGTTGCTACCGGACGAATACTGCGGACACCGTTTTCGAATGCGGCAATGATCGTAGAGGTAGCCCGAAAGATATCTACAATGACTACCATGCTTCCGGGACGGTGGTATTTGGGGTACAGTACAGGCGAGAGACAGACGTCGATTATCATTATGAGTTACAAGTTACGAGTTACGAGAGAATTGAGAATTTCTGAAAACTGAGAACTGAAAACTGAAAACTATTTACGGAACGGAGGTTTAACTACTTTTGCTTCAATGCTTTTGTTTCGGATTTGAATATATATTTTCGTATCCGGCGCTGCATATTCCGGTTTGATATAACCCATACCTATACCTTTACGCATCAAGGGCGACATTGTGCCGGATGTGACTGTTCCTATCGGCGTTCCGGTTTCGTCCGTAATCTCGTAGCCATGGCGGGGAATCCCTTTTTCCAATAATTCGAATCCGCATAATTTCCTTGTGACACCTTCTTTTTTCTGTCGTTCCAATCCGGCACGGTTGGTAAAGTTTTTGCCGTCTGCAAATTTGGTTATCCATCCCAACCCGGCTTCAATGGGCGAGGTTGTATCGTCCAAATCATTTCCGTACAGGCAATAACCCATTTCCAACCGAAGCGTATCACGCGCTCCAAGTCCAATAGGCATAATGCCTTCAGGCTTTCCCGCTTCGAAAATGGCATTCCATATTTTTATACCCTCTTCAGGGTAAAAATACAACTCAAAACCTCCTGCGCCTGTATATCCGGTATTCGAAATAATCACATCCGGACAACCGGCAAATTCGCCTGTCGTAAACGCATAGTATGGAATCGTCGATAAATCGACCGGGGTTAGCCGTTGAAGCACCGCCATTGCTTTCGGGCCTTGTATCGCTAATTGCGCCATCCGGTCGGAAGCATTTTCCAATTCGGCGCCTGCCGTATTGTGGCTGACGCACCAATTCCAGTCTTTTTCGACATTGGAGGCATTGACAACCAGCAGATATTTCTCGTCTTCATAGCGATAAACCAAAATATCATCCACGATACCTCCCTGCTCGTTGGGGAAACAACTGTATTGCGCTTTTCCGACAGGCAACGCGGATGCATCGTTTGAAGTGACGCTTTGAATAAAGTCAAGCGCTTTCGGCCCTTTTACCCAAATCTCGCCCATGTGAGAGACGTCGAACACACCAACACTTTCGCATACAGCTAAGTGTTCGTTGATAATGCCGACATATTCGATCGGCATATTATATCCGGCAAACTCGTGCATTTTTGCACCGAGTGCAATATGGATTGCTGTAAATGGAGTAGAGTTCATATAAATTTTTAGTTATTAGAGTATAGAGTTTAGTTGATTTTTAAAATCTTTAAATATAATAGTTTTACGTTCTTAACTGAGAACTGAAAACTGAGAGTTGAAAACTTCTTTGATTATTTGAGCAATCGTTTCCATGCTTTTTTCTAACGATTGAACCGGCAAAAATTCGTAGCGGCCATGAAAATTGACCCCTCCCGTAAAGAGATTCGGGCAGGGAAGACCTTTGAATGAAAGCCTTGCTCCATCTGTTCCACCGCGAATGGGACGAATGAGGGGTGTAATGCCTATTTCCCGCATAGCTCTTTCCGCCAATTCTATAATATGCTTTTGCGGTTCCACGATTTCACGCATATTATAGTACTGATCATTCACTTGCAAAGCGATACAATCCGAATACTGCTGATTGAGTTGGTCGGCAATCGACCGGAGTAACTGTTTTTTCTCTTCAAACAGTTTGCGGTCGTGATCGCGGATAAGATACTTCATGGTTGCTTCTTCCACTGTTCCGTTAAATTGAGTAAGGTGGAAGAAACCTTCGTATCCGTCGGTACATTCTGGTCGTTGTTCATTTGGAATCAGGTTGTTAAACTCAATTCCTACCTGCGATGCGTTCAACATTTTCCCTTTGGCATATCCGGGGTGTACATTCAACCCTTTAATTTGGATGATTGCCTCGGCCGCATTGAAATTCTCGTATTCTATTTCGCCGATTTCTCCCCCATCGACCGTATAAGCCCAATCACAGCCGAACTTGG
>Ga0082212_10005583_pt1 | contig 17105 bp, 12 predicted proteins | sample TergutNt197P3_FD_71548 | JGI IMG/M metagenome (GOLD analysis project Ga0082212, IMG submission 71548) | Neocapritermes taracua P3 segment gut microbial communities from Petit-Saut dam, French Guiana - Nt197 P3 | ecosystem: Host-associated > Arthropoda: Insects > Digestive system > Gut ... | reverse complement strand
AACGCTATCGAGCATCTTTGCATGCTCAAAGATTGACTGCATCGTCAAAGGATAAGACATGCAAAAAACGTGATCATGCGTTCCGCGCTCCCGCAACCAGTTGGCTAAATCTTTAGTAACCGTAGCATTAGCACCGAAACCGTGCAAAACAATGACGACGGAGCCAGTCATGGGCAACATGCCGTCTTTGACTCGAATGGATTCTAGTCGGCTTTTACATTCATGAAACGTTCCATGAGCGCGTTGAACATCATGGGCATCGAGCAAGCGACAAAAGTCAGTAGCGACGTTTTTTTGGATATGCCAACTGCCATCGACGAGGACATCCCCCCAGAAAAACATCCCCCCTGTCGTTTTGAAAGGAATCCCTTCCTGTCCTTCAAAAGAGCCAGCGAGCAACAGAAACAAAACGATTGCAAGCGTACGGTACATGCCGGTATTGTAGCAAATTTATGCGGTTAGTGCAAGACACAACATGAGTCCGTCATTCGCTCATTCGCTCAAAACAGTGTTGCCATCCCAATCATCAGCAAATTTCATGACGATTTTCTACGAATCGTGTGATAGAGTGAGATGCGATTGAGGCTAAAACGCAAGCGTTATGCCGGTTCTTCTCATGTCTCTACACAAACTTTTTCTGGAAATCCTCAAAAATCGGCAACCGGGCGACTTACACCCCCCGCTCTTTGGTCTGTCGTTGCTCAATTGGTCGGCACGATTTCTGCCGCAACATTTTCATCGGTCGCCGTCCAAGATGCACCACTGGCTTGCCGACAGACTCGATCAGTTTCACACTCAACGCGGCACCAAGTTGAACGTTTTGGCTCCTCGCAATTCGGCAAAATCGACCATTGCCGCTCTTGCCTTTCCGCTTCGGGAACTGCTCGCAGGTCGCGAGCCCTACATTTGGCTTGTCTCTGATACCAAGTCGCAAGCGTACACGCATTTGGAAAACATCAAAAATGAACTCACCGGCAATCCGCTGCTTGCCGAAGCGTATCCCGACGTTTGCGGCAAAGGAACCGCTTGGCGAAGCGGAGCAGTCCGATTGCGGAATGGTGCCATCATTGAAGCCTTCGGAACCGGTCAGCGGATTCGTGGTCGAAAGCGAAATGAACACCGACCGACGCTCATCATTTGCGATGATTTGCAAAATGATCAGCACATGCTGTCCGCCACGCAACGGGAAAAGAGCCGAAATTGGTTTCACGGCACACTTCTCAAAGCCGGTTCGGACCGAACGAACGTGATTCACTTGGCAACGGCACTGCATCGGGAAGCGATTGCATGGGAATTACTTCACACGCCGGGTTGGTGTTCGGAAACTTTTCGGGCTATCGAACAGTTTCCGAAAAATATGTCCCTCTGGAAAGATTGGGAAGCGATTTACACGAACGTTGCCAATGGGCATCATGTTGCTGATGCCGATGCGTTTTATGCGGCGAACCGTGATGCGATGGACGAAGATGCTGTCGTACTTTGGGAAGAACAGGAGCCATTGTATGCGCTCATGAAGATGCGAATTGAAAGCGGTTACGCTTCGTTTGACAGGGAAAAGCAAAACATGCCGATCAATCCTGAATTGTGCGAATTTCCAGAATCGTATTTCGAGGAACACATTTGGTATGACCACCCCCTACCCCCTCCGAAGGAGGGGAATTATTCCCCTCCTGTGGAGGGGTGCCCGATAGGGCGGGGTGGTCCCAACATCGTGCTTTCCGCATTGGCACTCGATCCGAGCAAGGGAAATAATTCGACACACGGCGATTACTCGGCATTCGTGTACGTTGCATTGGCAGAGGATGGTACGTTTTACGTTGATGCTCGTTTGGAACGACTGCCGGTGTCGGAGATGGTTGCATTGGGCGTAGAACTCTACAAAAAATATCGACCGACGATTTTCGGCGTGGAGTCGAATCAGTTTCAGGAATTGATCTGCGATGAATTCGACCGGCAATTTATCGACGTTTATCGAATCAAAAACACGATGAACAAGACGGCACGCATTCGGCGATTGGATTCGTATTTAGCACAGCGGCGATTGCGGTTCTGTTCGTCGTCTCCTTCGTGCCGACTGTTGGTGGAGCAGTTACGTTCGTTTCCGGTCGGTTCCCACGACGACGGTCCCGATGCACTCGAAATGGCACTGCGGATGATCGAAACGTATGGCGAACCATAAAAGCAGAGGAAACGAATCGTAAAGTGCCCGTTTCATTTCCTCTGCTTGACCAACTCGTCCCCCGCTTACGGAATCAGTGGCACAATCACGCACTACGTTTTTCCGATTGATTTAATTTGTTGTAAAGCGTTTTCAAACTGATTCCGAGTTCTTCCGCCGCCTTCGATTTATTGCCGCAGTGGCGTTGCATTGCCGACTCTATTGCCTTCATCTCCATATCACGCAACGTACCTGTTTCGGATGAAGGGTCAAACGACATCAATTCTTGCACCGGATTCAACCGCACTGGAATCGATTCGGCAACAGCAATCTCTTCTTTGCGAATGACCACCGGTCGGCTTGGTTTTTCTGCAATCTTTTTTTGCAACACGTAATTCATTGCTGGTAATTCTTGTTGCAACATATCAGGCAATTCCAACGTTCCAATGGGAAAATGATCCGACAAGACCAACGCATGTTCAATTGCATTTGCCAACTGCCGCACATTGCCGGGATAGTCGTATTTCAGTAACAACTGATACGCATCCGGTGTAAAAAGTTTTGCGGCATCAGTCGCCGTCAAATCGCTACGGAACCTCTTGGCAAGAGCAAGAATTAATTCCGGCAAATCTTCTTTCCGGTCTCTCAACGGCGGTAAGCGTATTTCGAACGTGTTAATACGGAATCGAAGGTCTTCCCGAAAATCGCCGTTTTGCACCATCATTTCCAAATTGCGGAGCGTCGCACAAACAACCCTAACGTCGCAGATCGTTGCTTCATTGTCGCCGACTTTTCGAACTTCACCGCTTTCGAGGAACCGTAACAGTTTTGCTTGTACTCCTTTAGGGAGTTCACCAATTTCGTCGAGAAACAGTGTCCCGCCGTTGGCGACTTCAAATAGTCCTGTTCGGTTTGCGTCGGCACCGGTAAAACTCCCTTTTCGATGTCCAAAGAGTTCGCTCTCGATCAGATTTTCCGGCAACGCACCACAGTTTACGGCAACGAACGGTTTGTCTGCCCGACGACTCCCATCGTGAATGGCTTTTGCAACGAGTTCCTTGCCTGTACCCGTGTCGCCAAGAATGACAATTGTGGATTCAGTCGGTGCAATGCGGTCAATCAAACGATAAACTCGCTGCATCGCTTCGGAATGACCGATCAGTTTACGTTCATAACTCTCCTGATGAGCCATCATGGAGTTGTATTTTGCGTGACTTTTTTGGTTATCCGACTTTTTTTCGATGACTCGGTTTAGTGCTACTTCGAGATCGACAATCGTATGAGGTTTTGAGAGCAGATCAACGGTTCCGAATCGGATGGCTTTTTGAGCGGCTTCATAAGACCCTTTTCCGGTTAAAATGATAGCAGCGGTATGATTGCCGCTTTCTCTTGTTTTTTCGAGAACCGTCAGTCCGTCTGTTCCCGGCATGTCAATATCAAGGAGCAGTGCGTCAAAAGTGTCGTTTTGAAGAATTTTCAGTGCTTCGTTGCCGTCGGCGCAAGCAACGACCGTATGACCGAGGCGTTGCAATTCATCGGTCAGTACAGATCGTATATTCCGTTCATCGTCCGCAAATAGAAGTCTCATGAGCGTATGATAACAATTTTTGTCGAACAGATCAAGAGCAAAAATTGGGAGGTTTTCCACCGGTTTCGGGTGAGCCAAAAATAAACTCTTGCATATTGCCGTAATATAGTGTAGAATGTTCCCGATATTTCATTCCACCCCCCTAACAAGGATTATCTATGAGACACACTCTTTGCATTGCGTTTGCTTCCCTTGTGCTGATCGGCTACCTGCACGTAGCGGACACCCCTATCTCCGTTGACCTATTTGCACAGGAAGATACTACGAAACCCGAAGGTGCGGTTTGGCCCCTTGCAACGGCTCCCGCCGAGGAAAAGCAAGCCGAGGAAAAGAAAGAAGAGGAGAAGAAACCGGAGCGCGCTCCCGTTCGGCTAGAAAAAATTACCATCGTCCTCGAAGGTGAAGAGGTTCAAACACAGGAGGGCATTCTCGAATGGTCAACTAAAGCCGCCCAACTGTGCATGGAATACTATCCTATCTTCGATGCGATTTTCATGACAGAAGGATTCGCCCCTCAGAAAGAATTGACGCTGGTTTTCCGAAAGATGGACGGCGTTGCTTTTTCTTCAGGAACAACCATCACCATTTCTGCTGATTGGATTCGACGCTCGCCGGGAGATTTCGGCATGGTAGCACACGAAATGATCCATAATATCCAGCGGTACGGCGGACGCGGAGGAACCGGTATCCCGACCTGGGCAATGGAAGGACTTACCGATTTTGCCCGCCATGCCTATTATGAGCCGGACGTGCTGATGCGTCCCGTAAATCTTACGTCGAACAAGTACAGTGATTCCTACCAGATCACCGGCGGATTCTTCATGTGGATCGAGCATGCCTACGATAAGGAGTTCACCAAAAAACTGAATCAGCACGCCCGTTCGCGGACGTGGTCGGACGATGTTTTTGAGAAGTACACCGGCAAGGGTCCCGAAGAACTTTGGAAAGAGTACGTCGAATTTCTCCGCACGATAGAAGGCACACGTATTTTGCCTGCAAGGGATTTCGGCAGAGAAAAGTTGGGATCGACATATTCCGTTCAACCTCCGCCGCGTCCACAGGGGCAAGGGCAGGGGCAAGGACAGGGGCAAGGACGGCAACGACAGCAACAGGGAACTTGACCCCCTAGCACAACGTTTTAGAATCCGTTGCATGAGGCTTCTGCTTGTGGGTGCCTCAAAAAAGCCATCGCGTGCACATTGTATGGATTATTATTTTCTTCCCTGCGCACTTTGCGTAACCCTTTGCGGTTAGGATTTTACCGCAGAGGGCGCAAAGAAGGCGCAAAGGTCGCATTGGACGTTTTTTGAAGTATTTTTACCACTGAGTACACTTTTTTTCATGCCGATTTGCCGTTTGTATCTACCTTGCCGGTGTTTCCAGAGCGTCTAATTTTAACAGTCGAATTGGTTAAAATGATAGAAATGATAGAGCGGAATATTGGGATGAAAGTACATATTTTTATTCCCATTCCCTTCATGTCCGAAAACGTGACGTAGAGACCAACGTCTAAATGTCTGGTTTGTATGTTTTTGCGTGTCCGTATCATTATCGTTTTCGTTTGCTTTGGAATAGGTGTCGGTATTGCCCCACTGCCTTTGTGTGCGGCTCCGCCCAGTTTGAACAAAGATTTGCTTTCGGTTTTCCGTTCCAATAATAGCACTGCTACTAAAAATGCAGTAACGTCCAACGGCGCATCGGCAATTTCGTACCATCGACTTGCACGAAATTATGCCGAACAAAACGATATTAACAAGGCAACTTCAAATTTCAGCCTCGCTCTTCAAAATGCTGCTCCACGGCAAGTTGCCGAGATTGCCGCTGATTACGCCGCCTTTTTGACCGATATTGGCGACTTGCACAAAGCAGAACTCATGCTGCGGCAAGCATTAAACCAATCGCCCGATGACGCTAATCTGAAAAAAATGCTTGGGCAGTGTTTAGTTCGGCAAGAAAAGACGTTTGAAGGGTTACGGTATCTCAAGATGATCGGTACCGAAGCGGAAGCTAAAGCAGAAATTGCGGCAATTTATCGGGAGCAAGGAAATACAGAAATGCTGGCAGTGACCGAGCAAAATTGGGGAACATCTAAACGCGATACCGCAAGACCGATAACTGTAAGTCCCGAAGTGGTTCGACCCGAGCCCGCTTTGATTGTAGCAGTACCAAGACCGGCAGTGTCAAGACCAGAGCCTGCTCAGATTATAGCGGCACCGACTCTTTCCGGCATGACGAGAAATTTACCGCCGGCAACGGTTGCCACGACTCCAAAAGCCGATGTTACACCAGAAAAAATTGCCATTATTGCTAAAACGCCTATCATTTCGCCCTTATCCTCGAAGTCGGAATTTTTCGATAACAGGGTTCCGATTCCCGTGCCAAAGGTTGCAGTTGCTCCAACACCGCTCGTGGTTGCGTCAAGTACGTCTAAACCGGTATCGGTCGCATCAGCACCAACCCCACTGCCATTACCAAGAATAACGGAACGGCTTGTTTTGACAAATCCGGTCGAGTTGGCGGTTACATCCGCACCGGTTCTGCCTCGTACAGAAGTCGCGGAGCCGCCGCGGCCAGCGGTCATGATCCAACCTCGCAGACATTATGTAGTCAATGCGGGAACTGCGGATTTAGAAGCACTTCTTCCCGTTATTAAACCGGTTGCCGCAACAGTGTCAGAGCAGAAAATCTGGTAGCCAAAGTCTGTTGCACCTTGCGGTTGTCCGGCAATTCAGTTATATTCTGGCGTGCAAAGAAAAAATTGACGAGGCAATGGTAGCACCACGCATCATGATCACATTGGACGGTCGCGGTCGCCGGCAGTACCGACCCAGCGAAACGCTTGCCGGGAGTTACCGCCTGGACTCCATGAGCGGCGATGACATTCAAGCCGTCGAGTGTTCCGTTCTTTGGAATACAACCGGAAAAGGCAGCGAAGATTTCGGTGTTCACGCTTTTTGGCGCTATGCTATCGAAGCCGGAGATTGGATCGACCCAAGAACGCCCGGTCGATTCGCAACGATCCTGCCGAAGTCGCCGCTTTCCTATACAGGAACAATTGTCAAAATTCATTGGTTGATCCGCGTTCGTGTTTTCCTGGCGGATGGACAGGAAGTTGTCGAAGACTTTTCTTTTCGACTCGGTTCACTACCCGATGTCCGTGTTGTCAAGCCCGTTGCATAGCCCTTGTTTCCTATCCATGCGGTCAACAGAAATCAAAAGATATGCCGACTCCTGAAACCATGATCGACAACACACGCCAATCGTTGCCGTTTCAGACTCCAATTTTCCCCCCGACTGATTCGAATGTAAGAGCGGCGCACAACCAACCAGTAGGGGTGCGTTTTGAGTTTAGATTCCATATCCGGGAGTTCGGCGATTCCGCTTTCATTTCCGGCTTCCCATCGCACTGACTTTGGCGGCAAATACTGCCTATAAAATTCTCACGTATCCGTCATTATCCTCGTCCGGGCATCGGAGGAAAATAACGGAACGGATTAAACCGTTGCCAATTCGGTACACCACCTGACGATGAAGGTTCAGACGGCAGAACCGGCTGCCGTACATCAAATTGCACCGATGATACCCAAATGTCGTCTAAATGCACCTCGCCTAAACCATTCAAAGCAAAACATACATAATAATTTCTGCTCTCAGGGACAATCCGATAAAACGCAAACTGCTGCCACTCGCCGCCCGTTTGTATAAAACGTAACGCCAATTGTTCGCCGCCCAGCGAATCAAAGATCATTAAACCATCAACAGTCGATTCAAGCGGCTTTGGAATGCGAATCCAACCGCTGACACAAATCATCTCGCCCATCCGAATCGGCATCGGCGGCGCGGACACCCAAAGCGGAATGGTCTCCAATAATTTCGGTTTTTTTGAAGGATCCGTCAGAGCAACGACCAACGACAAACCCAATTGCCCCGAACGTGCTGCTTCCGGCGACACACCGTTTCGTGTAATGAAGGTTTCTTCAAGTTCGTGAGACATGGATTCCCAACCGGCTTGTTGTAAGGCACGAATCTCCATGTCGCCTCCGGGCAAACGGTTCGGTCCTTCCGTTGCTCCATGTGTCCGTCGATACGCCGTTAAGTAGAGCGGCAATGTTGCAAACGAGACCGACACCGGAGTCATACACGGATTCAAATCGTTTCGCGTCGCTTCCTGCCACAGCAAGCGGCCAACATACCGCAGTCCCCGTGTTGCCCGTTCGGCTTGAAGATAAGCCTGAGCATAGTCCGGCGAAGTAAGATTCGTCAAATCCTTTGCCAGTTCAATCGCTTCCCGAGTTGTCCGAATCATTGTTTCATGTTCCGGCATCGTAATCAACGGCAAATTGTCTTTCGGCAACACCGGAATCTCCCCCGTGTTCTGTGCCCGTTTGAGTGCAGACAACACCTGCTCCGTCATGGCAAGTTCCAACTCCGCCAGTCGGTACGCTAAATAAGCAGTGCGCGGTCCCATCTCTTTGGCACGTCGTCCCACGTGAGCATGGATCGCATCGTCTCCAGCGAAACAGATCAGCGAATTCAAACTCGCTTCTTCGAGAATGATCTCGTTACCGCCCGAAGTACGAGGGGCATGCATGGGCATCACACGCCCCGGCACAAGATGAAACGCACTATACCCCTCTGGAATCCCTGACACGACATACCGGACGCGTCCCGCTACGGCAGGACCGACTGCCGATTGGTTTTGCCGCTCCTGCCAAAGCGGAACGAGGAGTCGCGATCTACCCGCCTGAATGACTGCGCTGCACGCTAACGGTTGGTTTGTGGATCGAACCAACATCGGCGAAACGTTTCCGGCAGAGAACCATTCTTCAACCAGTTGCAATTCCCAATTTGCCAATTCCAATGCTGCCCTGCGGAATTCCGCTTCAGAATCGTTGTTCGTCAGCGGAGAGTGCGACGTGAACACAATGCCGTGCGCCCCCGATGCCAACGCAAGATAAACCTGTATTTTGATCTGCTCATACGAAATCGCTGAGATGAACGAAGGATTGCCCTCAAACAGAGTCCATTGTTCCGCCAACTGCTCAGACGGTTGTGTTTGAACGGTACACCAAAAAGCGGTGATGGGACGTGCCAACGATTGATAATCTTTTTGCCACGTGTGCAGATCAAGCAGGTCCAGTGATGAAAAAAGCGGTTCACGTGGTAACTTCAGAATATCCAGCGTTCGGCTGTAATCATACACACCGCTTCGAGCAGTACCGAGGAGAGGTCGGCGTTTGAGTCTGTCGGCATTTTGCAGCACCTGCGCTCGTTTCGCATCGGCGGAGTATCTTGAGTAGGAACCCTCGTCGCCGAGATTCCAGATTAATACGTTGTCGTAACTGGAATCCAGTCCGGCACTGGAATGTCCCTGTACAGCGTTGGCATCGTACACTCTGGCGGTCTCCAATTCAGTGTTGCTCGGCGGCGGACAAATCAACCAAATGCCGGCTTGCTGTGCTTCCAGCCGAATTTCAAGACTCGGTTGCTCTTTCAGCCAAACTGCGTTGAATTGTAAACGGCGGAGAAAGTCAAGCGGTTCACCTTGATATTCAATCGCTCGCACGCCAATGGGAACACCATCGAGACTCAACACAGTATCGTGGAATCGAATTTGCATTGCAGAGGCGGGAGACGATGAAAAGGAGTCCTGCCGAGTCAATACATAATTTGTGGAATCATCGCCGGAGTAAGCAGTACGTGTCGTTGGGCGGGCGTTCGGTGTTGCAACGAGCGGAGAGGCGGTGTGCGATTGCAGCGGTGTAATCCATTCCGTCGTTTCGGTGTTGCCGTTCATATAAATCGGTCGCGCACTGACCGAAATTTTGAATCCCACGTAGTTGAGTGGATCGAATATAAGTTCAGGCGAAACAGCGTTGGCTCCAACGTGTCCGGCAACAGACGGCGGGGTAACCTCGACACGTTTCATTTCGCCGTATTGCGGCAATTGTTCGGCAAAGAGAACGATTTGCCGAACGTATTGTCCCCGTGTGTCGAATGGGATACCGAGTTCGGCTTGGAGCAGTCGGGCAATTTTATCCGATTCCGCACGGAGGTTGGGCGTGCCGTTGTTGTCCCAAAAGCCGAGCATTTCCCACTGCCCCGAACCAGAGTATCGTATGCCCGGAACGATATAGGTAACTGGACGTTGGGTTTTCGGATGAATAGTTTGCGGTAAAACGATTTGTGCGCCGACAGCAACACCGGGCTGATCGGCACGGAGTCGTATCGATGGATTTAAGTCTTCAATGACAAGAGGAAAATTGATGGGATAACCGAGTGTGATACAGGCTTTTCCTTGAGGCAGTTGAAAAGTAAGGGCGGTGGTTTGTTCGAGCGGAGTGAGAGCGGCGACTTTTGCATCAAGTTCGGAGTGTAACACTTGCCAGCCAGCGGACTGTGCGGTACCCGTGAAAATGAGCAATACGAAAATCACTCCGTATTTTATGAAAAAGTTTATTGTCATGTTAAACATTTAGCCGGTACTTTGGGCATGCAGCGGAGCGTAAACCCCTGATCCTCGGAAGAATACAGATTTTTCGGCAATGAGGCAAGAGAGAGTTTAGCGCATTGCGCACAGAACACAAGCCGGAATGAAGCGCAGCGCAATGACGAGTTCGGATACAATACTTTATGGCAAAAGCCTTGGTTTTGATCAACCAGTACAGCACATCGAAAATATGCACGAAGAGCATTGCCGAAAAAACGCTCCGAGCATTGATTCAAGCAAAGCCTTAAAGAATTGCCCATCGAACTCTTGCTTTTCGCATCATTATGTTTAGAATGATTGCCATGTACGATAAAGAAAGTTTGCACGCACTCATTTTGGACAAATCGCTGAAGTTTGGGGACTTCACGCTCGCTTCTGGGAAAAAGGCAACTTTTTACCTTGATTGCCGGCAGATTACGCTCGATTCCGTTGGAGCAAAATTGATCGGAGAAGGAATATTGGAACTTCTGAGACTTGATGTTGCGATGCCGCAAGCGGTCGGCGGAATGTCCATCGGTGCCGATCCGATTACCGCTGCTGTCATAACTGTTGCTGCCTTCCAAAACATTCCACTAAAAGGTTTTATGGTACGGAAACAGAGCAAGGGATACGGCATGAACCAATTTGTTGAAGGTCCCCTTTTGTCGGGCGACCGTGTCGTCATCGTCGAGGATGTTGTAACGACTGGCACTTCCTCGTTGAATGCTATCGAAAAGGTCGAAGCCCTCGGTGTTACGGTCGCAAGTGTCATTGCGGTCATCGACCGACTTGAAGGCGGAAGAGAAGTATTTGAGTCGAACGGCTACGCTTTCCAATCACTTTTTACCGTCCGGGATTTTGGGATTTCGTAAAACGCCTCGCACCCTATACACTATGAAACGAATTTTTCTCGGTAACGACAGACCGCTTTTGCATCTGACGGCAGATTATTTGATCCAACAATTCTGCACGTCAAACCGTTTCGATCTGCGGAATGTTATTCTGACATTTCAGGAACAACGGGCAATCAATCGGCTCGAAGAAATCCTTGCGGAAAAAGCCGAAAAAATTGATCCCGCCTGGTATCCGCCGGAATTTCTGACCATCGGAGCACTCCCCGAAAGATTCTACGAACTCAAATATGATTTTGCCAACGAACCGACACAATGCTTCGCCTGGCTTTCCGCCATTGACCAACTCGACGATGAGAATCCCGATTTGCTGCGCCGACTGATTCCTTCTCTGCCCAGCCGAAATGACCTCGATGCACGATTGGCACTGGGGCGAATGTTTGCCAAACTCCATCGGGAAATCGCCGCCGACACGTTGGACTTCCCCTTCGTTGCCCAAATGTGCCGAAAATTGAATGTCGAATCCGAATCCATACGTTGGCAAATCCTCGACAATTTGCAAAAAAAATACCTCGCTAAACTCGATTTGCTCGAAATTTGGGACACCCAATCGGCAAGACTGTATGCACTCGAACATTCCAAAGAATTTGATGAAAAACATATCCAATTCCAAAAAAACGGCACGCAAATCTTGCTGATCGGGGTCGTCGATATGAATATTCAGCAGAAGGATTTGCTTCGGCACTTTGACGCTTTCGTTACCCCGCTCGTCTTTGCGCCCGAGGATTGGGAAGATCGATTCGATGATCTCGGCTGCTTAATTCCCCATACTTGGCAGGATGTACACATCGAATTGAGCGACAAACAAATTCATATTGTCGAATCGGTAAGCGATCAAGCCGAAGAGGTACTGCGTTGTTTAACCGACCTCAAAGGTCAATATGCGCCGGGAGAGATTATCGTCGGAGTTCCCGACAAACAGGTTGTACCATTCATCGAACAGCAACTCGAACTGGCGAATGTTCAAACACGAATCGTAGCGGGCATGCCGATTCAACAAAGTTCGGTTTATCGCTTTCTTGAAATCCTGCTCCCTTTTATGGAATCGGCAACGTTTGCCCGTTTTGCCGCATTGGTACGGCATCCTAACGTTGAAGCCTATTTGCAGCGCACATTGCCGAATCTGGGCAACATCGTTGTAACACTGGATCGGTATTACAGCAAATTTTTGCCCATCAGTTTGGAAACCATCGAACGAGACGAAATGCTCCAATCGGCACGACAACAGTTGCAAACGTTGTTTAATTCGCAAAATCTTCAAACGATTTTACAGGAAATCTTCGCAGAACAACAAGCCGCAAACGTAAAAGAGCGCGGAGACAATGCCTATTTTACGATACTTGACACGCTGATGCTGATTCGAGAGATCAAGCCGGACTTGCTATCGAGACCGTTAACATTTGTCGATACCATTCGGCTTGTTCTCATGCAAGTCGAAAACGCAAAGATTCCGATGCCGCATGACCCGAAGGCACTGGAACTGATCGGCTGGCTCGACTTAGCAATGGACGATGCCGAAGTGGTGATCGTCACCGGAATGAATGACGGTTCCGTTCCGGCGGTTCAAACGTCGGATATGTTTCTTCCCGACGGATTGCGGCGTAAGTTGGCAATCGAAGACAACAGCCGCCGTTTTGCCCGCGATGCTTACGCCATGTCATGCCTGTTGGCAACGCGGCAATATGATCCGCAACGGACACACTTCATCGGCAGCCGACGCTCCGCCGAGGGAGACCCGATGTCGCCAAGCCGATTGTTCTTCGCTGCCGACGATGAAACCGTGACGAAAAGAGTTCAGCGTTTCTTCGCTGAACATCGGGAAATACCGATTCGCATACAGTTTACCGATCAAAAGAAAACGCCCCTTGTTGTATTCGACTCGCCGAAAGTACCGGAGAAAATCGGTCGAGAAATCCGGGAAATGAACGTCACGGAATTTGCGAAGTACAAAAATTGTCCTTATCGGTATTATCTTGAATGCCTGGTTAAACCGAAACTCCGAGCGTTGGACGACACAGCGGCAGAACTCGATGACCGAACGTTCGGCTCGCTGATCCATGAAATTTTGGAGTTGTTCGGCAAGACGAAAGAATTGAAATATTCGACTTCCGTAGCAGAGATTCGGGACTTTCTCGCACAGGCTCTACGAGAAAAGGTCAGAGAGCAGTATGGCGAGCAACCGAGATCGGTGGTTGCCATTCAAGCGGAGCATGCTCTCGCTCGATTGGAGGCGTTTGCTGATTGGCAAGCACATTGGGCAGCGGAGCATGAAATTTTGGACACCGAATTGACGTTTGGCAGTGATCGTTTTTCACTGGACGTGGATCATGATGTCATGGGATTGAATGGACGGATTGACCGAATTGACCGAAACAAAAAGACGAACGAGTTAATCATTTGGGACTACAAGACGGGACGTTCTGCTGATCCGAAGAATCATCAACGCAAGGGGGAATGGGTTGATTTTCAACTTCCGCTTTACTATCATCTTTTGAGTCAGCATGGGGAGTATTCCGGTTTTTTACGGCAGGGTTTTCGGTTAGGATACATTCTTTTGCCGCCGACAGCATCCACTGGCAGTAAGTTTGCCGATTGGGAATTGGAGACGGTGCTGTCGGCAATTGATGTGGCGAGAGAAATTGTCCGCCGCATTTGGAAAGAGGACTTTGTGAAGACCGTCCCTCCGCCGCCGTTCAGCGAGGCGTTTGCGGCGATTTGTCATGATTTTTAGTCGCGGAGAAAACGCCTATCGTTACTTCGACAAGGTCTCAATCAGCGTAACCAACGGCAAAAACAACGCAATGACAATGAAACCGACGACCACACCAAGAACCACTACGAGGAGCGGTTCTAACATTGCCATCAAGCCGTCTGTTGCCGCCTCAACTTCTTGGTCGTATGTGTCCGCAACCTTGTAAAGCATCGTGTCCAATTCTCCGGTCTCTTCGCCGACATCCACCATATTCACGACCATGTCATCCATAATGCGGGTTCGTAACCGCAACATGTACCATAAGCCTCCGACAATAACACCAAAGAATAAAAAATAGAGCAGAGCCCCGATGTGAAACGGTGGTCGTGAATGTGCCTTCATGGGATTGGCAATCGTGTCGCCATCGCGAATCGCTTCAAGAATTTTCTGAAACATCAGTTCAAAAACGGCGTTATTACTCGCTTCTTTAGTAATGTGCAGTGCTTCCAAAATCGGCACACCCGACGTGACCAACGTTCCCAGCGTTCGAGTGGATCGGGCAATGGTTGTCTTTTCGATCAAGGGACCAAAAATTGGAAGTTTCAGCAAAAATAAATGCCAACCGAAACGTCCCTGAGCAAAACTCGTCGTTAGTTTAATGAGCAGCCAAATCGAAAAGGGAATAATCGGTATCAAATACCAGTACGTAGCAATGGCATTGGATGTAAAGACCAAAACCTTTGTCATATTCGGGAGCGGCGTATCGAAATCCTTAAAAATTTTCTCGAATTCCGGCACGATTGTGAGCATAATAAAGATCAAAATACCGATTGCTGCAATAACCACAAAGGTCGGGTAAGTCATTGCCGATTTGATTCTCGCTTTGAGGTGTTCGGAACGTTCCAAAAATTCGGCAAGCCGCTGCAAAATGGTTTCGAGCGCACCGCCTGCCTCGCCCGCTTTGATCATGTTGATGTACAGCCGATTGAATGCTCGTGGACTTTTACCAAACGCTTCCGAAAGACTTGATCCTCCTTCAATTTCGTAGATAGTATCAATGAGACTGTTACGTAATCCGCCGTTTGGTGCCTGATTTTTCAGAATGTTGAGACTTCGTAAAATGGGCAGACCAGCATCTTGCAAAATGGAGAGTTGCCGGGTGAAAGTTGTCAGGTGCTTGGACTTAACGAAACCGAGTGCGAACGTTTTTCCGGCAGCACCTTTTTTTGCAGATTTGGTCTTGCGCTCTTTATGAAGCGCAATTTTCGTAAGATGGTAGCCCATCAGACGGATGGTTGCTTGTGCATCTTCTTCAGTTGCGGCATCGACAATATCTTTAATTTCTTGACCTTTTTGGTCAATGGCTTCAAATCTGTACTTTGGCATATATTAGACGGAATAGGGATTTGGCAAAAGTACCCTCCTCACGGCTTCCCCACCAACTTGCCTATTATACCAAAATCAAAATGCGATGGGTAGTCCCTGTCTAGACTCTGCGTCACTTCTTCCTGTTGCATCAAGACCCGGGTAAAACGGGGGCTTGACGTGTCAGTACAAGGCATTATAATTACGCCAAAAATCGGGAGGAAATTGACATGATTCAGATGCAGACCAGATTGGACGTTGCAGATAACACGGGCGCAAAGGAACTGATGTGCGTCAAGGTTCTCGGCGGAACTCGGAGACGGTTTGCCGGTCTGGGCGATGTTATCGTTTGCTCTGTAAAGTCTGTCATACCGGGCAGTAACGTCAAAAAGGGCTCGATAGTTAAAGCGGTAATAGTCCGTACTAAAAAGTCCGCCAGACGTGAAGATGGAAGTTATGTTCGGTTCGATTCCAATGCGGCAGTGCTGATTGACAACAACAGAAATCCGATTGGAACCCGTGTTTTCGGGGCAGTCGCCAGGGAATTGCGTGGAAAAGACCATAAGAAAAAAGGAAAAGGAAAGGCTGGAGACGAAGGTTTCGTAAAAATTATAAGCCTTGCCAGTGAAGTAGTATAGGAAATCCGCTCGCGTATTAACAGCGCACAGCGGTTTTTGGGAGAGTAACGAACATGCGTGTCAATAAAGACGATCAGGTTATAGTGTTGTCGGGAGCAAGCCGAAATAAGGCGGGCACACGCGACAAGCGGTATCGTGTCCTTGCCGTGGATAAAGCGAACAGCAAGGTAACGGTCGAAGGGGTAAATGTCGTACAGAAAGCAGTACGTCGAAGTAGGCGGAATCCCCGCGGCGGAATGCTGTCGATGGAAATGCCCATTGCCATGTCGAATGTACAAGTTGTTTGTCCGAAGTGTAGCCGACCGACGAGAGTTGGGGCGCGTTTTGCCGAAGATGGAGCAAAATATCGAGTATGTAAAAAGTGTCATGCTGATATTAGCCAAATCTCTCCGGCAAGAAGTAAGAAATAGTCATACGATAATCGTTGCGCACAACGCCGCAACAGGAGATTAGAGTTCCATGCCAGCACCAAGATTACAAGAAAAATATCAAGAAACCATCATTCCCAATTTGAAGAAAAAATTCAAGAGGGAAAATGTTATGTCGTTGCCGAAATTGCAAAAAATCGTCCTTAACATGGGGGTCGGGAGCAATTTGAATGAAAAAAAATACATGGAAGAGGCAGTCGATGTATTGACACAGATTACTGGTCAGAAACCTGTCGTTACAAAAGCCCGAAAGTCAATCGCAAACTTCAAACTCCGTGAAGGAATGAACGTCGGTTGTATGGTAACGCTTCGAGGTGCCATAATGTACGAATTCATGGATCGGCTTATATCACTCGTGTTGCCTCGTGTCCGCGACTTTCAAGGGGTCAGTCCCAAAAGTTTCGATGGGCACGGAAATTATAACTTGGGTATCACCGAATTTTTAGTCTTTCCCGAATTAAATCCCGACAAATATTCCCGAAGTCAGGGGCTCAATGTAACATTCACCATCAAAGGGAACAGTGACGATGAGTCTCGCGAAATGCTTCGTGAGTTCGGCATGCCGTTCCGTGCTGATGCTCCGCCGAAAAAAAAGAAGTCAAAATAAAACGTAATTTGTACTGCAAGCAGTTACAGAATGTAATTTTTGAAATGATTGATTAACATGATTTTCAGGACGAAGTACTGTTCTGCAAACCAGTTGAATAAAGGTGGACATCATCACACCACTATCGGAAATGCAGTACCTCAAACGGTGAGGATAAGGAATTGGATGTCTTGAAATGACTGGAATTTTAGCATCATGAACGTTTGCAGTTTCTCTCTGTACTCCTTGTTTTCTTTTGCAATACAATCG
>Ga0082212_10005582_pt1 | contig 17105 bp, 8 predicted proteins | sample TergutNt197P3_FD_71548 | JGI IMG/M metagenome (GOLD analysis project Ga0082212, IMG submission 71548) | Neocapritermes taracua P3 segment gut microbial communities from Petit-Saut dam, French Guiana - Nt197 P3 | ecosystem: Host-associated > Arthropoda: Insects > Digestive system > Gut ... | reverse complement strand
TCGGCGATGACAAGCTGGGTGGAACCCGCGTCCGTGCGGCTTCCCGTGATTACCACCGTACTTCCGTCCACGAGGTGGCCGGCGGCCAGGCCCGCCGCGGTAAAGGAGGCGGCCCCGTACTCCGCGCCGGAGTAAACCTCGGTCCGGTTATCCGGGGTCAGGGTCAGGGGTCGCTTGCCGATGGTCAGCGCGCCGCTTAGCAGCGCGATCTGATACATGTAGGTTACGTCCGCTCCCCCGGCCAGGATGACCGGCGTGCCGGCCAGGGCGTTTTCATAGGAGCCCGCGGCCGTTCCCGTGACGGAGGCGCTGAGGCCCGTAAGGGTATGCCCGGCCAGGAGGGCGCCGCTGGCAAGCTGCCACCCGGACGCCGTATGAGGGATCCCGTCGTAGGGAACCTCATCGCTGGCCGCCTCCACGACGAGTTGGATGGGCGGGTCCTGGGTAAAATGAGCCACAACCACCGCCTCATTTTCGGGCATGGTAAAGAGGGTGCTTGCCTGGCCGGCATTCAGCAGCACGCCGCTGGCGGTGGTCCAGTGGGAGAAGGTAAAGCCCGGGATGGGGGTGGCTGTAAGGGTCAGCCGGCTATCCTTTAAGGTGACGGCGGCGTAGGAGCCGTCGGGCTGATTGGGAGCGGGCGCGGCGATGACGCCCGGCATCCGCTGCCCAACTTCCTCCACCTTCACCGTGAGCGGGAATTCCACGGGCGCCGGGGGCGTTACGGTGATGGTGGCCGTGGCCGAAACAATATCTCCCAGGGCATTGGTAGTGGTGACGGTGACCGTGGTCGTGCCGGGGGCTACCCCGGTTACCGCGGCGGACTTGGTGGTGGTATTGCCGGCCGTCCTTGCGGCGAAGATCTCCGTTTTGGCGGTGAGGCTGGCCACGCCGGGGTCCGACGCCTGGTCGAATGTCAGGTTATAGGAGGAGGCGGGCAGGGTGGCGGCCGTGAGATAATCGGTCAGCACTGCGGTCAGATTCACGGTTTCTCCCACCGTAACGGAAATATCGCTCACGGTCAGGAGGGGAAGGCGCACCAGGCCCGCGCTGAGATTGGGGATGCCGTTTTCCGGCAGCTCCGGCAGGGTGACCCGCCGGGTGATCCGGTTAAAGTCCGAGTCGATGTAGGAGGCGTTGATGCTGCCGGCGGACTGGCCGGTCAGCATGTACTCGCCCCCGGTCGTCACCGCCGGGGGAATGACCTCCAGGATCTGCCCGGCGTCCGTCTTGGAGCTTTTCAGCACGAACTCGCCCCCCGCGTCGGTGACGGCGGAGTAGATCAGCGTGGTTCCGTCCGTATCGTACAGGTTTACGGTCACCTCGCCGGCCCCCGCCAGCCGCTCGGTAGCGGGGTTTCCGTTCCACAGGCCGTTTTCGTCGTATACGTCAAAGAATACCCGGCCCGGGTTCTGGGTGGCGGGCACGTCCTCGTAGTGGTATGTGCCCAGCTTTAGCAGGGAGGCGGGCTCCGCCTGCCCCCCCAGGCTGTAGCTGAATTCACCGCCGATGTAGGCGGCTTGCGTTCCCATGCCGTTTTTGGCTTGGGCGGCCAGGGGCAGCACCATATTCAGCGCGCTCTGCCGGGGCAGGGTTGCGGCGGTGATGCGGATGCCGGTGACGGCCGCCCAGCCCTCCTCGGTGGCGGGGGGGATGGTGGTATAGACGGAGGAGGCGCCGGGATGGGGGTCGGTGGTATAGGCGAAGATCAAGTTGCCTGCCGCCTGATTGGTGGAATCCGACCGGAGCTCCGGAAGCCCCAGCAGCACCATGTCATATTGGCTGACGGAGGTTTGGATGTTGCCTTTGTCGTCCCGGTAGGCCTGGGCCGTCCCCGCCTTGGGAATCTGCACGTAGGCCACGAAGTTCTGCACGTCCACGTCCGGGGAGCCGGAGAAGGAGAGCATAGCCTCCAGCTGCCGGCGGGAGGAGGAGTTGAAGCGGACGGCGCGGGTTACGCTGTCGAAGATGCCGCCCGCGCCCGGGGCCAGGATGGCGGAAAGCGCCGTAAACATGATGACGTTCACCGTGTAGGCGGACAGGTCATGGGCAAACAGCTTGTTTCCCCCCCAGCCGGTTTTGGAGAGGCCCGGGGAATCCGCCACGGCTTTGTTGACGGTGGTGGCGTCCATTTTCCACACGGTGCGCCCGTCCAGGGAGTTGGCGGCGGCTGGGGAAGCGTAATCCTCCAGGAGCTGGCTGAAGTCGAAATACACCCGGCCCAGGGGGTTATGCTTGCCCAGGGTGGTGCCCGGCACGGTGTGGAAGCCGATTTGCAGCACGCCGCCCAGCCGGTCCGTATATTCCGTGCTGGCGGAGAAGGGCGTTACCGTGCCGTCGGCCTTGAAGTAAGTGTTCCGCAGATAGCCCGGAGAAAGGGTCAGCTTCAGGAAGCGGCTGCCGGCCGCATTCACGATGCTCATGGCTAGGTTGGGGCCGACGGGCACGCCGAAGAGGGAGGTGTGGGCAGGGTCCACGATGAACTCTCCGTCCGTCAGCTCCACGTATACGTCCTCGCTGACGCCCCAGGGCACGTACCCCGCGCTGGAGGCGGCGCCGGGGTTGTTTAGGTAGGAAAAGGCATAGTAGGTGGGCTGCAAATAGGCGGAGCTGGTGGGGGTGCGCACCAGGTAGTTGAACCGGGCGTAAGTCTCCGGCGTGGTATCCCCGTTCTGAAAGATGGTTTGCATAAAGTTTTCGCCGTAGGTGGAGGCGTTGACGGCGGGGGGGTCCACCACCAGCGTTGCCAGCCGGGACAGGTAGTAGGTCCCGCCCGGGTGGTAGGAGGAGTTTGTGCGGGCCTGCTGCGCCCGTCCCTGGCTGCGGTCGTGCTGGTGGCTGGCTTCGCTGCAGTTATCCCAGTCGGCCTCGCCGATGAAGCGGATGTGGAACCGGCTGAATTCCCCGTTCAGCGTGGGCAGCTGGAGGGGCCCGCCGGTGATAAAGTTGATATTCCACGCGAAGGTCTTCATATTGTTCATCAGGTACAGCGTGGTGCCGGTGGGCATGGTGAAATCTCCTTCATAGGAGAATTCCAGCTTGGTCAGGTATTCTCCGGCGGCGTTGTCTATGCCCAGGTTGACGGCCTGATACCCCGAGCCTCCCGTCACCAGGATCTCCTGGTCCTGGCGGCCGGGGAGGGCCGCTCCCAGCTTGCCCGCCGAGTAGGTGATCTTCCAACCCTCGTACCTGCGGTCGATGTCGAACTCTCCGGATAAAAAGCCCAGGACCTGCTCGTTGGTCATGCCGGGCAGGTTGTAGGAGGTGCTGTACGCGTTGTTGCCCAGGACGCGGACCTGCGGGTTCCGGATCATGGTGGTGGGGCCGATCTGGCTGTTGGCCAGCAGGTAGAGGGTGCCGGCGGCGTTGCTGCTCTTCCCGTCCGCGAAGGTGGCATAGGTGGGGTACATATAGCTGCCGTACATATCCACCAGCTCCGGGCACTTGGCCAGCACCTCGGTTTGGAACCACAGGTAGTCCTGGCTGCCGAAGTTCTTGCCCGTGTTGCCGTTTGCGGAGGCCCGGTAGCCTACTTGCAGCATCTCCCCGGGCACGATGGGGGAGCCGTCCTGATGGGTTTCGGTCACCCCGTAGTTAAACCGGGTGGCTTCGTTAAAGGTTCTGTAGGAATAGCTCCAATAATTGGTGCCCGTGCCGCCCGCGCCGGTCATGACGGTGGTGTTTGGCATGAGCAGGCTGCTGTTGTTATAGATGTACCCGAAATACTCCGTGCTGATCTTGCTCCAGGTCACGGCGACCTGGGTGATGTAGCTGCCGGCGGGAACGGGGAAGGTATAGCTGGCGCTGGTACCGAAGCCGTTAAACACGCCCGTGGGCGAGTTCCAGGTGTTCAGGGTGGCTGCCGGAACGCTTAATGCGCCGCCGGTGTTCAGGGTGGCCGTCACGCTGTCCAGAATGGTATCCCGCTTGTAGGCGGTACCCGTGTCCGAGGGGTAATAGCCCGTCTGGAAGCTGATGACGGTGGGGCGGATCTCATAAGGGAAGTCGTAGGTTTCCGTGACGGGACCGCCGGCGTAGACGGGGGTCAGCTCCTTCTTTACGCTGCCTGCGGTTTCTATCCAGTAGGTGTTGCGCAGGGCGGCGAAGTTTACATTGGCGTGGGTGGTACCCGCGAAGGCCTCGCTGGTGGCGCGGCTTTTAAGCCGGTCCCAGCTGGGGATTACGGTAAAGACCTCCGATTCCTCCCGGGCGAAGGTGGACACCACGGGCGCGCTGGCGGATACGGTTCCCTCCGCGCCGGGGATCCGGTAGAGCAGCTGGGTATCCCGGGGCGCTGTAAACGCGGTGTGGGACGCGGCTGCATAGGGCAGTTCCTCCGCCGTGTCCTTCAGCCGCCAGTTGAGGCGCATGCCCAGCGTCACGGCCTTGACGTTCACCGGCATGATGTTGAAGCAGCGGGCGCCTTCCGGCGGGGTAATCATGTAGTAAAGGCCGGCGTCGTCGGTCTGCGCCGGGCCCACCACCCAATTCTTCAGCGACAGGTCGGTGGTAAAGGGATACATGCAGTAGGCGCCCGTGCCCTGGTCTCCCACGCCGTACAGCTCCAGCCTGGGGTGGGGCGCGTACACTTTTAAGCCCGTGTACTCGATCAGCGGCGTGTTTTCGACGTTGGCGGCGTTGTTGCTGAAAAGGTACGCCGGGGAGTTGGTATTTACATAGAAATTATAATAGGAAGTGGCGGAGGTGTTCATGGCGGTGAACGAGAGGGCGGTATTGGTCATGGCCCCCACCGAGGGAACGGTCATGTTATAGGTTTTGACGGGGGTGATGACGGGCGCGGGATAGGTTTCAGGCTCCATGGCTCCGTACTGGGCGGAAGCCAGCAGCTCGCTTTCCGTGAAGGAAGCGCCGTTCAGCGAGCCTGTGGAGGCCCGGGCCTTGAAACCCGTAACGGGCAGGGCGCCGGCGTCGATCCACTGAATGGCCTGGGCGGTAGTGAGGGGGATGCTCTCCATCTGCTGCTGAATCACGATGTCGCTGGTCAGGCCGTCCACCAGCAGGATCACCATGGTGGTGGGGTTCACAAGCAGGACGCTGCGCACATTGGGGTTGTTGCTGGGCAGCGCCGCGAACTGGGCGCCGTAGGCCAGGCATTCGATGACCAGCAGCGTGCTGAACGTGCCCGCCGGGGGCGGCGAATAGCGCACCTGAAACAGCTTCCTCGTATCCGTCAGCAGGTTGTAGGTGGGCTGCGTCTCCGATATATCGGAAGTGATGGCGATTTGGGCGGAGGTTTCGGCCGCCTGGAGATCCCCTGCCAACAGATCCTTCGTCACCTGTACGGGATCTGAATAGGTGATTTCCGACGCGAAGGCCGCGATGGGAGAAAAATCCAGCGCCATCAACGCGCAGAGTATCACCGACAGCATCCTTTGCCCATTTTTATGCATGCTCAACGCTCCCTAATATAGGATCTCATACCACTGCCGTTCATTGTATCATAATATTTTAGTAAACAAAAAGTAAGAAATTTGCATATCGTTGTCGTTTCTTGCCGTTTTCTTATATATTCTTGTTCGAAAATGGATTTGAACCCGTTTTTCATTGAAAAGGCGGACGAACATCGGTATACTGGCCGAAAGCAATCCAACAGAGCGGAGAGGTGTTTGCATGGGCTTGAAGTGGCTGGCGCTGGCGCTGTCGGCGCTGATGATACCGGCGGCCGGGCTGGCGGAGATGAGGGACGAACCTCCGCCGACGGTGAAAATGGTGGGAAGCGGACGGCTGATGGAGACGCTGGCCGGCGCCGCGCCGGGAGAGCTGGGGATCATGATCTTCGGCAGCCGCACGCTGGAAACCGGCAGCCAGAGGCTGAACGACGACGTGGTATGCGGGTTCCGGGTGGAGGCGGAGGACGGGTGCAGAACCTACCGCTTTGAGCTGGCGGAGGGGCTGGCTTTCAGCGACGGTACCCCCATAACCGCTGAAAATTATGTGTTCTCCGTGCTGCTTTCCTGCTCGGGGGCGGCGGCGGAGCTTGGCTTGGGCAGGCCGGACGCCTTTTACGACGGGCTGGAAGAATATGAGGCGGGCGGGCCCTTTACGGGCGTCCGGCTCTATTCCGAGCGGGAGTTTTCCCTGTGCCTGCCTGAGGATTTACGGGGCGAAAGCCAATGGACCCAGCTGGACGTTATACCCTATCCCATCCATGAGATCGCGCCGGAATGCCGGGTGCGGGACGACGGGCAGGGCGCGTACCTGACGGAAGCCTTGACGGCCGACGGGCTGGAGTCGGCGCTGCTGGACGCCGAAACGGGATACCTGGTCAACCCGGCGGTGTCCAGCGGGCTGTACCGGGTTACCGCGTACAATCCGCACACCCGTGAGATTTGGCTGATGGAAAACGAGTACCGCCAGGTCCGGGGCGGGATCGTGAGGATGGAGGACGGCCCGGTGCCCCTGGCCGGCTGGGGGCCCGATGAAGAACCCGACTGGTATGAACCGGTTCCTGATCCGGTTCCCGAGCCAATCCCGGAGGCGGCTTCCATTCAGGTTCCGGCGGAGACGGCGGCCCCGGAGCCGGCGGAGACGGCTGTGAAACAGCCGCTGGCGGAGGTGACCACCATCGAGCCGGATGATATTCCCCTTGCCGCCGGAGGCGAGCCGCCCGCAGATCCGGATGCGGATCCGGGTGTTGCGCCCTTGACCGGAGAGGAGTCCGCCGAAGCCGCGCAGCCGGGCGGCGCCGGTCTGCAGGAGGAAGACTTGCGGGAGGAGGAGCCTGACGAGGCGCCTTCGGAGGAAGAGGCGCATACGGTAGACGTCCGTATTGTAACGGAGGGGGATGACCTCCAATTTGGCGACGTGGTGACCCTCGTGGCGGAACTGCATGGATATGAAGAAGACGCCGGCGTGTCCGTTCAATGGCAGTGCGACGACGGGAGCGGGTGGAAGGACGTAGCCGGAGGCACCGGCCTGACCTACGATTTTCTCATTACCCCGGAGACGTATGCCTACCGCTGGCGCGCGGCGGTGATCAGTGAAGAATAGCGGCAGCGTGACGGCTGACGGAAATCCGGTGGATACGGCGCACCTGGGCTGGGAGCGCGAAAAAAGCGAAGAAATACAGTAAAAATTCATACTGTATTTCTTCGCTATAAATTTTTAGCCGCCGCCTAGCTCCACTTCCTGCCTTCCGTATAAATCGCGTCGGCGGGCAGGGGAGGTTTTTCGCCAAAATAGGTAAGCATCTGCTCGTTGGTCAGGCCGAACCGCTCCTGCACCATTTCATAGAAGTAGGTGGGCCGCTTTTTAAGCACGTTGCGGGTGAAGTCCAAGCGGGTATTCCAATAGCGCATGGCGCCCTCCGGGGTAAGGGGGGAGTCCACGTTGATGGCCCTGTCGTTTTCCTCCGCCCACCGGGCAAAGTGCATGGCCATCTCCGGTTCCAGCACGGCGGCCATGGCGTTTAGCTGGCCGGTCATGAACTCCGTGGTGAACACCTGGTAGATTTCACCCAGCCGGGTCAGGAACTGATCCTGCATGCGGTCGTTTTCCAGCAGTTTTCGGATGAGCGTGTTGTCGATTTTTTGCTGGCCGGCGCCCCCGGCTTTCAGGTAGCTGGTGGGGCTGTCGAAACCGCTCCGGAACAAGCCGTAATCCAAGTCGTAGACGAGCCATTTCCACTTGCTGCCCTCTTCTTTGAGCTTGTAGTACCGGATGTTGCCGTTGTCGGAGTTGCCGAAGAACATTTCAAAGGCCATATAGTCAAAGTAATTGTCCACGTCCACCCGGTCCAGGATGTACTGCAGATCCTTTTCATTCTTCCCGGGCGAAAGGGTTTTCACCTTTTTAATCATGTCCGTATACTCTCGGTTGGTACCGCGGAGGGTTTTGAAATTGGCCTGAAGCAGGTCCATTTCGTCGGCCCGGTCCAGCCCGATTCCTTCCCATTGAGCCACCATGTAGCGGTCCGGGCGTTCCCTCAGGTTATAATGCCCCCAATAAATTCCGTTCAGATAGACCACAACCGGCCGCCAGGCTTGATGCACCAGGTCTGTGGGCCTTAGGCCCGCTTTTCCCGCTTCCTCGTTGAAGCGGCCGATCAGCTGATGCTGCATGGCGTCGTTAAGGCGCGTCCACACGGCGTCATTGCCGCTGATGCGCAAAACAAACCCTCTGTACCGGGCAAAGGGACGGTCCTCGAAGAGGGACGCCTCAAAATACTTGGCGCCGTGCTTGGCTTTGGAGCGGAATTTCATGCTCTTCTGGGGCATGTCCAGGCTGTAAGAGCCCGATAAACAAAACTCCATGTTCTGGCTGAGCTGCTGGTCGCCTTCCGTACCGTACATTTCAACATGACCGGGACGGTTGATTTTGCCAAACTGGCGGTAAACGGTATTCTTAAAGGGGATTCCCTTGCTTTTGTCCACGTCCTCCCCCACGGTCAGCATGCCGGTTTCGGGGTTCCAAAGCTCGTTGGGGTCTGCCACCACGCTCAGGATGGGCATGGTGTGGTACAGATTTAAAAAGTACGTTTGGGTGATGATTTCGCTGGGCTGCAGCCTGCCGGACGGGTCAAAGGCCCGGGCCCGCAGCACCGTCACGCGGGTAAACGAAAACGCCTCCCCCTCGTTGTACATCCGGTCGGACTCGGTGGGGACCGTTCCGTCCAGTGTGTAGGTAACGACGGTATCCTTGGGGATAAGGATGCTTACCCGGAGGTCCCCTTTATACTCCCCGCCGGGCGCGGAAAACGACGGATTGGCCGTATAGCCGTAATAGCCCGGGCTGTTTGCCGCGCCGGGGGTGGGCGTGTTGTAATAATAAAAACCCGGGGACCCGAAGGTACGGCCGTAGCTGTGATCCGTAGGGATCAGGGAGAGGGGTATGCGGTCCAGGACGCGGCCGGCAGGGTCGCAGAAGGTAATGGTTTCGCCGCCGGCCCGGCGGATCTTGAAGTTGGTATGAAACTCGTAAAACGTGGAGAGGGACGTGTTGCCGTCACAGAATATTACTTTGTGCTCCCCCGGCTCTATGGAGGCGCCCTGGGGGAACTGCCATTTGCGCGGGCGCTTGATTCTGTCGCTGAGCCCGTACAGGCTCAGGTCCACCGTCTTGTCCGAGGCGTTGTAAAGCTCCACGAAATCGCACCGAATGCCGGAATTGCCCAGCGGGATCGTGCTGTTGGAAGCCAGCACCTCGCTGATGTACACCCCGGTGGGGTTATAGGCGCGCAGCAGCTCGTCGGCCCTGTTTTGCCCCTGGCTGTCATTGCTGAAGCCCGGCGTGGGGATGGCGAACAGGTCCCAGTCGCCGTCGCCGTTGCGGCCGATGGAATAATCCGTGGGGATGTCTTCCATGAAAACCCGGTCCACCAGCCGGCCCTGGGGGTCGCTGAGCACAAGGGTCGATCGCTTCGCGCTGATGCCGAAGCTGGTGTGGGGAATACCGTTTCCCTGCATTTTATCCTTGCGGCTGCAAAACACCAGGTAGTATCCTTGGGCCGGTATGGAAACGCCGTCCGGGAAGCGCCACTTCATCGGTTTTCGCTCGTTGTTGCTGAGGTAATACCCGCCCAGGGGGATGGGCCGGTCCGAGGTGTTGTGCAGTTCCACCCAGTCCGCGATGTCGCCGTCCTCATCCGGGATGCTGAGCCGGGGGTCCGGGCAGGCTTCGCTGATCACCAGGACGCCGCCCTGGGCGGCATTGCCGTTCCGGTAGGCGATAAACCCGTCCTCGCTGTTTTCATAGCCGGGGGCGTAAAATGGCGTGACTTCATATTCCTTTTGGCCGCCTTCGCCGACGCGTTTCAGCTGATAGCTTGTATTGGAGGCCATGGCGGGGGTGGCCACATGGTCGATGAGGTTCATATGGGGATCAAACAGGTACAGGTGGTCGCCCATGGCGGAAATTTTAAATTTCCCATGGTATGGTTTGCCGGGTTCCTGCTGACGGCGGCCCGAGGCAAAGACGACGACGCGGTCTCCCGCTTTCAGCAGGCGGGAGGGAAAGGAGAATGTGATCCGGTCGTTCCGGTTGGTGATCATCACGTCTTCCAAATCCAAATCCCTGCCCGTGCCGTTATATATTTCCAGCCAGTCGGGAAAAACGCCGGTCTCATCCGGGACGGCGGAGGAGTTGGCGGCCATGACTTCGCTGATCACCAGGCCGTTGTACATGGCCGGGCCCGCATAGCCGGCGGGTTCCCCGGGAAAAATCAGGTAGGCTAAGGCAAGCAGGCCTGTAAACAGCAGCAGCAGCGGAAGCACCGCCAGCCCCCTGCTCTTCCGTTTCCGGGGCGCGTAGTCACGGGTGGGGCGGCGCTTGGGCGCGGGATGGTCCCCCTGGGGGGCGGGGTAGCCCGCTTCCGGGCCGGATGGTTTTGTCGCATAGGATGGCATGATCGGCTCCTTCCGGCTGCCTTGCCCCGTCATTGCCTTGCCCCGTCGTTGCCGCGGCCCGGCGTGGGAACGGCGAACAACTCCCAGGCGCCCGTGCTGTTGCGGCCTACGGAATAATCCTTGGGTACGTTTTCAATGGAAATCCGGTCCACCAGCCGGCCGTAGGAATCGTTGAGCTCAAGGACCGCTTTTTCCGCGCTGATACTGAAGTTTGTATGAGGGACGCCGTTTTGCTGCACTTTGTCCTTGCCGCTGCAAAATACCAGGTAGTATTCGTTGGCAGGAATGACGGCTTCTTCGGGAAAGCGCCATTTCATAGGCTTTCGCTCGTTGTTGCTCAGAAAAAAACCGGCCAGGGAGATCGGCTGGTGGGTGGTGTTGCGCAGTTCCACCCAGTCCGGCCTGTCGTTGTCCTCGTCCGTGAGGCCGGTTCTGGGGGCCGGGCAGATTTCGTTGAGGATGAGGGCGCCCCGTTCGACGGAGTTGGCGGAGCGGTACGCGGCATGGCCCGCTTCGGTATTCTCATAGCCCGGGCTGTAAAAAGTCGTTGTCTCATATACCTTCTTGCCGTTTGTGTCGACGTATTTCAACTGGTAGCTGGTATCGGTGGTCATGGAAGGGGTGGCCACATCGTCGATGAGGTACATCTCCGGGTCGTACATGAAAAGATGATCCCCCGCGGCGGTGATTTTAAATTTTCCGTGAAAGGGCATACCGGGGTCCAGCTGGTACCTGCCTGAGGCAAAGACGATTACGCGGTCGTCCGCCTTCAGCGGATAGGAAGGAAACGCAAAGGTGATCTTTTGATTCCGGTTGGTGAGCGAAACGTCCTCCAAATCCAAATCCCTGCCCGTGCCGTTGTGGATTTCCAGCCAGTCGTTAAACATGCCGTTTTCATCGGGAACGGCGAAGGTATTGGAGGCCATGATTTCGCTGATCACCAGGCCGTCGTAGGCGGAGGGGCCCATGCGCTTGCCCGGCTCTTTGGGAAAGACCAGGTACATTACGAACAGCAGGCCGATAAAAAGCAGCATCAGCGGAAGCACCGCCGCCTGCCGGCTCTTTCGCTTTTTCGGCGTATAGGCTTTGGGCTGCATGGACGCGCCTTCTTTCGCAAAGGGTTGGCGGAGGAATGCCGGCCTCTCCGCGAGGCGGGGGAACCGGAAAGGGAAGGGCAAAAGCCGGCAGGGCTATTGTAGCACAATCCGGAATGCAATGAAACCGATATATTTGTAAAATGGGTTTTGGCGGCGTCGCTTCAATGGGGTGCGCGTTACCGGGTGTACTTGGTATGCGCGTAGGTCTGCGGCGTCAGGTGGGCGTGCCCCGCGATGCTGCGGTTTTTAACCACGTTCAGCACCAATCCGATGCAGGCCATGTTTGTGACCAGGCTGCTGCCGCCGTAGGTGACAAAGGGCAGCGGAATGCCGGTTACGGGCATCAGGCCGATGTTCATGCCGAGATTTTCCATAATATGGAACAGGAACATGCCCATCACGCCGATGATCACCATTTGCCCGAACCGGTCCAGCGTGAAGTAGGCAAGATACAGCAGCCTTACAATCATCAGCAGGTAGGCGAGAAACAGGATCGCGCTTCCCACAAAGCCGATGGCCTCCCCGATGGTGGAAAAGATGAAGTCGTTCCAGTTTTCCGGCACAAAATCCAACTGGCTGAAACTGCCCGGCACAAAGAGGCCGACCCCGTACATGCCCCCGGAACCGATGGCGATTCTGGAATTGTTCACCTGGTACTTGGCGGCTTCTTCCACCAAGTCGGGATTGATAAAGGCAAGTATGCGGTCCAGGCGGTAGCTGTCGGCGCCGGAGGATACGGTGATGCCGTACAGAATCAGGAGGCCGATCACGCCGGTGGCGATAATGCCCCCCAAAACGCGCAGGCGCGTCCCTCCAAAAAAAAGCATCACGCCCAGGACGAAGACCATCACCAGCATGGAGCCTGTTTCGTTCTGCGCAAGGGTAAGGATCCACGGAATCACGTTGGGTATGGCCAGGCGCAGCGCGCTGCTCCAGGAGCGGAGGGGATCCCTGTTGCTCTCCAGATACTTCGCGGTTACAAGAATCAAGGGCAGCTTTACGAATTCACAGGGCTGAACGGTATAGCCCCAAAGGACTTCAATCCATCTGCTTACATTGGAGCCCGCGGCCCGGCTTCCCAAAGCGACCAGCATCAGAATGTTGGCGGCGATATAGAATACCATGGTGCGGCGCCGCAGAAAATCATGGGGGAAATAGGTGACCGCGCCGACGACAATGGGTGATATAAGAAAGAAGAGGGCCTGCCGCTGGCCGGAATAAGAAGACACGATGTAGTTGAGGATCGTATCCTCCGTCGGGGAATCGGCGCTGAAAGTGGCCACCGTCACGAAAAGCACGCCGAAAGCCGCCAGGCCGAAAGCCAGCCCGGCCAGCAGGAAGTCGAAATGAGGGCGGGACCGGCGGGACTCGTGGATCATCACGGGGAAGCATCCTCCTTCCGCGCGCTGCCGCATAGGGGAATTGTACCATGGAAGCGGGGAGATTTCCACCGCGATATTGCCGCGCCGCCTCGAGGAAGGGGATGGCAGGCTGATCGTTGTATTTTATTGGCGCGCTTCTCCTTCCGGCCCGCGCGCGCCTTGCCGGATCTCCTTTCGGGAATCGGGGCTCCAATGACAAGAATATACAACGCCGGACGGATCCTGATTTCCGGCGGTTGAAAGAGCTGACGGTTATGCGGGGATAGATGAATTTCAGCGGGGCACGCTGCCCTTTAAAGCTTCTATCGCCGTCAGGAATTCCGCCATCCGTTCTTTCTGATCCTTAATGTCCGTGCCAAGCGAAATGCCCTTAACCGTCAGGCTTATAGGCTCTCCACACTCAATCATGACCGTTTGCGAACCGCCAAACAGCCCTTTGCGCACGTTCAGCGAAGTGATGTTTGCAAAAGGCATCGCAAACGTTGCGGTTATTCTTGACGTATCATAGGCGTCCAGTGCCGTCACGTACAAGCTTTTTTCCGTCATGCCGATATAGCAAAACGCATTGTTCAGTGTGCCCGCAACGCCCGGCGCGCCTTTGATCGTCATGATCTTAGAAACGACGCTCCGGTTTTCAAAGCTTGAAAGCTTTGCATATACCGTCCCCCATAACATACACTTGAAGTTTTCATCCCGCGCTTTTTCGCTTTCCAAATACTCAATCATTTTTTCCTTTTTTAATGATAAACTCATTACGATCCCTCCTGTATAGTACAGTTTATGGCGTTAGGTCTATTTCTGCCTGCTCACTAAAAAATAATGCCTATTCGCAATCACGCTTCTAAAAAACAGTATAGCACGTAGATGTGAACACTTCAACGAGAACAACGCAGTCTCCAACAGCTGTCATCCTGAGCAAAGCGAAGGATCTGAAACGACGTTCATAGAGGCTACCTGTACAAACATGTAGGTGGGGATCAGGTGAAAGATAGCTTTTCATCGTGTGAGCAATCTGCTAAAATGAAGCAACCCAAAAATGAATATTGAGGAAGTGGACTGCAATGGAACCAAGAGATGCGCGGGAGTTTCAAAAGGGAAGAACCTTCGGAAAATGGATGCTTCTGATCCTGTTGCTTTGCCTTTTCTTGCCGTCATTGGCGCTTTCCGAATCGACCCTTGAGGATTATACGGAGATCATCGAAGCGAACCCCAATGACGCCGGCGCCTATTATGATCGCGGGCGCGCTTATTCTGTTCGGAAGGAATACGACGAGGCCATCGCGGATTTTACGAGAGCAATCGAATTGAACCCGAATGACGCTGCATACTATAACGAACGTGGGAATGCTTACTATTTTCAAAAAAAATACGATGAGGCCGCAGTAGATTATTCGAGAGCTATGGAGCTGGATCCTGCCAACGCTACTTACGCCAATAACCGGGGATGGGCTTATTTTGACCGGAAGGAGTACGCTGAGGCGATCATGGACTATTCGAGAGCTATCGAGTTAAACCCCGATACAGCCGGATACTATAATAATCGCGGGAACGCCTATTATCGTCAGCAGATATTCAAGGAGGCCATTGAAGATTACTCGAGGGCTATGGGGCTGGATCCTGCCAACGCTACTTACGTCAATAACCGGGGATGGGCTTATTTTGACCGGAAAGAGTACGCTGAGGCGGTCGCGGACTATTCGAGCGCTATCGAGTTGAGCCCCGATACAGCCGGATACTATAATAATCGCGGGAACGCCTATTATCGCCAGCAGATATTCAAGGAGGCCATCGAAGATTACTCGAAGGCTATGGAGCTGGATCCTGCCAACGCTACTTACGTCAATAACCGGGGATGGGCTTATTTTGACCAAAAGGAGTACGCTGAGGCGGTCGCGGACTATTCGAGCGCTATCGAGTTGAGCCCCGATACAGATGGATACTATAATAGTCGTGGGAACGCCTATTATCGTCAGCAGATATTCAAGGAGGCCATCGAAGATTATTCGAGGGCTATGGAGCTGGATCCTGCCAACGCTACTTTCGTTAATAACCGGGGATGGGCTTATTTTTACCAAAAGGAGTACGCTGAGGCGGTCGCGGACTATTCGAGCGCTATCGAGTTGAACCCGGATAGCGCCGTGTATTATGAGAATCGCGCGAACGCCTACGAAGCTATGGGCGATGACGCCGCCGCAACAGCCGACCGGCAAAAGGCCGGTGAACTGCGCGGAAATCAATAGAAACGATTGTAATGGAGAAGGTACGATCACCCCAATCGAGTGATGATTCACGCGTAACAAGGCAGGGATGGAGAAAGGAAGATGTGAAATGTCAAGGTTTTATCGTTCACTCGCAGCTTTGGTTCTACTGATCGTTTTGTGCGCAAGCGGCTCGTTTGCCGTCGCGGGAATGCCCGAGACCCCGATTCCCGGCGTCGGCAGCGAGGATTTTGACGCGGCGCTGCGGGAGGACAGACTAACCCTCGCGCCTGTACCGCTGCCCGGCCTCCCGGAGGACGCGCAGCTGCTGTCCCTGTCGCCGGACGGCTCAAGGCTGCTGCTGTTAACTGACAGCGGGCTGTCTGTGTTCACGGTCGCGGACGGGGCCGTGTTACCGCTGACGCCGCTACCGGGAGAAAAATGCAAGCTCACGGATGAGACGATCGGCAAGATGTTTGACGCTCCGGAGGTGAACGCGGTCAGCTGGTCGGCGGACGGGGAGTACCTGTCCTTCGGCTTCCCGCGCCGCACGATATTAGAGGCACGATACGACACCAACCTATGGATCGCGAACCTTGAAACAGGCGCGATTGAACCGTTCCTGGATTTGCCGGAATCCATCAGGGTTACGGACCCGGACATGCCGGATGTCCCGCTGCGCGCGATGTTCGACCGCGAGCGGCCCCTGCTGTATTACGACTTGCTGACCCCAAGCAGGGATATTGAATATTTCTCCTGGGACTATCGTGCGGACATCACGACGCGGATGGGCGGGATGCCCTTAATGATGATGATGGGCCCCGTGAATCCGGCGCTCATGAGGATAGGGGAGCATCTGGTCATGAATGCGGTAGACCGCAACCCAAGCGAAGGCTCCGGACTCATCGCGATGTCAGGCGGCGCCGCGCCCGTGATGACGCTGGAGACCGGGGAGGGATTCCTCACGAGGTTCCTTGGCAGGGCAAGACTCATTGACGCGCGCGACCGCGCCGCGCTGCTGGAATGCTTCGACATAAGCTTTGATGCGTCGTCCGAACAGGATGAAAGCCTGACGCTGTGGACGTGCATCCATCTTATGGAATGCGCGCTGAACGAAAAGGGCGAGGCGCAGTACGGCGCGTTCCTGGGGGTTAATATAAATCTGCCGGCAGAATCGCGCCTGCTGCGCGTCACAGCCGGGGATTTGGATAAACAGGAGGCGCGCGAAGCGCTTTTCCGGCGCTTTCAGCGGGAAGAGATCGCGCTCTTTGCCAACGCGGCGTTTTCTCCCGGCGGCGATTACGCGCTGCTGGCAATCTCCGGCCCCAGCTGCAGCCTGTATGTGCTGAACCGCGGCACGGGCGAGTGCGGGTATGTCGGGTTGCCGGAGGGATTTACGCAGAACCATATTACGTTCGCAAGATCAAATCCTGTCTTGGCAAAGAAGAGTGTGTGCGTTTTATTCCCGCTGCCTTTCGAATATAATCACACTTTACCTTAAATGGAGTTTAGGCCACGTGAAATGTTCCATATACGGTGGATTAAGACTTAAGAAGTCTGGAAATCACAAAAATTCTTGAGAAACAATGGGAATAAACTATATATATGGGAACATTTAGTGTAAAACATTCAGAAAATCGAAGAATTGTTTAGTTATGTGGACTCTGGGCAAGTTACATGTCAAGAATATAGTTTTCTTACAAAGCAGACTGATGTTCGAGATGTATTTCATGAAAGAGAATTTTATGGATTAGGCGGTGATACGAGAGCATATTACATAGCAGGGGGCTCCTTTGCTTCGTCACTTCTTAGTTGTTTGGAGTGGGTAATTAAGAAGGTCGGGTGGGTGTTTTGGAGAACTTCCGAGGCACAGGAACAAAACAGAAGCGTATGAAACTTTTATAAATAGAGCAGTTAATAGGCCAGTTGAAAGGACAACATAGATAATAGGTGAGATGAATAGGTAGAAATTGTTGTGGAATAAATAGGAAAGGAAAGTGGTTCGTAGTGCAAGTTAATTGGTTGATTAGTTTTGTAGGTTTTGTCGCTTGTTTAGATGTGTGG
>Ga0082212_10005581_pt1 | contig 17106 bp, 15 predicted proteins | sample TergutNt197P3_FD_71548 | JGI IMG/M metagenome (GOLD analysis project Ga0082212, IMG submission 71548) | Neocapritermes taracua P3 segment gut microbial communities from Petit-Saut dam, French Guiana - Nt197 P3 | ecosystem: Host-associated > Arthropoda: Insects > Digestive system > Gut ... | reverse complement strand
TCCGGTGAAATATCCTACGCCAGCTACCGGAAGAGTCACGGCACGCGAACCACCAATATGGCGATATAGGGGGATTCCGAGTGCTGCAGCACCGGCTTTGAGGTTAGCTGCTGAAACAGCTGCTGTAGCGTTTCCGCCAAGTACATCCTTACCTATCTCCAGCATTGCCTGGTCGACTGCCTGTTGATTAGCGGCATCCAGCCCGATTATTGCGGGGGCTATGAGTTCATCGATGGCTTTTGCAGCTTTTGTCGTTCCGAGACCTAAGAATTTGTCTCCTCCGTCGTATGCAAACGGAATTTCGTGGGTACCGACAGAAACTCCTGCCGTACATATTGCAGTTCCGACTGCTCCGTTAGCAGTTTCTACACGAGCATAGATTCCGGGATGTCCGCGATCAGAATATACCTGACGGCCGAACACCTTGGTGATGATTGTCCCTTTCATAAACACACTCCTATTTTATTTTGTATTTTTTAGTACTGTCACAATTATATATCTCAGGTCAGTATGGTGCAATATCAATAGAGGTCACGACGTCTCTTTTTTGCTCTTCGTATAATGACAAGTGTTGAGACTATCACTGCTGCAAGGATGAAAGCGGTCGGGATAATCCATCCTTTGGTACCATCCTTGTAGCTTCGGATATCTGTCCAGAGCCTGTCCATCAGCAGATTAGTTTCGTTGTTTAGCTCTCGTAGAACCTCAGAGTTAGCAATGATTTTTTCATTCGGATAGGCGATTGCCAGATCTTCATCATCGATATCAATAAGCTCGAACGCATCGGGGATGGGGGTAGAGTATCCTATGTATTCAGCGTTTGCGGCAGACACAGCCGGCTCGCACATAAAGTTAATGTACATTTCTGCGGCTTCTTTGTTCTTACTCCCTTTGGGGATGACAAAACCATCGATGAAGAGATTGGTTTTTTCTTTAGGAAACACAAACACTAGATCTTCGTTTTCGCTCATCATGGTAATGGCGTCACCGGCATAGTAGGGAGCGATGGCAGCTTCCCCTCCCTCCATCTTATTGAAGATTTCATCCATGACATATGCCTGTACCAATGATTTTTGTTTCATCAGTTCCTCAGCTGCTTCTTCAATCTGAGATTCGTCTTCGGTATTCATAGAATACCCAAGTCTAGCCAGAGAGATTGCAAAAGCATCGCGAGGATTGTCGAACATGAGGATATTGCCTTTGTACTGCTCATCCCAAAATGAATCCCAAGAATCAATGTCTTCGTCTACCATTGATGAGTTGTAGATTATACCTACTAAACCCCACATATATGGGACCGAGAACTCGTTGTTACGGTCATGTTCCAGGTTCTTATAGAGGTCATCTACCAGTGTATAGTTGGGGATATTTGAGAAATCCAGTGCTTCGACCATCCCTTCCCGGATCATACGAGCGATCATATAGTCTGAGGGTATGATGATATCATAGAGCGATGTACCTTCGCTCTTAAGTTTGGCATACATCTGTTCGTTACTGGCAAAGGTAATATAGTTTATCGAAATACCGGTAAGTTCTTCAAACTCTTTGTTTGTATCAAAGGAATCATCTCCACCGTCCGAGATGTATTCCCCCCAGTTGTATACTACGAGGGTAATATCTTCTCCTCTGAGATGGTTATAGTAATCTAAATCTGTCCTATAGATACTTCCGGAAATTGCTACAATATCTATTGCAGATACCGGTACTGCGATAAGTATCATCAACAATATACATAGTATCAAAATTAATCTTTTTTTCATTTTCTTTCTCCTTTTTTGTTGCTCTTAATATCTTTTAGATTCATAACCAGCAGTATGAGTAATATCACGGTAAACAGCAGGGTGGATAATGCGTTTATCTCGGGGCTTACCTTTCTTCTAGTCATTGCATAGATAGCGATAGACAGGGTTTGAGAGGTTCCCGAGGTGAAATAGCTGATTACGAAGTCATCTATTGAGTAGGTCAAAGCCATAAGGAATCCGGTTGTAATGCCCGGCATTATCTGTGGAAATACTACCTTGAAGAAAGCTTGCCTCGGAGAACAACCGAGATCCAGTGCAGCATCATAGATGCTTGAATCAAGCTGTCTGAGCTTTGGGTTAACCGAGAGTATTACATATGGCAGGTTGAATGTTATATGAGCTATGACAAGGGTTGAAAAGCCCATCTCGAAGTTGAGGAAATATCTCAATGTGGTGAACATCAATAACATGGATACACCGGTGACGATTTCCGGATTAATCACTGGAATATATGTGACATTCATTATTGCGAGCCTCGGTAGTTTCTTCATGCTCTGTATACCTACCGCTGCTGCGGTACCGAGTACCGTTGCACATATGGAAGATATTGCGGCTATCACCAACGTTACTCCGAGTGCATTCAGCACCAGGTCATTGTGTAAAAGCTGTTTGTACCAATTGAGGGTAAATCCTGTAAACAGATTGCGGCTCTTGGATTTATTGAATGAGAAGAAGATCAACACCAGTATGGGGACATAGAGGAAGGTTAACGCCGAGGCAATATATATTTTTGAACCATTCTTGACCTTGGTCATATGAGCATATCCTCCATCTCTTCATCACTGGAGGTACCGGTCAAACTCATGAAGAGTAATACCAATACCATGAGTACCAATGCCATTGCCGAACCCAGATGCGGATTATATGCATTACCTAAGAACTGCATCTCGATGAGGTCACCCACAAGAAGGGTATCTCCTCCTCCGAGCATGCGAGAGATGATGAATGTGGAGATAGAAGGGACAAAAACCATAATGATTCCGGTTGTTATACCCGGCATCGATAATGGTACTAACACCCTGCTAATGACTCCCAATCGACCGGCACCTAAATCCTCTGCCGCTTCAATTATGCTGTTATCTATCTTGGTCATGACCGAGTAGAGTGGAAGTATCATGAACGGCAGATAGTTATATACCATACCCAGTACCACCGCACCCTGAGTGTTTATCATCTGAAACGGTCCTAGATGAACTAGACCCAACAATCGATTTATGAGCCCGTTATTCTCAAGGAGTGACATCCAGGCGTAGGTACGTAGTAGAAAGTTCATCCACATCGGCAACAAGAGAAACAGTAGCATCATCGATTGTTTACTTTCCGACATTCGAGAGATGATGAATGCCAAAGGGAATGCCAACACCAGACAAATAACGGTGGCAATAGCTGCCAACCAGATGGAACGTGTGAAGACCGGCATGTACCGACCTAACCCAGACAGATTATCGAAGGTCAGTGCTCCGTCAGGTGTGGTAAATGCATAGAAACAGACCATTACAAGCGGTGCAACGATAAATATAGCCATCCATACCAAGTAGGGTAGGCTTACGATTCTTGTCTTAATCATATACCTCAACCCTTTCTGTATGGGTCATAATATGAATCTCATTAGGACCGATTCGCATGCCAACCTGTGTACCCTCATGCTCGAAGGATGTGGAATGCACCAACCACTCATAGCCAGCCTGTTCCACCACCATCTCGTAGTGTACACCCTTGAACACAACCGATTTGACTATACCGGAAATCTGTCCCTTGGCAGGTTCCACCAACTTAATATCCTCAGGTCGTATTACGATATCTACCTGCTCTTTCAGTTTGAAACCGCTATCCACACAAGTGAACTCGATGCCGGCTGCAGATACGAGAAAATCCTTGACCATTATTCCCGGGAGTATGTTGCTTTCACCGATAAATTCGGCGACAAACGCATTCTTAGGTTCATTATATATGTCTACCGGAGAGCCTATCTGATGAATAACTCCGTTATTCATCACCACGATTGTATCCGACATGGTCAGTGCTTCTTCTTGATCATGGGTTACATAGATGAATGTTATATTGAGACTCTGTTGAATTCGCTTTAGTTCAATCTGCATCTCTTTCCGGAGTTTCAGATCCAGTGCTCCGAGTGGCTCATCTAGCAGCAGAATCCTCGGTCGATTCACTAAGGCTCTGGCTATTGCCACCCTTTGTTGTTGACCACCCGACATGCTAGTGACCTTTCGACCTTCAAAACCCTGAAGACCGACTAAATCCAGCATCTTGGATACCTGAATCTTTATCTCGGGATCGGGGACTTTTTTAAGTCTCAGACCAAACGCGATGTTTTCAAACACATTAAGATGCGGGAACAGCGCATACCGTTGAAATACGGTATTTACCTCCCGTTTGTGTGGTGGCATATCTGTGATATCCTTACCATTAAAAAACACTCTGCCACTGTTCGGTATCAGGAATCCTCCTATTACACGCAGAGTTGTCGTCTTACCGCATCCCGAAGGTCCGAGTAGTGTTACGAATTCCTCGTCGTGTATATCGAGGCTGAAGTCGGAAAGGACTTCTTCACCGTCAAATGCTACACTGACACCGTCGAGACTTACAATAACATTGTTTTCCATTCTACCCCTTTGCGGTTCGATATATCTGAGGTATATCGATAAGCGTGAATTCCGCCTCGTGACGGTCGGAGGAGTCGTTTGCCCCGCAAAAAGGTTTGTTACACCACTAGATATAATGGTTACAGCAAAAGACATCCACCGGGTTTTATCACTGTTGCAGCTAAACTATCTGCGTGGTGATTTATGCCCTTTCAACTAGAATAATATTGTAAGCTTCCCTGATACATGACAGGGTCGGTTTTTTCGGGCAGTACATATAATATATCTAATGAGAGCGTAAATGTCAAATTTCGATCAAGTGGCACAAACTCAGTTTAGTGTATGTAGTTCGTAAAACCAGCTTCAATAATTGGCATTTGAAAGGAGCAGTATCCAACCAAAAAGCACCTGTAAAGCTAGCTGTTCTGTTTGTATGCTTTACCTATCGATAACCGATAGATACTTCTTCAACACACGCAGTACATCATCAAAATCTAGAGGTTTCCCCAGATGCTCCTCCATACTTGCTTCAATATATCTATCGATATCTTCTCGGAACACATTTGCAGTCATAGCAATTATGGGAATTGTTTTCGCGTTGGGAAGATCCAGTAAACGAATACACTTGGTGACCTCTAAGCCATCCATCTTTGGCATCTGAATATCCATCAGTATGAGATCATACTGTTCATGATTTTGTTTAAAGAGCTCTAATGCTTCCTGACCGTCTACGGCACAGTCAATTGATAAATGTGTAGGGGCTAGCAGCGTCATGACTATCTCTCTGTTAATTTCCACATCTTCAGCAAGCAGTATCCTGTATCCTTCGAAAATCCCATCTATACTACTGTTATCCTGTGATATGTTCTTAGTTTCTATTCTCCTATGCTCTTGTTGTTCACAGCGTTTAAGTATAACTGTAAAGATAAAGGTTGAACCTCTACCGAGCTCTGAGTTAACCGATATATGTCCGTCCATCATCTCGATGATGCCTTTGGAAATGGCAAGTCCTAAACCGGTTCCACCATAGTTGCGAGAGGTACTACTGTCTGCCTGTTGGAAGGATTGGAAGATTTTTTCCTGCTGCTCTTCACTCATACCGATACCGGTATCGGATACTGATATCTCAATGGTACAGTTACTACTATCTTGGTTAATTAGTTTAACCGAAAGACCGATACTTCCATTCTGTGGTGTAAACTTAACTGCATTAGACATCAGATTTGTAGTTACCTGTCCTAACCGTTGTTCATCACCAAACAGATCCTGTGGAATATCTTCGTCTACATTGACCGTAAGCTGTTGCTTCTTTGCTTCGATATTGAAGCGATTAATTACGATTACCTGTTGGACCATATCGTTGATGTCAAATGTTATCGGAGACAGCTCAAACTTTCCGGCTTCGATTTTTGACATATCTAAAATATCATTTATGATACTGAGTAGGAACTTGGACGCATCATTTATCTTCCCGATGGCATTATTCTTCTTCTCAACATCATCGGTCGAGGCAGCAATGGTAGTCATACCGATAATTGCATTCATCGGTGTGCGAATTTCATGGCTCATATTAGAGAGAAAATCACTCTTGGCTTGTGAGGCTACCCTCAAAGACTCCATTGTATTTCTCAGTGAGCGTATCGGTCGGGAAATAAACGCATTGGAGATAACGAAAATGAGTGCTACAACAACTATTACGATAACAAAAAGAGCGGTTAACGGATTGTTATAGTCTTCGATACTATCGGCATATATGACAACCGAGTACCAATCCAATGTCTCCACCGGTCTTATAGCGATAACTTCATGTCTAGTATATATGAGCTTGACTTCACCAGGCTTTAAATCTAGTGCGGCTTCGTAGATTTCTTGACCTAGTTTTTCCATCTCATCTTCTAGATGATGCTTCTCGGAAACAATACTCACATCCTTAGCGCCGGTTATCTCCCCGGCTTTATTAAAGAAATACAGTTCGGCAGGATGCTCATAGTTATCATAGATTGAATCTATGAATTTTGATAGATTAATACCGGTACCTACCATCCCAATAGCTACCCGGTTTTGACTGAATACCGGAGCATTGACCCATAGATTCGTCACATTAAGATCCGGGTTATAGTTTATGTTAAAGTTATATACCTCTGTTTCCCTTAGGGTCATGTAGTACCAGTAGTTTTCTGGATCATCAATATCCAGTGGGTAGGGAGCATTATCATCAGAGTAGAACATCTTATCGGCATCACTTATGAAGAACACCATGTGTTCTTTGAAGAAATGCCTATATGCAGCTATTTCTTCAAATACTATGTCCTTAAGTTGAGCTGAACCGACAGGATCGAAAAAGTACCGTTTCACCAACGGTGAATCGGCCAATTTGAGTGCAATCGCTATCTCATTGTTAACCAATGTTTCCAGCTGTAATTGCTCAATCTCAAGGATATGGGTTAGTTCCGCACTCTTACTCTTGCGGGTTATCTGTCTCATCGACAGAATGAATGCGACACTACCTGAACTGATTATTATGAAGAAAAATACAATTGAGAATATAATGAATCTGCTCATTAAGGAGACTTGTTTTTTTTGTTTTTGCAAAGTTATACCTCCCTAAGGAAGATGTGTACCACGGTAATACTATGATGAACCATAGCGACATATCTAAACAGAAACAGGATATGATTACCATTGTTTAATCGTGATGATCCGTGATGATCCGATGTGACTTAGGGACTGTTTTTCTTCGGGGTTGACCTACAAATGATAGGTAACGATTTAATATCACCAATCAAATTGTGGTGTGCCAAAAGTTACAAGTGGACTGTTTTCTGATACAATAATACTATCATAGGATTGTATTTGTATCAAGCGGTTGACGATACTAAACTCAGTGTTTGATGCATACTCAAACGACAATACCGCTTTCAATATTCATTACATTATACGATTTGAAAGGTACTACTTTTCCGACATATGAAGTAATAACAAAAGTGTAATTTCGTATATATCGATGTATGCCTATAGCACAGATAGTTCACATGTGTTACTATGCAATTATGGTTTTGTGTATCGGTTTCAGATCATAGTATATCGGTTCGGTTCAGAGTAGTTTAATTCTATACTTGACCCACAAGTCCTAACGACAATTTTGATACGAATCCATACGATCTAAACATTTTACCTGAAAGCAAATGATTATTCACCATCGGAATTGTTCATTTTAAGGTCGTTGATAACCTCATGGTATATCCCTTCGGGAGTGAGTAATTCTCAACGAAGACCCACTTCGTAATATTGTTGCTGAACATTTTATCTCCGTTTCTTTATGAACATCGGACGTGCCGACCAACTCGGCTCCGACATCCGCAACCTCTACAAGTATACGAAACTCTATTCAGGTGAGGAACCGGAACTCATCGAGGGCGATATTTTCAAAACAATTATTCCACTTGTTTCGGCAAGCGGAAACAAGCGAATAAAACAAGCGAATAAAACAAGCGAATAAAAGGATGCCATAGTGGGATTCATCAAAGAACACGGTAAGGTTACGGTCGTCGAACTTACTGAGCTATTCAGCTTAAGCGAAGGTCGAGTCCGTGCCATACTACTTGAAATGGTAAAAGCGGGTGCTATTAAAAAAAATGGCAGAACAAAGTCTGTTTACTACACTCTTGAATGAACTTTATAAGACCATCTTCCCGTAACCGTGTGGCATTATAGCCTGCTGGAACTGTTACAGTATAACTGATGAGGTCACGGTCAATAAGTCATGCAAAGACAAAGCTGTTTCATGAGAATAAATAATTTTCGGTCGACGCAACTGAGCCGCATACATTTAATCTACAAATTCATCCGGTGAAGTATATACACCGAACGAAATCCGCTCTAATACACCGGATTTTTCGAGCAGACGTAAACGTTCGTTTGAGATGCTGACATCATTCGCTTGGGCGGTAGTAACCATCCCGTTGTTTAGCCTTAAGAGTGATTGCAGATTGTCAGGCAAAGCCAAGCTATCCACCTTCAATTTGATTTTCATGCTCTTATTGGGTCATAAACTTGCACAATAATCAAAAACAGGTTTGATTTTCATGCTCGTCACGAAAGTGATACAAGCGCAAAATCAAAATCCACAGAAACAGAAATTGCATCTGTGAATTTTTCAACTCTTCTCTAAAATGTATGGGTAAATCTATTTTTCTGGTATACGTTATCAGGAGGTAGATAACCTGAAAATGGAGTTATTCACAACAGTATTGGGGATAGAATTAACTCATGCTTCTTAGAGCTTTAAGTGATATAGGAACTCCGGTTAGTGTACGTAGTAGTTATCTCTCAGCAAAGAAGAACAACACGATACCACTTGGAGGAATAATCGAATGAATGAACAAAGATTCACCGGTAAAGTAGAGTTGTATAGGAAATATAGACCATCATATCCGAAGGAATTTGTAGATTACCTATACACCCAAATCGGGTTCACTCATATGAGTACCATTGCCGATATTGGTGCAGGTACCGGTATCTTTTCTCGACTGTTATTAGAACGTGGTAGCAAAGTATATGCTGTTGAGCCAAATGATGATATGCGTGCTGTCGCTATAGATGACCTGTCAGAACACAACAACTTCTTTCCGGTAGCAGCTACAGCAGAGTATACCGGGCTGAATGATAAAAGTGTTGATTATATCACTGTTGCGGAAGCCTTTCATTATTTTGACAAGAAACGTTTTAAGCTGGAATGCCAACGTATTCTTAAATCTGGTGGCTCTCTGGTTATTACATGGAATAGTGTTGACCGCAACAGTCCTCTTATCCAAAAAAGTAGCGTCATCATTGAAAAATATAGAATTGATGATAAGAGCGCGTATAGGCAGAGTGGTAGCCAAAATGACTTTTCCGATCTGTTTCTAAACGGGAATTATGGGTATATGACATTCAAGAACTACCTATATGAAGACCGTGAAAGATTTATAGGTGGCAATCTATCGGCAGGGTATGCACCTATTGAGAAAACATACCCGAAAGAGTATGATGGATTTGTAAAGGAACTAAACACTCTATTCGACAAGTATAGTAATGATGGAATTATACGATTTCCATTCATAACAAAGAGCCATGTTGGTGTTGTGGATTACAATTGAATTAAGTGATGCTCAAGAATGTGGATTCGTAGGTGTAAACCGTGTTATACTTTGGAAGACTGTTCTTCGTGTTGAAAGAGGTGAGTCACCTGTACTCTAACACCGGGTATTGGACAGTTTATACTAAAATAGTTAGGAGAGCGGTATTATGAAGTTATATATCAAACAGAAAGTGTTTTCTTGGCGAGACAGGTTTGCGGTTAAAGATGAGTATCAGAACGATCGTTGGTTTGCCAAAGGTGAGATGTTCTCGCTTGGGCGCAAACTACATGTATATGACGCAAATGAAGTTGAAGTTGCTTTCATTCGACGTAAACTCTTCTCGTTCCTCCCACGGTACTTTATAGAACTCGGTGGTCAGCAATATGAGTTTGTTAAGGAATTTAAGATACGTCCGCAGTTCACTATACGCAACCTTGACTGGGTAATTGATGGCAATTTTCTAGCACATCAGTATACCGTTAACAACAGCATGGGAAATATTATGAGTATACAGAAAGCATGGTTTTCATGGGGTGACTCTTATGAACTCAATATCGTTTACCCACAATATGAGCTTCTATGCCTATGTGTTGTACTAGCAATCGATTGCATTATGGCGGACGCATCGTCGTCGTCATCAAATACTATTCGCGTTCATCGGTAACAATAGATTATTACTTGTGAGTGTAGAGGACTTTTCTTTGGTCACAAATAAACTCAACTGACTCGGTTGTTTCGTATCTTGCATAGAACGATATCAACCTAAAATCGAATGTTTCACTGGTTAAGATTCTAATAACGATTAATGCACTATCAACAGCGCATGTTAATACCTTTATAAAGTAGTAATATGATCATTAACTATTTTAAGGAGGTAATAACATGCGTAATTTAATAATAATTAGGATACTAAATTGTCAATGGTAATATGGCATAACACAAATACGATGAAGACTCTCAGAGCACAAATGGAGAGTTTTGAACCTAGGTCCATCTTTCATATATATTGAAAGTCCTTATGCCGATGATAGGTTGTACATAGCATGGAATAACCGTACTTCTAGGAAAGTGATCACATCATCGGATGTAGTTCAAAAAGGATGATAAAGAAACTCTTACCTAACAACTCGACTTATACAATACCAGTAAAAGTCGTATTAACGGGTTTCCGTATCCATTATATTACTTATAGAGTAGCTCATAGGCATTTCTAACGAATCAAGTATAGGAGACAATTACTCACAACAATAACAGGTTTTCTAGATACTCTGTAGCCTTCACCTCATTAATCGCAAATGGATTATTAGCAAGAATTTCTGATAGACTATTTCCTATAAACTGCGTTGTTCCTCTCGAGTTTCGTCCTGCCCAATGAGACATTATTAAGGAACCTTCTAGTAAACGACTATCAAATACAGAACTAAGAGCTGCTTTTATACAGCCATCATCATCAATTCCAACTATATATATCATGAAAACACTATTGGGTTCTGATAAAAACTCTAACATTTTATCAATATTGTAACCCTTAGGATTACTTGAACTAAATAACACTTTTGTTTTTATATCCGTTTGCGTGGAATAGTATTCAAACTCTTTTGAATAATCTCCAAGATTATTGGACATCTTAAGCCCTTGAATAGGTTTATTGTTATATAATAACTCAATTACTTGCTTTCTACTTAACGATTCGGAATCTGAGGTTATGAGATACTCAATTACTCTTCCTCGTATATTTACATTATCAATTAAGGCTGCTATTACAATTTCATTTTGAGCTTTCTTTACACGATTATCTAAGTCTTCTTTCAAAGTCTGAAAGTCAGTAGAAAAAACAAATTTATTTGCTCGTGCAGGAGAATCCTTTATATACGCTTTATCTTTAGTAGAAGGATTATATTTTTGACCAGTTGGTGCGATATTGTTCGTTGCTTCTACTAGTCGTGTTAGATTTTCTTTAAATGTATAGGTTGCATGAATCTGAAATAACGACTCGAAATTCTCTGGGCAATTACTAAATTTTTCTATAACCTGTATTATGTCCGACCCATTAAAACTACCTCTAATATTGTCTACCCTCAACTTATGAGAAGAGTGGCTGATTTTAGATAACAATGTAGAATTTGCAAGCAATAAAATATTAAGTTCAGGCGTTACTATACAAACTATAAAAGGGTTCTTATCGAATTTTTGCAAAGCAGAAAGAGATAATACTGTGTTATTAAAGTGTTTTCTGGTGGATTGACAGAACCTAACTGAAAAGCTATCACAAGTATACACACTTCTATCTTTTACCAACCCGAAATGGGATTGTGTGACTTTAGCTAATTTTTGCTTGTTATATTAACCATTCATTTTTGATAAAAACGACACAAATTCACTTATTTCTTTGATGTTATACATTCATCTACCTCACTTAGGGAACTATCGAACTAAAGCACTGCTAAGTACTGGAGTACTGGTACTTTTGGAGGCTTTTTTCTGTTCTGCTAATGTATTTCTTTCCCAAAACACCCCATCTGTATATCCCTGTATTTCAGGTTTGGCAGTTGCTATATCTAGTCTTTTCTCTGCTAATGCACAAAACTCCGGTTCAATCTCTATACCTATGAAATTACGTCCGAGCTTCTTAGCTACAACGCTTGATGTTCCCACACCTGCAAATGGGTCAAGTATAAGGTCATCAGTATTTGTACTTGCAAGTACTAACTTAGCATATAGTTTCTCTGGTTTTTGAGTAGGATGGTCTGTGTTTTCAGGCATTGACCAATATGGAATCGAAATATCATCCCAAAAATTTGATGGATGAGTATCGCGATAATTGCCATTAATTGTTTCTTCCCAATCTTTTGGGTTACCGTTTATCCTGTATGGTGCGATAACCTTTTTTCTTAACTTTACATCTTCAACATTAAAGGTATATTCATTTGACACTGTTGCAAACCATACATCTTCCATTGAGTTCTTCCAATTTGTTTTAGATCCTCGTCCTTTTTCTCTTTCCCAAGTAATTCGATTTTGAATAATGAAATATTCACTAATTATCGGGCCAATAATTAAACTGGATACCCAGTCACTGCAGATATATATAGAAGCAGTACTCTTAAGAGTATGTAATGCACCTTCAATCCATGCTCGTGTAAACGCTGCATAATCTGTATCATCCATTTTATTGAACGTTTTTGTTGAATACTTCTTACTGAGATTATATGGCGGATCAACTATAAGCAAATCTACAGACTGTTTAGGAACATATGGTAATACATTGATGCAATCACCATTTACTATACTATTTGACATATCACAGTTAGTCGAAATATCCGTTTCATTTATACATCGACTTAAATATATCAGTTTCTCTTCTTCTGTTAGACTAATAGTTCGATTACGTTCAGATCTATCCTTTAACAAACTCATAAAAAAACCCTTCTAGAAAACGTTGATTCACTACTCTATTATTACTCCAAAGAAATGTGTTTTTACATACCATTTATAGGTTACACCGACACCTTCCACACAGACATTATTATCGTCATTTTTCCTTAATACTTCCCTTCTGCATTCTCTCATCACAAGCTTGTATTATATAAGCATTAAGCGATTGTCCTGCTTGTTTAGCATGTGCCTGTAATACTTCTTTATACCCCTTCTTAGCAGGACAATTGCATCAATTTAATTGAACAATAGAATTTCCTTGACATAACGTAGTTATTTACGAGAATAGAACCGAGTGATAGTGCTTACTCGATAATAGCACTGTTAATTTAGGAAAACCTTGGAAAATAAAAGAACCCGAATAAACCATTCGAAATGGGGTATTCAGAGCACCAATATTAGTAATCAAGTATATCTTGGTTACTTCTTTTTGTTAGCAGATATTAATGACTGTTCTATGAAGTCTTCATCAAGAGTTCCAAGTATAGTTCCAAGAACCTGCTTGTATTCTAACCCAATCATCCATCTCATACTCTTTACACTACACTTCATAAATGTTTGAGAAATCTTACAGAGGGTAAGAGCCATACGTCTCATGGCAGAGAAATTCATATAAGCATTCTTGTCAGTTGTCATATCTCTGTCATCACCAAACGATGCATCAAGATGCCAGTGTAGTATGTTTTCGACTGACCAATGACCACGAATAGCCTCAGCACATAGTATTGGATCTGTAAGACTGCTGATGAAATATCTGATTTCTACTGTATCTACATTTGTTTGGTGATTATGTATCAGTTTCTCATAACAGATAAACGAACGAAGCTTTTTCCATTCCTTCCTGTCATGGAACCATCTAACATCATCAGTGAAGTAAAAGTTACGTATCTCAGTCTTAGAATGAGCTTTTTCAATTGTTGTAATATAACCTTCTCCGCTCTCTCTGATTTCTTTTCTCTTTTCTTCAGAGAAATACAGATCTACTTCATCATAGAATGTGTGCTGGTTTCTTTTAAGAGCTACTGCATAATCTGCTTGACCTTCGACAATAACGTTAACCGTCCCTTTCTGTGTGTTGAGTGCATCACATGTGACAATAGCATTTTTTATGTCAATATACTTCAACACCTCCTGAGCCGTAGGGATCTCGTTGGTTTTACTATCTATGTCTTTCATTGCTATACATATACAGTTGGAAGCATCGTAGATATTTAAGGTTTGAAGATTGGGTAGTGCTCCGTTTTTACTGCTCTTCCTGCCGGTACCATTGGCCTGTTTTCCATCAACATTGATAAGTCTCCTACCATTAGATTCTATACCTAGAGATAGTTTAATTCTAGTCATGTTTTCCATTAGGAAATCTACAATGAGACTCTGGAATATGTTAGGTGATACTAACGAAAATACTCTTCTGAATGTATCGTGTGATGGTGTACCATTTTTAAACTTCAAAAATGATTTTAGCCAATCAACTCTTACCTTGCCGAACTGTGCTATCTCGGTCCATGTTTCTGCACCCGAGAGTACAGCAAAAAATGCGATTAACAAAATCTCATGTAAAGGATAGTCTATCATGTTTTTCATACGTACATCCGGTACCTCCTTGGCCATACGTATAAACCGCTTGACTAATTTGTTTGATGGGTTGATCTCTTCTTTGCATTCGATATTATGCTCCTTGAATATATCAGCAAATTCCAGTACTACATTTGATATTCTCTTACTGTTACCCATACTGTACCTCCTTAAAACTAATCTGATGTAGCTCTAAGAATTCCTTAACCCCTTCAGGTACTTCAGCTATCTTTGCCTCACTACCCATACATACTACCTTTACCAAAGGCAGTAACGATACTGCTTCCTGATATGATTCTTTAAAGTGTCTTCTAAGGGTTTCTGCTATCATCCGCTGTACACGTTCAACTCCTACCTGTTGATCTTCAGATGGAGTTCTTGTCATATCTAATCCCGGTAGATACTTCGACACCCATGAGGATTCATAATACTCTTGTCTTATCTCTCCATACATAAATAGTAACATACCTGCTGCCATTACATAATTATTGTATTTGCGATACTTTTGTTTAAGCCCAGTCTGTATATTCTCGCATAACAACAGGATAGTAAAGGATAACCCATACTCATATGCATATACCGGAGCCCCTAGTTTCTTCTTAGCAGGTATTAACCCTTCTTCTGTGATTCTGCCTATATAACCATCACTTACCCGCCTTACCTTATCTGTACCGGGTATCCGTTCAGAATGAGCAGCATAAAGATAATACTTACCATTTTGGTAATTGACATATGTGCCTTTTGGTTTATGCTTAAGAACCCAATCAGGGTATGCTGACATAGACCCCCCTAAAAACCATACTTTGAGAGTGACAAAACTGCGTAAATACATGTATTACATATTATGTAATACAATCTTAGCAAAAAAAAGAAACAATGTCTAGACCTCAATTTATATAGCCATAAATTGATGCGTTTGTCCTGATGATTCAAGTCACCTAATTGAGAAATGAACCGGTATGCTATATAATTGGGTTAAGAGCGTATGAGGAATCAAGTAGATATGGATATTAAGGTAGGAGATATAATCACAGTAAAGAAACCACATCCCTGTGGCAGTAAGGAGTTCTTAGTACTGCGGGTAGGGATGGATTTTCGAATAAAGTGTACAAAATGCGGACATGAAATAATGATTGTACGCAAGAATATAGAAAGAAATATTCGTAACGTAAGAAGGAATAATGTTAATGTTTGATAAACTCGAAGAAGTATACGAACGATATTTGAGCATAAACCGTGATCTAGCAGATCCGACCATCTACTCCGATAACGAACGTATGAAATCGCTTATGCGTGAGAATAAACAACTTAAACCAATCGTAGACAAGTATGAAGAATACAAAAAGGCAAGATCAACCATCGCTGAATCGAAGGAACTCATAGCCGATCCTGATACCGATATAGAGTTTAAGGAACTGTTGAACCAGGAGATAGATTCAGCCATACTGCAAATTGAAGGGATAGAGGAAGAGCTAAAAATCCTGCTCATCCCTCGCGATGTCAATGATGATAAGAACGTCATTGTGGAGATACGTGGCGGAGCAGGGGGCGAGGAAGCTGCACTCTTTGCAAATTCCCTCTATCGCATGTACTCGATGTATGCTGATACTAAGAGATGGCAGAATGAAATCAACTATGTCAGCGAAACAGGTCTTGGTGGTATTAAGGAAATCAGTTTTTCCATCAATGGTCTAGGTGCTTACAGTCGCTTAAAATTTGAAAGCGGTGTACACCGAGTACAGAGGGTTCCTGAGACTGAAGCACAAGGAAGAATTCATACATCGACTGTCACCGTTGCGGTACTGCCGGAAGCCGATGAAGTTGAGATAGATATAAACCCCAAGGATCTGAAGATAGACACATTCAGATCGGGTGGTGCCGGTGGTCAACACGTCAACAAGACTGAGTCGGCAATCCGCATTACCCATCTGCCGACTGGGCTAGTTGTTGAATGTCAAGATGAACGTAGCCAGTTTAAGAATAAGGATAAGGCGATGAAGGTGCTACGTTCTAGGTTACTAGAAGCTGAACGGCAACGAAATGATGCTGAAATGTCATCCGAACGCAAGAGTCAGGTTGGGACGGGGGATCGCTCGGAACGAATAAGAACATATAACTATCCCCAGGGAAGAATGACCGATCACCGAATTAATCTGACGCTATATAAACTCGAGGCTATCCTCAACGGGGATCTCGATGAGATAATAGATAACCTAATCGTATATGATAATACCGAAAAGATGAAAGAAAGCCGATACGAATGACCACAGAACTGCTTAAGATAACCGAAGAAAACCTCGATTACGCAGTCAAGAAGGCAGCTAAACTGTTGAAATCCGGTGAGTTAGTAGGACTTCCCACCGAAACGGTCTATGGTCTAGCCGCCAATGCATACAATATTGAGGCAGTTAAGAAGATCTTTCGGGTTAAGTGTCGTCCCAGCGATAATCCACTGATTGTACATGTAAGCGACTTCATGATGCTCAAGGATGTGGCTGATCTCACACCGAAAGCGGTCGAGATGGCGAAAGTGTTCTGGCCAGGTCCACTCACTATGGTCCTTAAGAAAACCAG
>Ga0082212_10005580_pt1 | contig 17112 bp, 18 predicted proteins | sample TergutNt197P3_FD_71548 | JGI IMG/M metagenome (GOLD analysis project Ga0082212, IMG submission 71548) | Neocapritermes taracua P3 segment gut microbial communities from Petit-Saut dam, French Guiana - Nt197 P3 | ecosystem: Host-associated > Arthropoda: Insects > Digestive system > Gut ... | reverse complement strand
AGGCAGAGTGGTCATCCCCAAGGAGATCCGCAGGACCATGCGGATACGCGAGGGCGACCCGTTAGAAATCTACACCGACAAAGACGGCGAGGTCATTTTTAAGAAGTATTCCCCGATGGGCGAGCTGTCATCATTCGCGGCGCAGATGAGCGAAACCTTGAGCAAGACCACAGGCAGCTCGGTCGCCATCAGCGACCGGGACGTGATCATCGCGCTGGCCGGCGCGCCGCGCAAGGAGCTGGTCGACAAGCGCGTGGGCGAAGACCTCGAAAAGCTGATGGAGGCCCGGCAGATGTATCAGTATAAGCCCGGCGGCCATAAAATCCCCGTTGTGGACGGGCAGGAACGCCACTACGTCGGCATCGCCGCGCCGATTTTGGCCGAAGGCGACATCTCCGGGTGCGTCGTCTTCATGCAGGGCGAAGGCGCCGGCGGCACAACGGAAACCGAGTACAAATTGGCGCAGACCGTCGCGGCGTTTTTAGGGAAACAGATGGAGACGTAAAATATTCTGAAAAATGTTCACAAAGCCCCTTGCATTTTGGAAAAGACATGATATAATACCAGTGTTGTATTGTAGGAGAGAGAGTGGGAAGCCCCACTCTTTCTTCTTGAAATGAGGGCCGATATGACCGTAGCCGAAAAAGTCCGCCCCCTAGCCGAAGCCGCCGCAAAGCATTGCGAAGCCGAGCTTTGGGACCTCGAGTTCGCCCGCGAGGGGCCGTCGTGGGTGCTGCGCGTGACGATCGACAGGCCCGGCGGCGTGGACATGGACCTGTGCGAGGCGGTGTCCCGCGCGCTGGACCCCATGCTGGACGAGGCCGACCCGGTCCCGCAAAGCTATACGCTGGAAGTCTCCTCCGCCGGGGCGGAACGTGTCCTGCGCGGCGAAGAGGACTATCAGCGCTTTCTGGGAAGCTATGCGGAAGTCAGGCTCTACGCCCCGCAGAACGGCTCCCGGGAGCATTTGGGGCACTTGACCGCTTTCGACGCCGAAACGCTGACCTTGGGCGGCGCGGACGGCAAAAACCCGCAGACCTTCCCGCGCGCCGGGATCGCGCAGGTGCGGCTGAGGCTGAAATTTTGACACTTCCATAAACACGATAAACACGGGGGAATGAACAGACATGAACGCCGAATTCTTTGACGCCATCCTGATGATCGAAAAAGAGAAGGGCATCCCGCGCGAGTACATGCACGAGAAGATCGCGCAGGCCCTGACCACGGCCTACCGCCGCGACAACGCCGGCGTGACCGACAACCTGATGGTGGAGCTGGACGAGAAGAAAAAAGAAATCCACATGTATGTGGTAAAAAACGTCGTGGAGGACGTGGAGAACATCGCGCTGGAAATGACGCTCCAGGAGGCGCGGGCCGTTTCGCCGGGCGCGGACATCGGCGACGCCGTCAGCATAGAGATACCCATGAGCAGCTTTGGGCGCATCGCCGCGCAGACGGCCAAGCAGGTCATCATCCAAGGCATCCGCGAGGCCGAGCGCGGCATGATCTTCCAAGAGTTCACCTCGAAGGAAAATGAGGTGCTTCCCGCCTTCGTCACCCGCGTCGACCAGCGCAACGGCAACCTGATTTTGGAGATCGGCAGCGGCAACGACAAGACCGAGGTCGTCCTGACGGCCGGCGAGCAGTCGCGCGGCGAGTACATCCGGGAAGGCGACCGCGTAAAAATCTACGTGGTCGAAGTCCGCAAGTCCCCGCGCGGCCCGCAGATCTTGATCTCGCGCACGCATCCGGGGCTGGTCAAGCGGCTGTTTGAGATGGAAGTGCCCGAGATCGCGGACGGTTTTGTGGAGATACGCTCCATCGCGCGCGAGGCGGGCAACCGCACGAAGATCGCCGTCTGGTCGTCGGACGACAACATCGACCCGCGCGGCGCGTGCATCGGCCCGAAAAGCCAGCGCGTCAACAACGTCGTCGCGGAGCTGCGCGGCGAAAAGATCGACGTGGTGCTGTACAGCGACGACCCGGAGGAGTACATCGCGCAAGCCCTGGCCCCCGCCACGGTGCTGGAGGTGCGCCTGGCCCCGGAGGGCAAGGGCTGCCGCGTCATCGTGCCGGACGACCAGCTTTCCCTAGCCATCGGGCGCGAGGGCCAGAACGCGCGCCTGGCCGCCAAGCTGACCGGCTATAAGATCGACATCAAACCCGCGAGCTTCGTCGACGAGGAGCCATGAGCAAGCACGTGCCGGTACGCCAGTGCATGGGCTGCCGCGAGCATAAGCCCAAGACGGAGCTGCTGCGCGTGGTGCGTTCGCCGGACGGGGAAGTATCCCTGGACGCGACAGGCCGCAAGCCCGGCCGGGGCGTATACCTCTGCAAAGACCCCGCGTGCCGCAAGCGCGTCGCCAAAAGCCGGGCGCTGGAACGCGCGCTGTCCGCCCCCGTCCCCCCCGAGGTACAGCAAACACTGGACACGCTGACCGGGCCGCAACGCCCATGACAGACAAAACCCTCACTTCCTTGGGCCTAGCCTACAAAGCCGGGCGCGTGGTATACGGCATCGAAAGCATCACGCGCGACCTACCCCGCTGCGCCGGACTGCTGCTAGCCTCCGACGCCGGAGCCGGAGCCACCCGCGAAGCCAAATTCCTAGCCAGCAAAGCCAACATCCCCCTAAAACAGCTAAACCACCCCAAAGAGGCCCTAGGCCGCGCAATCGGCAAACACCTCTGCGCCGTAGCCGCCATAACCGACAAAGGCCTATACAACCTAATAACCGCTTCCACCCCCTAACTCTCAATTCTCAACTCTCAATTCTCAATTCTCAATTCTCAACTGTCACCTGCCAATTGTCAATTGTCCATTGTCAATTGTCCATTATCAACTGGGGAGGCATGACCCTTGGCAATGATGAACAAGTACCGCATCCATGAGGTGGCGAAGGATTTCGGCGTGAACTCCAAGGAGATCAGCGACATCATGACGAAATACTTCACCGCCCCGAAAAATCACATGCAGGCGCTCGAGGAAAAGGAACTCAATCTGATTTTTGACTACCTTACGCTGAACAATCAGATCGAGAGCATCGAGATCGTCTACGCGCAGGTGTACCGCGAGCCTGTGCCCGCGGAGCCTGCCAAGACCGAGCCTGTGCCCGTGCCGGAAGCCGCCGCGACGCCTCCCGCGGCCGGTCAAGCCAAACCGGGCACTGCCCCAGCGCCGTCCGCGGCCCCCGCGGCAGGCCAGGCCGCGGCGCCCAAGCCCGGCCAGCCGATGAAACGCCAGCCCCCGCAGGTACACATCATCGACACGCGCGGCGCGCAGATGAACACCGCGCGCTATGACGACCGCGTGGACCGCCTGGTCCCCGAGCGGGCCGAACGCATGAAGCAGGGCAAGGAGAAGATCAAGTCCTCGCCGGGCCGCCGCCAGAACACGCCGTTCATCAGCTCCAAGAAGCGTCAGGAGGAGCAGGAGCGTATGCGCCGCCTACGCATCGAGGCGCTGAAAAAACAGCAGTTGAAGGTCATGATCCCCGACGAGATCGCCGTGCAGGAATTGGCCCTGCGCCTGAAAAAGACGGGCGCGGAGGTCGTCAAGCAATTGATGAAGCTGGGCGTGATGGCATCCTTGTCACAGGTCATAGATTTCGACACCGCGTCGCTGGTGGCCATGGAATTCAACGCCAAGGTCGAGCGCGAGGTCGTCGTGACGATCGAGGAGCGGCTGATTGACGACAGCCAGGACAAAGACGAACACCTGATCGGGCGCGACCCGGTGGTGGTCGTGATGGGCCATGTCGACCACGGCAAGACCAGTTTGCTGGACTACATCCGCTCGGCCAGCGTGGCCGAGGGGGAATTCGGCGGCATCACCCAGCACATCGGCGCGTACCGCGTGGAGAAGCACGACCAGCACATCACGTTCCTGGACACGCCGGGCCACGCCGCGTTCACGGCCATGCGCTCGCGCGGCGCGTCGGTGACGGACATCGCCATTCTGGTGGTCGCCGCTGACGACGGCATCATGCCGCAGACGATGGAAGCCATCAGCCACGCCAAGGCGGCCGACGTGCCGATCGTGGTGGCGATCAATAAGATGGACAAAGCCGGGGCGCAGCCGGACAAGATCACCCAGCAATTGACCGAACACGGCCTCGTGCCCGAGGAATGGGGCGGCGACACCGTCGTGTGCAAGGTTTCCGCCAAGACCGGCGACGGGGTGGACCACCTGCTGGAAATGGTTTTGCTGACCGCCGAGATGCGCAACCTGCGCGCCAACCCGAACCGCCCGGCCAAAGGGACGATCATCGAGGCCAAGCTCGAAAAAGGCCGCGGCCCCGTGGCGACGGTGCTGGTGCAGAACGGCACGCTGAAACAGGGCGATATCGTGATCGCGGGCAAGAGCGTGGGCCGCATCCGCGCCATGGCCGACGACAAGGGCCGCAAGCTGGAAACGGCGGGCCCCAGCGTCCCGGTGGAGATCGTGGGTCTGGCCGAAGTGCCGGGCGCGGGCGACACGTTTAACGCCGTCTCCGACGAGCGCATGGCCCGCGAGCTGGTCAGCCAGCGCAAGCAGCAGGAAAAGGACGAACGCTCGCGCGGCGCGCTGGCCGGCGGCGCGAAGGTTTCCCTGGAAGACCTGTACGCGCAGATCCACGCCGGCAACATCAAGGACTTGAACATCATCATCAAGGCCGACGTGCAGGGCAGCGCCGAGGCGCTGCGCACATCCTTAGAAAAAATAGCCAACGAAGAGGTGCGCGTGCGCGTGATCCACAGCGCGGTCGGCGCGATCAACGAGAGCGACATCCTATTGGCCTCGACGTCGGGCGCGATCATCGTGGGCTTCAACGTCAGGCCGGACGCGTCCAGCAGCCAGAGCGCCGAGCGCGCGGGCGTCGACATCCGTCTGTATCAGGTGATCTACGACTGCATCGAGGAGATCGAGGCCGCCATGAAGGGGATGCTGGCCCCGAAATTCCGCGAGGTCGTCTTGGGCCATGTGGAGATACGCCAGATATTCAAGGTTTCGGGCGTCGGGACCATCGCCGGGTGCTATGTGCAGGACGGGAAGATCGTGCGCGGCACGAGCGTGCGCCTGCTGCGCGACAGCGTGGTGATTCACGAGGGCGAGCTGGCGTCGCTGAAACGCTTTAAGGACGATGTGAAGGAAGTCCTCAGCGGCTACGAGTGCGGCCTGTCCATTGAGAAATTCAACGACATCAAGGAAGGCGACGTCGTGGAGCCGTATATGATGGAGGAGGTCAAGCATTAAGCGTGAGCAACCGCTTAGAGCAAATCGACATGGAAGTCCGGCGTGAACTGAGCCGGTTGATTTCCTCGCTGAAAGACCCCCGCGTCAAGGGGGTCGTCAGTGTGTCCCGCGCGGAGACGGCGCGGGATTTGTCGGCCTGCAAGGTCTATATCAGCGCGCTGGAACGCCCCGCCGAGGTCATCGCGGGACTGAAAAGCGCCTCCGGCTTCCTGCGGCGCGAGCTGGGCCGGGCCCTGTCGCTCCGGCATGTCCCGGAGCTTGTGTTTATCCGCGACGAGTCCATCAAAGAGGGCGCGCATATCCTAAAGCTGCTGGCAAGCGACGCGAAACCAAAAGAAGAAACAGAAGACATAGAGACGTAGGGAACGGCAAGTTAGAAAGCGAGGGAACAGGCGGTATGATAAATAAAATCCTGACTTGGCTGAAAGCCCACGACCACTATTTGATCGTCACCCACGAACACCCGGACGGGGACGCGCTGGGCAGCGTGGCCGCCCTCTGCGAGGGGCTGCGGAGCTTGGGAAAAACGGCCTGCGGGGAGGAAAAACCCGAGACGACCGAACGCTATATCCCGTACATCGAAAATTATCTCGCGCCGCCGGGCTATCCATATCAAAACGTCATCGCGCTGGACACGCCCACGCGGGCGCGCCTGAGCAAGGAGAGCCGGGAGCTTGCCGTCGATGTGGTCATCGACCACCACCTCGCGGCGGGCGAGCCGTTTGGCTCTTTGCACTGGACGGACCCGGAGCGCGGGGCCTGCGGGGAAATGATCTATGATATCCTGGCCGGGCTGGGCGCGGAGCTGACCCCGGAAGTCGCCCTGCCGCTGTATCTGTCGATATCGACCGACACCGGCTGCTTCCGCCAGGCGAACACCACGGCGCGCACGCATGAGATCGCGGCGGCGCTGCTGCGCACCGGCATCGACGTCACGCCGCTGAATATGGTCATGTTCGACCAAAAATCCCGCGCCCGCCTAAAGGTGGAGGCGCGTATCTATGACACTTTGCGCCTGTATATGGACGGCCAGCTTGCGCTGGCGGTTTTGACCCTGGACGATATCCGGGACGCGGGGGCGACCGAGGATGATCTGGATTCGCTTTCGGCCCTGCCGCGGCGCGTACAGGGCGTGGAGATCGGCCTGCTGCTGCGGCAAGAGGAGCCAAACGACGAGGGCGTCCCGGTCTACAAAGTCTCCGTGCGCACCTCCCAGAACTGGCGCGCCGACCGCATTGCCGCCTGCCTCGGCGGCGGCGGCCATATCCGGGCCGCCGGGGCGTCCATCACGGCCTCGCTGGATGTGGCCATAACCACCCTGCTGGACGCGGTGCAAGAGGCCCGCGTGTGAGCGAGTCTCCGCTGTGCGGCATCCTGCCGGTCGACAAAGCGCCGGACTGGACGAGCCATGACGTGGTCGCCAAAACGCGCGGCCTGCTCGGGCAGCGCCGGGTCGGGCACGCCGGGACGCTGGACCCGATGGCCACGGGCCTGCTGGTCGTATTGGCCGGAAAAGCCACGCGGCTGATGGAGCTGTTATTGGGCGAAAAGACCTATCAGGCCCGCTTGAGGCTTGGCTTTACATCGGATACGCTGGACGCGCAGGGCGACGTCCGCCCGACCGGGGCGGCGCTTCCCCCGCCGGAGGAGGTTTACGCCGTCCTACCGCGTTTTTTGGGCGGTATCGAGCAGATACCGCCGATGGTTTCCGCCGTCAAAGTCGGCGGGCAGCGGCTCTACAAGCTGGCCCGGCAGGGCGTGGAGATCGAGCGCAAGCCGCGCCCCGTCACGGTCCGCGCGCTGGAGCTGTCCGAAGCGGACGGCGGGGATTTGGCCTTGACGGTCACCTGCTCGTCGGGGACGTATATACGGACGCTGATTGCCGATATCGGCAACGCCTTGGGATGCGGCGCGGTGATGACCGCCTTGCGCCGCGTCCGCTCGGGGGCGCTGGACATCGGGCAGGCGGTGACGCTGGAGGAGCTGTCCCGCCGCAAAGCCGCCGGGGAGGCCCCGGAAACTTGGCTGCTGCCGGTGCGGGCCGCGCTGCCGGATTTGCCCGCCCTGACCCTGACAGAGAGGGAAGAGCTGGCTTTGTATCAGGGCAAGACCCTCCCGGGCCGGCCCCTGCCCGCCCAACAGGACGGCCTATGCTGGCTGCTGGACACATCGGGCACGGCCATCGCGCTGGCAAAAGCGGAACGGACAACGCTGAAACTGCATATCAATCTAAAGACTTGAGTATGTTATAAGGGAGGGCCGGGCCTATGGACCGTCATATCGCGCTGGGGTTTTTCGACGGCGTACACCTTGGGCACGGCGCGCTGCTCTCTTTGACTGCCCAAGCCGCCCGTGAGAGCGGGGGCAAAGCCTGCGCGCTGACCTTCGACGCCCACCCGGAGGGGCTGATCTCGGGCTACCGCCCGCCGCTGCTGACCGGCGTCACGGACCGCAGCGACCTGATGCGCCGTTTGCACGGCATTGAGGAGATCATCATCCTGCCGTTTGACGAGACGCTGATGCGGATGCCGTGGGACGTGTTCTTGCGGGACGTTTTGGAAGAGCGTTTCGGCGCGGCGCACATCGTCGCGGGGCATGACTTCCATTTTGGCTACCGGGGCCTCGGCAACGCGGACAACCTGCGGGCCGAGGCGGAAAAGCGCGGGCTCCGCTGCGACATCGTGCCGGAGGTGCGGCTGGACGGCATCACGGTCAGCTCGACGTATATACGCGGGCTGGTGGCCCAAGGCGACATGGAGCGCGCGGAGCGGTTTTTGGGCCATCCGCACACTTTGTACGGACGCGTGCGTTCCGGCCAGCGGCTCGGGGGCGGGATGGGCTTCCCCACGGCGAACATCCCGCTGCGCGGCGATGTGGCCGTCCCGGCCAAGGGCGTGTATGTGTCCCGCGTCTGCCTTGAGGGGGAGGACGCGGTGCGCGCTTCAATGACCAACATCGGCGTGCGCCCGACGGTGGCGCATGACAGCCCCGTGACGGCGGAGACGCATATCTTTGACTTTGAGGAGAGCCTGTACGACAAAACGGTGCGGGTCGAGCTGCTGGCCTTCCTGCGGCCCGAGCGGGCGTTTGCCGGGACGGAGGAATTATACGCCCAGATCCGGGCGGACGCCGAAACGGCGCGCGCCGCCCATTCCAAGCGGATATAACGGCGCAAGGGGGTGAACATTATCTTAGGCAAGATTTTTTTGAATTTGGGCAATCTCTTGTTGAAAATCTGCGGAAACAGGTATATAATAGGCAAGAGAGAAGAACTCAAACAAGAAAGGATGTTTCCCATGAAACAAAGCATCAAGATCGTTGTCGGCCTGATCATCTTTCTGGCGGCCGCCGCCACCGCTACCCTGCTGATCGTCAAATACTTTGACATTCTGGCCAGCATCGCCCTGGACCTGAAGGAAAAGATCAGCGCGAAGAAGACCGCTTTGTTCTCGACCACGATGTGCTGCGACGAGGAAGACGACATCGACTTCGACGACATCGACTTCGGCGCGCCGAAGGAAGAGGCGTAAGACCCTAAAGCTGAAAAAGCCGCGGAGGCGGGAACCCGCCTCCGTTTAGGTGTGCCAATAAACAGCCGCCGTCCGGCATGGACGGCGGCTGTTGTATCTCCCCTACTCGTTGCGGATCGCTTCCAGCGCCGACAGGCGCATCGCGCGGATCGACGGGTACAGGCCCGCCAGCACCGCGATGCCGACCGACACCGCCATGGCCAGCAGCACCAGCCAAAACGGGATGATCGACAGCTGGCCGCCTACATTCGGGTCGATGTAGAAGCCAAGGAAATTCGAGCCGTTTTCGCTGGGCGGCATGTTATTCAGCAGCGTCGACCCGGCATAGCTCACGCCAATACCGATCGCGCCGCCGATCAGGCCCAAGATACCGGCCTCCAGCAGGAACAGCTGGCAGATATCGCCCAAACGGCAGCCGATGACCTTCATGATGCCGATCTCCTTGGTGCGCTCATAGATCGACATGATCATCGTGTTTGCGATGTTGATGGCCGCGACAAACAGCGACACCGCGCCGACCGCGCCCATGATCAGCTGGATCATCGCCAGCTGTTCATTGGCCATCTCGACGCTTTCCATCATGCTCCAGCAGTCGTAGCCATAATCCTTGATCTGCTTGACCACCGCGGCGACGTTGTTCATATCGTCCACCTTGACATACATCTGGTCAAAATTGTCCAGCCGCTTGATCTCGTCCCGGATCCACTGGGACTCCTGCTGGCTCATGCCCTTCATCTGCTCCTTGAGATGATCCTTTTTGTGCTTGACATAACTGTCCATGTCCATGAAATTGTACCAGGAGAAATTGCCGGTCGGGGCCTGATACCCGACGACCTCAAGGTCAAACAGCTTGGCCCTGCGCCGCGGCGTGCCGTCATTGTACGTGATCTTTTCCCCATAGGTATAATCGAACGTCATTTTGATGGGGTCGTTGTAGATGTCCACGTATGGGATGATCATGCCATTCTCGTCCGTCGGACGTTTTGACCAATCCCACGGGTCGCGCGCTTTCAGGTTATAGAATTCCTGCCCGGCATTGGGGCTGAGTACGATCGCAAACTCGTCGCCGGGCTGCAATTGCCGCCCCGACTCCACCGGTATGTCAAAATATTGCAGTTTTGACACGTCCACCAGCCCGATTTGCGACCACGGGTTGACATACTTGCCGGACACAAGGCGCACGCTGTCATACTTGAACGGCATCGCCGCCGCCACGTGCCCGATCCCCTCAATGTCTGCCAGCGCTTTTTTGTATACATTCTCGTCGCCGTCCGATTCCCTGAGATTCCAGAGATATACATTTACCGTCGTCAGGTCGCCCCATTGCTGGTACATCTTCATCATGCTGTCCTGTATCCCGATGCCGAGCGACACCATGATCACGATGGCCGCCGAGCCGATCACGACGCCGATGATCGTCAAAACACTGCGCGCTTTGCGCCGCGTGAAGTTTTTTAGGGCAAGCAGGAAAACATCCAGCTTATTCATCGTCGTCCTCCAGGCGCCTGCCCCGGCGCTTCTTACGGACGATAATGACCGTCACGACCGCCCCGGCGGCCAGCACCATGAACCCGAGCAAGCCAAAGAACAGCCACGGGGCCAGCCCCAGTATCTTGCCGCCGCCCTCCCCGTCGTCCATCCCGGGGAAGCCCGGGTCCATCATTCCGGGGTCTTCCCAGATGCCGGGGAACCCGGGGTCCATCATTCCGGGGTCATTCCTGAAGCCCTCGTCGATCCACGCGGATATCTCCTGCCGGTATTCCAACGGGGTCCCCGCCGCGTCCTCATACTGGATCACGAGGAAGCCCGAAACCTCGCCAAAACTCTCCATGCGGAGCGCGTCCTCGAAGAAATCCATCCCGCCGGCCATGAAATTGCCGACAAAGTAGTCCCCCTCCATCAGGGCCATCGGCCCCTCGACCTTGATGTTCATGTTGTACAGCGGCGACTTGCCCTTGTTGATGAACTGGAAGTTCAGCTGCGCGCCGCCCATCCCGTCGCCGGAGAAGAACAGGTTCGTTATTTCCAGCCGCTGCGGCTGGTATACGGGGATGCTGAGCGACTCGGTGACGCTGTGCTGCGCGTTGTCTTTATCCTCATAGGTCAGCGAGATCGTCACGGGGTAGGATTTGCTCTCGGCGTCCTGCTTGGGCATCAGGTTGATAAACAGCTCCACCGATTGCCCGGTCCTCAGTTCCTCCACGTAGAACGAATTGACGCCCGCGACCGGCAGGAAGCCGCCGTTCTCGACCCTCGCGCCCTCGTCCGTGACCGTGACCTTCATGTTTTTGACGTCCTTGTTGCGGCTGGTGTTTTCCAGCGTGAAGCGCAGTTCAAACGGGCTGCCCGCCGTCACCGTCGCCTCCGAGAGGGAGTGCTGGCTGATGATAACGCGCGGCACGCTGGTGTCCGGCGGCTTGACCGTCGGTTCCGGCGTCGGCGAAGGCGTCGGGGACGGTTCCGGGCGTTTGATGTAGATCGAGATCATCGTCTCGACGGTCTGTTTCTGGTTGCGCGCGTCGGTATAGGTCAGCAGGGCTTTCAGGCGGTGGTTGCCGTTTTCCGCCGAGGCCGCTACATACAACGGCACGCTCAGCGGGACGGTCTGGTTCGGCTCGATGCTGCCCAGGCGCCTGTCCCCAAAACTGCCCATCGGCGTGAACACCGGCTGCTCCTCAAAGGCAAACACCGCGTCGCGGATCAGTTCCGTGCCGGTGTTCCGGTACGAGACGGCCACGCGTATGGTATTGGCCGCGCCGGGGTCCTGCGCGTCCTGCTGCATCGAAACCATCCGCACCGGCTCGGTCTTGTCGGGCGGCCTGACGATGTTCAGGTACAGCGTTTCCCGCGCGGGAGCAGGCGTTTCCGTGCCGTCCGGCCCCTCATATTGGATCAGGGCCTCCAGCATATAGATATCGGTCACCAGCGCCGCCGAGGTCAGCAGCTTGTAGGTGATCGCGGTCTCCGCGCCCGGGGCCAGCGTGCCGGGCAGGGTCTTGGTGGCCATGCTCTCATTCAGCGTCAGGCCGCTGCCAAAGCCGGTCAAAGTGACCCGGATGCCGGACGCGGCCTGCTCGCCGCTGTTCTTAAATTTGAACGTCAGCTCCAGCTTACCGTCGTCGCCGGGCATGTTTTTGTCCAGCGCCGACGAGGTGACCGTCAAAAGCGGCGGCTTTTTCTCCGGCTCCTTGAAGGGGTTGTCTATGTATATGTCCATCGGTATGACCGGATGGTCGCCGAGCGTCCGGCCGTTCGGATCGGTCATCGTGATCTTCAAGTCGACCTTATAGTACCCTTCCCCGACGTCCGGCCCGACGTTCACGTAAAACCGGACATAGCCCGAAGAGCCGCCGGACACCGTGCCTACCTTAAATTCGTTGCTGGCCAGCGAGGTCGGCAGAAACAGCCCCTGCCCCTTGTCATCCAGCACCACCCGCACGTTATACGCGTCAAACAGGGAGTCATTGACCAGCTGGAAGCTGATCTCGCCCCAGCGGTCCGCCGTCAGGCTTGGCATACTGCCGGAGACGCTGAACCCCGGGCTCTCCCACGGTTTCGGCGTCGGCTCCGGCGTAGGCGTGGGCGTCATCGTCTCGGTGACGACGATCGTCTGCGGCGCCTGCGTGACATAGCCGCCCAGGTCATAATCGTAATACCGCAGCGTGATGCTCAGGCTGTCGCCGCCCATATATTTCAGCCGGACGGTGAACTGCAACTGCGACCAGTACCCGCCGCCATCCCAGTAGCCGACCTTGTACCATTGGCTGCCGTCCGCGAAGACAAACCCGCCGCCGATGGCAACCTCCAGATCGCTCACCATGCCGGCGCGGTACTCGACATCAAAGGTAAAGTTTCCGGTATCGCCGACTTGTGAATACGTGCCCGGCGTGGAGTATTTTGTGACCCGCAGGTCGTCAAACCGCAGGTCGTCGAACTCCCCCGCCGCCCGCGACGGAAGGCTCATCCCCAGCGCGAGCGCCGCCGCCAAAGCCGGCGCAAGCCATCGCCCAAACCATTTCTTCATCCGTGTTACCCCCACACTATTTTATTCTGTCTCTGTTTCGTTTCCCGTTTCCCGGACGGCGGCGGCGGTTTGCGCCGCGTGCCCGTCCTCGATTTTTTCGACCTTACCGTCAAAGATATGTATGATCTTGTCCGCGTATGACGCGATGCGGATATCGTGCGTCACGATCACCAGCGTCTGGCCCTGCTGCCGCGCGCGCCCGACGATCAGGTTCATGACCTCCGCCGTCGTCTTCGAGTCCAGATTGCCCGTCGGCTCGTCGGCCAAAATCAGCGGCGCGCCGACGACGAACGCGCGCGCGATCCCCACGCGCTGCTGCTGGCCGCCGCTCATTTGCGTCGGCTTGTGCTTGGCGTGGCTTTTCAGGCCCACCATGTCCAGCATCTTCAGCGCGGCTTTTTTACGCCCGCGCCGCCCGACGCCCTTGAACATCAGCGGTATCCCGACGTTTTCCAGCGCCGTCAGCGCGGGCAGCAGATTATAGGACTGGAACACAAAGCCCATGTTGCGCTGGCGGAATTTCACCAGCTTTGACTCGCTCATCTGCCCGATGTTGTGGCCCAGCATCCATATCGTGCCCTTGGTCGGCTTTTCCAGGCCCGCCATCATATTCAGCAGCGTCGATTTGCCCGAGCCGGACGGCCCCAGCAAACAGCAGACCTCGCCCCTTTGGATGGTCAGGTCGATGCGGTCCAGCGCGACGACCTTTTCCGTGTCGATGCGGTACACCTTGCGCAGCCCCTTGATCTCGATCACGGGCTTAGGGGCTTTGATGGGCTGTACCGCGGCTTCTCGCAGAGGACGCCCCTCTGTCATGCGTGTCACCACCTCTGCATTCAGTATACCGAAAAAACCATAAATTCGCAATGAAGGAAATCATTAAAGTTTTATTAAGACGGGAACACTGACAGTAAGGAGGGAGCCTATGAACAAACGCAAAATCGTCGTGGCCGGCGCGGGGTATGTCGGCTCGGCTGTCTTATATACCCTGCTGACGGCGGGCACGGCGGACGAACTCGTGCTGCTGGACATCAACGCCGACAAGGCCCAAGGCGACGTGCTGGACATGCGCCACGGCATGAGCTTCCTGCCGCCCGTCAGGCTGTATGCGGGCGGAACGCCGGAGGGCTACGAACACTGCAAGGACGCCTCCTTGGTGATCCTGACCGCCGGGGCGTCCCAGCAGCCGGGCGAAACGCGCCTGCGCCTGCTGGAGCGCAATGTCCGTGTATTTGACGACATTTTAGGGAAAATGGTTCCATGCCTCGCGCCCAACGCGATCCTTTTGGTGGTCACGAACCCGGTCGACGTGCTGACGCGGTACGTCCTGTGCCGCTCCGGGCTGGACGCCGCAAGGGTGATCGGCTCCGGGACCGTGCTGGACACCTCGCGTTTGAAGGTCGCCATCGCCGGGCACATCGGCGTCGACCCGCGCGATGTGTACACCTTCATCGTCGGCGAACACGGCGACACCGAGGTCCCCATTTTCTCGGCGACAACCATTTCCGGCTTGGGATTGCTTGAGTATTGCAGCCAATGCGCCCAATGCGGCGGCAGCGCGCTGGCCTTGGGACGTCTGCACGAGCTGCACGACGAGGTCAAGAACGCCGCCTATGACGTGATCGCCAAAAAGGGCGCGACCTGCTACGCCGTGGCGCAGGCGGTCAAGCGCATTGCCGAGGCGGTCTTGGGCGACCAGAAAGCCATTTTGACCGTTTCCGGGTTGGTTGACGGGATGCACGGCCTCCCGCAGGGCGTCTGCCTGAGCCTGCCCTGCGTCGTCGGCGCGGGCGGCATTGAGAAACAATTGAACGTGCCCTATTCAGACGAAGAAACCGCCGCGTTACAACGTAGCGCGGCGGCTTTGGAGGAAGCTTGGGGAGAGATCAGACCTTCTTCCGTCTGAACACCAGCATAGCGGCGATGACAAAGCCGAATGTACACGCGACGGTCAGGATCAGTGCCGGGGTGTAGTGCGCCAGCGTTTCCAGCCCGGCCAGCATCGTGATCCCGCAGGTCGCCAGCGTCAGCGGGTTCCAGCGCTCAAACATCGGGAACAGCGAGATGAACATCGTGATCGCCCAAGCCCCGGCGGATACCAATAGCGCCCCGATGATGTTTTTGCACAGCGCCGAGGCGAACAGCGCGACCGCGCTCATAAGCAGTCCGTACAGCCACAGGCATATCAGCGAGACAAACACGTTGACCGTCTCCTCGCCGGGGAACAGAAGCACGATGGCGCACCAGGTCAGCCCGGCGGAAACGGCATAAGAAAGCGTCCAGTTCACGGCGTTGCTGATCGCCTTCGCGCAGACCACGCTTTGGCGGCTCAGGCCGCGCGAAAGCAGCGGGATCAAGGTGTTTTTGCCGATCTCGCCGGATATGCCGCCGGCGAACACCACGACCAGCGCGATGACCCCGGTCTGCGCGACGCTGCTGATGAACTCAGCCCACCCGGCCAGCGCGGACGGCGGCGGCATCATGTCCGTCAGGTTGATCCCGCCCATCATCTCCTCGGTCAGCAGCGCGTCCATCATCGCGGGCAGATATTTGACCATCAGCGGGCTGAGGATACCAAACGCGGCTGTGACCGCGGCCAGGATCACAAACCGGAACGTGCGCAAGCTTTCGACAAGCTCCTTGCGCAGGAAGGGGAAAAATCCTCGTGTCATTGGTCGGTCACCTCCAAGAACAGGCTTTCCAGCGTCGGCTCGCGCAGCTCGAAGCGGTCGGGCACGATTTGAAGCCGCGCCAGCAGGATGATCAGGCGCACGCCGCCGCCCTGCTGATCGGAGAACGCCGTGTAGGTGATATCGCCCTCCGGTTGGACGCGTGCGTCGGGCATTTCGGCGGCCAGCGCGCGGCGCAGGGCGTCCCGCGCCATGGGGTTGGCGACCGTGACGGCGTAGCCGTCCGCGCCTTCCCGGCCCTCGTGGCGCGCCTTGATCTCGGCCAGCGTGCCTTCCACCGCGATCTTGCCGCCGTGCAGCACCGCCGCGCGGTCGCAGACGCGCTCAATGTCCGATAAAATATGCGTCGAGAACAGCACCGTCGTCCGCGTGCGGACGGCCATCAGCAAGTCTAAAATCTCCTTGCGCCCCGCCGGGTCCAGCGCGCTGGTCGGCTCGTCGCAGATCAGCAGGCGCGGCTCGTGCAGCAGGGCCTGGGCGATGCCCAGACGCTGGAACATCCCGCGCGAGAAGCCTTTGATCTTCTCGCCTCTGTTATTGCGCAAACCGACCAATTCCAGCAGCTCTTCCGAGCGTTTGCGGGCTTTGGCCTTGTCCATGCCGGACACCGCGCCGCACAGCGCCATGTACTCCGGCGGGCGCATGTACCCGTAAAAGGCCGGGACATCGGGCAGATAGCCGATATGCCGGTTGGTGGAGGCCCCGCCGTACCGCACCGGCTCGCCCAGGACCGTGACGCTCCCCTCCGCGGGCTGGAGCAGACCCAGGGTGATCTTCATCGTCGTGGTCTTGCCCGCACCGTTCGCGCCGAGGAAGCCGTACACCGACCCCTCCGGGACCGACAGGTCCAGGCCGTTGAGGACTTGCTTTTCGCCAAAGCTGTGGGATAAGTTTTGAATGGTTAAGATGTCCAAATCATATCACTCCCTCTTGATGTTTTTTCATTGCCTGCGGTTGCCGTTTTGATCGAAATATTTTCTCAGCGCGATTTCCGTGGGAATAACCGGAACAATCAGCAGAACGCATTGCACCCCCATGATGACGCTCCCGGCAACCCCCACCGTATGCTCTGTTCTCCCAATCAAAATGAGCATCCCGATGATGGAGAGCAGCAGCATGGCTTGCCCGATGATCCGCCAGAGCTTCCCGAAGTAAAGATGCGCGAAAGCCCATGTGTCCTGATTTTTCGTCGCCATGCGCGTCCGGTATCCGAAAACCATATTGATCTCCGAGGGCGCGTGCTTGACAAAAAACGCGCCAACCCCAATCATAGAAAGCGGCAGGATCAAGTTCATAACGAACATGAAAATCCAGAACCCCATGTATTCACGCTCCTTGTATCAGTTTTCAGCGCGTTTGTCAAGCCGGGAGGTCCTCCTCCCCGCCCTCCGCGGGCGGCGTCTTCCGGCGCTTTCGTACGGCCTCGCTCAACAGGTATTCGATCTGGCCGTTGACGGAACGGAACTCGTCCTCCGCCCAGCGGTTCAGCTCCGCCCAAAGCGCCGGGGACAGCCGCAGCGGGATCTGTTTCTTATCGGGCATGGCCTTAATACAAGCTCCCGCTGTTGACGACCGGCTGCGCGTCTTTGTTGCCGCACAGGACAACCAGCAGGTTTGACACCATCGTCGCCTT